>JAEEGH010017062.1_pt1 | contig 15543 bp, 13 predicted proteins | sample 9134181 | NCBI WGS metagenome assembly JAEEGH01 (sample SAMN16246544, study PRJNA631951) | gut metagenome | biome: gut microbiome; feature: rumen; material: DP-attached | host: Bos | place: Iran: Karaj | collected 2018-10 | reverse complement strand
CTTTACCTCAATGATACAAAAAGGAAATGTATAATATGAATTATAAAAAAATGAACAGGTTCAGACGTTTGTTATTCTGCGTAGCCATAGCAGGTGTAAGCAGCGTTTCGTATGCACAGTCGTTCGATGACAGTGGAATTGCGGCAGGATTCTTTGACTCCAGTAAGGAGATGAACATTAATTTCTCGGAATTCCACTTACCACCACTTGCAGTATTATTTGAAAATGCCAAGTCTACGCCCCAGGTAATGTCCTTACAGAAAGCTCAGGAAATAGCTGAGGCAGAAGTCGCCAAGCAAAAAAGGCATATCTTTTCCTATTTGACAGGACATGCCAGCTATAGTTATGGTGTATCTGATATGTGGGGACAAAGTTCTTCTAGTTATTACACACTTCAAATGATGCAATTCACAGGCAATGAGCAAAGCTATTGGAATGTTGGTGTTAACCTCGCTGTTCCTGTAGAGGATATTCTGGATTTAGGAGCAGCAGTCAAACGTAAAAAGTTAGAAGTAGATCAAGCCATTTACAATAAAGATTATCAATATGACCAATTGAAATTACAGATAGCAACTCTTTATACAAGGATAACGACAGGGTTAATATTATTAAAAACAGCCAGTGAGAATGCAGCCATTTACCAAGGTGCAGGTGCATTGAATTTGGAAGATTTCCACAATGGCAATATGTCTATTGAAGATTTTGCATGGACAAAAACACGTGAGGATGGTGCTGTTACTTCATATCAAAATGCACAAGCACAAATCATAACAGACATCCTGACCTTGGAAATCATTACCCATACGCCCATATTGACTAACTCAACCACAGAAATCACTTTGGACAAGAGTGTTCAGAAATCCGAGAAGCAGTTAGCCAAAGAGAACAAAGCCGTTGAAAAGCGTATTAGGAAAGCTGCTGAAGATGAAGAAAAGAAACTAAAAGCTTTAGAAAAGGCTGAAGCCAAAGCCCAAAAAGCAGCAAAAAAGGCAACAAAGAAATAATTAACAATAAAGACAGAAGACTATGGATTTATTCAGATATATTGTCAGGTTTTTATACAAGATCCGTTGGTATTTAATCATTTTACCACTCATCGCTTTGATTGTGGCATGGTTTATGACACGTAATATGGAGCGCGTCTATGATGCTAACACGACTATCTATACAGGAATGATTACCGGTTATAATTTAGAAGGCGGTACAGGTTCTGCAGGTGGCAACTCTCAGACAAACATTACCAACTTAATGTTATTGATGACAACAGATGTGACCATTCACGAGGTATCCTTACGTTTGTTTGCACGTTGTATGATGTATGGAAACCCCAGCAAAGACAACAACTATATTTCATCAGAGCATTTTCGTCAGTTAAGTGCGACGGTACCCGCTGATGTTAAAGCTCTCATCAACCATAATAGTGAGCAAGCGACTTATGCCAACTTAAAAGCATACGAAAGACCTTCTCAGGACAATTATATTTTTGGACTTTTGAATTACCATCCATGGTTCGGCATCAACAGCATTACAAGTCGCTTGAAAGTTATGCAATTAGAAAAAAGTGATATTATAGATATCGCATATTCCAGTAATGATGCCGGAATAACCTTTAATACACTTGACATATTGAATGAAGTCTTTGCCCGACAATATCAACAGCTCCGCTTTGGCGAGACCAATGATGTCATAAAGTTCTTCGAGCGTGAGGTCGCACGTCTATACAAAATTTTGACAGGCGCTGAAGACGATTTAATACGTTACAATGTTTCGAAACGAATCATCAACTATGGTGAACAGACAAAAGTTTTATCTGGAATGGATGGAAATCAGCAAGTTTCAGACAACACACAATTGATGAACTATACAACAGCCAAGTCATTAATGGATTATCTAGAACGTCAGTTAGGTGACCGGGCAAAGATTATCAAAGCAAACCGCGATTTTACAGATCAAATTACCGATATTTCACGAATTCAATCTCGCATATCGAATCTTCGTCTCATGACCAGTGAAGGAGGTGAGGGTAATGTGGAATCTCAATTAGAATTAGCTAAAGCAGAAAAATTGTTACAAGACCGAACAGCTCGTGTCAAAGAGTTAACTCGCGATATTGAAGCAGGTACATATAGCACAGAAACTGGCGTAAAAGCCAATGACATGATTTCAAAATGGCTTGAACAAGTGCTATTGTTGGAAAAAACAAAAGCAGAAATGAGCGCCCAAGATATAATGCGTCAAAAAATTGATAAACAAATTCTTTACTATGCACCTATCGGGGCAACATTAGCTCGAAAAGACCGTCACATCTCGTTCATCGAAGGGAACTATATGGAGATGCTGAAAGCTTTGAACTCTGCACGTCTGCGCCAACGTAATCTCCAAATGACCACAGCAAAGCTACGTGTGCTGAACCCACCAATGTTCCCCATGAATGCCCAGCCAACCAATCGTTTAATGATTTTGCTTGGTGCATTCTTGGTTACTTTCATGTTGACAGCCCTCTATTTCTTCATTATCGAACTACTCGACCGTACGCTTCGTGACCGCATGCGTTCAGAGCGTATCACCAAAGTGCCTGTGATGGGCTGTTTCCCGAAAGAGAGTACGCTTCGCTATCGTCGTTTCAATAAAACAATTGCAGATATGGCACTTCGTCAGTTGAGCAAATCTCTCCTCCCCCATTTCAAAGAAGGCCAACAAAATGTTCTCAACCTGATATCTACAGATGCTGGCAATGGTAAGAGCTATATTGCCCAGGAATTAGAGAACTATTGGGTTTCCATTGGTTTGCAGGTTCGTCGTTTGACATACGATGAAGATTATTTGGCAGAAGACAGCCGTTTCATTATGGCCAAAGATGTCAAAGACATTTGTCCCGATATCATGCCTAATGAGATTGCCATTATTGAATATCCGAACTTGGATGACAATTCTGTTCCCCCAGCATTGTTGAACATGGGCACCATTAACCTGTTGGTTACCCGCGCCAACCGTACTTGGAAGGATGTCGATCAGAAGGCTTTGAAAGAATTACAGTCGCAATTGGAAGACCAGAATACACTTTTCATGTACTTGACAGAATGCCAGCGATATGCTGTAGAAGAGTTTGTTGGTCAGTTGCCGCCCTATACCAAGTTCAACAACTTTGTATATCGCATGTCACAAATGGGTCTGACAGCTGTAGAAAATAGTCATGCCAAATAAATGACTAATAGTTTTGCAACATATTCCCGCGAAAACGGAGGAAGAGTAGCACTACTCTTTCTCCTGTTTTTACTGGCTATCTATGCGTTTGTCACTGCTGGTTTTAATGCATTTGTTATTGTATGCATGATACCTGCAGTTGTGCTTGGAGGATACGTTGTGTTCAGATGGAGGATGTCAGCGTTTTGGTTGTTGATTCTGATTAACTATTTCATACAATGGAAAGAATTACCAATTCTTGGAATACCCGTATCCCTCCCTAACGAGATGCTCCAATTACTCTTATTAGCAATAGCCATCATTGATGCGAGACAAACACCTCATTTTGAAAGAGCAGCTAATGTGATGTTATTAGCCCTCATTATATGGTGCGGTTTTATTACACTTGAAATCTTAAATGACACATGCGGTTTAGGAATCAATATAGAAGCATGGTACCAAGGAGCCCGTATGTTTGGATTTCAACTCTTATATATCTTTTTAGTTTTTTCCATATACATTTCGTCACCGGAAATATTAAGAAAATATTTAATAGTATGGGCATGTCTGTGCCTGTTTTCTGCACTTTGGACCATGAAACAACAATATTTAGGCTTTACACATGCTGAAGCAATGTTTATGGCAGGAAACGTAACTCATGTCATCCAAGGCGGCACATTATTCCGATATTTTTCTACATTTAGTGACGCATCCAATTATGGTTGTAACGCAGCTGCATCTGCAGTAGCATTATTTATTTTGGGTATTACAACCAAATTCAAAATTGAAAGATGGTTTTTCCTCATCGTTGCTATATTAGTAGTTAAAAGCATGTTTGCATCAGGAACACGAACGGCAATATTCTGTTTGTTAGCAGGAATGGCAGTTTTTATTATCCTGTCCAAATCAGCCAAAATAGCTGTTCCTGCTGGCATTGCTGGTTTTTTAATCTATAGCTTTTTAGCCTTTACCAATATTGCCAACGGCAATCAGCAGATTCGTCGCATGCGTTCTGCTTTCAAGAAAGGAGATGCGTCTGCAAATGTAAGAGATATCAACCAAGAGACCATGAAAAAATATATGAGAGATGCGCCATGGGGCATTGGTTTAGGAATGTATGGGCAACAAGTTCCCGCCAACAACAAATATAACAGAATGGCAACAATTCCCGCAGATTCAGAGTATGTATTTATATGGTTAAGAACTGGGAGCATTGGAATCACCACATTTATTATTTCCATGCTCATCATGTTTGGAGGAGCTTGTTATATTGTTTTCTTTAGGCTGAAAAATCCATCATTAAGAGGCATCGGTGGTGCCTTCTGTAGTGCATTCGTTGCTATACAATTAGGAGGATACGCAAATCAGGTTTTACTACAGTTTCCAAACGCTTTAATTTTTTATGGAGGTCTTACGATTGTCTATATACTTCCTTTCATTGAACCAGAATGGATCAAATACGAAAACAACTATTTAGCGAAGCAAAAGGAAAAGAAACGATTAAAGTTGGAAAAGAAACTTGCATCAAGAGTGTGAAATATCTATCATTACCATCAATTACAACGGGCTAAACGACACCTGTGCATTGATTGAGTCTATCCCCTTCAATGACAAAATGGAGGTGATAGTAGTTGATAATGCATCTACAAATGATGAAGTATCAACAATTAATCAAAGGTTTCCATACGTCAAAACGATCAAAAGTGATAAGAATCTCGGGTTTGCAGGAGGTAATAATCTAGGAATCAAGGCCGCAAAAGGGAAATACCTCTTTATTATCAATAATGATACCATTTTCAAAAATTTCAATGTTCAACCACTTATTGGCAGATTGGAATCATCAAAGACTATTGGTATTGCCTGTCCAAAAATTCGCTTTGCATGGTCCAATAATCCAATCCAGTTTGCCGGTTACACACCTTTATCAAAAATCACTGTCAGGAATCAGGCAATCGGTTTTGGAGAAGAAGATTACGGCCAATATGAGAAAGCCCATCCCACTCCATACGCACATGGTGCAGCTATGCTGATTAAGCGCGAGGCCATTGAAAAAGTTGGTCTGATGCCAGAGTGCTATTTCCTCTATTATGAGGAACTGGACTGGTCCATGATGTTTACGCGTGCAGGATACGAAGTCTGGTATGAGCCTGCAAGCACCATCTATCATAAAGAAAGTCAGAGCACAGGGAATAACAGTCCCCTACGAACCTTTTATATCACTCGCAATCGACTTCTCCTAGTAAAACGCAATTGGTCTGGAATTTCAAAATATATCTCCTATAGCTATCTGATAGCAATTGTAGCACTTCGTGATATACTGAAATACACTCTTAAAGGGAAATTTCAGTTAGTAAAGGCTATTATCAAAGGTATTTTCGATTTTCAATGTTCAATGTTCAATGTTCAATAATTAAAATGGATTTTTGGTCAATATTATATATCGTTGATGGCTTATTCTTTATCATTGTCGCAGGTACGGTCTTATATCTGGGAATTTTCTCAATAGCGTCCTTGTTTTCAAGAACGACCAACATCAACGAAGCAAAAATTAAACGACGTTTCATCATCTTGATTCCGGCATACAAACAAGACCATGTAATCGAACAGACCATTCTGTCTATTTTATCACAATCCTATCCTCAACGTCTTTTCGATGTCACGGTCATTTCTGACCACCAAAGCGAAATGACCAATATGCGACTGGCACAATACCCCATAACCTTGTTAACACCAAATTTTGAAGAGAGTTCAAAGGCCAAATCACTCCAATATGCCATCTTGAATCTGCCTGAATTCAAAATATATGATATTGCCATGGTTTTGGATGCAGATAACATTATGGATCAAGATTTTCTGACCCATATGAATAATGCATATGAATCAGCAGCTACCAAAGCCATTCAGGCACATACTGTTTCCAGAAACAGGGATACGGCAGCAGCTCGTTTGGGAGCCATATTTGAAGAGATTAACAATGCCATCTTCCGAAAGGGACATATCAATTTGGGACTGTCTGCTTCATTGGCAGATTCTGGTACGGCATTTGACTTCAAATGGTTTAAAGACAACGTCATGAAAACAAAATCCTCAGCTGAAGTCAAAGAATTAGAGGCCATGTTATTACGCAATCAAATCTACATTGATTATTTTCACGATATCCTGATCTATGGCGAAAAAGTGAGGACGACAGAAAAACTAAATCTTCAGCACGGCCGCTGGGCTGTCAAACAACTAAAAAATCTGTATTGGAACATCAAGTATTTACCTGGTGCCCTCTTTAACAAACAACGTGACTTGGCCGACAAGATCATCCAATGGATACTAGTCCCCAGAACGGTCATGGTCGGTATCATCATGATTATGAGTTTGGTATTGCCTTTTATCTATTTCACCTTAGTTATTAAATGGTGGTTATTAGGAGCGGCATGTCTGTTTTTCTTTGCCTTGGCAACACCAGATTATCTGGTTGACGAAATGTGGGACAAGACTTTCCTACGTTCGCCATTGGTTACTCTTTGGGCCCTCTTTAATCTCAGATTTTGGGGCAAAACAAAACTTGTCCAACTTTTTCTCAAGAAAAGGAATAAACAACAATGATGAATATTTGGGGTATTATACACATATTTGAGATTGTTCTCTGGTTCATTATAGCTGGATCGGTAGCTTACGTAGTGTTCTTCGCCATCATCTCCCTTTTCTATGAAAAAGAAGACCGCATCGCCATCCATGCTGCCGCACTTAGCGATCGCTTAAACAAATTCCTGATTTTATACCCCGCATATAAAGAAGACAAAGTGATTATCAATGCCGTAACACAATTCCTTCAGCAAAAATACCCCAAGGAATTATACGCCGTCATAGTAATCTCTGACCACATGCAGCCTAAGACAAATGAGAAATTAAGTAAATTGCCAATTACCCTACTCCAGCCAACGTTTGAAAAAAGCTCCAAGGCCAAAGCCATGCAGTTTGCGATTGACAACGTCAAAGACGAATTTGACAATGTTATAATTTTAGATGCAGATAACGTCGTCCGTCCAGAATTTCTCTCCCAGCTCAATGTACTTTGCAGCGTTTATGATGCTATACAATGTCACCGATGTGCCAAGAATGCCAATAATGACGTCGCAGTATTGGATGGTGCCAGTGAAGAAATTAATAACACCATTTTCCGTAAGGCTCATAACCGTCTCGGCCTTTCTTCTGCATTGATTGGTTCTGGCATGTGTTTCAAGTATGAACTCTTTAAGGAAAATGTTTTCAAACTGACCACCGCAGGTGAAGACCGTGAAATGGAAGCCTTGTTACTTCATCAAGGTGTCTTTATTAAATATGCGCCTGATATCCATGTTTTTGATGAGAAAGTCAGTAATCAGGATAACTTCCAGCGTCAACGTATGCGCTGGATGACAGCCCAAGTGCAAAGTTTGCTTTCACAACTGCCAAAGGTTCCCGATGCACTTCTGCGTGGCAATATCAATTTCATTGATAAGACCATCCAGCAAGCACTGATTCCTCGTTCTATTCTAATTGTATTATTAGCTGGTATTTCTATATTAATGACAATTATATATCCGTATTGGTGCGAAAAATGGTGGATTCTCTTTGGTTTATTGGCAGCAGCTCTCTACATAGCTCTTCCAAGTCAACTGCGTTTCCGTTCTTTCGGTAAAGTATTTGCTATTCCAGGATTAGTATTAAGAATGTTAAGAAACATCCGCCACATTGACCACAAGAATACAGATTTCCTACATACTACACACGACAAATAACATGCACGCCTCTCGTACGAAAAGAACCATCCAAAATTCAAAAGTATCGCTGATATTTTATTTGATACAAATTATTGTGGGATTTTATTCTCGCAAGATCTTTCTAGTGCATTTGGGAGATGAGGTAATTGGACTCAATACGACTTTAGGCAACATTTTGAATTTTCTTAATTTGGCAGAACTCGGAATAGGTATTGCGATGGCAACATCCCTATACAAGCCGATTCACGATGATGATCAAAATGCCATAGTTGATATTATTACCGTACAAGGAATACTCTATCGGAGAATAGCCCTGCTCCTCTGCGGATTAAGTATTCCGATCCTCATTATACTCCCTTTCATTTTTCCAAAAGTAGAATGTGGCATCTTGTATGTGTATGTAGCTTACATTGTTTTTTTATGTGGTTCAATATTCAGTTATCTTTGGAACTATCGTCAAATACTTATTCAAGCAGATCAAAAAAACTTCAAATTGGCCCCCTGGGTTAACGCAGTCCATTTCTCCAAGATTTTCCTACAGATTGCATTACTATTGTACACACCTTTCGGTATCTGGGGATGGATTAGCGCCGAGTTTGCAGCAGATATTGCAACTGTTTTTGCCATTAACTTTGTAATAAAGAAGGAATATCCATGGCTACATCAGTCGAAAATATCTTCAAAGGTTTTACTCCAAAGACATAAAAACCTGTTAAGGAAAACCAAACAATTATTTGTTCACAAGATTAGCGGTTTTGTTCTTACTGAAACCTCCCCGTTCATCATATACGCCTTTGTTTCTCTAACAATGGTTACCTACTATAGCAATTACATGATACTTATAGGTTACTGCTCTACTCTGTTAAATGTCATATATAGTGGTATGGGCGCCTCAATCGGCAACTTAATAGCCGAGAACAACAAACGGCATACGATGGAAGTATTTTGGGAACTATTCACTTCCCGAATATGGATAGCCGGATTAGCCTGCTTCGGCCTGTATATCACCATCGGCCCATTCATCTCATTATGGATTGGCAATAAATATGTTCTCGGAGAAAGCACGCTGATATTATTAATAATAATCATGTTCATACGCATATCGCGTACAGTCATTGATTCTTTCAGGGAAGCATATCAACTATTTGGTGATATATGGGCTCCCATTGTCGAAGCCTGCCTGAACTTGGGAGGATCGATTCTTTTCGGATACCTTTGGGGGCTAAACGGTATACTTCTGGGTGTCAATCTCAGTTTGATAACAATCGTCCTGATATGGAAACCATATTACACTTTTCGGTATGGCATGAAGTCGCCAGTTATTCCCTATTTCATACAATATGCACTTCACTTGACGGTATTAATTGGCGGAGCAATTCTTGCTAAATATATAATGGAACTTATTCATTATGATGAGAACGACCTCATAACCATGGCTTTAGTCATCATACTAGGGCTATTAATATATACATTTGTCACCTATTCTGTACTGATGATTTGTACAAAAAGTATGCGCAAGTTTACCGTTCGTATCAGAAACATATTAGCCCATAGAATATGAAAGTAAGTATTATTATTCCCGTCTATAACGTAGCACCATATATCGAGAGATGCCTCCAGTCGGTCGTGGATCAGACATATAAAGACATAGAATGTATATTAGTTGACGACTGTGGAACTGATAACAGCATTGAACTCGCCCAAAACTTTATAAATAATTATAATGGCAATATCACGTTCTCAATCCTTCACCATGACAAAAACAATGGTCTTTCTGCAGCCAGGAATACCGCTCTGAAGAATGCAAAAGGAGAATATGTGTATTTTCTTGATAGCGATGATGCTATCACATCCGATTGCATAGAGGTATTAATGTCTCTGACCACTAAATATCCAGATGCAACTTTTGCTCAAGGAAATTTCCTTGACAGAGATATGTATATCAGCAGATATGGCTGGAAAATACAGCTGCCGGAATACTGTCATGAACAGGAAGACTTAGAAAAGATCATTCTTTTTACAGTCGTCACAAGTGCATGCAATAAAGTCATTAAGAAGTCTTTATTCACTGAGGATAATTTGTTCTTTCCTGAGGGCATTGTACATGAAGACATGTACTGGACCTTCTTTCTAGTGAAGTACACCAAAGCTGCGGCATTTGTAAACAAAGGCACCTATATCTATTATATCAATGATAATAGTATTGTAACCGCCGTATCCGACGATGCAAGAATCAGAAGATACTCTTCTCGCTTATATGCTTCCGAGGTATTCTGTGCAGATCTGGACAAAGAGAAAATGGCTTCCAGATGCCAACGCCATTACCTCGCTGGAAATCTCACGTGCGCCATGATTGAGGTGGCATCCCTGCATTCTTTCAAGCATTGGTGTAAATTCTGGCAACATGTCTGGAAATTACACGCTAGCCACAAGAATCTTACATTTTGGCAACATATCCTATTCCTTTTTCTTATGCCGCCTCTATGTTTCCCCATAGGCATTAAGGGCTGGTATTGGAGAGTACAGCAATATATTGTTAACAGAATTTGATTTGTTTAATTGTAAAGTTATGCAAAGAATCGTCATCATATTCCCTTATTTCGGCACACTCCCCCCACAATACAACATGTGGCGTGAATCTGCATTACACAATCCCTCCGTGGATTTTATGTTCTTCACAGATGCCAATGTAAAGCCAGCAAAGAATATTATTGTGAATAAGATGCAATTTGATGATTTCAAACAACTTGTACAAAATCCTTTCGACTTTCCAATTGTTCTTGACCGGCCATACAAACTTTGCGAATACAAGCAATCATATGGTTATATCCTGCAAGACTACATTAAGAAATATGACTTTTGGGGATATGGAGATATAGACTTAGTATATGGCGATATTCGTGCTTTCCTTACAGACGATGTGCTGAAGCACAAATTCTTGTTAGGTTGGGGTCATCTAACATTATTACATAACGATGACGACACCAACACTTACTTTATGAAAAAGGTATCAGGATATCAAGACTATAAAGATGCTTTCAGAACAAGCGAAATAACCTTTTTCGATGAATATGGCTATAACGGATGCAGCGACAAATGGAGAGATTGCCGTCCTGATGATTGTTGGTTGGAGTGGCCGTTCGATAATGCCTCTAAGCCCAAAGAGGCGTACCATTTCAATAGTATGACAAGAGGGTGGCAACAAGTAATATTTGAACATCACAACAACAAATTGTATATGTTGCGATTTAACCATGGACAATTAGAAAAGAAGGAATCACTTTATGCACATTTTCAACATCGAGGATTCATGAAAGATCGTGTTACTGACTACAATCATTTCCTTGTAACCCCTAGAGCCATCATCGACTATCCCAAACGTTTCGTCAATTTAAAACTTCGCTGGTTATGTCGCAAACGTTCAGTAATGACGAAATACTACCAATGGAAAGATCTCATTATATGGAAACTTGGATTGAGTAAAATGAAATAATATATTTATGAAAATAGCAATTTTGACCTGTGGAATCCTGCCCATTCCTGCTGTGTTAGGTGGAGCAGTTGAAAACATGATTGATTTCTATTTGGAATACAATGACCAAAAGAAGCTTCATGACATCACGGTATATAGTCCGTGGGACGCAAATATAAAAATGCATCCAGCACTTTCCTCTGATGTGAATCACTATATCTATATCAATGTAACTAGTCTCAAAGCCCGGATTGCTAGAAGACTATATGGACTCTTTCATCATAATGAATATTACAATCATTATATTGAATATTATTTCGAAAAGATTTATGCCCATCTTAAGAAACAGGAGTATGACTTAATTATATTAGAGAATTGCCCAGGCCATGCATATAAATTATCACAAAGAGGTTTTCAAAACATTATATTACATCTTAACAATGACTTACTTAATTCATGGTCACGATATCATGATGTTATTTTTAATGGACTCGAGAAGATCTTAACTTGTTCAAATTTCATAAAGGAGCGGGTTTCCACCATTCAACAAAATAGCAAGATACAGACTCTTTACAATGCAATTGACGTAACAAACTTCATCACCAAAGGAAAGCCATCTGTTGTCAGAGAGGATTTAGGTCTCTCTAACGAGGATTTTGTAATTGTATATAGCGGGCGTATTAACAAAGACAAAGGGGTATCAGAATTAATTGATGCATTGTTCAAATTGAAAGACGCTACAAATATCAAACTAATGATAATTGGCGGTGCGTTCTATGGTAATGTAAAGGATGAAGACGATTTTATACGCTCATTGAAAGACAAAGCAGAAAAAATAGAAGAAAAGATTATCTTTACAGGTTTTGTACCCTATCAAAATATTCCAGACTATCTTCATCTTGCCGATATTGCCGTACTCCCATCCATGTGGGAAGAGCCTTTTGGATTGACAATTGTTGAAGCCCTAGCATCTGGATTGCCCCTTATTACCACACGAAGTGGAGGAATACCAGAAATCTGCGAAGGTGTTGCTACAATAGTTGACAGAGGAGATATTGTCAACAACCTTGCTTCCGCCATTCACGGCCTCTATGATAATCCAGAGAAATGTAAGCAAATGAGTAAGGCATCTATCGAAAGAGCCAAACTATTCGACAAGGAAAAATATGCAGAAAATTTCTTCGCTGTCATAGAGAAACAGGAACAATAATGGTAAAGAAGTAAGACCTACACTTGGGGAAGGTGTATTCTGTCACCTATCATCCTGTGGAACTCCATGGTGAAGTGATTATTCATACCTGAGAAGGCTGTGAATGTCATTTCACCGAAATAGATTTTTCCCTTGACATTATAGAGGTCGACGCGAACCTGCGTGAAACCTTGGCCAATCTTCTCTGCAATCTCTATCATCTTTTCCAGATTATTCGGACGCGGAACAGGTCTATACACCACCCCAGGATCTGCTAGATATTGGTGCATAGGCTGCCATGTGTGAATATCATACAGATCATAAATGGTCTTGCTGCCTCCACTTCCACTTTCCAAACTTCTGTCATAACAGACAAAATCATATTGAGCCTTGCCATCTATACATCTAATCTTATGGTCGACCGTTGTCTCAGAAAAGAACTCCGCCGTATTTTCCATCTCAATCAGGCTTTCTGCCATCACACGTGGCTTAATGTGTGTGTAGTGAGGCTCACAAGATTCATATCCATAGCGGATATCCAAGTGCTTTTGCAAGAAGTCTACGACCTCCTGCTTATTCATCTTACTTTTATCACGTATAATCACAGTACTTCCGCAGTCATGTGTACATTTCAACACAAACTTTTCCGGGAGTCTATCGAAATCGATATCAATAGCTTTATCCCAAACGCCATAACATTCTGTCAAGATATCCTTCAGCCCAAGACTCTCAATATACTTACGAACCTCATATTTATCAGTGTATTCCGTCCATTTCGAAGTATCAGTCATCACAGCCATCCATGTGATTTTTTCATTCAATGTCCGTGGATTCTTCCATGGGAATTTTCTCCTGTAGAATCGGTTCCACTTCATGTCGAAGGCTTTCTTCGGATCTTTAGCCACTATTTCATGCCACTTGTCTGTGGGCTGTATATAACGGTCAAAATACCATGCCTTAAAGGTTCTAATGGGATGTAACACTGACCAGATACGTAACTTTGTTTTATAAGAGAGAAAACTCATAATAAATTGCCTTAATGATAATACTATTGTTTAAAAAACTGTGCAAATATAGTATATTTTGGTAAGAAAACCAAATTTTTGGATAGATTTTAAATAAATAATAGTATCTTTGCCGAAATAATATGCCTCATGCATTTATTAAAGATTATACAGGACTATTTTTATGAGAAAAATAGATTTTAAAAATAATGGCTATGACCCACAAATAGACTACATCAAAGGTTTGTGTATTATATTTGTAATTTGGACGCATGCTATAAATCGAAGTGAATTAGGATACGTCTTATTTCCATATTGGGGTGATACCGCCGTACCCATATTTCTCATTATCCAAGCTTTTCATTATTATAAGAAAGGTCTTGACCTACGAATGCCAAGTCCAATCACACTTTGGAAGCGAATCTTACGACCATTCATCGTCATGATCGCTTTAACATTCTTAGTACAGTTCTTCATCTATTATGATATCACAGAAGGCGTATTCTCCCTTACCCTCTATTGGGACAAACGGGGCTACGGTTCATACTACATCTTCATGTATCTCGAATTTGCATTTCTTATTCCTCTTTTTGCATTTCTTTTTAAGAGGCTATCTGTAAAATGGGGCTTCCTGTTTTTTGTCGTTCTTTCCCAACTGCTTGAGTATATCTCATGTACAACACACTGTCCTGACAACATATACCGTATCTTGTTCTTCCGATACACCTTCCTTATATTAATCGGCTACCTGTTGGCGACAAAAAGATTAGTGCTTAATAAGTTCACCCTCTGTTGGGGTATTATTGGTATTATTTCACTGTATCTCTTTAATTATACAAGCATCGACTTAGAACCCTTATTTTACACAAGCCTAAGCAACTGGAAATACTGCCACTGGATTTGTTATCTTTACATTGCCTATATTTTCCTATGGCTCCTTAAGTATTCCTATACTTATTTCAATCTTAATGTCATACGAAAATACTTAGTTCTTATAGGCAAAAACTCTTATGAAATATATCTATTCCAGATGTTCTATTATGCCACTATTGGCCTCTACGTAGAAGATATGGATATAGTTTCTATGTATGAGATCTATCCAACAAACCGCATCCTTTATGTTGTTATCACCACCATCATCTGTGTAGTACCCGTCATTTTACTAAAGATATTAGTTCAAAAGATAGTTAAGAGAATCTAACCAATTAACCATATCAGTTATCATTTGCTTTCGATAAGAAAACGGAATCCTATACCCCCACCCATGTCCGCCTTCAGGATAAATATGCAGTGAGGCTTGCCCTCCTTTTGCCTTTATTTCATTATATAATACAATAGAGTTAAGTGGATTTACTAGGCTATCGTCTTTTGATACAGCTATGAAAACTGGAGGATCCTTTTCTGAGATATGAAGTTCATTGCTAAACTTACAGACTAATTCATCTGATGGACTTATACCCAAAAGATTATTACGGGATCCCAAATGAGTGAGTTCCTTTTTCATAGATATAACAGGATAAAAAAGTAGAACGAAATCAGGGCGCAAACTATCATTATCCAGTACCATCAGTGTTGAAGCAAGATGACCACCTGCAGAAAAACCCATCAAACCAATTTTAGTATTATCACTGGTCATTTTTTTGATAGCAATAATCGCCTCAGAGGCATCAGACATTGGTAGTGTATAGTCATGAACAGGTAATCGATACTCTAATACAGCCACAGTGTACCCTAGGCGGTGCAAAAATGGAACCCAGTAATAACCCTCATTCCATTTGGATAAAATCGAATAACCACCTCCAGGCATAATCATAATCACACTATGTCTATTATTGAAAGGATGATCATTAAAAACACGAAGTGATGATCCACTTGTCAATGATAGGTGATATTATAAGCGAGCCACATATAGAGGTCCAGCTGTTAATAATATAAATACCC
>JAEEGH010017058.1_pt1 | contig 15546 bp, 10 predicted proteins | sample 9134181 | NCBI WGS metagenome assembly JAEEGH01 (sample SAMN16246544, study PRJNA631951) | gut metagenome | biome: gut microbiome; feature: rumen; material: DP-attached | host: Bos | place: Iran: Karaj | collected 2018-10 | reverse complement strand
GCTGCTCGGCCCCACGGGGTGCGGCAAAACCATGCTTGTCAAGACGATCGCCCAAATGCTGGGCGTTCCCTGCTATATAGGCAGCGCGACTTCGCTCACGGCTTCGGGCTATGTGGGCGATGATGTCGAGAGCCTGCTTTCGGGTCTGCTGATTAGCTGCGAGTATGACATTGAGAAAGCGAAGACGGGTATCGTCTTTATCGACGAAGTGGACAAAATCGCGAAGAAAAGCACGGGCGTGTCCATCTCGGGCACGCGGGACGTTTCCGGCGAGAGTGTCCAGCAGGGACTTCTCAAGATGGTCGAAGGACACCGGATGGGCGTGCAGCCCCAGGGCGGGCGCAAGCACCCGGAGCAGCCGCTCCTCTACCTCGACACCTCCGACATTCTGTTCATCGGCGCGGGCGCGTTCGTCGGCCTGGACGGGATCGTGGAACGCCGGACGGGCCGGGATCGGGAACGGATCGGCTTCGGAAACGCGTCCAGCGCCGCCAACAGCGGCAACCCTTATGCCGATGTGACCGCCCAGGACCTCCGCGATTTCGGAATGATTCCCGAGTTCGTAGGCCGATTCCCGGTCATCACCCATGTCGACCCTCTCGACACGGCGGCGCTGGAGCACATTCTCACCAAGCCCAAGAACAACCTGGTAAGCCAATACACGGAGCTCTTCCGGGAGGACGGAATCACGCTGACCTTCGAGCCGGAGGCGATTTCCGCGGCCGCGCAGCTTGCGACTGACACCGGAACCGGCGCCCGCGGCCTTCGCGGCATCCTGGAAAAGGCGATGCGAGACATCATGTTCGCCGCCCCGAAGGCCGCGTTCCAGAACGGGAAACGCGAGATTGTCGTGACAAAGGATATGATTCTCGGGAGCGGGACCGCCAGGGCCGTCTGACCCTATAAAAATTTGGAGATTACCTTTTTTGTGTTATTTTACAGAAGCATAATGTCCGCTTCCAAAATACTGATTATCAATCGATTATAGGCGGATAAATTTGGCGGATCCAAATAAAATGAGTACATTTGTACCGCCAAACGGAAAATGGACCGCCTATGACTGACTTCGCTCCATATCCGGTGAGTCGCCCGCAGGGCACCCCGGCCTCATAAAACTTCCCCCGCGCCAGCTGAAAGAAATATCCTGTGACCTTGGTATATTATCAAGGCCGCCGGGAAGGCGCAGCGTTCCCTTATTCATGAACACTTAAATCTAATCGCCCCATGAAAACTTCTGACCGCAATACCAAAGTCCGCTTCTCCGAAGCCAAGTTCATCCTCAAGCAAACCCGCAAACTCGCCGACGAGCGCCTTGCCTTCCTGGACGGGAAACGTCTCGGCGACGTGAGCATCGGCATCGAAGACAACGCGAACTGCCGGAAAATCCGGCGGATTATCGAGAAAAGACAGGCCCAGAGCCTGAGAAAAAACAACAAGCGCGACAAGCTGGCGGGAAACGGTGCCCGGTACCATACCCGTCACAATGTCTCCAACCAGTTCAAGAACCTGTTCGGCCAGGTGCCGGCGGGATTCCGCTACTGCGCGTAAGATTCCGGGTCAAGCCCAGAATGACGATATAATAATATAGGAGGAATGCCCATGGTGAAAAAAATGAATATCCTGCGGCCCGACCAGATCAAGGAGGGCCTGGACCAATACGTAATCGGCCAGGACGAGGCGAAAATCACCCTCTCCGTGGCGGCATACAACCATTACAAGCGGATTGCGGACGACGAGTCCGGCCTGTCCGACGTGGAGCTGGAGAAATCCAACGTCATCCTGCTCGGAGAGACGGGGTGCGGCAAAACGTACCTCGTCCAGACCCTCGCGAAGCTGCTGGACGTCCCGTTCCATATCCAGGACTGCACCAAGCTCACGGCGAGCGGATATGTGGGTTCGGACGTGGAAGAGTGCCTGGTTGGCCTGCTCCGCTCCTGCGACTATGACGTCTCCAGGGCGGAGTATGGCATCGTGATGCTGGACGAAGGCGACAAGATCGCCAAGAAGGACGAGAACCCGTCCATCACCCGGGACGTGTCCGGCGAGTGCGTCCAGCAGTCGCTGCTGAAGATCGTGGAAGGCGACATCGTGGGTGTGCAGGCCCAGGGCGGACGCAAGCACCCGTATGCGGAATGCATCCGGATCAACACGAAGAACATCCTTTTCATTCTGTCCGGCGCGTTCGTCGGCATCGACAAAATCGTCTCCGGACGGATCGGAAAGGGCGCGCAGCGCATCGGCTTCACCGGACAGACGGAGGAGCCACGGCCGAAGGGCAGCCTGTACGGAAAGGTCCGGCCCCGTGACTTGATGTCCTTCGGGCTCATTCCGGAGCTCGTGGGCCGATTCCCGGTCATCACGTATGTGGAGCCTCTGGACAGGAAGGCCCTGGAAAATATCCTGACCGAGCCGAAGAACGCGCTTGTGCGCCAATATATGGCCCTGCTGAAAAAAGACGGGGTGAAACTCGACTTCGACCGGAAAGCCCTCCACGCCATCGCGGAGCGGGCCAGCGAGTCGGGAACCGGCGCCCGGGCCCTGCGGGGCATCATGGAACGGGTGATGCGGGACATCATGTTCACCGCCCCGCTGATGGCCAGCGTCGGCAAGAAAAATGTCCGGATCACCGAAAAGGTCGTGGACCTGGCGCTGGAAGACTACGCGTGAATCACTGCACCTTCAAAGGGCCGGCCTTCTTCAGCTGTTCCTTGAACGATATGGCGATCGGTTTCCGTTTGTCGATATCGCCGGGATTCGCTGGTTTTTTCCAGTTGGTGCCAGTGGCTTTGCAGAGGTCGAAGAAGAAGAGCGTGGACCGGATCAGCAGGTCCAAGGAGGCTTCCGGGGCGTCGGCCTCCGTCTCGATGAGGACGAGCTTGGCCGATGCCGGGAGGAGTTCCCGGATGCGGCCGGCGAGATCCTTCTCCCGCGGCGTAATGAACATGACGATGGCCGAGTCCTCCAGATGGCCCGAAGTGAAAATGAACCGGCCGTGACAGTAATTGCGGAAATCGATCACGCAGGCCGGGCAGAGTCCGCTCTCCACGAGCTTTCCTTCCAGGTTCTTCGCCACGGGGCGGCCCCAGGAGCCGTTCAAGATGATGAGACTCTTCGCAGCTTTCAAGTCCTTCATGGACAGCGGGGTTCCGTCTTTCTGTTCCAACCGGTACGGCGCTTCGGGTTTTGACTTGTATCTGGAAAGGTCGCAGCCCGGACTGAACACCCGGCAGAGGAGCGCGAAGTACACCACCGGAGAGCCGGTCGATATGAACGCGTCATGGGCCTTCAGACCCGGGATGTCGAAGGAAAGGGCCGATTCTTTCTTCGCGAACTGCTTCCGGACTTCATTCTTCTCCCCCGTGCTCAGGGTGAAGCTGGCCGTCTTGTCCATGTTCACCTTCAAGCCCCGTCCCGCCGCGAAGATGACGTCGTTGTTGTGCCCGCCCTTGCTCACGAGCAGGAGCTTCGCCGTCTTCAGCGCCTCATCGCTGTAAGAATTGAGGGTGTACGGAGTTACGGCCGTGGCGACGCCGCCGCGGGCTCCGTACAACAGGGCCGCGAAGTCCGCCACGGACTCGGCGCCGCCGGAACCGGCGGCCACGAGCGGCTGACCGGGATTCGTCGTGAGAAACTGCCGGAGCGCCGTCACATCGGCCTCCGCCGCCTGCGTCAGCAGGGAGTCGAGATTGAAGTATTCTTTCATGATGCAATTAAATACGTTTCTGAAATCCGATCCTTTCACCTATGGTTCAAGCAGATCCCCAAACCGCGTCGCGTCTTCGGGAAGATGATACGCCAAAGCGCCGTTGTCGCGGAGCTCCATGAGAAGACGGCCCATGAGATTGGGGCCGGACCAGGTGGCGCCGTCGGCCGAAAGCCTGGCGTTATAGGTGTCCGCCGGCCTCTTGGCATTGGGCTGCACCTCCACGATGAACCGGTCGCCGGTGCGGGCCAGTTCGGCGCGGAAAGCCTCGCTTTGCACATACTTGGTCATCAGGCAGAACTTGAGCGCGTCGACAAGAATCTCCCCCCAGTCGGGACGGACGCATCCGACTTTCTCCTGGTGCTTCGCCGTCATCTTGATCGTCCGGCCCGCCCGCCCGTAGACGGCCCGGCGGGACTCCGCATCGGTGAACTTCATCACCTGGAAAAGCTTTTCCGCGCAGTCGAAAGGGACGCCGTCCACCACGAGCGGAGTCCTTCCGAAATTGCCGAGGATGCCCCACGGCCCGTCCGTCCTGCAGAAGGACACCGTCCGGTCGGCGGGATAGTCGAACCAGCCGTAGTACTCCGGATAGTTCTTCTCGATGTAGTCGCGCACGTGCATCGGCTTTCCTCAAAAAGCTTTGACCAACTGCTGCGAGCCCGGCACCAGCTGGTGCTTCTTCGCATCCAGCTCCACCTGCTCGATCCGGACAATCCGCACCTTGGCGGCGTCCAGCACGGCCATGTTCATCTCCCCTTCGGGACTGCCCCAGTCATGCGGCCAGCGGATCAGCTCCACGCCGATGCCGCCCAGAAAGGCCGACGCCGCCTTCTCCCCTTCCACCGAAGCCTTGCCGATCATCCGGCCGACGGGCTTCATCGGACCGGTCAGGCGGTTGGCCAGGTACTTCCGGAAATACTTTCCTTCGACCTTCGCCTCGTCGGGAATCGTCTCCCCGAGCCGCCCCTTCGCGCGCCGGACGATGGATTCCGCGACCGGCTGCCCCTTCAGCAGGGAAAGGCAGTTGTCTTCCGTGCTGTCCGGAATCTCCACCGTATATACATAATAGTCCCGGCTCTCCGGACGCTTCTTGTTGAACGCGTAGTGCGCGGCGGACGCATAGGTGCCCGCAACATAGACGCCGTAGCCGAACTTGGCCTTTCCGTCACCCTCCAGGGCGTGCGAAAGGTCGAACGAGTCAAATAAAACGGAACTTCCGTGAAAGAATAAAGCCATGAAAACGTAAATAAACCTGAGTCTTCACAAATATACGCATAAACGAAAAACAGTTTTCAAAAACCCGGAAAGGAATCCACGGCATCACCGTATTTATAGACATGACACAGAACAATATGTTAGGAAAGGACGGACTTACCGTTACAAGCGCCAATCACGTGGCGAACATTGCAAAGGAGCTGTACGAGGCGGCCGAGAGCAAGCTCAAGACACTGAAGCTCTGCTCGAGGGACTATACGCTCGCCGTAAACGGAAACACCTATCGGGTGGAGAACGAATCGGAGAAATCCGAATTGGAGACGCTGTCCTCCGTACTGAAGGAAATCGGAGAGCTGAAGTCGCTGATCGCCTTCCTTCGGGAAGGGATCAAGGCGAAGGCGAAGTTGGACACGGACGACGCGTTCGAAGCGCATGTCGCCGAACTGATCAAAGAAGGACGGACCGATTTGCAAAAGCCTTCCGATAAGAAGGATGTAACGTTCGAAGACAAGCTGAACGAACTGACACCCGAGCAGAAGGCTCGATACTACGCGTTGGAATCGAAATGCGCGACCATCGGTTCTTTCATTCACCCCGACGGGGTGTTTGCCAAGGCGCGGGACGCCTTTTTCGACTGCCGTCAAAACCCCGTCAAGGTGATGGGAAGCGGACAGGAGGCGGAAGTGAACACCTACACGAGCGGATTCTCCGTGGAAGAGGTGGACGGCGTGTTCTTCGCGCTGCAGAAAGAGTACAGAAGCATGCAGGCGGAGTTCAACAAACTCAAGGCCGAAGTGGACGAAAAGGTCGCGGAAGCCAACAAGGTGCTGACCGAAGAGAAACTCGCGTCCATGAAGCTTTGGATGGAGACGAGAAAAGCCGAAAGGCTGAGATACAATGAGCACGTGAAAGCGCTCAAGATTGTGATTCCTCAGAATCTGAGGAGCGTTTTGGAGAGAGTGAAGGAAGTTCTTTGATTGGATTGACCAGGGTCGGGGCCCCCAGTTTCGGGGGCCGGAGACCCGAATATGGACAGCCGGCGGGATTTTGCCCGGCTCTGGGGCAGGCCTGAAAAACCTCCCCGAATTCCTCATCAAGCATGCCTTTTTTCCGGACGGCAGCACGAACTCTTTTTCGGTCCGGGATCAGTTCTGTCGCGTGGAGCCTCAACTTCCCCCTCACAGAACGACCCGGAGACTTAGACCTCGCTATGGATATCGCGTCGTCCGGGTTATCGGTCTTGATGTCGCCCCCTGTTCCCATTCCGGCTGTCCATAGGCCAATCTTTTTCAACCAAAACCGTATCAGACAATGCCTGTAACCACCATCCGCATCTGCGAAGAAACCGATGCGAGAATCATGCTGAAGGACGGTTCCTTTCAGGACTATCTCCAAATGTGGTTCGACCGCATTCCCAAACGGAAGCGGCCGAAGCCCGTTGAGATTCGGCGCTATTTCAACTGCGGCACGCTCCGGGAAGTCGTGCAGATCTACTCGGAATTCATGGACGAAATCCATCTGGAAATCGGCGGCAATGCCCTGTTCAAAAGGATGCACGGAGACAGTTGGTCGTTATATGTGAAGGTCGGGAACCTCTGGCTCAATAGAGACTATGACGAAAAGAACCTGTCTGCGGAAGATCTCTTCCCGGACAACCTGTCCGTGAAAGAGATCTGCGGGGAGAAGGAACTGATGAAGGCGGACATCCGGGAGCTGGCCCGCTCCGTCGCGAGGAAAAGCAACCATTTCTATCCCGGTCAGATTTACCGCTTCGGAGACCACGAGCTTTGGACGGTGGACCAATGGGGCGGCACTGCCGCCCACGCACACTCCGAAGATTTGAAAGGCTCTTTCGTGCAGTTGTACGATACGGACATTGCCCGGCATATTGAAAAATACAGGACCGCGCACAGGAAAGTGTTCGGAGCTTTTTAAGTATATTTGTAGAAGAACACGAAAACGGACGACCATGAAGATTCTTGCAACGGGCGACTGGCATATCGGAAAGGTGTCCCACGGCTACGGAAGGGCCGCGGAGCACCGGCATTTTCTGGACTGGCTCAAAGACCGGGCGGTGGAGACCCGGGCGGACGTTCTCCTGGTGACAGGCGACGTCTTCGACTCGAAGGACCCCACCCCGCAGTCCCAGGAGCTCTATTACACTTTTCTGGACCAGCTTTCGCAGGCCTGTCCGGGCCTGCGGACCATCATTATCGCGGGCAACCACGACAATCCGACCCTGCTGGAGGCTCCCCAGGAAATCCTGCGCCGCCATCAGGTGGAGGTACGGGGCACGGCCGTCGGCTGTGATGCGGCGGACCAGTCGGACAGCCCGCTCCTGATTCCCGTCGACAAGGACGGCGAAAGGGTCTGGATCGTCGCCGTCCCCTATCTGCGGCGCAGCGACTTCAAGTTCGACCAGTCCTACGAGCAGAGCGTGGCGGATTACCTGTCCGCGCTCGTGCGGGCCGCCGACGGGAAAAAGAAAGACGGGGAGCCTGTCGTCATGATGGCGCACCTATACGCCTCGGGCTCGCTCAAGAGCAATGACGACGGCCATTCCGAGACCATCTACGTGGGCGGAGAACCGGAAATCAAGATGTCCACCCTCACGGAGCGCCCGGACTTCCTCCTGAGCGGACACATTCACAAGCGGATGATGATCAACGACGTCTCCTGGGCCCGATATACCGGCAGCGCCCTCCCCATGTCGTTCACGGAAACCGACTACGAGCACGGCGCCGACCTGCTTACCTTCGGGGAAGGCAAGGTCATGGTCCATGAATTCCTGAAGTATGAACCGTTGTACCGGTTCGTCTCCTTCGGGCCTGATTCCCCGGAAGACGCCGTCCGCAAGCTCACGGAAGCACTCCCGCAGTTGAACGCCCGTATGTTCATCCAGGTCCGGGTCCTTCTGGAAAAGGCCGAACCCGAAACACGGACGAAACTGGAAAAAATCGTCGATGGAATCGGCGCCAAGTTCGTCTACCAGCCGGAAATCAAGGAAAGGACCGACGGCGGCGGTACGAACTCCGTCATCTCCCGTCCGGAGGACCTGTCCTCGGATGAGATTGTCCGGGAAGTGATCCTGCGGCGTTTCGCCCGCGCCAACAAACGGGACGGGGACGCCCTGGACGACGAAGAAAAGGCGCTGCTGGAAAGCATCATCACCCAGGCCCGCGGGGGCGACGAAGATTAAGACTATGGAGATTCAAAAGATAGAAATCGGCAACCTCAATTCGCTCAAGGGCGAATTCTGCATCGACTTCATGTCCGGCCAGCTCAAGGGCCAGGACATTTTCGCCATCACAGGCGCCACAGGAAGCGGCAAGTCCACCATCCTGGACGCCATCACGCTCGCCCTCTACAACCGCATCCCCCGTCTGGACGGCAAAAAGGGGGACGGAAACCCGAAATCCAAAGACCCCTACGAACGGCTCGCCCCCGCCGATACCGAAAACGCCCTCACGCGGGGCGAGAAAAAAGGCTATGCCAAAGTCGTCTTCGAAGTGGCCGGCCAGCGGTACCGGGCCGAATGGCTCTGCGAGCTGAAGAACGTCACGTTCGGCGGCTCCCACACGCTCTTCCGCCTCCGGAACGAAAGCGGAGCGGAGAAGGCGGAGCAGCTGGTGTCCGGCAATCTGGTCCATGAATTCGACCGCAACGGCACCCCGAAGAACAATACCGTCTCCAAGGGAGTCGTGGACCTGATCGGGCTCGGGTACGACCAGTTCTGCAAGGCCTGCATCCTGGCCCAGAACTCCTTCGCCAATTTCCTCAAGGCCAATGACTTCGAGAAGGCGGACATCCTTGAGAAGATTACCGGCACCTCCATCTACGGCCGGATCGCCGGCGTCATTGTGGACGGCTATGACGGCGCTCTCCGGGAGAAGAAAGAGATTGACGACAAGATCGGCGGACAGCGTGACCTGATGGTGAAAGACGAGGAAGAGCTGGTCCGGCTCAAAGCCGGAAGAGAAAGCCTGGTCAAAGAGCGCGACGACTTGAAAAAGAAGATCGGCGAACTGGAAAAAGGGGTGGAATGGTGGAACGGACTCGACGCGCTTGCGAAGAAGAAGGAAGAGGCGGAAGCGAAGAAGAAGGAGGCCGAAGAGAACGAACGGAAACTCATCCCCAAACAGACAAAGCTGGCGCGATATGACAAGGTCGGGGAAGGTCTCAAGCTGTTTGATGCCGAGACCGACGCGCAAAGGGAGCTCGGCAATGCCGACAAGAACCTGGCCGACGCCCGAAGGAGACTGCAGGAGAACCAGGATAAAATCAGTTCCGGGAACGACAAGAAAGCAGAAGCCGGGCGGGAACTGGAAGCCCGGAAATCCGATTGGGAAAAACTCGCCTGGATCCGGCCGGTGAAGGAGAACATCGCGCTGATCCGCCACGAGTACGCCCGCCTGGGCGATTCCGTGCAGGAACTCCGGAAAGCCGCGTCCCGCCACGCGCCCGATAGCGGATATGACGGACTCGGCAAGAAAGGTCTCCTCGAAAGCGTCTCCCGCCTGACGGGCGTCCTGACACCGGAAATGACCCGGGAAACGGAGCAGGCCCGGCTGGAGAAAGCCCAAAAGGAACGGACGGTGTGCGAGAACGCCGGCGCCCTTTACCCCCTGTTGGAAAAGGTTCTGGAAATCGAGGCCCTGGACAAGGTCGACGAGGCGACAATCGCTTCGCTGCAGCCCCTGCAGAAAGAGCTGGAGGAGGACATCCCGGCCCTGAACGCCCAGATCACGTCGCTGGAGAACGAGAACTTCGTCATCAAGCGGGGCCTTCTCAAAGAAGGGGAACCCTGCGAGCTCTGCGGCGCTGTACACCATCCTTATGCGACGCCTTCCGTCTTCAATGAAAGAATCGAAAGCATCAGGACCCTGCTGAAAGAAAAATCAAAGAAGAAGGAGGAGGTTGACGACCGGATCGGGGAAGCCCGGAACGGCATCAGCAACAGGGATGGCCAGAAAACGGCCATGAATGTCCGCATCAAGGACCTGAAGGCAAAGATGGAAGCCGGTGACGATTCCTTCCGGACTGTCTTCTCGAAGTATTCGACCGAAGCGCAAATCAGCGGACTGAAGTCCAGAGCCGGCGAAAAAGCGGCCTGGGAGCAGGAGGAGGCCGCCGCGGAGAACACCCTCTCCCTGATCCTGCTCCATAACCTGATGGAGGAGATCCGTGGTTTCCAGGAAACCCTCGACAAGTATCTCCCGGAAACCTGGCGCTCCCGATGGCTTGAAAATGACGCCCGGTACGCACAGGATCTTGAGTATGATGTCAAGTCCTTCCTGAAGGCCGAAGAAAAGTTCACGCAGGCCGACCAGAATGTCCGGGATATCCAGACCGCCATCGACACGCTGACTAAACTCATCCCGAAACTGGAGGACGAGATCAAACAGCAGGAGGGCGTCCGGAATGAGAAGAAAAAGCTTCTGGACAAGGCGGCCGGGGACCTGTCCCTTTGGATCGACACATTCAACGCCGGAGAGGAGAACCCGGCCTCCCGGGAGGAACTCAATTCCTGGAAGGAAGACAAGACCGACTGGAACGCGCTGAGAAAGACCGTCAATGATGCGGAGAACGAAAGGATCACCCATTCCGCCCTGTTCAAGCAGGCGGCCGAGGAGTTCCAGGCCCATCAGGACCGGGAAGACAGGCCGGCCGAAGAAAAGGAGAAGCTGGAAGAGCGGAAAAGCGCCGTCCGCTTCGAACTGGAAGAGGGGCCTGAAAGCGTCGTCAAGCGCCTGGAGGCCGTTTCGGGAAGACTGGCCACGCATGAAGCGGCCGAAAAGGCGATCGCTGAATTCAAGGACAGTCTGGACAAGGCGGAAAGGAAGGTCAGCCTGTGGAAGCGGTTCTACAACATGCTCGGAGACGGGAAGGGGGACAAGGAGGCCAAGGAGTTCCGGAAACTCGCCCAGAACTACACGCTGGGGCTTCTCCTGAGCTATGCCAACGAGGAACTGGGCAAGTTCACCAAACGCTACACGCTCAAAAAGCAGAACGACTCGTCCCTGGAAATCATGGTCCTGGACGGAGAGCTGGGCGAACGCTACTCCTCGTCCCTGTCCGGCGGCGAAACCTTCATGGTGAGCCTCGCCCTGGCACTCGGACTGTCCAGCATCTCCTCCGGCTCCGTCACGCTCAAGAACATCTTCATCGACGAAGGGTTCGGCTCGCTGGACAGCGACACGCAGAAAACCGTCGTCGGCGCGCTCAACACGCTGCGCATGCAGGGAAAGCGGATCGGCCTCATCAGCCACACCGCCGCCCTGCTCGGCGACGACAGCATCTACAAGATCAAGGTCAGGAAAGTCGACGACAAATTCAGCGTCATCGATCCGGACTGACCGGCTCTCTGAAAATATCATAGCACCCGGACATTCTGCCATATTTTGGCACAATGTCACCCTAACTTTGCACCCGTGACGAAGAATGAAAGGATACCCGTTCCCGAGGTAGCCTCGGCGTTCCCGGACCTGACCCCCGGCCAGGTCCGGCTGCTGGGTTATTGCGCGTACCGGGGAGGCTTTCCGCTCAATCCTTGGACGGTCTCCTTCTATGACGGCCGCTTCGAGATTCCGAAGAACCGGACGGAAGCTGACCGGAAGGTCCTGGAGAAGAAAGGCCTGCTCGTGGACGGAGAGATTCCGCCACAGGACTATTTCCGGATCGCCGTCCCGATCGTGAAGCATTTTCCTGAATGGGCCCGCACTTACGGGGAGTTCAGCCGTTTCCGGTCGGAAACCTTCGCCTACCTTTGGTCCGTCGCGGAATGCATCGCCGCCGGAAACCTTTCCCAGGCCCGGAAACTCCGCTACCCCGCCAAAGAAGGGGTCTGGCGGTATTTCACGGGACTCCTTTTTCAGGACGGCTCCGAGGACGCCATCCTGTCTATCCTGCCGCAAAAGGACGCGGAGCTGCTCCTGGCCGACTTCCTGAAAGGGAAGTTCGAGGCCGGGAAGCTGGACGACGCCACGCTGTCCGCCGTCCGGGAATCCGCCCTCGGCCGGTTCCCCCGTTCAGTGGAGATTCCCGGCCGGGCCGACGCCTACGCCTACTACCTAAACGGCGCCCTTCCGGAGGACCCGGAACCGGGCCGGTCCGTCTGGACCGACGGCGTCCGGGCGACGGACCTGCTCCTCCACGGCAGCCTGTCCGACTCCCTGGAAGCCTTCCTGAAAGCCCGGACCCTGACGCCGCCGGGATGTGACGGAACATTCCCGGACCGGCTGATGACCTGGTTCTACGCGCTGTGCCTGGTGCGCAACTTCCGGAAGTATCAGAGCAGCCGGGCGGAACGCGCGCTGGACGCGCTGAAGCTGAGCACCGGTTTCCGCTATGACCCGACGCACGCCGGCACGCAGACGCTGCTTGTCCACATGGACGAAAGCGAAAACAACTGCCTCGACCTCGTTTCCGGGGAAATGAAGAAACACCTGGACCGGGACCGGACCGCCCTGGGGCGGGACATGGCGCTCGCCGTCCTGCGGTACTTCAAGGCGGACGACGACCGGATCTCCGCCCTCGGACTGGACCCGTCGGCCGTCCCCTGCATTCCCGTCTTCCGCAATGAGACGGCGGATCTCTGTCCGATGGCATCGGCGGAAAAGCAGCGCCTGCAGGAACGCTTCGGCGGTCCCGGCATCCTGTCCTCCGTCCCCCGCAAGGAAGCCTGGGAAATGGCGCTGAACGACCTCTCGGCCTCCGTAGCCTCCTCGAAGGAAGAGGACGCCTCCGAGAAACGGATCATCTATTTCCTGGACGAAAAATGGATCACCGCCGTCATCGAACAGCGCCGCCTGCCCGGTGAGACGGAATGGACCGGGGACAAGCTCCTGTCCCGCAGCCTGCTTGTCAAGGGCTGCTACGACTCGATGGACCTGCTCGACCTCAAGATCGCCCGGGAGCTCGGGAGCAAAGTCATCGACCGGCCCGACACCGACATCGTCATCCCCGCCCTGGCCGGTACCGGGCGGCTGTTCACGGGACAGTTCTACCGGAAACCGTACCGGCCGCTTCCCGTTTCGCTGGAGCAGCCTTTCGTGGCCTTCTCCGGAAAGGACGGGTCCATCACGGTCTCCTCGAACGTACGCCGCCGCCCGGACGGAACCGTCCCGGAAGTATCCATCCTCCGGAACGGAGGCAAGTATACCTGCATCCGGACGAACCCCGTCCAGCGCGACATCCTCACGCGCCTGTTGGCGGTGGGGACTTTCCCCGTCTCCGCCCTTCCGGTCATCCGGCGCACCATCGACTCGCTGGAAGGAATACTCGAAGTGAGGTCCGACCTGTCCTCCATGGCGGTCATCCCGACCCTCCGGGGAAGCGTGCGCACCTGCATCCGGCTCGCCCCGCTTCAGGACGGGGACGGATATGGTATCGACCTCTCCGTCGCCCCGCTCGAGGACGGCGGCCTGCGGTGCGAGCCCGGCCGGGGTCTGGAGGACGTCTACGACAGCACCGGCGCCGAACCCCGCTTCATCCGCCGCGACCTCCAGGCCGAATACGACAACTATGCCGAACTGACGGACTACCTCAAAAAGGAGCTGGAACTGGAATTCGAGGACGGAAAGCATGGAGAGCTCTACACCAGCGAATCGCTCCTCGGAGTGCTCTCCTGGGCCTACGACCACCGCGACAAATGCTTCGTCGAATGGCCGGAAGGCCGTGCGCTTCGCTTCCGGGGGGAGGTGAAGGACAAGGACATCGACATCACGGTCAAATCCGGCGTCAACTGGTTCGAAGTGGAGGGCGACGTGCTCATCGGCGGAGACCGGTTCAAACTGGCCGACATCCTGGAGGCGATGCGCCGGTCCGACGTGAAAGGATTCATCCGGCTGGGCGACAAGGATTATGTTCGGATGACCAAGGCCCTGCAGAAGCATCTCCAGGCGATGGACGAGATGATGTCCGTCCGTGCCGGAAAGAGCCGGGTCGTCCCCGTGTACCGCGTGGGCCATCTCGCGCAGATTCTCGGGGATGAAGGCGGCCTGCGGGGAACAATGGATGAAGGCTTCAAGAGTCTTCTGAACAGAATGCAGCAGGCCTATGACTCCACACCGGAGCCGCCTTCCGGACTGAGAGCCACCCTGCGCGACTACCAGAAGGAAGGGTACGTGTGGATGAAGCGCCTCGACGCCTGGGGCGCCGGCGCCTGCCTGGCCGACGACATGGGCCTCGGAAAAACCGTCCAGAGCATCGCCTTCCTGCTGAGCAAGGCCTCCGAAGGCCCCTCGCTCGTGGTGGCCCCGAAATCCGTCGTCCCGAACTGGGACATCGAGGTGGCCAGATTCGCTCCGTCGCTCAAGGTGACCGTCCTCAACGACGTCACGCACCGCGACGACTGCATCGCCAACGCGGGTCCCGGCGACCTGGTGCTCGCGACCTACGGCGTCCTCAGCACGGAAACGGAGGCGCTTTCGAAGAAGGAATGGAATGTCGTCTGCCTGGACGAGGCGCACCAGATCAAAAACCGCAACACGCGGGTGAGCGCCGCGGCGATGGCCCTCCAGGCCCGCAGCCGCCTCATCCTCACGGGAACGCCCCTGCAGAATCACCTCGGAGAGCTATGGAACCTCTTCCAGTTCATCAACCCCGGGCTGCTCGGAGAATGGTCGGACTTCAAGGCCCGCTACCTGCACGGCGATCTGGACGAACAGCACAGCGAATTTCTCCGCGACCTGGTGCAGCCGTTCATCCTCCGCCGCACCAAGGAGGAGGTCCTGGACGAACTCCCCGAAAAGATCGTCTGCGAGCAGATGGTCGAGCTCAGCCCCGAGGAGATGCACCTGTACGAAGCGATGCGCCAGTATGTGGAGGAGCGTGTGAACCGGATCGGCGGCGGGAAGAACAAGAAAAGGAAGAAGGACGACACCGTCAAGGTCGAGTTCTTCGCCGAACTGACCAAGCTCCGTCTCGCGGCCCTGTCCATGTCGCTCGTCCATGACGACTGGCAGCTGGGATCCAGCAAGACCGACGCCCTGATGGGCCTGCTGGAGTCCATCTCCGCCGTCCCGGCGAACCAGGTGGTGGTCTTCAGCCAGTTCACCTCCTACCTCGCCGAGGTGCGGGCCCTCCTGGACCGGAAGAAGCGCCGCTACCTGTACCTGGACGGACAGACGGAGCTGGAAGAGCGGGGGGACATCGTGCGGCAGTTCCAGAACGGGGACTGCCCCCTCCTCCTCGCCAGCCTGAAAGCCGGCGGCCTCGGACTCAACCTCACGGCGGCGAACTACGTGATCCTCCTGGACCCCTGGTGGAACCCCGCCATCGAGAACCAGGCGATGGACCGGGCGCACCGCATCGGCCAGCAGCGCATGGTCACCGTCATCCGTCTCATCGCCCGGCACACCATCGAAGAGAAGATCCTCCGGCTGCACGAGACCAAACAGGCGCTCGCGGACGAGATGCTGGAAGGCACCGCCTACAGCGGCAAACTCACGATGGACGACGTCCTGGACATGGTTTCACCCTTCCGATAGCGGCCGATGGACAGTCAGGACAGACATGCATGGACCGGCTGGCTGCGGGGCGTCCTCGCGGAGATGCTCGCCGGAACGGGACTCCGGCCGGAAGCGGAATACGATCCGTAGGCGGACCGGTGCCTGCTCTGGATC
>JAEEGH010017052.1_pt1 | contig 15551 bp, 10 predicted proteins | sample 9134181 | NCBI WGS metagenome assembly JAEEGH01 (sample SAMN16246544, study PRJNA631951) | gut metagenome | biome: gut microbiome; feature: rumen; material: DP-attached | host: Bos | place: Iran: Karaj | collected 2018-10 | reverse complement strand
GACGCGGACGAGACCAAGGAGGAGAACTACGACTTCGCCTTCACGGACGACCTCGTCAGGCAGCTGCTCGCCCATGGCGTGGAGCCGTTCTTCCGCCTTGGCGTGACGATCGAGAACCGGCATGACCTCCGCTCGTACCGCATCCATCCGCCGAAGGACTTCGCCAAGTGGGCGCGGATCTGCGAACACGTGATCCGGCACTACACGGAAGGGTGGGCGAACGGGATGAAGGCGAAGATCGACTACTGGGAGATCTGGAACGAGGCCGACGGCGGTTCCGACGACCCCGCTCGGAAAAGCGGCACCTGGTCCGGCACGCCCGAACAGTACTTCGAGTTCCACGCGGTGGCGGCCAGGCATCTGAAGGCGAAATTCCCGAAGCTCCGCATCGGCGGGCCGGCGCTCGCCGGGAACCTGAAGTGGGCCGACCGGTTCCTCGGCCACATGGCCGCGCACCAGGCGCCGCTCGACTTCTTCTCCTGGCACTGCTACGGCTCGCCGGGCGCCTGCGTGAAGCGCGCGCAGGCCGTCAGGAAGCTGCTGGAAAAGCACGGCTACGGCGCGGCGGAAGACATCATGAACGAGTGGAATCCGGGCGGCGACCGGGCGAATCCGGCGACGGCGGCGAAGGTGATGGCCGTGATGCTGGAGATGCAGAAGAAGACCACGACCTCGGTGCTTTGCTACTACGACGCGCGCTTTTCGCCCGACAGGTACGCCGGGCTCTTCAACCCCGACACCTGGCGTCCGAGCCTTGCCTACTATCCGTTCGTGGCGTTCAACGAGGCGTACAAGCTGGGTGGGGAGGTTGCGACGGGGACGAACAAACCGGATCAGATCGCGGTGCTGGGCGCGTCCGGAAAGGGGCGCAGGATCCTGCTGCTGGCGAACGTGGGCGGGGAAGTGGCGGTCCGCCTCGATCTCACGGGCGTGGACCTTGCGAACGTCCAGGTGCTGCGCATCGACGGCGAGAACACGCTCACCCTCACGGGCGAGGGCGTTGCCGACGGGAAGATTTCGCTGCCCGCCGGAGGCAGCGCGATGATCGTCTTCCTCTGAGGGTGAATAGAATCCATGGCAACAGGGAAAGCACTCTACATTGTTGTTTTGGTGTGTGTTGGCTTGATTGTCCCGGCTGTCGCCGTAGATGCGCCGATTGTGGTGCCGACGGCGGTACCTGTGAAGATCATCTTCGACACCGACATGATCGGCGACTACGACGACGTGGGCGCGATGGCCGTGCTGCACGCGCTCGCCGACAGGGGCGAGTGCGAGATCCTCGCGACCGTCTCGTCCACGCACTCGAACGCCTCCGCGGGGACGGTGGAGCTGCTGAACGCCTGGTATGGGCGTCCGGACATCCCCGTGGGCGCCGTGAAGGGCGCGGGCGTGGGCGGCGGATCGGAAAAGCACCGCTCCCACATCAAGTACGAGCGACTGCTCGCGAAGTATCCCAAGCTGTGGCGCCACCGGAACGCGAACGACGCGCCTGACGCCACTGACGTCTATCGCCGCGTCTTGGCCGCCCAGCCCGACGGCAGCGTGACAATCTGCACGGTGGGATTCCTCACCAACCTGCGCCGGCTGCTGCAGTCGAAGCCCGATTGCCATTCGCCGCTCGACGGCCGCGCGCTCGTGAAGCGGAAGGTGAAGGTGTGGTACGCGATGGGCTGGAAGATTCCGAAGGGACGCGAATGCAACATCATGAACGATCCGGCGAGCGCGCGGTACGTGCTGGAGAACTGGCCGACGCCGATCGTCATCGACGACTTCAACTACAGTCAGTACATCTACGCGGGACGCAAGGTGGCGGCACTGCCGGACAACGGGAATCCCGTGCGCGACATCTTCGCGTGGTGCATGCCGCCGGCGGAGAAATGTCCCGCCGCAGACGAAATCATCCCTACCGGCCGATTCAAGGACAACGTGAAGGAAGGGCACAACTGCTTTGACCAGTCATGTGTCCTCGCGGCGGTGCGAGGTCCTGGTTCTTTCTTCGACGTCGAGCGGGGGCGCATGGAGATGCTCGGCGACAAGGGCGACAACGTCTGGACGCCTGACCCGAACGGCCCGCACGCGCGCATGGTGGACAAATGGCCGCGCATGCGTGTCGCCGCGCTGATTGACGACCTGATGGTCAAACAGTGCGCAGATTCGGCGAATAAATAAGGCTAAAACTTTCCACTTGTAATCTTGTACCCGTTCGGGTATAATATCAGCGTTTTCTTGACAATTATACCCAATCGGGTGTAATCTTCAGAGAAGAACGTGAATTATACCCGAACGGGAGCTGTTATGACAATAGCGGAGTTTGTAAAGGCCAAGCGAAAGAAGCAGCATTGGACGCAGAAAGACCTTGCTTTCTACGGCGGGGTTGGTTTGCGTTTCATCCGCGAATTGGAACAGGGCAAGACGACGCTTCGCATGGACAAGGTCAACCAGATTCTTGATATGTTCAGTGCTACGCTGGTGCCCGGACCGATCGACAGGAGCGTTTATGCGGAAAGCTGAAGTATTCCTCTTTGGCCGGTTGACTGGAAAGATAGAGGAGGTCGAAGATGGGCGGATTCAATTTGCCTACTCTTCCGATTATATTGAAATGCCCGGAGCCGAACCGATCTCACCTACAATGCCTCTGCAAACCGAACCTTATTGGAACGAGGAGATGCTGCCGGTTTTTGACGGACTCATCCCGGAAGGCTGGTTGTTGGACATAGCCGAGGAGACATGGAAGCTAGATCCCCGTGACCGGTTCGGGCTGTTGCTGGCCTGCTGTCAAAGCTGCATTGGTGCTGTGAGCGTCAGGGAGGTGGACGATGGGAAATAGCCGTTGTCTCATCTGCGGACGGGGAATGCCCGACAACGCGGCAGGGGAATGCCATCCCGCTTGCGCAAAAGGGCTTTTTGGATGCGAGACTGCGCCCGCGTTTGCATGTTCGATGGAAGAACTGAACGAAATGGCGAAACGTCTTGTCCTCTCTCGCGTGAGTGTTCCCGGCGTGCAGGCGAAACTTTCAGTACACCTTGAACGTGCGGCAGAAACGCCAGACCGCCTGACGCTTGTTGGACTTGACGGAAACTACATTCTGAAGTTGCCGACACGGTCCTACCCCGAACTCCCAGAAAGCGAGCATTTCGCGATGACGCTTGCGCGGCTTTGCGGCATTGAAACGGCGGCATTCGGACTGTTTCGCCTTGAATCCGGTGCGTTGGCATATCTTACCCGACGCATGGATCGCGAAGACGGCATGAAGCACATGCTCGATTTCTGCCAGCTGACAGACCGTAGGACATCTCGAAAATACTATGGTTCCCATGAGCAGATTGCACGCGCGATTCGTCGCTTCTCGTCTGACGGCGGATCCGACATAGTCCGTTTCTTTGAGGTGCTGCTGTTCTCGTTCCTTATCGGGAATTCGGACATGCACTTGAAGAACTTCTCGCTTCTGCGCGAACATGACGGATCATGGCATCTTTCGTCCGCCTATGACCTCGTACCGGTCCGGACGGTGTTGCCGACCGACCTGGACGACCTTGCGCTGACGGTCAACGGCAAGAACCGAAATCTGCGCGCGAGCGATTTCCGTGCCGCCGCCGCTACGATGGGGTTGACGCCCGTTCAGTACAGGCGCCTTTCGGGACGAATGGCGGAAAACGTTCGGCAGAATCTTGACGAAGCAATAGACCGATCCTTCCTCTCGGAGCAATTCGTTGCGCGGTTCCGCAACCTAGTTGCCGATACGCTCGCAAGACTGTCATCAGACTAGTGGAATGCCGAAGGCGGTGTGGTGCCATGGATATTGGAGAATAGAAATCATAAAGAGGAGAATGCAATGAAAATGAAATTGAACGTGGCGTTGACGGTGGTTTGTGCCGTTCTTGCGCTGTCTGGCGGCCAGAGGCATCCGGCCATGCACTACGACCGTTACTGGAACGACTACACGCAGTCGTTCGTGACGAAGATCTTCCTCAAGGCCAAGACACGGCCCCAGGTCTCGACGACGATGGACCAGGCGCGTGACATAATCCGCAGGACGTGGGAGGTGTCCGGCGGGATCCACCAGATCATCTACCTCGTCGGATGGCAGTATGACGGGCACGATTCCAAGTTCCCGAGCTGGGACAAGGTCGGCGACCAGTGCAAGTCATCATGGTCGGACGACCCGCTCACGTCGCTTCGCATGCTCATGCGCGAGGTGCGCGAGAAGTACAACTGCGACCTGAGCCTTCACCTGAACATGACCGACGCGCACGAGGACAGCCCGCACTGGCAGTACTACGTGGACAACAAGCTGCTCTGCTACGACAAGAACGGCAAGTCGCCTGTCGTCGGAGGGGTGTACAAGTGGCACAGCATATCCCTGGCGAAGGAGTGGCGAGCGGGCGTTTCGCAGAAGAGGGTCGACGCGCTTCTCGCGATGATTCCCGAGCTGAAGGACTCCCGGTCGGTGCACATCGACGCCTTCTACGCGCACGCTTCCCCGCTTGACGGCCTCACCATCGAGGACGACAAGAACGCGATCAAGGCCATCACCGACTACTGGCACAAGCGCGGCATCGATGTGACGAACGAGTTTCTCACCTCGCTCGACATGATAGGTTACTTTCCCATGGTCTATCACTTCAACCTCGACGAATGCCAGCGACTCCGCTACCCGGTGGAGGTGCTGGCCCCTGGCGACGACGTCTGGAACGTGCGCAAGGAGCGGGACTACTATGGCAGCCGCAAGCCGATCCACGGGCCGGTCCACACAAGCCCAGCGAGCGGGTGCCTCTACGAAGAGGCCTGGGGCAGGGGATGTTTCTGCGACATGGGCGCCGGGCACCTCGGCCGCGGCGCGCTGCACGGACCGCTTTTCCGCAACACGTTCCTGTTCACGTGGTACAACCGCCATCCGCTGAAGCGGCATGTCGTTACCGCCACGGACTACACGGTGGAGCGCGAGGGCTGCGTGGTGGCGAACGTGCGGCTGTCCGACCGCCGCCTGACCGTAACTGAGAACGGACGCATGGTGGTGGACGGCGGCGACTACTTCCTCGACGAGATATGGGGCGGCGGAGTCATCCTCGCCTATTCCACCAATGGCTGCGATCGGGACTTCTCGCTCCCGCAAGGATGGGTCGGCTGCACGGCCTTGATCGGCACAAGTTTCCCGGCCAAGAAGCCCGTCACGCTTCCTGTGGTCGGCAAGAAGGTACACTTGACGCTCGCCAGAAACGAGTCGCTCGTCCTCAGGCGTCCCGGACAATGATGACGCGCGGTAGAACTGTGCGGTGTAGCAGAGTTTAAGGGCTGATCTCTGCCAGCTCCTGAATTGTGATAGAATATCCGCGATGCAAAACAAGTTTAAACGCAGCAGGTTCCTGCGGCTTGGCGCCGCGTCCGTAGTATTTGCGAGTCTTGCCGTCTCGGCGGCGGGGCTTTCCCCTGAAGAGTTCCGCTCGCCGCCGCCGGGGGCGAGGCCGCACACGTGGTGGCACTGGATGAACGGCAACGTCACGAAGGAAGGCATCACTGCCGACCTGGAGGCTATGGCGCGCGTCGGAATCGGAGGGGCGCAGATATTCGATGCAGGATTGGCTCTGCCGAAAGGCCCGGTGGAGTTTGCGACCGACGACTGGTACGACTGCCTCGCACACGCGGACCGCGAGGCGAAGCGGCTCGGACTTGAGCTCTGCATAGCCAACTGCAGCGGCTGGACAAGTTCGGCTGGCCCGTGGATCACGCCCGAGCTGGCAATGAAGTACGTCACCAACACCACTGTGCGCGTGAAGGGCGGTGAACGGTTCGACGGCGCGTTGCCGCTCCCGGAACGGACAAATGGCTTCTACGAGGATATCGCCGTCCTTGCGTTCCCCACGCCGAGCGTGCAGGCTAATTGGCCAGACTTCGACTGGCAAGTGTTCCGCAGGCGCGGGGCAGAGAATGCGCCAGTCAAGCCGCAACACCTGACAGTGAGGGAACTGCCGTCGGACTCGTGCGTGGCGAAGAAAGGCATCATCGACCTCACGAGGGACTTCAAGGATGGGCGTCTTGCATGGGACGCTCCGTCGTCCCATGATTCCTGGACCGTGCTGCGCATCGGCTACATGTGCAACGGCCGCAAGAACCGCAGCGCATCCCAGGCTGGTCTCGGACTGGAGTGCGACAAGCTGGATGCGCATGCCCTGGACGTGCATTTCGACGCCTACGTCGGTGAGGTGCTGAGACGCCTCGGGAGCGACCGCGCGCTCAACAACGTGCTTCTCGACAGCTACGAGGTGCACGGACAGAACTGGACGCGCGGGTTTGAGAAGACGTTCGCCGCCAGCATGGGATACTCCATCGCCGGCTACCTGCCCGTGCTGGCGGGCTACCCCGTTGGAAGCGCCGCCGAGACTGAACGTTTCCTCAAGGATTTTCGTCTTGTCCTTTCGGAACAGTTCGTAAAGAATTACGCCGCCCAGCTTCAGAAGCGCTGTCACGAGAACGGGCTGATCTTTTCCTGCGAACCGTACGGCAACGGGCCTTTCGACGATCTTGAGTATGGCCGTTTCTGCGACATCCCGATGGCCGAGTTCTGGCAGCCGATCACGAACGGATGCAACTTCGCGGCGCTGGCGCGAGAGTCGCATCGAACATACATGGAGACGCGGTGGGGCAATCGTACGCTCGGCAACGCAAAGGCAGTTTCCGCCGTTGCGCACGTCTGGGGCAAGCGAATCGTCGGCGCGGAAGCCTTCACGGCCTACCCCACGAGGGATTCCGGCCGTTGGCTGCAGGGACCGTTCGAGCTGAAGTTGCAGTGCGACCGGATATTTGCAGACGGTGTCAACCGCATGATCCTGCACCGCTTCGTGCATCAGCCGTGGACGGCTCCCGCGCGCTGTCCAGGAATGACGATGGCGGCGTATGGCGGGCATTTCGACCGTACCCAGACATGGTGGGAACACGGCGCCAAGGAATTCTTCACCTATGTCGCCCGCGCACAGCATCTGCTGCAGCAGGGAAAGTTTGTCGCCGACGTGCTGCTCTGCACTTCCGGCGAGGCCCCAGACTACGGGACCGACGGCGAGATTCCGCATGGCTACGAAGGGGACCGCTGCCACCCGATAGCGATTGCACAGTGCAGTGTGGATGGGGGGTGTGTTGTCGTGCCTGGCGGCGTGCGTTATCGCGTGGTCGGAACGCCGCCGCGCGATTCGCTCCGTCCCGAGGTGACCGCCGTGCTTGATCGCATTGAGAGAGCCGGTGCCACCGTGGTGGAATATGGCTATGTGGCGACCGCGCTCAAGAGAATGGGATGCGGACCAGATTTCGAATGTGACGACAATGATGTTACATGGATGCATCGCCGCATTGGCGACGATGACCTGTACTTCGTCGCCGTTCCGAACGAGGTCGCAAAGAAGGTCAGATGCTCGTTTCGAGTCCATGGAAAGATTCCTGAACTGTGGGATCCCGTGTCAGGCTCTATCCGGGCGGTTGACGCGGCGGACTTCAGGGCAACTGCGGATGGCTGCACGGAACTTACGCTCGACTGTCCACCTGTCCATTCGGTTTTTGTCGTGTTTCGGCCCCAGCAGAAGGGGTCTGTCCCCACCGCGAAAGGGACCGCCGCGAAAGGGTCTGTCCCCAACGTGGAAGGGTCTGTCCCCAGGACAATACCAGTCGCCGGGACATGGGATGTGGCCTTCCGCGAACCTATGGCCACGAGCGATGTCGCGACGGCACGGTTTGCGGATCTTGAGTCGTGGACAAAAAGCGACAATCCGGATATTCGTTATTTCTCCGGCACCGCAAGCTATTTCATGAAGTTTTCCTTTGCGGGAAATAGGGTCTGTCCCCAAGGCGAAGGAGTCTGTCCCCAGAAGAAACGGGTTTGTCTCGATCTTGGAACGGTCAAGAACATCGCTGAGGTCACGATCAACGGCAGGAAGTATCCGGCGTTGTGGAAGCCGCCGTTCACGGTCGACATAACCGACGCTCTGCCAGCTGGTTGGGAGCGTTTGCCGGACGTGCCGATGGAGATTGAGGTAAAAGTGACGAACTACTGGCCAAACCGCCTCATTGGCGATGCACATCTTCCAGACGATTGCGAATGGGACAACGGGAAGAAAAGCCGCGGCTATCCGCTCGTCAAACGCTGGCCCGGCTGGCTCAAGGAAGGCAAGCCGTCGCCGACGGGGCGCCATGCCTTCTCGACATGTCGCCTCTGGGCGGCGGACGAGCAGCTGCTCGAATCCGGTCTTCTCGGTCCTGTGTGTGTCAGCGTAACCGAGTAATAGGCGTCGGCGAGCGTTTACGGCGCCGTCATATCCACCAAGGTGTCGGCGCTGAAGAATTGCGGGGGAAGAGCCTTCCGGCGGCAAGGCAGGCCGCAATCCACGCGGCATACCACGTTACGCTGTGCCATACGGTCCAGTATGGAGTCTCGACAAGGACGAACGGGAACTTTGCCACCTGCTCGGAGACGAGCGTCATGGCGAACGTGCAAAGACCAGAAAGGTTGTTGGCGATGGCCGCGAGCGGGATGCAGAAGAAGCTGGCCGCGAGTCCGAATACTCCGCACTTGACCATCCAGCCGGCGCAGTATATCACCGCCACGTTCGCGATGAGTCCGCCGACAGAAAACCGACCGAACGCGTGCGCCGTGATAGGCACGCCGGCCACCCACGCTGCGAAAGATATGCCGAGGCAGCCAAGTAGCTTCTGAAAGTTCGAGCCCGGCTTGGCGATAGGCGCGAAGTTGCGCGACCATTCCACCCACAGCACGATTCCGAACATTACGGCGAACGAGAGTGCGCATCCGAGGTCGAAGAGCCGTTCTGGAGCGTATCCGTAGACGCCAAGCGCCGTGATCGACCATGCCGTGCGCGCGTTCGGTCGGCGTCCAAACACAGGTGCCAGCATGTATATCGCCAGCATCGTTGCGGCACGCAGGGCGCTAGGACGCATCCCCGTGAGCATCACGTACGCCGCTACGGCGGGAACCGTGATCAGCCCTCGCAACGGCACCTGCACATCCAGTCGGCTCAGCACGCTGTTCAGCGCGAGGGCGATCACCATCACGTGCAGTCCGGAGATGGCGAACACGTGGATGGTGCCGGCGGCGGAGAACGTCTTCCTACGCGCCCACGACAGTCCCGAACGCTGCCCAAGAAGTATGGCGCGGTTGAGCGAGGCGATCTCCGGCGACCAGTCGAGCCCGATGGATGCTTGTTCCGCCATCCGCGTCCCTAGCGCCTCGTATCTGGCCGAAACGGATGTGCCCGCAGGCTTGGTCAGGCGCGCCTTTGATGGATCGAGGACCCAGAGCGTGTAGCGCGCGCGGCGTTCTTCCTCTTCGCCCTTGCAGGAGAGGCGACCGGAGCAGGTCCATGTCTCGCCGACGGATGGAAACGCCGCGCCATCCGGCAACGCCATAACGACCTTGGTCTGGATGGGGCCGAGGTGCGACTGGAAGTCCACCGTCCAGCCATCGTGCTTCTTCGCGCGCCAACGGTTGACGGGAGCTTCCACCTTGACGGTCACCGGCGGCGGATTCGATACGAAGCGCGTCTCTTCGAGGATGCGCAGCCTGTCGCTTTCCGAGCGCGCCGCAACGACGACGCCTAGGGAAAAGACGGTTGGCATCAGGAGTCCGCGTACTCCCCATCCGTATGCGGTCAGCAGGGCGAGACCGGCTATGAAGGCGATCAACGGCCACAGCATCGTCCAGACGTGCAAGGAGAAGCCGCACGCCTCGCCTGCGACAAGCATGCCGGCGGCGAGAAGCAGACGGTTGGGCAGAGAGAGGCGCATGGATGGCGTCAGTTCCAGTAGTTGCGGTCCAGTTCGCGATATGCACTCGCTTCGGCGACGTGATTGTCGGTGACGTTGTCGGATCCCGCAAGGTCTGCGATGGTGCGCGCCACCTTCAGCACGCGGTCGTATGCGCGGGCGGAAAGATCCAGCGACTGCAGGAGTATGCGCATGCGGTTTTGCGCCTCGGGGTCAAGCTTGCAGAATCGGGCGAGGTCTCGCGAGCGCATGTCCGCGTTGCAGAATACGCCCGGGATTTCGGCAAAGCGCGCCCGTTGGCGCTGGCGCGCGGCGATGACGCGTGCGCGGATGCTTGCAGAGGGCTCGCCAGGCGGCAGGTCGATCAGTTCGTGGTACGCCACCGGCGGCAGGCCGATCTGGATGTCGATGCGGTCGAGAAGTGGACCTGATATCTTTCCCCTGTAGACGGCGATCTGGCGCTGCGAACAGCGGCAGAGGTGCTTGGGGTCGTCTGCGTAGCCGCATGGGCACGGGTTCATCGCCGCGACAAGCATGAAGCGCGAAGGAAAGTCGCAGGCCGCCGCCGCGCGGGCGATGGAGACGTGTCCGTCCTCGAGTGGCTGGCGCAGCACCTCGAGCACGTTGCGCTTGAATTCCGGGAACTCGTCAAGGAAGAGCACGCCGCGGTGCGCGAGCGACACCTCGCCTGGTTGCGGGTGCGTGCCGCCACCCAGGAGGCCGATGTCGGAGACCGTGTGGTGCGGAGCGCGGAAGGGGCGCTGGACAACTAGCGACTGCTGGCCCTTCAGCTCGCCCGCGACCGAATGGATGCGCGTCACCTCGAGCGCTTCCTCTACAGTGAACGGCGGCAGGATGGACGGGATGCGCCGCGCGAGCATCGTCTTGCCTGCACCTGGCGAACCCACCATCAGGAGGTTATGGCCGCCGGCCACCGCCACCTCGATCGCACGCTTCGCGAAGACCTGTCCTTTCACGTCCGCGAAGTCCTCGCCCGTGTCGCGCCCTGCCTCAACGAGCAGGTTCGGGTCCTCGCGGAGCGGATCGAGCGGCAGCCTTCCGGAAAGGAAGTCGGTCGCCTCGCGGAGCGTATGCACAGGATAGACGTCGATGCCCTCTACCATCGCGGCCTCTGCTGCGTTGTCGGCCGGCACGAGGATTCCCTTCTTGCCGATGCGGCGCATCTCGAGCACGATCGGCAGGATGCCCAAGGTGCGGCGGATCTCTCCCGAGAGCGCCAGCTCGCCCACGAGGGCGTAGTCGGCGAGGTCGCGGCATTCGATCTTGCCGGTTGCCGCCAGGAGCGCCGCCGCTATGGGCAGGTCGTAGATCGGACCTTCCTTCCTCACGTTGGCTGGCGCGAGGTTTACTGTCACGTTGGATTCGATCTTCTTGTATCCGGAGTTGCCGATCGCGGTGATCACGCGGTCCTTGGCCTCCTTCACGGCCTGGTCCGGCAGGCCAACGAGCGTGAACTGGATGGAGCCGGACGCGGCGCACACCTCGATCTCGACGGTCTGGGCGTTGACGCCATAGAGGGCTCCAGAGTAGCATTTTGCGAGCATGGTTTGGTTTCCTTTAGTTGGTAGATGGTAGTTGGTAGAGGGTAGTTGGTAGATGGTGGTTGGTAGATGGTGGTTGGTAGATGGTGGTTGGTGGATGGTGATTGGTGGATGGGGTAGATGTTAGTTGGTGGATGAGAGGGATGATTTGACGAGGAGGCAGCTGGCGCAGTCTGGATGCGCGGAGAGGCAGAAGTCCCGATGGAGCTGGATGAGGCCCTGCAGCAGGATGCCGTTGCCAGAGTAGAGAGCCGGGTTGTGGTCGCGCCCGAGCAGGCGGAAGGCCGTGAGGCGCACCGTAGCGTTCGTCTCCTCTGGCGGAAGGTCTGTCGGGATGCTGCCGATCCTTCCTTCCGCGAGCGCGAAGGGGACGATGACGTTGGCGAGAATCGCGGCTGCGCGCCGTGCGCCTAGCAGGCCGGACGCGCACAGGACATCACAGGCCGCCCGCTGTCCTGCACGGGTCGTCAGGTCGCAGGCGTCCAGCCGTTCGAGCAGCGAGGGGCATGTTCCCGCGAAAAGCGATGCGGCCGCGGCGATGCGCCGCTTCAGGGAATTTGCGGGGCGCACGTTCGACCATCGCCAGGCGGCGACGTTTGGAACGGCCATCTCGGCCACGCATGAAAGGCTTGCGATGGCCGCCTCTTGGTTCTCAGGAAGTTCGCGCCACGGCAACATCTCGGCGAGTCGGCGGAACGGCTCGGCGTTCTGTTTGTATCCAAGTGCGGCAAGCGTCTCCGCGTAGAACGCCTGGGCGCGGTCTTGCGTGCGCACGAAGACGGCCTTGAATCTGCGCGCCTTCAGTTCCAGGCGCCTGCTTCCCTCCTGTCGCAGCACGGCCACGAGGAGGTCTGGATTGCGCGCGAATATCCGCTCGCACGGACGGGGCGTGGTTGGCAGGTGCGCGTACGGGTAGGCGGTGAGGTCGATCTTGTCGGGGGAGAAGTCTGGACGCGTGCGCAGGAAGTCGCCGAGGCAGATGCGCAGGCAATGGGCTGGTGGGCCGTCCAGCGCGGGATCGGGCGGTGCGGCATACCAGGTGACGTGCGCGACCACCCTCTCGTAGGCGGGATCTGAGGAGTGCCCGTGCGCGTGCCAGTCCGACGGATGGAGGTGAATCTCCACGTCGCCGACGACTCGCCGCCGCGCCGGACCGACTTCCAGCACGGCGTGGGAGAAGTCGGGTCCCGCCTCGACGTTCCATACGCCCGGGTCTATCACGCGCACGGACAAGCCGTCTGTAGTCCGCAGGTCCTTCGGCCGCAGTGCACCGTCGTACCACAGCGCCTGCACGTGCCGCTCGCTTATCGGTCGTCGTCTGTTCCAATCTATGTCGTCCATCTCGTGTCTCCTTCCTTGCCGCGAAGGGACATTGTCCCCACGACGCGAATAGTAAACACGATTTCGGTCGGCGAATTGTCTCAAAGATGTCTCAAAATTGTCTCAAAATTGTCTCATGGTTTTTGGGGGGCCAAAAATGGTGTTGTCTTGGGTGTGGCGTCTGGGGCGGAAGTTTGGTAGAATCGCGGCCGTCATATGCTTTTTATTACACAGGAGGCAGAAAAGAAATGAGAATCGCAACGCTTTTCGCGGCGCTTTCCGCCGTGTGCGCAGTCTACGCCGCTGACGGCGACTGGAACTGGTACGAGAACGAGACACTGCCCCTTGGCGGCAAGGGATTCAAGGACACCGCGACCATGTTCGAGCGCTGGCCTGCCGCCGCGAAGGGCAGGATTCCCGGTTCGCTGGTGGGCATGGGCCGCCACACCACGGGGATGTACCTGCGCTTCAAGACCGACGCCGACAAGATCCGCATCGAATGGAAGGTCCAGGAAGAGCATCCCAACGACCCGCTCATCCCCGAAGCAGGACTGATCGGGCTTGACGTGTACGGTTGGGACAAGTCCGCAGGCGGCGGCAAGGGGGCGTGGCGCTTCCGCGGGAACAAGCGCTATTGGACGCGCGGGAGCGAAGCTCCGGGCGTGGCCCAGTTCGGCTGGACGCCAGGAGAGCCGTGCATCGTGTTCCTGCCGCTGAGGGCGATTATGAAGTCGTTCCGCATTGGCGTCCCGAAGGGGAAGTCGCTCAGCCCGCACCCGTACCGCAAGCCCGACGCGAAGCCGATCGTCCACTACGGCACGTCGATCGTCCACGGCGGCTGCGCGTCGCGCCCGGGACTGGCGTTCACCGCGATCGCCGCGCGAGAGCTGGATCTCCCGTACGTCAACCTGGGTTTCTCCGGCGCGGCGAAGATGGAGGCGAGCGTGCCGGAGTTCCTGGCCGCGGCCGACGCCTCGCTCTACGTGATAGACGCGCGCTGGAACATGTCACCGGCGATGGTGGCGACCAACTGCGTGCCTTTCCTGCGCAAGATGAAGGAGCTGAAGCCCGACGTGCCCATGCTCCTCTGCGAGGGCTGCACCGTGTGGGATAGCGACCACTGCAACCCCGCGTTCCGCAAGGCGTACGACTCGCTCAAGGCCGAGGACCCGGTCAAGTGGCGCAACCTCTACTACTTCACCGAGAAGACGATGCTGCCCAAGGACGACAAGGAGGCGACGCACGACTTCTGCCACCCGAACGACTACGGCATGATGCACATGGGCCGCGCCTATGCCCGCCGCATCCGCGACGTGCTCGCCGCCGAGGCGCAGGCGAGGCCCGACGCGCTCGTCGTGGACTTCGACGCGCCCGTCGGCCCCGTCAAGCCGGTCAACGGCGTCGGCCAGCCGCCCACGGTGGGTTGGAACGACTTCCATCTCTTCAAGTACCTGAAGGATGCCGGCATTCCGTACTCGCGTCTCCACGACACGGGCGGAGCCTTCGGCAAGAGCCTCTATGTCGACATCCCCAACCTGTTCCGCGACTTCGATGCCGACGAGAACGACCCCGCCAACTACGATTTCACTTTCACCGACGGCCTCATGAAGGCGCTCGTCGCCAACGGCGTGGCGCCGTACTTCCGCCTCGGCATCACGATAGAGAACGCCGTGACGACCAAGCCCTACCGCGTGTTCCCGCCAAAGGACTACGCCAAGTGGGCCCGGATATGCGAGCATGTGATCCGTCACTACAACGAGGGCTGGGCAGACGGCTTCAAGATGAACGTCAAGCGCTGGGAGATATGGAACGAGCCCGATGGCCATCCTGACGTGGAGAAGAATGGGATGTGGCGCGGCAGCTGGGCGTCGTACGTGGACCTCTACCGCGTTGCGGCGAAGCACCTCAAGGCCAAGTTCCCCCACATCGAGATCGGCGGATACGGCAGTTGCGGTTTCTACGCCGTTGACGGCACCGGCAAGGTGGCGCCGGGCGCGAACGTCAGTTCCCGCGCGATGTACTTCGTGGAGTGCTTCACCAACTTCATCGACGTGGTGAGGCGCGAGAACCTTCCGCTCGACTTCTTCTCCATGCACAGCTATTCGCATCCCAGCAAGACGAAGGTGCAGGTGAAGTGGGCGCGGGACAGGCTTGACGAGGCGGGCTTTTCCGCAGTGCCCATCTCGCTCAACGAGTGGCTGCCCGAGCCGCGCATCGAAAGGCTTGGCACGTCGCGCCAGGCGGCGCTCATCGCCGCTCAGCTCGCCAGCTTCCAGAACGGGCCCGTGGCCGACGCCGAGCTATACGACGCCCGCTGCGGACTCGGCGCATACTCGCCGCTTTTCAACGGCATCACGCGCACGCCGTACAGGGCGTACTACGTGTACATGGCGTTCAACGTGCTGCGCAAGCTCGGCACCGCCGTGAAGGTGACGGGCGGCGCCGACGAGCTGGGCGCGCCCAACGGCCTCTGGGCCTGCGCGGCGACCGACGGCAAGGGCTACGGCGCGGTGCTTGTGGCGAACCCGACGGACCGCGCGTTCCGCATGCCGGCCGCGTTCGGCAGGTGGCGCATCGCGCGCCAGCGCGCCGTGGACGAGACGCACAACCTCGGCGACCTCGCGCCCGACGGCACCATCGGCCCCGACACGGTGCTCCTCATCGAAGTGGCTCCCGCCACTCCAAAGAATTGACGGGGGCGAGCTTCGTCTCGTCTGACTTCCGTTGCGTCACCTCAGAAAGAGGACGGTGCCCTGGGGCGGGGCGACCTCGAGCGTCAGGTCGCGGAAGATCGAGCCGCCGAGGACGTCGTGCGAGCAGACGTTCACGCCCACGAACGTCTTGGCGGTGTGCGGAATCGGCTTCGGGACGACGTAGCGCTCCGTCCAGGTCACGCCGTCCTTGGA
>JAEEGH010017049.1_pt1 | contig 15552 bp, 10 predicted proteins | sample 9134181 | NCBI WGS metagenome assembly JAEEGH01 (sample SAMN16246544, study PRJNA631951) | gut metagenome | biome: gut microbiome; feature: rumen; material: DP-attached | host: Bos | place: Iran: Karaj | collected 2018-10 | reverse complement strand
TCTGACGCTTCTGGCTGACCTCAATTGTAAAGTCAGCCCCACAACACATTGTAGTAGCTGTTGCGAATAATAGTAGTAAGTAGTATCTCATCATGTGTGCAAAGATACAACAAATCGGGGTAAAAACAAAAAAACGAGTATAAAATTTGGAAAATACGTCAGAACCGCTTATCTTTGCAGCCAAATAAACTGCTTAGAGATGAGAAAAATTCAGCTATTATTGGTTGCTTTCCTGTTGACGGCTTCGACAGCCTCGGCGCAGAAACGTGCTAAGTACGAGTTTATGCGTAATCTGCCTGTGTATGCCGACTCGCTAATTGCCCATTTCGATTATCCCTTGGCTAGGGAGAATAGTGGCTTTAAGAAGTTTGCCAAATGGAAGAAAGTGGCGCGCCAAAAGGTGTTCGACTGCATGCTGATGCCACCGCCACCACCTGCTGATGGCTATCAGACTAAGGTGCTGTTCGAGGAACAGCGCGATGGCTATAAAGCTCAGAAGATCGAGATCCGCTTGTCGCAATATTACACCGTACCAGCTTATGTATTGATTCCCGATGGTAAAGGCCCGTTCCCAGCCATCAACCTGTTGCACGATCATGGTGCCCATTTATATATAGGTAAGGAGAAGATGATACGTCCGCTATCCTGTGAGGATAAAGCGGTAGTGAAAGATGCCGAGGAATGGCTGGCTGGTTACGAAGGCCAGTTCTTTGGCGATTATCTGGCCAAGCAGGGCTATGTAGTATTCTCGGCCGATGCCCCGATGTGGGGAGAACGTGGACAGAAAGAAGGACCGCGCCGCGACCGATACGATATGATAGCAGGCAATATGATGCTGTATGGCATCGACCTTTCGGCCTGGATGACCTACGACGATATCGCTGGTACCGAGTTCTTAGCGCAGATGCCTGAGGTAGATGCCTCGAGGATTGGTTGTACGGGCTGGTCGATGGGTGCCTATCGTGCCTGGATGTTGGCTGCACTCAGCGATCGCATCAAAGTAAGTGCTTCGGTATGCTGGATGGTTACAGCCGATGAACAGCTGTCGTTTAAGTACGATCGAACTGAGAATGGCGGCTTTGCCAACTGTTTCCCAGGTTTGCGTCGCTGGATGGATTATCCCCATGTGGCTAGTATCGCTTGCCCTAAACCTATGCTCTTTATCAATGGTAAACAGGATAAACTGTTCCCTGTGCCAGGTGTCGAAAAGGCCTTTGCCATCATGCACAACACCTGGAAAAGTCAGGGTGCCGACGATAAACTGGAAACCGAACTCTGGGATATCCCCCACAGCTGTGGTCTGAAAGCCCAGCAGCGTGTGCTCGAATTCTTCAAGAAGCATCTGTAGTACATTTCAATTTGCCTATACCCGAATGATCGTTTGCGTATAGGCGCACAATCGTTTGGGTATAGGCGAATAATCGTTTGCGTATAGGCAAACGATAGATGAATAGGCTCGTTGTACCTGTTAAGCTTACTGTTTGTACTTGCTTAGCAAGTTATTTGTACCAGTTTCTCCTATGGCGTAATTCTAATCCAATCGGCATCCAGATTTCCGCGATCTGATTTGGGATTAGAATCAACGGATACATAACCGAATTTTGCGCCAATCCATTTGCCTTCGCGCATCTGGAATTCAGAACCGCAGGGTTTGAACTTCTTGCCATCCAGGCTGTAGGCAAAGTTCAACTTCGAATGCTCTACATTCAGGCGAAGATAGATATCCATGTGGATAGCTGGCTTGTAGTCGGTTTTATCCTCGGCAGTGGGTTTCAGGGTTGCAATGAGTTGTTCTGCTTGTGGATTTCCCTTATCAGCTCCTTTACAAGTAAGTAGCAGCAGTTGGAACTGCTTTCCTACACGTTTAACAACCAGCGCCGAATAATCGAGCCCCATCATGATGAGTCCGCCTAACTGTCCTTCTGCCTTCGAGGTAAAGCGAATCTTGGTGGTAGCCGTAAACTTGTCGGCTGGTGTCTTCTGCAGCAGTAAATTTGGTACTTCCCAGAAGTTTACAAAGTTATCGGAGAGTTTGTAATTATAGATGCGATAGGTGCCAAAAGCGGTGGCAGTACCGAATTTCTCATCGTAATTAGCGTGCCATTGCCACTGCTTGCCCAATGTTACACCGTTGAACTCATCGCTCTCAGCAGGGTTCACTACCAGTTTCGAGTCGCTCTTGGGCTTTTTGTAAGTGCTTACGGGCTCACCTTTCTTACCCATGATGGGCCAACCGGTGCTCCAGTCAACGGGGTTGAGATGAACCACACGACCATAGGCCTCCTTGTCCTGGAAGTGCAGAAACCAGTCTTCGCCATATTTGGTATGCACCCAACCGCCCTGGTGGGGACCATTGATAGCGGTCTTACCCTGGGCTAACACAATTTTGTGCTCGTATGGTCCGTATGGACTGCGGCTGCGCATTGCCAACTGGAACCCCGTAGGCACGCCACCTGCCGGACACATAATCCAGTACCAGCCATCTCGCTTGTAGAACTTCGGCCCCTCACAAGTGCGATTCTCGGTGCCGTTACCATCAAACACAATCACCGGCTGACCGATAGGGCGGGTGCCATCAGCCGACATCTCCCGAACCGTAAGTACCGATGCAAATTTAGAGCGACTGTTGGCCCATCCGTTAACCATATAGCAACGTCCATCCTCATCCCAAAGCGGGGTGGTGTCGATATAGCCCTGGCCTTTGATGACGCAAAGTGGAGCAGACCATTTGCCAGCAGGATCCTGTGTTTTTACCATATATACGCCAAAATCGGGGTCGCCCCAATAGATATAGTACCAGCCCGCATGATAGCGGATACTGGGTGCCCAAACGCCTGCGCCATGACGAGGGGTGCTGAAATGCTCGAGCAAAGTCTCATCGCCTTCGTACAGATTGCCTAATGCGTAATTGATAATCTCCCAGTTTACCAGATCCTTTGAGTGTAGGATGGGCAGACCGGGTACGCATTGGAACGATGATGCCGTCATGTAATAATCCTCGCCACTGGCACCCACGCATACATCGGGGTCGCTATAGTCGGCATTAATAACGGGATTGGTGTAGGTCCCGTCGCCATTATCTGGACTCCACACCTTTGATATATTCTGGGCCGATGCCATAAGTGGCATGCAGACCATTAGCAGTAGTAGCTGTTTCATTTGATAGCTTTTTTTATTTCGCTGCAAATATACATATTTATATATAATTAAGCAAGATTATGGTAGCTGAATTGTTATGCAAACGTTTGCATCGTGAAAATAACAATTTTAAACAAAAAAAAGAATAACGTATTGAAATCTGATTTATCTTTGCACCGATAAAACTGTAAATTCAAGCTCCATAAAGGCTTAAGACGATATAACATTAACAAATTAACTCTAATTTAAATGTAATGATGAAGCAGGTAAACATTCAATTTCTTCGCGAGCGAAGCGACTCGCGTCGATTACCGATGAGGGTGCTTGGCCTTATTTTAGGTCTGTTCCTGTCGGTAAGTGCCTTTGCTCAGATTGACGTAAAAGGCCATGTGAAAGATGCTACAGGCGAACCCATTATCGGCGCAACAGTACGTGTTGACGGCACACAGACCGCTACCGTATCTGATTTCGACGGTAACTTCGTGCTGAAGGCAGAACAGGGTGCAAACATTACCGTGAGCTATATTGGCTATCAGAGCCAGACGGTAAAGGCTGCTCCCAGTTTGGTGATTACTCTCCAGGACGATGCTGCTGTACTTAATGAGGTAGTGGTTATCGGATATGGTGCAGTAAAAAAGAGCGACCTGACTGGTTCGGTTACAGCTTTGAAGCCCGATACAAAGAACAAGGGTTTGGTTGTTAACGCCCAGGAAATGATGCAGGGTAAGATTGCTGGTGTTAATGTAACCAGCGATGGTGGTACCCCTGGTGGTGGCTCTACCATCCGTATTCGTGGTGGTTCGTCGCTGAACGCATCAAACAGCCCTCTGATTGTTATCGATGGCGTGCCAATGGATAACAACGGTGTGAAGGGTCTTGCTAACCCCCTCTCGATGGTAAACCCACAGGATATCGAGTCGTTCAACGTGCTGAAGGATGCTTCGGCAACTGCTATTTATGGTAGTCGTGGTTCTAATGGTGTTATCATTATCACCACTAAGAAGGGCCGCAAGGGTAGCGCACCTCAGGTAAGCTACTCGGGAAGCGTAACCATGAGTATGAAGAAGAAGACTGTTGATGTACTTGACGGCGATCAGTATCGTGCATTGGTTAAGCAGATCTATGCTGGCAACTCTCGTGAGGCTGAGGCTCTGGCTGCTCTTGGTGATGCTAATACCGACTGGCAGAAGGAGATTTACCGCACTGCGTGGAGCCACGATCATAATGTAACCGTAGCTGGCGCCTTGAAGAATATTCCTTACCGCGTATCATTGGGTTACACCGATCAGCAGGGTATTTTGAAGACATCTGACTTTAAGCGTTACACTGCTGCACTGAACCTGAACCCATCACTGTTTGACGATCACCTGACATTGAACTTGAATGCCAAGGGCATGTGGGCTAAGTCGCAGTATGCTGATGGCGGTGCTATTGGTGCTGCTGTTGCTTTCGACCCAACCAAGCCTGTTCACGACGACAGTGCTACCAACTTTGGTGGTTACTGGGAGTGGCAGGTTCCTGGCTCATCACTCAACGATCCTTCATGGGCAACAACAACAAACCGTAATGCTACCAGCAACCCAGTGGCTCTGCTGGAGCTGAAGGACGACCGTGCTATCAGCCGCTCGTTTATCGGTAATGCCGAGGCTGACTATAAGATTCATGGTTTCGAGGATCTTCGCCTCCACCTTACTTTAGGTGCTGATATCTCAGAGGGTAAGCAGTGGACAGATGTTGAGAATTCTTCTCCTGCAGCTATCTATTACGGCTCACATGGTTGGGATCGCATTACCAAGCGTAACCTCACCCTTTCGGCTTATGCTCAGTATTACAAGGATTTTGCAAAGATTCATCATGTAGATGTGATGGGAGGTTACGAGTGGCAGCACTTCTGGCGCTCACAGCGTAACAACTACTGGGGAGCATATCCCAGCACAAATGCTGAGAAGCCCGGACAGTATCACGATTGGTCGATGTACAACTATAAGACCGAGAACTATCTGGTTTCATTCTTCGGACGTGCAAATTATACTCTGATGGATCGTTATATGTTCACAGCTACTGTACGTGACGATGGCTCTTCACGTTTCCAGGATCACTGGGCACTCTTCCCATCAGCAGCTTTCGCATATAAGATTAACGAGGAGAAGTTCTTTAAGGATATCAACTGGCTCTCTGACCTGAAGCTTCGTCTGAGCTATGGTAAGACCGGTCAGCAGGATGGTATTGGCGATTACAACTACTTTGCTATTTATGCCATGAATACTGGTGTTGGTAGCTACTACGATATCAGTGGCGATGGTTCAATGGCTCGTCCAGATGCTTACGACCCATCACTGAAGTGGGAAACAACTGATACCTATAACATCGGTTTGGACTTTGGCGTTCTGAATCAGCGAATCACTTTCAGCATCGATGCTTATCTGCGTAAGACTACCGACCTGCTGAACAGCGCTAACGTAGCTGCTGGTTCTAACTTCAAGAACACCGTTATGACCAACATCGGATCGATGGAGAATAAGGGTGTCGAGGTTACCATCGGTGCTAAGCCTATTCAGGCTAAGGATTGGTACTGGACCGTTGACTACAACTTTACCTACAATAAGAACAAGATTACCGAGTTGGTAGGTGGCGATGATAAGAGCTACTTCGTTCCAACAGGTGGTATTGGTGGTGGTACTGGTGTAACAGCCCAGGCTCACGCTGTAGGTCATCCTAAGAGTTCGTTCTATGTTTATCAGCAGGTTTACGATAATGCCGGCAAACCTATCGAGGGACAGGTAGTTGACCGTAATGGTGATGGAACTATTACCGAGGCCGATAAGTACTACTATAAGAGTCCTGATGCTCCTGTAACTATGGGCTTGAGCTCACGTCTGGAGTACAAGAACTTCGATTTCGGATTCACACTCCGTGCCAGCATTGGTAACTACGTATTCAACAACCTGATGTCGGGTAATGTTAACCTGAGTGCCGGCGAGCTTTACTCAAGCGGTAACAACTTCTTCGGCAACCGTCCTGTTGCAGCACTCGACTACAATTGGCAGACCTATGATCTGGAAGCTAAACTGTCTGACCACTGGGTACAGAACGGTTCGTTCCTGAAGTGCGACAACATCACACTGGGTTACAGCTTCGAGAACCTCCTCCCAATGGGTAGCTACAAGGGCGTTAGCGGTCGTGTATATGCTACTGCTTCTAATGTATTCTGCATCACGAAGTACAAGGGCATCGACCCAGAAGTGTTCGGTGGTATCGACAACAATCTCTACCCCCGTCCTATCTCATTCATCCTTGGTTTGAATCTGAACTTCTAACATTATAAATAAGGTAACAATGAAAACATATATCAAAAATATCATTCCGGCAGCTGCCTTACTCGTAGCAGTAGGATTCAGCTCTTGTACGAAGGATCTGGACGTGACACCTATCGACCCGAACCTGAATACAGAGATTCAGCCGGAGGCACTCTTTAACAAGTGCTATGCAAACATCGCTGTAGCCGGTAACGGTGGTGCTAACGGCGATTGCGACGTCGACGGTATCGATGGTGGTACCTCAGGATATGTTCGCCAGCTGTGGAACGCTCAGGAGTTAACTACCGATGAGGCTATATGCGGATGGGGTGATGAGGGTATTTCTAACTTCTGCTATAACACTTACGATGCCAGCCATCCTATGCTGCGTGGTTTCTACTATCGTTTGTACACTGGTATCTCTTTCTGCAACCAGTATCTGCAGGAGTTCGGTAGCTACAATACCGCTATGACAGCAGAGATTCGTTTTATACGTGCACTCAACTACTTCTTCCTGATGGACGGTTGGGGTAATGTACCTTTCGTAACCTCTATCTCTTCTGAGAAGCCTGTACAGTATTCACGTCAGGAAGTGTTCAACTTTGTTGAGAGTGAGCTGTTGGAGATTGAGCCACAGCTGAACGCTGCTACAGCAAAGAAATCGACTGATGCCGGTTACGGCCGTGTTGACAAGGCTGCTGCTTGGCTGCTGCTGGCTCGTCTGTATCTGAATGCCGAGGTTTATACTGGTACAGCTCAGTGGCAGAAGGCTGCCGACTATGCCAAGAAGGTGATGGATTCAAGCTATAAGCTGAATACCACTGGTGTTGGCAAGTGGAGTGCTTACCAGATGCTGTTTATGGGCGACAACGGTGAGACAAGCGCTGCTTACGAGGCTGTATTCCCAATCCTGCAGGATGGTGTTCGCACTACCTCTTGGGGTACTTCTCTCTTCATGATTGCTTCTACTCACGATGCCGACATGTCTGACGTTAATGGTACAACCGAGGCTTGGGGTGGTAACCGCACTCGTCCTCAGCTTATCCAGAAGTTCTTCCCCAATCTCGATGCTCCAAAAGGAACTCCAGAGGAAGTGGTTAAGGCTGCTGGTGATGATCGTGCCATCTTTGATTCACGAGGTGATCGTGAAGTAAATAATGTAGATGTTGGTAACTTTAAGAATGGATACGCTGTAGCTAAGTATAACAACTATACTACTACTGGTGCAGCAACCAGCAGTGCTCAGTTCCCCGATGCCGACTTCTTCCTGATGCGTGCTGCTGAGGCTTATCTGACTTATGCTGAGGCTCAGGCTCGTTTGTCTGGCGGTACAGCTACAGGCGAGGCTGCCAATGCAATCAATAGTATCCGTACTCGTGCCAATGCATCTACAAAAGATAGCTATACACTTAACGATATCTGCGATGAGTGGAGCCGTGAGTTCTATTTCGAGGGCCGTCGCCGTACAGATCTGATCCGTTTCGGAAAGTATAGCGGAAACTCTGATTATGTTTGGCAGTGGAAGGGTGGTTCTTATGCAGGTCGTAACTTTGAGGATTACAAGAGTCTCTTTGCTATTCCTACAACTGACCTGACAGCTAACTCGAACCTCATTCAGAATAATGGTTATAAATAATCACTAAATGTATACGACAATGAAAAATATATTCAAGTCAACAATGCTGCTGCTTTGCGGCATGGGGCTGTTCGCTGCTTGTAGCGATGACAATGGCTCGAATCCCACGATTCAGCAGCCCGCGACATTTGAACTGAACGAGCCAGGATATTCATCATTGCTGATTGACCTGGAGAATTCAGAAGAGCTTGCCTTTACTTGGTCACAGCCCGACTATGGTTTCCCTGCCGAGGTAAGTTACGATATCGAAGCTTCATTGACTGGTAGTTTCACAGTATCTACCGATGAGGCTAATGCCGATGAAAGTGGTGCAACCATTCCTGATTATGCTATTCTGGCCTCAGGTTTGAATGGTGGATCGGGTACTATTGATCCTACCGCTCTTGACCGTAATCTGGTACAGATTGCTCAGTGGAAACAGGATGCTGTTCCTGCCACTCAGACTATCTACGTACGTGTTTCAGCTAGCACACCTGGTACAAACACAATATACTCAAACGTAGTAACCCTTAATACGGTTCCTTTCTATATTGCTCTGAAGGATGCTGCTCCTGAGCTTTGGTATCTTGTTGGTGAGTGTATCGGTGATGGCTCATGGGGTAACTCAGCTGATAATATTGGTAAGGCTATCTTCCCATTGATGACTTTGGCCGGTGAGTCTTATGATAAGGTAACTGGTAAGGGTGTGATTGCTTATACTGGTTTCTTCCCTGCAGGTAAGGGCTTCAAGCTGGTTCAGATTCCTGGAAACTGGGACATCCAGTGGGGTGCAGGTGATGCAGGCTTTGTAAAGAACGATGGCGGTTCGGGTAACATCACAGTTGATGCTGATGGCTACTATACCGTTAAGCTCGATACTAAGAATGATGTACTGACCGTTGAGCCTTACGATGGCACACCACATGCATTTACTTCAATGGGTATGCCTGGTGGTTATAATGGTTGGGATGTTAACGCTAATCTCATGAAGGCCTTTGATACTTATGGAGGCGAGAACCATGCTTGGTCGGCTCAGTTTGATGCTGATGCTGATGGCGAGATGAAGTTCGCTGCCGATGGTGCTTGGGACTACAACTGGGGTGCTGCCGACTTCCCATACGGTCAGGGTACTCAGGGTGGAGCTAACGTTCCTTATAAGCAGGGCTCTTACACTGTATTCCTGAATGATATTACAGGTCAGTTCATGTTTATTGAAAACTAATAAAACATCTTTGAGTTATGAAGAAGATTTTATCATTGATGGGTATTGCTTTGCTGATGGCAAGTTGTACCGACGATTATAAAGACTGGGCTGATCCGATTGTAAACGGACCAGAGGAGCCCATCGGTGTAGGGATTACCGTGAGCCCTGCAGCCGCCATCGACTTTGCTACCACTACAGCCGAGACCGTACAGCTGTTCAGTGCTTCTGTAACCGGTGTTGAGGGTAGTCCAAATGTTTCGTATGGTGCTGAAATCACTAACGAGGATGGCAGTAAATCTATTGCACTGGAAGTGGACGACAATTTCTGTGTAGATAAGGATGAGCTGGAGTCTGCCGTTTATTCACTTTGGGGCCGTCGCCCTGTGGCTCGTACCATCCCTGTAAATGTTGTTGGATTGGTTGAGGTTGGTAAGATGGTTATTGCCGCTTCGGGAAGTACCACACTTACTGCTACTCCCGATGCACCTGTAATTGAGGATGCTTACTATTATGTAGGTGCGGTTAATGGTTGGAGTGATAGCGATAAGACTTACAAGCTGACCAATGGTGGTGGGGATGTTTATGACAATCCTGTATTCACCATCTTGATTCCTGCACCAACCAACGATGATTCAGAGCGTATTGACAACTGGTTTAAGATTGCACCAGAGAGCGCTTATACATCGGGTAACTTCTGGGCTAACCTTTGGGGTGTTGCTAAGAATGGCGACGAGTCAACCTCTGGTAAGCTGGTGTATGGTGATGTAGGTGCCTTTAATCAGCCAGCTACAGATGGTGCAAAGTTCTATCGCATCAGCGTAAACATGCTGGATGAGACATACGAGATCACTCCTTTGAACTTCAATACTTACATCTGGCAGGCTGGTAATGGCAACGGATGGGGTAGCCCTGCTTCTCCTCTCTATAGCCCTTCTGGCGATGGTAAGTACACTGGCTTTATGTACTTGGATGGTGAGTTCAAGTTCCGTAGCGGCGAGGACAATTGGAATGCTCCAGATTGGGGAAAAGGCGCTAGCGAGGGAACTTTGGCCGAGCAGGCTGGTAACCTGAGTGCTGATGCTGGTTATTACAAGGTAGAGGTTGATCTGGGTGCTCTTACCTATAAGCTCACACCGATTACAACTATCGGTATAGTAGGTACTGCTCAGGCTGGTGGCTGGGATGCCGACACCGACATGACTTACAATAAGGAGACTGGCGCTTGGGAAGCTACTGTAGAGTTGACTGCCGGCGAGATGAAGTTCCGTGCTAACGATGGTTGGGATATCAACTGGGGTGGTACTGAGAACAATCTCACTCAGGGCGGTGATAACATCAAGGTTGCTACTGCTGGTAAGTACTTTATCCAGCTCTTCGCTTACTGCGATAGCAAAGCTACCTTTAAGATGACTAAGCAATAATCGTTGTGCAACCGATTGCATAAGATAACTTGCATAAAATGAGCCGCTTGGGGAATAACCAAGCGGCTTTTTTCATATCTTTGCAGCAAATTCAATAATACAGATAACTAAAAGAGCATATGAGAAGATTTTACTCCACATTGATATTCTGCTTGGTAGTTGTAGCTGCTGTGGCACAGGGATGGCCTGAGAATTACAAAGGCGTCATGCTACAAGGCTTTTATTGGGACGGCTATGCCGACTCCAAATGGACGGTGTTGGAACAGCAGGCTGATGAACTCTCGCAGTATTTCGACCTGATTTGGGTGCCTCAAAGTGGAAAAACTTCGGATTACTATCATACTAAGCGACAGACAATGGGTTACGACCCTTGTTTCTGGCTGGATCATAACTCTTGCTGGGGAACAGCAGATGAGTTAAAGAAGATGATAAAGACCTTTAAGGATAAAGGTACAGGTATTATCGAGGATGTGGTTATTAACCATAAGAATGGTCTTACTTCATGGACTGATTTTCCTGATGAAACTAATGGTGATTACAAACTAGAGTGGGATAATACCAACTTCTCGGGCATCTGTCAGGATGATGAGTGTAATAGCAAGGGTTACAAGACTACTGGTGCCAAGGATACAGGCGATAACTTTGATGGCTATCGCGATTTGGACCATACCAATGCCACTGTGCAGAAAAACGTTAAAACCTATCTCGACTTCTTGTTGAAAGAGTTAGGCTACGCTGGCTTCCGCTATGACATGGTAAAGGGCTATGATCCCAAATATACGGGTATGTATAATACTTCGGCTAATCCAACCTACAGTGTTGGTGAATGTTGGGATGGCAACAAGGATGTGGTAACAAAATGGATTAATGGTACTAAGGTAGATGGCAAGATACAAAGTGCAGCCTTCGACTTCCCTATGAAGTATAACATTAACTCCGCTTTTGGTAGTGGCAGTTGGGGCACACTCTTAAATAGTATGCTCTCAAACGATAATGCCTATAAACGTTATAGCGTGACGTTTGTCGACAATCACGATACTTATCGTGAGAGCACCAAGCTAAAAACTAACATCTGCGCAGCAAATGCTTATATTCTTACCATGCCTGGCACGCCCTGCCTGTTCATGAAGCATTGGCAATCAAATAAAGGTACACTGAAAAAGCTGATAACTATCCGTAAAGCGGCCGGTATAAATAATCAGAGCGAGATTGTTTCGGTATCAAAATACAGTGATGGTTTTGTGCTCGAGGTGAAAGGCACCAAGGGTAACTTGCTTTTGGTTCTAGGCAAGACTGATGTTGCGACCATCGACAAGGATATGAGCGCCTATCAGTTGGCACTTGAGGGTAAGAACTTTAAACTCTATGCTGCCAAGGGTATCGATTTGTCTGCTGTTGCAGCAATCACCGATACTGATTATTCACCCGAAGATGCATCGCCTGTTGAGATACCATCGTTCTGTACAGTAAACGAGGGTGAAACATGTGCATTCTTTGTTGCACCTAAGAGCTGGGGCAGTCAGATAAAGTGCTGGCGTTGGGACAAGCAGTATAACTATACAGGTAATCAGTGGCCTGGCGTGAATTGTGAGAAGTTGAGCGAGGATAGTAAAGGACGAACTGTTTGGAAGTGGACCTATAAGGCTTCTGACCGCAAGAGCCAGAGTAGCACTAACGAGGGTATTATCTTTAACGATGGCACTAACCAGACTGGCGACTTGGCCTTTACTAATGGCGGCTATTATGATGAAGAGGGCCTGCAAGGTGTGGTAAGCACTACGGGCATCCGTGCCATTGAGGCCAATATACAGGAGGAACAGAAGGTTTACACACTTGATGGTCGATTGGTAAAGACGGCTAAGAAGGGCAGCGATGCCCTCAGCGGACTGGCCAAGGGCATCTATATTGTTAATAAGCAGAAGTTCATAGTTAGATAGTTAGTTAGTATTTGAGAAACGCGCGGACGGCAAACCAACAGTGTAGTAGCAAGGTTTGCACGCGTCCGTAATGATGCTCCATCACTCGATATCGTTCCAATAGCGATTCGCGGTGGTGGAGCGTTGTTTGTCCCTCTTGGGTGTAGTTGGCCACTACCATATGCAGGTTCAGTAAGGGTACATTCTCCTTGGCGGCTGCTTTCATCACACGGATACACCAGTCAACATCGGCCGAGTAGCGGTACTGCATGTCGTAAGGTGTGGCAATGGCGAAGTCGGCACGGGCATAAAAAGCCTGATGACATACCAGCATGCCCTGGCGGAACGATTTCCATGTAAGGTGCTCGGGTGGTGCCAGTCGACGGTGGTGCAGAAAGTGCCCCTCGCCATCCACAATATCGGTATCGCCGTATAGCACGGCAGGTGTGCCGCCGCTGGCGGTAACCTGCTGTACTATACGACTGGCTGTATTGAGTGAGGGGAGAAAATCACCGGCATTCAGAAAACATACGTAATCGCCCGTGAGGCATCTCAGTCCTTTGTTCATAGCATCGTAAATACCCTTGTCGGGCTCCGATGTTACCTGTATCTGATGTCCGTTATCAGTCGCATTCGATTGGGCTATGTAGTCGTTAACCAGTTTCAGCGTGTCATCTGTCGATGCACCATCGATAATCAGGTGCTCTATGTTGGGATAATCCTGCTCAAGCACACTGTCGAGTGTACGTTTCAACACCTTGGCTGCGTTATAGGTAATGGTAACGTATGTAATTCGTATATCACTCATATTATAATTCAATCTTACAGTTCTGTCCGTCTTTCTTAACAATATAGGCGGGATTACCGATAACGGTGCAGTTGTCGGGGATGTTTTTGGATACTACGGCGCCGGCACCGATGGTTACGTGGTTGCCGATGGTGATGCCGCCAAATACGGTGGCACCAGTAAATATCTTTACGTCGTCGCCGATGATGGGGCGCTTCATCTTGCCGTCGTTGCCCAACGTTACCAATTGCAGGCAGTAGAAATTGCTACCTATATGCTCGGCATTCAGGTAGGTGGCGTAGTTGTGCTCAAAGTGTGCGCCAGGTCCGATGCTTGGGCACCAGATGTGGAGTGTAGGGTCGGGTGGCAGCATCCATTTGATGAATACCGACACATATTCGCCCAAGCGGTAATAAAATAGGTTGCGGAACACCTTCTGACGGGTGCACACCTTGATAAAGGCACCTATGTCACTGCCATCGGCAGAGTACTTCTCTAAATCAGGTGCTATCTTGCTGCGATTCGCCATATATAATATAATATGTGGAATCATGCGTAGGGTTGAGACCGAGAGTATCACGGCTTGAGTCAATGGATTCATATCTTGTAATGCTTGTAGGCCATAGCCTGATTATACACTTCGATATATCTCGAGGCCACACTGCGCTGCGAGTAGTTCATGTTGACCTGATGTACGGCTTGCTGAGAGAGTTGCGCATAGTCGGTGTTATTGAGTACCCAGTTGATACCTGTAGCCAGATCGTCGGCGTCGCGGAAACGGGCCACATAGCCGTTTTTCTGATGGTCGATCATCTCGGGGATACCGCCCACCCTGAATCCTACGCAGGGTACTCCGCAGGCCATGGCTTCCATGATGGTGTTAGGCAGATTGTCTTCAAGCGATGGCAGCACAAACACGTCGGCTGCATTGTAAACATCCACAATGCGCTTCTCATCGTTAACATAGCCCAACGGATATACGGGCAGTGCCAACTGAGGGGCTACATCCTCTGAATGTCCGCCTAAGATGGCAATCACTGCGTTCTCACGTGCTTCTGGATGCTGTTCTACCATGCGGTTGATGGCATCGGTAAAGTAGGCCATGCCCTTGCGGTCGTCGGTAACACGTTGCGACACGAACAGTATGATGCGCTTATCGGTTGGCAGCTCCAAATGCTGACGTGCCTGTTGCTTATCTTCGGGGTGGTAGATGTGTGTATCTATAGGGTTGGGTACGCTACAGATATGCTGCCCCTGTAACAGCGCACTCTTCTTGGCCTCGCCTTCTAACCACTTACTGCAGGCCACAAACGATATGTGATGCTCACTCAGTATCTTTTGTTTCTGGTTCCAGATTGCGGTCGAAAGGTCGTTCGCTGAGCCGCCACCAGGCAACAGCTGGCATTGCTTGCAGGCCGTTTTAAAGTAACCGCAACCACGGGTATAATGACAGATACCAGTGGCTGGCCAGATGTCGTGCATGGTCCATACCACAGGTTTGCCGCTACGCAGAATCTTACGGATGCTGTTGAGCGACAGCATGCCCTGATTAATCCAGTGCAAGTGGATGATATCGGCCTCTTGGAATTCGCGCATGTTGGTGATGTCGGTTCCTGCATTGGCGATGTCGATCTCAAACAGATGTTGCTTGCTGAAGTGCAGATGGCAGAATACCACCAGTCGCTCCCACAGGAAATGCCAACGCTTCATAGGCGACTTGGGGAGTTGGGCTACCGTCAGGGTATCCGATTCCTTATCGCGTACCAGCATCTTGGCTTTTACACCACTATTATTAAGAGCTTTCATCAGGCGGTTGGCTGCTACGGCAGCCCCGCCTGTACGTTCGCTTGTATTTACTATGAGTATTTTCATGCCTTTTATTTTCTCGCCACAAAGGTACAATAAGTTTTTGTTAAAACCAAGTGAAAATACGTAAATATATGTTGTGTTCGTGCACAAAGATTGATATAAATCAAGATTAACGTGTAATTATACACTTAAAACGCAGAAAAACTTGTGAGATTCGAAAAAACGTCGTACCTTTGCACCCGTCAAAAGGTTAATAGATTAGATTGTTTTAGGTTAGTAGTAATATTTATAGTTTTAGGTTTTTAGTTATTGGTAAAAGAAAGTTTTCAACAGTGGGATAACTGGAGGTCGCTGTGAAGCTCCCTT
>JAEEGH010017048.1_pt1 | contig 15553 bp, 8 predicted proteins | sample 9134181 | NCBI WGS metagenome assembly JAEEGH01 (sample SAMN16246544, study PRJNA631951) | gut metagenome | biome: gut microbiome; feature: rumen; material: DP-attached | host: Bos | place: Iran: Karaj | collected 2018-10 | reverse complement strand
ACTTTTGAAAGTTAAAAAAAACAAGGTTCCCAGACAGTAACACTAGAAGGGAACCTTGCCGTCCAGCGTTGCTGGACATCGGAGAGAGTTTATCAGCTTATTTACAAGCTGATATTAATATAGCAAATTCCTTTTTCTATGTCAAATTTTTTAACACTTTTTTTTGCCTGATTAAACGATAAACTAGTGAAAATTTTCACTTATTTTTCTGATTTTTTCACCCAATTAATAAACTGCAGTTTTGTTACCTCTGCATCTGGTTCAAAATTCTTTCCGTCAGGGAGCTCCATAAATTCATACTCCACAACGCCAAGCACAGCATCAAAATCAACATCGTCTACAGCAATATCCGCAACAGGACTCTTACTTCTTCCGGATTTACGGTACTTTTCTGAATATCGTGAAAGCATTTTAAGATTGCCGCTATGGCGCACATAGGCATTCCAGATAAAGCGGGCACACATTTTGCGGGTCATTGTCTCCGCCCCGGTCATATAAAGAGAAGTCCCGGCCTGGTTTACCAGATCCGAAGCCGCAGAAAAATAGCCGCCTCTTTCAAGGGCTGCAATAAAGGCCTGCATTTTCTGTTTATTCTGCTTACCCTGCTTTTGATTTTCCGTGCGGTAATTATCCAAAAGGCTGGTATTTTCCAGTGTAAGGCTGACAAGGGACTCTAAGGTAAGGTTGCCCTGCAAATCTGTCATATCATGCTTTGCATCAGCTTCAGAATCACTTCCGTAAATTGCATTCAAATCCCAGATATAACTTCTTAGTGGATTATAAACCGTGCGGTATTCTTTTAGTCCCTCATTATCAAAAAGAACAAAAGCGTTGTCTATTACTGAAATTGCCTGATCATATTTTTTCTGCTGATATAAGAGTTTACCTTTTTCCAGCTGAAGTACTGCATTTTTAGAATCATACTTCAAAATTCCTTCTATCTGTTCCAGACTTTCTGCAGTATCTTTAGCGAGCCTGCTGCCCAAAAGCAGAACATAACGATCGCCCTTTTGTAAAACTCTAGCCTCATTACAGGCAGTCTCAGCATCTCGTTTTCTGCCTGCCATCTTAAATAAAAGACCTTCAAAAGCCCTCAGACGGGCAATAAGGGCAGGTTCTGTAACCTTTGTAGAAGTTTTATAGCTTGTAATATCCGCAAGAAGCTCAGTAATTTCCTCAACAGGAGCTGTTTTTTCCATCTGGTTTCTGGCATCCAGCTTTATGAAACGATTCTCATAAACCTCTATGGAACTGTAAATATATGTATTTTCATCGGTATAGGTATATACATCCTGCTGAAGGCTTGCGCAGGAAACTGCTGTAAGCATAAGCATTAAAGACCCTGCGAAAATCAAAGGCAATTTTTTCATATTTTCCACCTAATTTAAAACATTAGCTGCAGATATTTTATTATCAAAAGTAATTGAAAGGCAATCCTTCTTGTTATCGCCATTCAAATCTATAAAGATCGGATTACCATAGCCTGAAACAGGAAAATCCGGAAGCAGCTCCAGAGCGCTGTTAAAGCCGTAAAGGGAATTTCCTTCTCCAGAAATAAATATTTCCTGACCAGCCTTACCATCATAATCACAAATGGTAATTCTACCCTCTTTTGCAGTAAAGTATGGGATCTTTACCTTCAGTACTGCACCATCCTGAGCAACTCTGAACAATTCGCCGCTTTCAGAAAGGGCAAACAAATAGCCGTCTGCCATTTTTACATTTAAATAAAATACTCCGTCCAGAGTTACAGGGAATGGAGCAAGGAGATTTCCATCAAAATCATAAACATAAAGAAGTCCCGCCTGGGTAATCATTGCAACATAACCTTTTCCACCGGAAGTAAAAATACAAGGTGAACCATAAGCAATTCCGTCCAGTTCAAAAGGCTGGTCCTCATTAAGAAGCTTTAAATCCTTAAAAAGATGAATTCCTCCAAAGAAGCCCTTTTCATAGCAGGCAATAAGATCTCCGCTTACCTCTGGCCTTGCTTTTATGCCGCCTTCGATTCCAGTTTCAATACTTGTAAGCTCACCGGTCTGCGAAATAAAACACAGGCTTCCGTCATTTCCTACAAGTCCAAGAGAATCTTTGTAAGCAAATGGCGGACAAGACATTGTTATACCAGAAAGAATAGGATAGCCAAAAACACTTTCCAGTTTGGAATTCAAAAGATATACCATTCCACTTTTTGTAACAGCCCAAACCTCCCCGCCATTTGCCTTAACAGTTGCCTCGCTTGCTGCAACAATATAGCGAACCTCAGGAAGTTCAATAACTCCACGGGTAAAGTTTCCACAGTCCAGAGAGTTTACAGAGGAGTCTTTTTCTACCCAGTAAATCACATTGCTTTTTTTAGCATTTGATTTAATCAGTTCTGCATTAGACTTCTTTTCCAGCTCAACAGGAAAACCAGGAATATATCGGGAAGATTCCAGAGCAACTGCAAGTGCCTGCAGCTGAATATTTACAACATTGTCTTTTATTCTTAAATCAAAACGGCCGGTATTATAAAGGCCCAGAACTTTAGACATTGCAGAATTACCCCTTACAAAAAATGGCACACTGCGTTCCAGGTTATAATAAAGGGAAAGAGTTGAATAAGGAGACTGCTTTGCAGAAACCCGCTGCCAGTTCTCACTTGCAGAAAGCTTTTTAGAATGCTGATAGTCAAAATTGATTGCTACAAGATTTTCCGGCGACTGGCTCAAATAAATATAATCATCTTTAATCAGGTAATAAGGCATAGGAATGTTTATATTTAAAGCCTGTAAAACAGAAAGAATAAAGCCCGGCATCTGCATACAAGGCAGGCGGATTCCATCGACCAGAAGGCTGTCATTTGACTGAATAATAAACGAAGAAAAGAATCTGTCAAAAATTTCCCTTCTTTTATTTTCATCTGCAATTTTAAGTGCTATAACAGGTTCAGATTTTCCCTCAATTCCAAAAACTGCGTACTCATCTCCTGTCCAGGAAAAGAGCAGATCGTCTAAACCAAGATTAAATACAATTCTGCAGACGGTATCAGACTTATTCCAGGTTGCTTCAAAATCTTTTTCAGGAGGAATTATTTTTGCTGCAGCATCCTTAAGCTCTTTAAGGCTTCCTGCAGAAATCAAGGTATAATACTGTACATCATCACTTAATTTAGGCAGCAGGCTTGGTACAAGAGACTCTCTTTTTGCAAGCTTGATTACTGCATGCTCAGGCTCCTTTTCATTCATTGGAAGCAGAATGCTTACATTAAGCTCATTATTTGTAATACCAAAATTGAGACTGGTGTATTCTGTTTCTGAAAGATAAGGAATAGCCGCTTCCAGATAGCTTTTAATCAAGGGCTTTTCACCAGCCAGCTTTACAAGATTTTGTCCGTTAGCAAAAATACGAAGGGGCTCTCTAAGTCTTGCGTTTACAGCATCTGACTCAGCTTTTTTATAGAGAGCACTGTTGGTCCAGGTCATTGCCTCTTCAAGCAGGGCCGGACTTGTAGAAAAAACAATAAGATTCTTTTTAAGAACAAAAGCACCGGTAGACTCTAATTTTGCATTATGCAGATGATAATAATTTCCATGACGGTTTACTCCAAGCTCCGTATTCTTTGCAAGTGATTTTATATGAGGAATAAGCAGTGGAGCAAATCTTACAGCCCCGGAAAGAAAGCCCGCATCCAGAACCAGAAGGGCACCGGCTTTTTCCCCGTCGTCAGCACCATAAAGGGCTGCATCAACTCTTCTTTTTAAGGCTTTTCTTACAAAAAAATTCTTTCTCAGCTTTGAGCTTTTTACTGCCAGATATTTGTCGCGATATTTCTGCAGCTCAGGACTGGTCATTGCTATAAGAGTTGCATCCAGATCCATCAGGGGCTCAACAGTATCCCAGACAGAATCTGTACGCATATAAACTGCAAAATCTGGAGGCAGGGCATCTATACTTTTTACTCTGTCAAAATAACAGTAGGTAAACCAGCCCAGTACAAGTATTAATAAAACCAAGATAATTTCAAACGGTAGCAAAAGAAGCTTTACACCAAGGGGAAGCTTCTTTTTTGTATCTTTTTCCATAGCTGCCTATTATACAACAAAGTGAAAAAATTTGCATTTATACAAATTCTGGCAGATAATATTTGTATGAAAAAGTTATTTTTTTCTATATTATGCATCACATTTACACTTTCATGTTTCTCTCAAAACAGTTTTTTTGATAATTATGTTTATCAGTCCTGGAGCGATTTCGGAGGGCTTTCAGGTACTACAGCAAATGACATTTATCAGACAAACGACGGTTATATTGATATAGGAACCTATGAAGGTCTGGTAAAATTTGATGGAGTTGAGTTTAATACCTTAAACCGCATTTCAGACAAGACTTACGGCTTTGCTTCCGTAAGAACTATAATTCAGGATGGCCGCCGTGATATCTGGCTGGGCTCAAATGACGAAGGCCTTCACAAAATTTCCGATGCAGGAAATAAGATTTATACCGTAGAAAACGGTCTTCCAAACAATTCTGTACGTACCCTCTGCGAAGACAAACGTGGAAACATCTGGGTTGGTACTGCAAGCGGAGTTGTTTACATTACTCCGGATGGCAAACTTATAAATCCACAGTTTGGTCCGGGAACTACAGCAAACGGCGTAATTGCCTCTCATCTTTTCTGCGACTACGACGGCAAAATCTGGCTTACCACCTCTAACGAAAACGGTCTTTTTATCTGTGAAGAAGGAGTTTTCCGTACTCTCGATGCCTTTGAACCTTATTCAACTTATTTTGCAACAGCAATTTTTCAGGACCAGGAAGGCACTTACTGGATAGGCCTTGGAGAAAAAGGTCTTGCCTGCATGAAGGACGACAAGGTAACCCTTCTTAAAACCAATACTCTTCTTGATAAAATACCAACCTGCACTATCCTTCAGGACACAAACGGTGTTATCTGGTTTGGAACAGAACATGGTCTTGTAGTTTATACAAACGGCAAGTTCGAAGAGTACAAGGGAGCCCAGGAGTTAGCCGGCTCAAACATCAACAAAATCATCCAGGACCGCGAAGGCAATGTATGGTTTGCCACAGACCGAAACGGCATTGGCAAAATGACTCTGGGCAAATTCAAAATGCACAGACTGGGCATAACCGTAAACTGTATTGCAGAAGCTGTTGACGGAAGAATCTGGGCCGCAACAGACAAGGGCGTGCTCTGCTTTAAGGATGATGAGCCTCAGGAAAACGAACTTACAAAATATACAAAGGGTCTTCGCACCCGCCATGTAGAAGCTACAGAAGATGGAAAGATTCTTGTAAGCTGTTACACAAAGCCAGGTCAGATTATTTATGACGGAAAAAGCATTAAGGTCTGGGATTCTGATCACGGCCTGGCAGGCAACAAGGTTCGTGTTGCAATTCAGACAGCCCCGGACCAATACTATGTTGGTACAACAACCGGCTTAAGCATTATTCACAAAGACGGCTCGATAAGATCTTACAAACAGATTACCGGCGAACTCGAAACAGAATATGTTATGGCAATTTATAAGGATACTCACGGCGTTATCTGGATTGGTACAGACGGCGGCGGTATCTTCCTTATGAAGGATGAAAAAGTTTTCTCTCACCTTACCTCTGCAGACGGAATTGCCGGCAACGTTATTTTTAAGATTACTCAGGATAAGGACGGCAATTTCTGGGTTTGTACCGGAAGCGGCATTACCCGTATAGAAGATTTTGATTCTACAAGAAAAACAAGGCTCAGCTGCAGCTCTATCAATTCAGAAAACGGAATCGGCACAAACTCTGTTTTCCAGATTATGTTTGACAGAATGGACAATGCATGGATTACAAACAACCATGGAATTGCTTCTCTCTCAATACCGGAACTGACAGATTTTTTTGAAGGCAAGCGCGACATTCTTACAACACAATATTACAACAGAAATGACGGTCTGGACTCAGACGGTCCAACCTCTACAGCCCGAGCAATTATCGACAATCAGGGCCGGCTCTGGATTCCTCTTGTAGACGGTATTGCTGTTTACGACCCTCAGAAGGTTCAGAAGAACTCTATTCTACCTTTGGTTCAGATTGAGACAATAACCATAGACTCTGTTGTTTACAAGCATTCAAAAGATATGATTGTTCTTAAACCGGGAACAAAGCGAATTGATATTAAATATACAGGTATCAGCTTTGACGCTCCGGAACGCTTAAGCTTCTCTCATATGCTCACCGGCTTTGATACAGACTTCACTACTCCAAGTGCAGAACGTGTTGTTTCTTATACAAACCTTACTCCGGGCAAGCATTCCTTCATTGTGTACGCCGTAAACGGAAACGGACTACAGTCAAATAACGACGAAATGATGTTCTTCTACCAGAAGCCTTATATCTGGCAGCGCCCTCTTTTCTGGGTAATTCTAATTGCTGTAATGGTCGGCTCTGCAATCGGCTACTTTATGTGGCGCGAGCATAAAATCAAAATGGAAAACCTCCGTCTTGAAGCCCTTGTTCAGGAACGTACCGCAGACCTCAAACATGAGAAAGATAAATCCGACATGCTTTTGCGATCTATTCTTCCAGACAAGGTAGCCGACAAGCTTAAGGAAATCGACGGTAACAAATCCTTTGGTGAAGACTTTGAAAACGTTACCCTGCTCTTTTCAGACATTGTAGGCTTTACAAAAGTTTCCAGCGGACACAAGGCTCAGGAAATTGTAAAGGCCCTGAATGAACTCTTCAGCCGCTTTGATGAACGCGCTAAAAAAATGGGCGTAGAAAAAATCAAGACAATCGGAGATGCCTACATGGCAGCCTGCGGTGTACCGGAACCAAATGAAAATCATGCCCGTATCATGGTCGACTTTGCAAAGGGCATGCTGGAAGATCTTGCAGATTACAACAAAACAGCCGACATACAGTTCCAGATCCGAATCGGCTTGAACTGCGGTCCTGTAACCGCCGGAGTTATCGGAACCCATAAGTTTATTTACGACGTATGGGGCAATACCGTAAACGTTGCCAGCCGAATGGAAACAGCAGCAAACCCTTGCGGAATAAGAATTACCGAGGATCTTAAAAAAGAACTCGCTGACCAGAAAGACTTAAAGTTCAGTAAGGCCATAGAATGTGAAGTAAAAGGCAAAGGCCTCATGAAGACCTACGATGTTTTATAAGGCAGGAGAGTTATGAAAAAGCATTTACTTAATTCAGCAATTTTGATTTTGACACTTACAAGCGCTCTTACAACAGTTTCCTGTAAGACTCAAAAAACAAAATACGTAAAAGTCGGTCTTCTTCATTCACTTACCGGCACCATGTCCATAAGTGAAATTGGAGTTCGTGATGCCGAGCTGCTTGCCATAAAAGAGCTTAACGAAGCCGGCGGTGTACTCGGCTGCCAGATTAAAGTTGTAGAAGAAGACGGAAAAAGTAACCCCCGTATGTTTGCAGAAAAGGCAAAAAAACTTCTGGAAGAAGATAAGGTTGCAACAATTTTCGGCTGCTGGACTTCAGATTCCCGCAAAGCCGTAAAACCAATACTCGAAGAGGACTATGGTCTTTTGTGGTATCCGGTTCAGTACGAAGGCTTTGAAGCAAGTCCTAACATTATGTATATGGGTGCCGCACCAAATCAGCAGGTTGTTCCCGCTATTGATTACTGTGTAAAAAATCTTGGAAAACGTTTTTACCTGCTTGGAAGCGATTATGTTTTCCCTCATACTGCAAATGAAGTTATCAAGGCTCAGCTTAAACACCTGGGCGCTCAATGCGTAGCGGAAGTTTATGTTCCTATGCACGAAGCTGATTTCAACCAGATTGTAAAAGATATCAAAAAAGTTAAACCTGATGTAATCATAAATACTCTCAACGGAAGCTCAAATCAGTCCTTCTTCTCCCAATTAAAATATTCCGGCATTGAACCGGAAGATATTCCTGTTATGAGTTTTTCAGTTTCTGATATGGAAATTAAAACAATCGGTATAGACAAGCTTAAAGGCCATTATGTTTCCTGGAATTATTTTGAATCTACCGCAACTGCAAAAAACACCCGCTTTGTTTCTGCCTATAAAAAAGAATTCGGAACTAACAAAGCGGTAGGAGATCCGGAAGAAGCCGCCTACATTTCCGTAAACCTCTGGGCCGCTGCCTGCAACCGCGCTGGTACCTTTGATGTTGAACCGGTAAGAATTGCCGCAAAGGAACTCAGCTGTATTGCACCAGAAGGAATTGTTACGATTGAAGGCTCAAATCAGCATTTGAATAAAATCATCAGAATCGGAAAAATAAACGAAAAAGGTCAGATAGATGAATTGTATGCTTCACCAGAAGCAGTTTGTCCAGACCCGTATTTGAGTACTTACGCCTGGGCACGCGGAATAAAATTTAAAGATTAGACTAAACGCGAACGTTGCCAGCAAGGGTACTTGCAATTTCCACATCTTCTTTCTTTGCATAGAGATGTGGAATTGTCATAGTAACTGTAGTACCCTTACCCAGCTGACTCTTGAATTCAATTGTACCGTGCATACGATCCAGAAGATTTTTCGAAATACTCAAACCTAAACCAGCACTTGGAATTTCTGCATTAATCTCATTGTCCTCGCGGGCAAAGTTCTTGCAGATATAAGGTAAAAATTCCTCCGAAATGCCTATTCCGGTATCTTCACAGATAAAGATTACATCACATTCTTCATCGCTTTCTTTCTTTACCTGCTTAAGACCAAAGCGGATCTTTCCACCCTTTGGTGTATACTTAACTGCATTCGTAAGGATATTCAAAACAATATCTGTTGTATGAACTATATCCTGATAGATATACGGATATTCAATATCGCTCCAGTATTCTACCTCAATTCCCTTTGACTCTGCTTCCAGTTCTATAAGTGCATTGGTTTTTATTATAGCGTCTGTAAGGTCTGTTGGTATTTCCCTGATCTGAATCTCTTCGTTATCAATCTGAACAAGTTCATTTACATTATTCAGGAAGCCCAGTATGTGTTCCTGTGTCTGTGCAATCTTTCTTAATGAATCCAGGTTTTCTTCTTCAGTCAGTTCATTTTCCTTTCTGTAATTTGAAAGGCTTATCATTTTCCGCATATCATTAAGGACTGTCTGAGTTACATTCTGCATGAAAATATTCTTTGCGCGATTTGCATTAGAAGCGAGGTCTGCAGAACGCTGCAATTCTATTTTGCGCACAAGTTCTGCTTCGGCCTCGGCCTTAGCTCTTTCTTCCAGGGTAATATCATTTAAGAATACATAGAAAATGTCGCCGTAATTTTTTGTTTTTACAAAACGGCCGTAATCTTTAACGTACTTTACAGTACCATCTTTAGATTTTATTCTGTATTCAACATAATCAATATTATTCTCTTCAGTAATCTGCATGCCAATGCTGCGCTGAACACGGGTAAAATCATCCGGATGCACAATACCACAGAAAGAGTTTCCAACATACTCGCGGAATTCTTCTGCACTTGAACAGCCGTACATTTTTATAAGCTCACTGTTAAAGGAAATCAACTCCAGAGCCCCGTCTGCATGGTAAGAGAAGAAGCCTCCAGGAATTCCTTCTGCAACTTCGTTTGCCGCAATCAGCATGTTTTCACTGAGAACCGTCTGCTCACCGGAAGCTTCCTTAAGCAGAATTCTGCCGGTTGAAACAACAGAAGACTTTTTGAGATAGGCCTCAAAGTCACGGCAGGAAAGAGGCTTAGAAAAATAGAAGCCCTGAATATAATCGCAGCCAAGCGTCTTTAAGATTTTATACTGCTCAAGAGTTTCGGAACATTCGGCAATAGTCAAAAGCCCCATACGGTGAGCCATCTTAATAATATTTTCAATTACAATTTCGTTCTTTTTGATATTACGTACAAAACTGATATCCAGCTTAAGAATATTCAACGGGAAGGTAGCGAGAGAACCAAGCGAAGAATAACCGGAACCAAAGTCATCCATCTCAATTGAAAAGCCCAGTTCCTGAGTTTTCTTTACCTGATCAATAATCAACTCAGTGTTTTCAGAATACAAAGACTCGGTTACTTCCATATGAAGCAGACCGTGATTTACCTGGTATTTATCAACAATCTGATACTGCTTTTCCATACAGCCCAGTTCCATAAAGTCTCGGCGGGAAACGTTTACAGAAATCGGAACCAGAGGAAGTCCGTCCTGCTCCCAGCGTTTAATATCCTTACAAACCTGTTCAAGAACAAAACAGTCCAGCTTGGTAATAAAGCCGTTGCGTTCAAAAAGAGGAATAAAACTTGCCGGAGACATAAAGCCATACTCAGGATGATTCCAGCGTACAAGAGCTTCGGCTCCCGCAATATGGCCGGTAATTGTTTCATGTTTTGGCTGATAGAATACCTGGAACTGACTTTCTTCAAGAGCACGCTCCATAGTCTCTATAATTCTCTGCTCATTTAAAAGCTGGTTCTGCAGAGCATCCTCAAAGAAGGCAAGATCTTTTCCATACTTACCCTTAATTCCACTTATAGAAAGGAAAGCTCTGTCGCAGCAGATTACCAGAGGAAGGTCTACATCAATTGGAGCATACACACCCATCTTTACAATCTGGTGAGGTATAGGAGCTTTATCCAGAATCATTTTTACAATTCTGTTAAGACGCTCAATATCAACCTGCTCATCATATTCGTAAAAAAGAATGTACTGGTCGCCGCCATAACGTCCACTTATTCCGGCCGGCATGGCCTTCATCATTTCTCTGGCAGAATAGGCAAGAAATTCATTACATTTTTCTACGCCATAAAGACTGTTGGAAGATTTAAAATTATCAAAGTCAAAGGCAATAATGCAGTATTTCTTTTCGCGGTTATGGCTTATAAACTGTTCAACCTTAAGAAGGAAGGCCTTACGGGTAAGAAGACCTGTAAGCTCATCGCGCTCAAGTTCATCAATTGCCTTGTTGGCCTGAGAAAGCTTAATTGCAGTTTTTAAGCGCTGTAAGACTCGTCTTTTGTCGTATGGATATTTAAGAAAGTCTGTTATATCAAGATCCAGCAGCTGATTTTCCAGCTCAGAATTATCTATATCTGTGCTGATAAGCACAGGAAACTTTTCTGTTGGAATAGCTCCCCTTAATTCTTTTACTATAGGAATGGCCTTACGAATTTCTAAAATTGCAGTTGCTATATCAGAAGAGTTTTCAGAAATTACAGAAACAGCCTCTTCTGCCCCAGCTGTAATCACTTCGTAAAAAGGAGAAATAATCTCCGTAAGCAGCGAACAATTTTCTGTATTGCTCTCGACTATGAGGACTTTGTATTTTTCTTTTCGTTCTTGTATGCTCATCTGCCCTTATACTTCTATTGTATAATTATACCACACATTTTGAGTAAGACAAAAAATATTTTGTTAGCAGATTCACACATTAAACCTTAAACTCGTCTATCTGGTTTCCAATCTTAATAATGGAATCCTTTACGCGGTCAGAAACTTCTGTAAGTACGGCACCGGTCCCATTAATCTTCTGAGCACCAGTTGCCATCTCATCCATGCTTGATTTCATATTAGTTGTAACATCCTGAAGCTGCTGAACCTCTGAAAGAATAAGCTTGTTTCCTTCCTGCATTTCGTCAGAAGCATTACGTACTTCCTGAGTAGAGTCATTCATCATCTTAAGGGCTTCGAGAATCTGCTTAGAACCTTCATTCTGCTCTTCCATGGCAGTACGAATCTGCATAACCAGCTGGTCTGTATCAGAAAGTTCCTGAGATACAAGAGAGAAGGTCTGGCTTGCATCGCTGGAAGCACCAACAACCTCCTGAATGGAAGCCATAATCTGATTAAGCTGATTTGCAATCTGAGTAGACTGCTGTGAAGAAATTTCAGAAAGCTTACGGATTTCGTCGGCAACGACAGCAAAGCCTTTTCCGGCCTCACCCGCATGAGCCGCCTCAATAGCAGCGTTCATAGCGAGCAGGTTTGTCTGTTCTGCAATATTTGCAATAGCAAGGTTGGCATCATTAAGAGATTCAGACTGATTTTCAATTGCCTGAACCTTCATACTTACATCCTCAAGTTTACCAAAACCTTCCTGAGAATGCTCCTGCAAGCCTTCAAATGAGCGGTTCATTTTTTCCATTGAACTGCTTACAGAATTGATGTTTCCAATCATCTCTTCTACGGCAGAAGAAGCCTGGGTAACGCCGGCAGACTGATTTTCAATCATCTGATTCAGGGAATTTATATTTGCAGAAATCTCATCTACCGCGCCGGCAGTCTGGTCTACACTCTGTTTCTGATTATCAAGCTGAGAACGGAAGCTTTCTATATTTGCAATAATCTGAGTAATGGCACTTGCAGTATCCTGAGCGGTAGATGACATGTCTTCTCCGGCAACTCCCAGCTCATCTTTAGAATTCTTTACATCAGAAATGATTGTCTGAAGCTTTTCCGTAAACTTATTAAAGCCCTGTACAACCTGACCAATTTCATTATTCGACTTAATCTCGATTCGCTGGGTAAGATCTGCATTTCCGCTCGCAATACCAGTAATTGCATTCTGCACAATCTTAAGAGGCTTAAGAGAAAAACTGAGTACCATTCCACCAAGGACAAGAATTATAACCATCATAACAAGGCCGAACATAATGGTTGCGTTGGCAATTCTATTTCCCAAAGCATCTACTACATTACCAGGAACTAAGAAGCCCATTCCCCACTGAGTGCCGGCAATTCCTGTATAAACCAGCAGATCATATTTACTTCCTGTATAGGAATTAATAAAGGCATGACCAGATTCACCGTCTACCATTCTGCGGGAAATTTCTGCTAAGTCTTCGTGGCCCTCTCCGGCATTGGTAATAAAGTTACCATCTTCTGTTGCCGCCGGATGATAAATTATTGCACCAGTATGATCTATTAAATAAAGCCATACCCCCTCCGGAACTTCCATTTCCTTTATAGGCTTAATCAGATTTTCAACATTGATTACTCCGGAAATCATTGCAAAAACATTGCCGTCTCTGCCATAAATCGGTCTTGTAACGTGAATTACAGTTTTTCCGGTGGTTCTTGAAGTTACCGGATTATCTATATATGATTTTGCTCCCTTTAACATTACTGCCTGAAAGTAATCGCGGTCAGCAATATTTGTACGAGTTCCGTTGTCGTTATAAGAATAGCCCTGTGCGTCGGCCAGCATGATATAGTCGAAATCTTTTGCACGAATCTGAGGATTAGCCTGCAGCCACTTTCCACAAACATCAAAATTACCGGATTTCATTACTTCTGAGTTTACATAAGGATTCAACTGCATGAAGTAACCCTGAATGGTATTTTCAAGAGAATCACGAATTGAATTTGTAAGCATTACATAGTTTTCTACATGATCTGCGCGGGAGTTTTTCTTTGCAAGATTTGATAATGAAGCAACCTGAATAGCGGTTAATGCCGCAAAGCCAAATCCTATTAAGATAATAAGATTTACAATAAGACTTGCTCTTCTTTTTTTTGTTTCAGCCACAATGCCACCTCTCTAATTTTCTCTCCGCAAATCTTTTATGTACTATTTTTTTTAAATTAGAAAAATGAACTTTTTGACTATGTCTTTTTATTCTATATTCGAATTCAAAAATAGGCAAATACAATCTGTTATTTTTTGTGAATTTTTATACGATTTTTATGAGTTTTTCCAAAAAGGCAGTACAACCTTCTAAAATATCCTCGTAAGTCTGGTCAAAGTTTCCTGTATACCAGGGATCTGCAATATCTCTTGTTTTACCGGCAAATGAAAGAAGACGTACTATTTTACCTTCCGGGTCAGGAGCCCAGCAGCGGTTCATATAGTAGATATTTTCATCATCCATAGCGACAAGGTAGTCGTATTTATTGTAATCATCAGGGCGAATCTGGCGGGCGGCACGGCGCTCAAAAGGAATTCCCATTTCGCGCAGCTTTGTACGGGTACCGTAATGCATATCATTACCGAGTTCTTCGCGGCTGGTTGCGGCAGATTCAATTAAAAACTCGTCCTGGCGGCCGGCGCGTCGTACCAGTTCTTTCATTACAAACTCCGCCATTGGAGAGCGGCAGATGTTTCCGTGGCAAATAAATAAGATTCTTGTCATTTTACCGCGACTCCCCTAAAAGAGCATTCGTGTTGCTTTTTTGTATTCTTCAAAGCCAGCTTTTCGAGACTGTCTCTTATCTGCCATAGGTATGCTGATAATCAGGAACATAAGGGTGTTTACAAGAGCACCTGCTAAAAGGTACCAGCAATCCCAGCCCAGAGCAAATACGCTTGCAAGGCCTATTCCCCACCACATAAGAATCTCGCAGGCATAGTTTGGATGGCGGGAATGCTTCCACAGTCCGGTGCGGATAAAGCCACCCGCGCCTGAGGCTCTGAAGCGGTGCATCTGGATATCTGCGATTCCCTGGAAAATTGCAGAGGCAATACTAAGCGCAATAAATACAAGGCAAAGCGGCTTAAAAGCAGTTTCTTCTGCAATTGCAGTAACAGCAGGAAGTACGCAAAGATATACAACAAATGTCGGGAACATATGAATCCCCAGCAGATTAATAAGCGGATAAGCGCGGCCTGTCTTTTCCTTAAGCATCACATAACGCCAGTCCTGATACTCAAAGCTTTCGAAGTTGTAAATCCAGTTGGCTGTGAGGCGGAGAGCCCAGAAAAGCACTGCCGCAAAAAGCAGGCAGCCCATCAAAGGATTTTCAGAATCAACCTTGGCCAGTGCAAGCCCCAGAATTACAGGAGGCTGCACACTCCAGTAAGGATCATAAACCGAAGCATTTCCAAAAATCAGGCTGAAAATAAAAACAATTACAGTTGCGGCAACATCAGCCAGAAGAAGAGATATCTGATAAGAAAAAGAATGAATATCTTTAAGATAATTAAAGGTAAAAAATCCGCAGAAAGCGGCTAGAAAGTAAACAAAAACAATAATTGCTAAAGATGAAGAGCGGTTCTTGATCATTGACTGGACTCCTTAATAAAAGAATTCCCCGGTAAAGCCGGGGAATAACATATGCTAGAGAGTAGCGAGTGTGCGGTCGATTCTTGCAAGAGCGCGCTCTTTTCCAAGAACTGAAATAGAACCGATAAGTGGAGGAGAAACGCGGCTTCCTGTAACTGCCATACGAACTGGCATCATAAAGTCACCGAGTTTAATTCCAAGATCTTCGGCCTTAGCCTTAGCAAACTCTTCTGCACCTTCGTGGTCAAGTTCAAATACCTTTGCCACAAATTCCTTTGCAACTTCAAGAACTTCCTTAGTCTTAGCGGCGTCGATGCGCTTAGGAATAATCTGATCTGCAGGAGGAACAGCAGGCTCTGTAAACATAAAGTGAACCATTTCAGCTGCTTCTGTAAGGAACTTAAGACGTTCCTGAATAAGAGGCATAAGGCCCATAAGTGTCTTTTCAACATCTTCTGAGCTCATGTTCATGCTCTTGTCTACGCAGTAAGGCTTTCCGTCTTCGCCCATTGCAACACCAGAGAATTCAGGACCAACATTTGGTTTTGGCTGTGGGTTTTCAGGGTTGATTTCCAGAGTAGCATCGCCTGTACCAGTAA
>JAEEGH010017046.1_pt1 | contig 15557 bp, 10 predicted proteins | sample 9134181 | NCBI WGS metagenome assembly JAEEGH01 (sample SAMN16246544, study PRJNA631951) | gut metagenome | biome: gut microbiome; feature: rumen; material: DP-attached | host: Bos | place: Iran: Karaj | collected 2018-10 | reverse complement strand
CCAGCGGAGATTATGAGAAGTACTACGCAAAGATGTATTCAAATCGCTAATTGATAATAGTGAATATTACACAATACTCTTTTAAGGAGGCTAATTCATGAAGGGAATAATTCTCGCAGGTGGTTCAGGCACACGTCTTTATCCGTTAACAAGGGCTATATCCAAGCAGATGATGCCGGTTTACGACAAGCCCATGATCTATTATCCGCTTTCAACTCTGATGCTTGCAGGTATCAGGGAGGTTCTGATCATCTCTACACCAAGAGATCTTCCGGCTTTCGAGGAGCTCTTTGGAGACGGATCACAGCTTGGAATGAAGTTCTCCTATGCTGTTCAGGATAAGCCAAGAGGACTTGCAGATGCCTTTATTATCGGAGCAGAGTTTATCGGAAAAGACTCTGTTGCTCTTGTACTTGGAGATAACATTTTCTACGGTCAGAGCTTTTCTAAGCTTCTTAGAGAAGTTGCAGCCAGGGATAAGGGGGCTACAATCTTTGGATACTACGTAAGAGATCCAAGAGCTTACGGCGTTGTAGAGTTTGATGAAAACGGCAAGGCTATCAGCATCGAGGAGAAGCCTGAGAATCCTAAGAGTAATTATGCTGTTCCCGGCCTTTACTTCTACGACAACAAGGTTGTAGATATCGCCGAGAACGTTAAGCCTTCACCAAGAGGTGAGATTGAGATTACAAGCATCAACAATGAGTACTTAAGACGCGGAGAACTTCGCGTTGAGACCATGGGCCGTGGCTTTGCATGGCTCGATACAGGTAACCACGATTCACTTCTTGATGCATCTGACTTCGTATGCGCATTCCAGAAGAGACAGGGCCTTTACATTTCCTGCATCGAAGAGATCGCATACAAGAGAGGATTCATCGATAAGAGTCAGCTGCTCACACTTGCTGAGCCTCTTATGAAGACAGATTACGGCAAATACCTTGTTGAAGTAGCTAACGGGCTTTGAGCAGAGTACTTGCTGAGGTTTCTCACGAAGCTAGTACGAGCCATGGGTGAACACTTAGCGAGGTTCTGTCGAGCTTAGTGAGAATCCCAATAAGATTTTGTATGGGGGACATAATATGGACGCACGAGTCTTTCGAATGGCCATATTGACCATAATCAGCGCTTTTATCCTTGTGCTTGTCATAGTTTATGCCACAAACGCCCAGAAGATAAACTCTCTTATGGGCTGGGGACAGCAGAAAGAAGCTGCGGTAGAAGCTACAACTGAAGAGACCACTGTTGAAGAAGCGCCTGTGGTTTACGGCGACCAGATAGGTGATAACCTGCAGGGGTTCCTGTCTGATGAGAGCTTCTTCGATGAGACAGAGAAGATCCCTTCAGTGGTGGTAATAAAGCGCAGTGATTCAGATGATGGTAGTAGCGCCGAGAGCTCTTTTGCCAAAGAGGAAGATGAAAAGGGCGGAACAGGAATGGCGGTTCAGGGACGACTCATTAACCCCAATCCGGAGGCTTCCACAGATTCATCAGGATATCTTACAAGCCTTCCTGATGCGCCACCCGGAGGGTACGGCCAGTACATTCCAAGCGACCAGACAATTACAGGGACACCTGTAGGAGTAGCCGGAGCCGGACAAGATAATTAAATTTTTTCTAAGGAGTACATTTAAAAATGGGAAAGATAACAGTTGAGACATGTGAGATTGAAGGTTTAAAGGTAATCACACCTACAGTTTTTGGAGATGCACGTGGGTACTTTGTTGAGACCTACAACAAGAATGATTTTGTGGAGGCAGGGATTGACGTAGAGTTCGTCCAGGACAACCAGAGTGCAAGCCACAAGGGCGTTCTTCGTGGCCTTCATTTCCAGATAAATTATCCTCAGGATAAGCTGGTTCGCTGCATCAACGGTGAGGTTTTCGATGTTGCTGTTGACCTCCGCAGGGACTCCAAGACCTTCGGTAAGTGGTTTGGTGTAACACTCTCAGCGGAGAACAAAAAGCAGTTCTTTATCCCTAAGGGATTTGCACACGGATTTTTAGTACTCTCGGATTACGCAGAGTTTGCATATAAGTGCTCAGACTTCTATCATCCAAACGATGAGGGCGGCCTTATCTGGAACGATCCTGATATCGGAATCGACTGGCCTCTTCAGGAAGGCGTTGAGCTTAGCTTCTCCGAGAAGGATACTAAGTGGGGAGGAATCAAAGAGTTTTGAGTAGTATAAACAGAAAACCATCAAAGCCAAAAGCTTTGGCGGTTTTCTATGCGTTTGCGCTTGTGTTGGCGCTGCTTCTGATATTTCATAACAACCCTCTTGAGGATCCGCATACTGCAATGCTCAAGAAGATCTGCGGATGCCTTCTCATTGGTATCAGCTGCCTTCTTGTCTTTGCCTGGTTTGACAGGCTGATGGTGCTTCCCGTTGAGCTCTGGAATTCCCGAAAGCTCATTAAACGCCTTGCCATCAACGATTTTAAAAAGAGATATGCAGGCTCCTACATGGGTATAGTGTGGGCACTGGCTCAGCCGGTGGTCACTGTTTGTATGTACTACGTTGTCTTCGACGTTATCTTCACCGCCAAGGCCCAGGCCGTATCCGGCGGCATAGAAGTTCCGTATGTATTGTTTCTGACCTCGGGTCTCGTTCCCTGGTTCTTCTTTACAGAAGCACTCACCAACGGAACAACGTCACTTCTTGAGTACAACTACCTGGTAAAAAAAGTTCTTTTCAAAATAAGCATACTGCCCATCATCAAGATAATCGCAGCGATGTTCATCCACGTCTTTTTCATTTGCGTGCTTATGCTTATTTCATGCATTTACGGTTATTATCCAAGCGTTTATTGGATTCAGCTTATTTATTACATTGGTTGTGAGTTTATTCTTGTACTTGCGCTTAGCTATGCAACCTGTTCGATCGTCGTATTCTTCAGAGATCTGCTGCAGATCATATCCATCGGACTTCAGCTCTTCCAGTGGGCAACACCAATCCTTTGGAACATTGAGATCGTTCCGGACAAGTACAAGTGGATTATCAAACTTAACCCTATGACTTATATCGTAGAAGGCTTTAGAAATTCAATCTACGGAGACACCTGGTTCTTTGAGCATTTCTACTCCTCGACCTACTTCTGGATCTTTGTAGTTGCTGCATTCTGTCTGGGTACACTTATTTTTAAGCGCAGCAAAACTCACTTCGCTGACGTACTTTAATTGATGCGCAATTATCTGATATATAATGAATGAGCTCCAACTATATTGGTGCTCTGGGCTTTCCGCAGTGTCCAGCGCGACGAGAGACGTCATGGAAACATTTTTTCTGCGCCACGACTGAAGCGGAGTATATTTATTACAAGGAACTACATGAACAACGACACCGCAATTGAGGTCAAGAACCTCACCAAAGTTTATAGATTGTACGACAAACCCATGGACCGCCTGAGGGACTCCCTGGGACTTGCCCGTAAAAACAGGTTCAAGGAACACAAAGCTCTGAATAATGTGAGCCTTACAGTTAAAAAGGGCGAGACCGTGGGAATTATCGGTACCAACGGCTCGGGAAAGAGCACTATCCTGAAGATCATCACAGGAGTCCTTTCACCGACAGATGGCGAAGTCAATGTCGACGGCCATATCTCAGCACTTCTTGAGCTGGGTGCAGGCTTTAACATGGAGTACAACGGCATTGATAATATTTATCTGAATGGCATGATGATCGGCTTTTCAGAAGAAGAGATCGGAAGGCGCCTGGACGCCATCCTGGAGTTTGCCGACATTGGAGACTATGTATATCAGCCGGTCAAGACTTACTCAAGCGGTATGTTTGTCCGCCTTGCTTTTGCGGTAGCTATCAATATCGACCCTGAGATCCTCATTGTTGACGAAGCTCTCTCGGTTGGAGATGTCTTTTTCCAGGCTAAGTGCTACCACAAGTTCGAAGAGTTCAAGAAACAGGGCAAGACCATTCTCTTCGTGTCCCATGACCTTTCAAGTATTTCCAAGTACTGTGACAGGGCAGTTCTCCTGAATCAGGGCGTGCTCCTTGGTGAGGGAACTCCGAAGAAGATGATCGATATCTACAAGCAGGTTCTTGTTGGACAGTACCCGCTTCCAAAGAGCGACGTGGAGAACCTTCTGGATGATGAAGAGATTCGCCAGGCTGCAGCAGATGCGGCAGGAAGTGGCAAGTCTAAGAAAGACAAGAAGAAATCCGGAAAAGACAAGTCTGAGGTTTCAGATAATAATACAGCCCGAAAAGTGGATGGCAATTCGGACAACAAAAATGGTGAAAAAGAAAAGGAAGTTGCAGCTACAAACTCCGATAACAAGCCCAACTCCGAGAATCCAGACACCCTGGAATATGGCGACGGGGCAGCAACTATTTATGAGTATTACGTAACAGACGCAAATGGAGTTCGCTCAAACTCAATCATAAAGGGCACAGAATTCACGGTTCACATGAAGGTGCGCTTTACCCAGGATGTGGCAGCTCCCATTTTTGCATTTACTTTCAAGAATATCATGGGCATAGAGATAACAGGAACCAACTCCATGGTGGAGAAGGCATTCCTTGACCCTGTCAGTGCAGGTGATGAAAAAGAAATCTCTTTTACCCAGAAAATGACACTTCAGGGCGGGGAGTACCTGCTAAGCTTTGGAGTGACAGGATTTAAGCAGAACGACTTTACAGTCTACCACAGACTGTACGACGCACTTAATGTTACCGTTGTTTCCGACAAAAACACAGTTGGATACTACGACATGGAATCAACATGCAAGGTTACGGACGTATAAAAAATGGATAATATTAAAATCGGCGGCGTTCGCCTTAACTTCAAACATTATTCAGGGGTTGACCTCTACAGCGATGGCGCGGTGGAGAACGACCTTCTTGAGATTGTAAAAAATTGTAAAAAAGAAGAATACCAGCAGATCATCGAGGAAAGGAACAGCTGGCCTATCATGTACCACCTCTCAGACCAGAGGGCCAACATCGTCGAGTGGATCCCTATGGACAGAGATGCCAAAGTCCTTGAGGTTGGCTCGGGATGCGGTGCTATCACCGGAACGCTGGCATCAAAGGCAAAAGAAGTTGTGGCCTGTGATCTTTCAAGAAGACGCTCAGAGATCAACGCAACAAGGAATGCGGAATATGACAACGTCACTATCCATGTTGGTAATTTCAGGGACATCGAGCCTGACCTTCCAATAGATTTTGACTATATCTTTTTGATCGGCGTATTTGAGTACGGCCAGGGCTACATAGGCACTGACAGCCCCTATGAGAAATTCCTTCTGATGCTTAAAAAACATCTAAGGAACGGCGGAAGAATAGTCATTGCCATCGAGAACAGGCTTGGTCTTAAGTACTTTGCCGGCTGCAAGGAAGACCATCTTGGAAGCTATTTCACAGGTATCGAGGGGTATTCTCCTGATAGTGTTGCAAGAACATTTTCACGAAGCGGACTCATCAACATCTTTGAGAAATGCCAGATGAATGAGTATCACTTCTATTATCCATATCCTGACTACAAGTTTATGTCTCTTTTGCACTCGGATTTCTACAGCCCAAAGTTTGGCGAGCTTCAGGACAATGTGCGAAACTTCGACCAGGACAGACTCGTTCTTTTCAACGAGAAGCACGCCTACGAGGATCTTGTAAGAGAGGGCATGTATCAGGAATTTGCTAACTCCTTTGAGGTTATTCTGGGCCCTGGTTTTGATACGATTTACAGCAAGTACAGCAACGACCGCGTTGATGAATTCAAGATAAGGACCGACATCGCAATCGATAGGACAGGACGCAAGATCATCCGCAAGTTCCCGCTTACTGAGGCTGCAAGAGAGCATGTTTACGGCATTCGTGATGCCTATGCAGGCCTTTACGAGAAGTACAAGGGAAGCGCTCTTGAGATCAACGACTGCCAGATTGACGATGAGCTTGGCTGTGCCGTTTTCTCTTTTGTCAACGGAGTGCCGCTGGCGTCCCTTTTGGATGAGTGCATTGACAGGGATGATCCCGACGGCTTCAAGTCGCTTCTCAATGAGTATATCAAGAGGATCAGGTACAATGAGGACTATCCGGTTTCGGACTACGACCTTATCTTTTCCAATATTATGGTCAACGGTCCCATTTGGACTATAATAGATTATGAGTGGACCTACGGTAAGTGCATTCCTGTAAGGGAGCAGATCTGGAGGGCGCTATACTGCTACAGATTAGAGGATCGCAAGCGCGAGAAAGTCGACATACGGCCTATCTTTAAGAAGCTGGGCATTACCGATGATATGGCAAAAGAGCTTTTGGAAGAGGAATACCAGTTCCAGAAGTATGTGACAGGCAACAGAAAGTCCATGGTTGAGCTTTGGAAGGGCCTTGGCAGAAAAACAATTGTACCAAAAGAGATTCAGAAAAGTGCGCATGCAGCAAGGCCTGACGACTGTGTTCAGATTTATCTTGACGAGGGAAATGGCTACTCTGAGGATGATTCCTTCTTCCCTGAGGAGCAGTATGATGAGAACAACACGATTTATCTGGACCTTAGGGTCTCCGATACGTGTAGGATAGTCAGAGTCGATCCGGCATTTGCATCATGTATTGTGACTATCAAGGATGCAAAATGGAACGGCAAGCCGATTTCTGACAAGAGCGTAGATATTGATATCCATCCGGTTAATGGTGAGTGGATTTCGGATGATAGTTTTGTATTTAATTCCGATGACCCAAATATTGAGTTTGGCCTTGGCAGCAATAAGCTTAACGTGCAAGAGAGAAACCATCTTGAGCTTGAGTTTATCACAACACTCATACGAAAAAACAGCTCTGATGGAGTTGCCAATTCCATCCGCAAAGCCGTGCCTGCCCAAGGGGAGGGCAAGAAGGGCAACTTGATTGGGAAGATCAGTCAGAAGTTAATGGAAAAAAGAGAAGAACGATTCTTCAAAGACGAGGAGTGGGACTAAGGGGAAATGGTTAAAGGTCTGATAAAGTCAGGACTGGTCAGAAAGCAGATAACAAAATACAACAAGACTTTAAACGCAAAGTCAGCTGCTTACGACAAGTGGCAGCACGCCCGGGAAAAAGAGCCTGTGATGCCCGCCACTGCGCCTGTCCTGTACGAAGCAGGACCGGACGGTGAGATGGTGCCCCATAAGCTCCCTGACCCCACGGTCAAGGTTGTTCCCTATGGCAAAGTTTGGGAGGTTCAGGACAATAAGGCTGATGACAACGTGGTCTATCTTTTTGTGAGCCCTAAGGGCAAGCTTATAAAGAAAGCTGCTGAAGTAGTCCGCCAGTACTTTATTGCCCACCCAGGAATAAACGTAGTTTACGGAGACGAGGACGAGGCTTCAAATGGTGGAAAGTACATTCACCCGTATTTTAAGCCAGACTGGTCCCCTGATTCATATCTTAACGCCTTCTATATAGGCAGTTTTTTTGCATGCAGATCCAAGACCATGCATGCGTCAGCAAATGAATATGACAGCGCAGTCAGGATGCTGGGAGGAACGGCAGGAAAGCGCGGAAGCGTAGAACAGGCAGGGCTGGAGGCATCTCTTTTGTCCGCGGACGTACTGTTCTGCATGCTTGCAATACATGAGCATGCTTTTGGCAAAAGAACTGGTCTCGAGTTCCCAATTGGCCACATAAAGGAAGTGCTGTTCCACAGGAGCCCTGAGCAGGATGTGTTCTACGGAAGAACCTTCCATTCTTCAAAGCACATGCTCCTTGCGCCTGCAACTGTCAGCATAATCATTCCCTCCAAGGATCATCCGGAGGTTTTACAGCAGTGCCTTAATTCAATAATTGAGACAACAGGTGATGACAATATCAAGTACGAGATTGTCATAGTTGATAATGGAAGTAACGCGGCCAACAGGGTTAAGTACGGTGTTTATGCATCCCGTGCTCCCAGAAAAAATGGCCTTAACAATATCAATTACATATACAAGCTTCAGGAGTTTAACTTCTCCGCAATGTGCAACCAGGGTGCAAAAGCATCAACTGGTGAGTACCTTCTATTTATGAATGACGACATTGAGTGCGCTAAAGAAGGGTGGCTGCGTGAGATGCTCTCTCAGGCCCAGCTCAAGCACGTTGGTGTGGTTGGTGCAAAACTCATATACCCTGAGACTGATCTTATTCAGCATGCCGGTATAGCCAATGTCCGCCGAGGTCCTGTGCACAAGCTGCAGAAGATGCATGACAACAAGAATCATTACTTTGGATATAACAGAGGGATACACAACACTATTGGTTCAACAGCCGCATGTTTGCTGGTAAGCAGGAAGAAGTTCAATGATGTCGGAGGCTTCCCTGAGGATCTGAAGGTTGCTTTTAACGATGTGGACTTCTGTTATCAGGTTCACGAGAAAGGCTACTACAATGTATGCTGCAACCACATTTATCTGTATCATCATGAGTCCCTGACCCGTGGCCTTGACAACCTTGACCCCAAGAAGATGGACAGACTTGCAGAAGAGGGCAATATCCTGATGATGCGCCATTCTCATCTCTACAATGTGGATCCATTCTACAGTCCGCACCTTACAGAGGATGAGACGATTTCAGCGATCATTCCTAAAGAGGATTACACTCCTGTTGAGGATCTTCCTTTTGCAACAGTCAATATCCATGAAAAGGGAATCCGGGGAGCCCGTGAAGATCAGTGCTTGCGTGTTGGCTGTGAGTACAATGCAACCATGGACAATTGGCTCTATGGAGTTACAGCTACAGGTAATGAAGAGGGCTATTACCTAAAGGGCTACAGCTTTGTTATCGGTTCAGACAATGCATGTTTTGAGAAAAAGCTATTGCTGCGCCAGGTTCAGAGAACAGAGGAGGGCGCAGGCCCGGTAGGCCCCAAGGTATACAGTTTCACACCATATGTATGGTACCGCCCGGACATCCGTGTAAGGCTTGCCGACCAGGTAAATGTAGACCTCACCGGCTACAAGCTTCGCATCCGCAAGGGAGACCTTCCCCCCGGATACTACCAGATCGGAATGCTTGCTGTCGACAAGACCAGCAGGACCAAGCTGATCAATTGGGTGCCGAACATCATCAAAATTAAGAAATAACCGATACGGACGGTTTCGCCCGGTGTGTCGAAAAAGTATACAGCACCTAAGCGTCAGTTACGCCGAGCACTTCATTGAGCCCAAAGCATGAATCATTTCGGGGAGCGACCCTCATGATTCATTGGTCTCAATTCCGTGGCGTAAATTAGCTTAGCTGTTGTATAGCTTCTCCGCCACGCCGCTTGAAACCTGTGTACTGGCTCTATTTATGTGATTTGCTTTGGACAACCAAGGTGACTTGGCGTGATTGATGTTGAACTGTTACATGCTTTGTACAAGGCACCGAAAGGGTTTAATAAACAATAGGAGAATTATGTCAGATAACGAATTGGATTATAAAGCCGCGTATGAGCGGGAAAAACTGAAAACCGCAGATTTAGCTGGACGAATTGCCGAGCTTGAGGATAAGAATCAGGAGCTGGAATTTAAGCTCAATAGGATTAAGAATAATCCGATTTGGAAGGCTTCGACGCCGGCACGAAATACGATGCACTGGGTTATCAGGCAGAGGGATAGGTTGAGGAATCAAGGGTCTCTTAAGGGTGTCGTTGCCAAGATCAAGTACAAGCAGATTGAGAAGAAGGCCATGACTCACTATGGCACTGAGAGTTTTCCTTCTGAGGAGACAAGGAAGGAGCAGGAGAGTGCTACATTTGAGAAGATGCCTCTCATTTCGATTCTGGTGCCTCTTTACAATACGCCTGAGAAGTTTTTGAGAGATATGATAAGTTCTGTGCTTGATCAGACCTATGGAAACTGGCAGCTGTGCCTGGCCGACGGTTCTGATGCTGAGCATGTTGGACTTGTTTCCCAGATTGTCAAAGAGTATCAGGCTGATCCTAGAGCTCTTTTCCCTGATAAGACATGTCGCATCAAGTACCAGAAACTTGAAAAGAATGAGGGAATATCAGGCAATACAAATCACTGCCTGGAGCTTGCGGATGGCGAGTATCTGGGGCTTTTTGACCATGATGACATTTTGCATCCGGAAGTTCTGTACTGGTATGTGAAGGCGATAAATGAGGAAAATGCAGATTACATCTACTGCGATGAGACCACCTTTAAGGGTGACGACATCAACAAGATGATAACTATGCACTTTAAGCCTGATTATGCGATTGATAATCTGAGGGCCAATAATTATATCTGCCACTTCAGTGTGTTTAAGAGGACGCTTCTAGATGGCACGGAGCTCTTCAGGCCAAAGTTTGACGGAAGCCAGGACCACGACATGATCCTGCGTCTGACCGACAGGGCTGAGCATATCGTGCATGTGCCAAAGCTTCTTTATTACTGGAGAAGTCATGCAGGATCTGTTGCTTCGGATATCAACGCCAAGCCTTATGCAATTGATGCTGCCAAGGGTGCGGTCGCGGACCATCTGCGCCGTCACGGCTATGATCATTTCAAGATAACAAGCACAAGGGCGTTTGAGACCATATTCAAGATTACTTACGAGGTACAGGGAACTCCCAAGATTTCAATTGTGATCCCTAACTGCGAGCATGCAGAGGATTTGAAGCGCTGCATCGATTCGATTTACGAGAAGTCTGTTTACGACAATTACGAGATCATCGTCGTTGAGAACAATTCCAAGGGAAGTGAGATCCGCGGCTACTACGGGGAGCTTAAGACAGGCGCGCTAAAAGACATTGTGAAAGTCGTGGACTACACGGCATACAAAGCAGAGGCTGGAATTGCTGATACAGGATTTAATTACTCGGCGGTTGTGAACTATGGAGTTAAGAATTCTTCAGGAGAGTACATAGTTCTTTTAAATAATGATACTCAGGTTATTACAGTCAACTGGATGGAAGAGCTTCTGATGTACGCCCAGAGAGACGATGTGGGAGCTGTGGGAGCCAAACTCTACTTCCCGGACAGGAAGATCCAGCACGCAGGTGTTGTTCTTAAGCTCGGTGCCCACAGGACTGCAGGCCATTCGCACTACGGACAGGCCGGCATGAACCTGGGCTACATGGGACGTCTGTGCTACGCCCAGGATGTAAGCGCTGTAACCGGTGCCTGCCTCATGGTAAGCAGAAAGAAATATGACGAAGTCGGCGGTTTTGACGAGGGCTTTGCCGTTAGCCTTAACGACGTGGACTTCTGCCTGAAGCTGAGAGAGGCCGGCTACCTCAACGTCTTTACGCCGTTTGCGGAACTCTACCACTACGAGTCCCTCTCCCGCGGCCTCGACCTTGAAGGCAAAAATGCCGCCCGCTACGAATCCGAGTCCGAGCACTTCCGTACCAAATGGAAATCCGTCCTTGACAAGGGCGACCCCTACTACAACCCGAACTTCTCCCTCGACAGGAGTGATTTCAGTTTAAACGTGGAAGGATATTCCAGTTTAAGAACACAGTAATCTATAACGACTTACAATCTCTATGGTATAATAAAACCACTGAGCGAACTAAAGTTAAATCCTCAATTCGTTTGTATGTAACTATATCAATAAAGAAGCTCTGAGTTGTGTATCCAGACATCAGAGCGTATCATTCAATAATCTACAACAATCACAAGGAGGAACGACCATGAGCGAAGCAACAAAGCAGCTGGAGTACTGGCTGAACGATGAGTATTTTGATCAGGAGACCAAGAACGAACTTCTTGCCATCCGTAATGATGAGGCGGAGGTAGAGGACCGTTTCTACAGGGAGCTTGAATTTGGTACAGGAGGCCTTAGAGGCGTTATTGGTGCCGGTACTAACAGAATGAATAAGTACACAGTACGTAAGGCTACTCAGGGTCTTGCAAATTATATCAAGAAGAACGGTGGCCCTGACGCAGCAAAGAAGGGCGTTGCCATTTCTTATGACTGCAGAAAGTTTTCACCTGAATTTGCTGATGAGACAGCTCTTTGCCTTGCGGCAAACGGAATCAAGGCATATGTAAGTGATATTCTTCGTCCTACTCCTGAGCTTTCATTTGCTCTTAGAGAGTTTGGATGTATCGCAGGCGTAATGGTAACAGCATCCCACAATCCGCCTGAGTACAACGGATATAAGGTATACTGGGAGGATGGCGCACAGGTTACACCTCCTCACGATACAGGTATCATTGATGAGGTTGTTGCCATCACTGATTATCATGATGTTAAGACTATGTCCAAAGAAGAAGCTAAGGCAGCAGGCCTCTATGTGACCTTTGGCGAGGAAATCGACGACAAGTACATGGTTGAGCTTAAAAAGCAGATAATTCACCAGGATGTTATTGATGAGATGGCTGACAAGTTCACCATCGTTTATACACCATTCCACGGAACAGGAAATCTCCCTGTAAGACGTGTACTTAAGGAGCTTGGTTTCAAGAACGTATTCGTAGTTCCTGAGCAGGAGCTTCCGGATCCGGAGTTCACTACTCTTGAGTATCCTAACCCTGAGGATCCAAAGGCATTCGAGCTTGCACTTAAACTTGCTAAAGAGAAGGATGCAGACATTGTTCTTGCAACTGACCCTGATGCCGACAGACTTGGTATTTATGCAAAAGACCTTAAGACCGGAGAATACGTTGCTTTCACAGGTAACATGTCCGGAATGCTTATAGGTGATTATATCCTTCGTGAGAGACAGGCAACAGGTACTATGCCCAAGAATCCTGCATTTGTCACAACCATCGTTACAACTAACATGGCTAAGGCAGTTGCAGAGAACTATGGCCTTAAGTACATCGAGGTTCTTACAGGCTTCAAGTACATTGGCGAGCAGATCAAGCTCTTTGAACAGAACGGCCAGTGTAACAACTATGTATTCGGTCTCGAGGAGTCATACGGATGCCTTGCAGGAACACATGCAAGAGATAAGGACGCCGTTGTTGCAGTTATGATGCTCTGTGAGCTTGCTGCATTCTACAAGAAGCAGGGCAAGAGCGTTTGGGATGCAATGATCGATACATATGAGAAGTACGGCTACTTCAAGGAAGGTCAGTACTCCATCACCATGAAGGGCAAGGAAGGTGCTGAGCAGATCGCAGCTCTTATGGACAGGCTCCGCAGCAATCCTCCTAAGGAGTTCGGCCAGTGGAAGGTAGAAGAGTTCCGTGATTACAAGACTCACAAGACTCTTGATATGGCATCAGGCGCTGAGGGAGACACAGGTCTTCCTACATCAAACGTTCTTTACTTTGCGCTTGATAACGATGCATGGTGCTGTGCAAGACCATCCGGAACAGAGCCCAAGATCAAGTTCTACATGGGCGTTAAGGGAAAAGACCTTGAAGATGCGGCTAAGCTTCAGGATGAATTAACAGCTGCAGTTAAGAAAGTCATCGAATGATTGCCTAAACAGGCAAAACTATATCTTAAGGAAAAATAATATGAGCATAAAAAATGCGGTCTCAAAGACAATTGCATACGCAAAGCGTAATGGTGTCAAGGCCGCATTTTTTGCTGCCATTGAGAGGGTAAAGGACAATAGGAGCGAGCACTATAACTTTGTGCCTGTATCAGATGCAGCGGCAGCGGAGCAGGTCAAAGAGTACAAGCTTCTTGCAGAATCAGGTAATACTGTGCGCTTTAGTATTGTTGTTCCTCTCTACAACACTCCTGAGAAATACCTTCGGGAGATGATAGAGTCAGTGGTTGGCCAAACCTACGGAAACTGGGAACTTGTCCTTGCTGATGCCTCGGAGCGTCCTCTTGATTTGGCAAAAGAGCTTTCGGACAATGATCCACGCATCCGCTATTTCCACCTTGATTACAATGGTGGTATTTCAGAGAACACCAACCGGGCCCTGGAAAAAGCTAAGGGTGATTACATAGGTCTTTTGGACCACGACGATCTCCTCACAAGGGATGCCCTCTATGAAATGGACAGAGTCATCAGAAAGAGCATGAAGAAAAACAAGCTGGCGAGATTTAGTGACTGTCCCATAAGACTCATATATTCAGACGAGGATAAATACGACGACAATAGGGGCGCATATTACGAAGCTCATGTTAAGCCGTCTTTCAACATGGACCTTCTAATGTCCAACAATTACATCTGCCACTTCACCGTAATGAGGGCAGATATTATAAAGAGACACAAGCTTAGAAAAGAATTTGACGGGGCTCAGGACTATGACCTGTTCCTTAGAGCCTGTGCAGAGGCGACTCTTAACATGCCAATGGCCTCAAGCCAGATAGCGCACATAAGTAAAGTCCTCTACCACTGGAGATGCCACGATGCATCCACAGCAGCCAATCCCGCAAGCAAGACCTACGCCTATGACGCAGGAAGAAGAGCGCTTCAAAGCCTCTGTGATTCCTATAACATCAAGGCTAAGGCGACGCCACTTAAGCACGTTGGCTTCTACAGACTTGATTACGACCCGGATGTCTTTTCCCAGAGAAAAGATATCGGCTGCGTTGGCGGCAGAATAATTGATAAAAAGGGCAAAATATCCGGAGGCATGTACATCAAGGACGGCACCCTTGTGTTCGCAGGACTTCCTGCAGCCTTCAGCGGCGGTCCCCAGCACCGCGCCGCCCTCCAGCAGGACGCCTACGCCGTAGACATCCGCTGCATTTCCATAAAACCCGAACTCCTCAAAGAAATCAACCAGGGCACCTGCCACGGGGACGGTTCTTTTGGCAGATTTAGTCCAGGTGATACAGCTGCCTTTGATTCAATGGATAGTAAAGAAATCGCAGCACTTAGTGTCAAGTTATGTGAAAAAATCAGAAGTCGTGGCTATCGGATCCTGTGGGACCCTCAAATTGAAGTGACACAAAGATAAGCCAAGGAGACGGCCCGCTTGGCAGGTGGCACACCTGATAAAATGTGCCAAAAGAACCGTCCCCGTGGCAGGCTGCCAAAAGAACCGTCCCCATGGCAGGTACCCATGGCAGTAAGGAGAAATGTATGGCGAAAGTTACTGTTGTTATACCGAACTATAATGGAAAACAATTCCTGGGCGACTGTCTTAAGTCGCTTACCAAGCAGACATTTACTGACTTTGATGTCATCATTGTTGATAATGGCTCAGATGACGGAAGCGTAGAGTACATAAAGAAATACTGGTGCACTGCCAAAGACATAAATAGTCAGAATGACAAGACTACAGGAGGAAGTAATGTCATTGTAAACTTTAAGCCGGTTTTAAATGTTTCGGTCATTGAACTTCCGGGAAATACAGGCTTTGCCAACGCGGTAAATGTGGGCATAAAGGCATCAGAATCGAAGTATGTGTTCCTTCTTAACAACGACACTATGTGCGACGAAAAGGCAATAGAGAATCTTGTCCGGGTAATGGAAAACAAGCAAAAGCTCTTTTCCGCCCAGGCTAAGATGCTCCAGATGAAGGCACCCCATGATATCGACGACTGCGGAGATCTGTACTGTGCCCTGGGATGGGCGTTCACGCCGGGGAAGGATGAGGATAACAGCCATTTTTGCAGAAGAGAGTCCATAACAAGCGCCTGTGCAGGGGCTGCGATTTACCGAAAAGAGTATTTTGAAACTGTTGGATATTTTGACGAGGAGCATTTCTGCTATCTTGAGGACGTGGACATCGGCTACAGAGCA
>JAEEGH010017045.1_pt1 | contig 15558 bp, 7 predicted proteins | sample 9134181 | NCBI WGS metagenome assembly JAEEGH01 (sample SAMN16246544, study PRJNA631951) | gut metagenome | biome: gut microbiome; feature: rumen; material: DP-attached | host: Bos | place: Iran: Karaj | collected 2018-10 | reverse complement strand
GGAAGCTGTACCCTGAGGATTCCCTTTTTATTGATAGGCTCGCATACAATTCCGATCTTTTTATCCGGATAGATCATCACGCTGTCGCCGATGCTGAATTTCTGCTCCAGTTCCATCGTGGAATGAGTCTTCCTGGTCTTAACGAGCATACTTCCACCGGTCCTCCGAACTTTTTCCTTTTTGTTTGAAAAAGATTATTGTCTGGCGGCATCTTCGCCGTAAGCCGCCTTTGCCGCAACTGCAAGCATTTCAGCGGACATTCCAAGTCTTTCGGCGATATAAAATGCACAGCTATCGCCTGCTTCCCCGATAACCATCTCATAGGTGGGGCGCAGAGTTTCTCTGTCAAAAGCCATTCTCGCGTTCACGATATGCTCGGTTTTGGCAGCGTACTCCTTGATCTCGGGATAATGAGTTGTTACAAGGAAATTTGCGTTACTTTTCCGAAGCTCTTCCAGAATAGCCACAGCAATCCCCATACCTTCTGCCGGGTCAGTGCCTGAACCAAGCTCGTCCATGATAACAAGACTTTCGTGATTTACCTTTTCCAGGATATCAAGGACATTTTTGATATGAGCTGAGAAGGTTGAAAGATTCTCAGACAGGTTCTGACCATCGCCGATATCAGACAGGTAATTGCTGTTCATGCAGATGTCAGCTTCCTTACAGGCCACGTGCAGTCCGCACTGTGCCATGTAGCAGCTCAGCATGACTGTCTTGATGGCAACTGTCTTTCCGCCTGTATTGGGCCCTGTGATCACGATTCCTCTATTGTCATCGTCTCCGAGTGAGAAATCCAGTGGGACATTTACCTCTTTATCCATCAGAGGGTGCCTGGCTTGTACAAGCTTAATTCGCTTTTCAAGGTTGATGGAGGGCTCTGTACAATCCAGTTCAATGCTGAGTTTTCCTTTAGAAAAAATATAATCAAGCTTTTCAATCATCTTGACGTTTTCTTCTAATATAACAGCGCTGTCAGAAACCAAAGCAGTAAGAGTATAGAGAATCCTGAAAACTTCGTTTTCTTCATCGATGCGAAGATATTCCAGCTCTTCAAAGCGTCTGGCAAGGCCTTCAGGCTCAACAAAAAGAGTGTTTCCTGTTGCAGACTTATCGATCACACTTCCGGGAATCTTGGATTTGTACTCTTTTTTGACCGGAACGCAGACTCTGCCATTTCTCACGGTATGGTAGGAATCCGCCATGTAAACACTGTTTTTTCTAATGATCTGGTCAGCTTTCTGCTTCATGGCTTCTTCAGTTTCAGCGATAAGATTCCTTAGATCATAAAGCGTTTTTGACGCCCTGTCATCGACTGTTTCATTCCTGATCTGGCTCGATATTTCATCCTTAAGCTCAAAAAGAGGGCATAGGTTTTCGTCATAGTATGCAAGTGAGTTGCTATACTGTTTTCCACGGGAAAGATAATCCCTCATCCTTTCTACGGCAACCAGCACCTTTTCAACTCTTTCAAGCTGATATGGAGTAAGGCATTTTCCTTTTTCTGCCAGTGTCAGGATTTCTCGGATCTCAGTGACATTCTGAAGCGGGGGATTTCCGAGTTTTTCAATAAACTCGCGGCTGTCTGTGGTATCCTGAAGAGCTTTTCTCAGCTCACGCTCATTTAGTATGATGCCTGCCTGACTTATCTGCTCCTTTGCATAATCTGTACTTGTGTGCTCGGCCCACAAAGTTTTTATTTTATCGAATTCAATTTGTGTCTCTGTATTCATTTTTTCCTCTCTAATCATTCAAGCAGATTCTTGAACACCTTCGTGATCTTGGACTCGCCGCCCTTGTGATTCCATGAAAACTGTACATCACTTCCAACTTCGGGTTTTTTATCCAAGTTCGATGAAAGCTTTGTAGGAATCAAGAGCTCCCAGTAGCGAACCATATAGGTGTCATCTTCTATGGCTTCAACAACACCAAGGTGCTGTTCAAAAATCTGCATAAAACCTTCCTGTACTTTAACAACGCGGTATTTAGGGAATTCTTCGTTGATCTTTGCAAGTCTTTCTTTGTCTTCAAGCTTTTCGAAATCCCTGCTCTCAATGAGTTTCCCCGTAACATTTGAAAAATCACAATTAAGCGGAAGAACCATCAATGCATCAAAGGAGTTGCCCTGTTCATCAGTGATTCCGTATTTCGAACCACGCTCAAAGCCGAAGCGGGGATAGTAATACGGCTCTCCCATCAAAGCGATCCCTGCATATCCTGCCTCTTTTGCAAGCTTTATAGTCTCGCGCATAAGTGCTCCGCCGATGTCATTTCCTTCCATGGTTGGTTCCACCGCCAGTGGTCCGAATGTAACCACGTCATGCGTAACATCGCCGTCCACAATCCATGCCTTTGTGTAGTAAACAGCGCCAACTATGCGTCCATTGTATTCAGCAATTCTGCTTATTTCCGGAATGTAATCCTCAGACTCTCTGATTATCCTAATGAGGAAATGCTCATCTGCCGCAGGACCATATTTGTTAAAAAAGCTGCGCATAGCCATCAGTTCAGTATTCTTGTAATCAGCAGGTTCTTCTGCTCGTATAATTAAGTTATCCAGCATCTTTAAATCCTCCTTTTCCACGTACTATAACATATAAAATCATATCTGTTTTAACCAAAAATTCAAACTCAGATCAGTATAAATGGTACTCATCGTTTATTCTCCCTCATATATTAACTTATTCCCCCACCGGTATATTTTCATTCAGACTTTTGTTACGATAATTAAGGTTGGTTCTAAGTGAATAGCCCTGCGGCTCTGTTCTGTTGAATTCCACAGCTCATACAATGCATCATAATCATCTATTGTTGCCAATCTTATGCTGTATTCCATTTTGTCTCCCCCTCGCTTTTAAGTTGTTTTTTTCCTTCGTTTCCAAATCCATTGAAAAGATATAATCCAAGAACGGCGTTAAATCCTACACGGAACATTCCGGTTGAGATTTCTTTTTCCTGAACGTATATAGCTACGCATGTGGCACATACCACGCTTCCGGTCTGATAAACAGCTGAGAGCTTATCCCAAAGCTGTCTCTGCCGAAAGATCACTTACAGCAGTCTCCATCCAATTATATCCCGGGAATGCTCCTCTGCAAAAGTATGCGGCAGCTGCATACGATAATAGTGCCGCAAGCCCCGTAAGTCCAATCCAGTTAATCAGTTTCCTATTCATCACTCACTCCTATCTGATGGCTGAACCATCTTATAAAATCCGTATTCTTGAAGACTGAAGCATATACTTATCAGAAACAATCCCCATATATGCCGATACTTTAGTCAATAAAAGTAACAGACCTGCGCTATACACTGATTCAGGTCTGTTTTTCACTTATTTGTCTGACATAAAGAAGGCCGGCACTCATGTGCCGGCCCTATCAATTCCTGATATATTGATTAGTCAATTCGAAAAATGAACCGCTAACCCCGTCCCCCGGGTTTATTTACGGAACTGTTACTGTGCAGGTGGCTTCAAATCCTCCGTCCTCTGTCACCATCGCGATGACAGCCTCTCCGCTGCCCTTTGCAGTTACGACGCCCTTTGCGTTCACAGTAGCCACAGAGGTATTGCTGCTGGTGAATACTACTTTCTTGTCTGATGCCGTTGACGTCACAGAAGAGGTCAGGGTTATGCTCTTTTTCAGCGGGAGTCCTGTGACCTTCAGGTTCTTTGCAACAGTGTCGTATCCCGGTGAAACTGTGACCACATTTACGAGCGCCTTGGCAGACTTTGATGTGATCTGGATTCCCACGTCACCCTCCTTCATTGCACCAAGGACTGTAACTGTACATTTCACTGCCTTCTTGCTGCCATCGTTTGTTGTTGCAGTGATGGTAACAGCTTTCTTGCTTGGGGCAATTGCCTTGAACAGGAGCTTCTGATTCGATGAGGTTTCAGTGTTCGCTCCAAACTCAGGAGTTGTAGCATCTGCTGCAATCACTATTACATCAGGTGCGGAGCTCGTCCAGTGGATGGTCTGCCCGGGATCTGCAGGGTTAAATGCGTTGTTAGGAGCAATCTGGCTTATCCAGAGACTGCCGATCTTTGTATCTCCTGCATCAATGGTTTCTCCGATACTGCGTTTTAATGCGCTGAGTACAAGCTTAGTCACAGGCTTGTAGGTCACGATCTCAACCGTATCTTCTGCTACAGGTTCACACTCTCCCGGTGTTGTCTCTTTCATTTCTTTTGTCGACGCTTTTACAACCACTTTACCGCAGTCTTTTGCTATAACTTTACCCTTGGCATCAACTGTCGCAATCAGGGATGCTATTGCCGGGTTGTCAGGAATCAGAACTCCGTCACCATCAGCGTCATAGATAAGATTGTTGTTCTTGTCATAAGCCTTCGTGATGGTCCAGTCTACGCCGGTGTTTGCTGCCTTTGAGCCATCTGCTGCAGTGACGTTCGCCTTCAGCGTATTGTTCTTGCCAACTATCAGGCTCATGGTCTTGTTATCTCCATCCTTGACGATGGCTTTGTTTGTTATCTCTACCTTTGAAGCCGATCCACCTACGGTAACGGTACATGTTGCCTTCTTTCCGGATGCGGTGTTGGTTGCAGTTATAACAGCTTGTTTCTTTGCGTTTGCAGGAACAGCCACTACTTCAACGGTGGCTTTTCCGTCCCCAGCCGGTGTTACCACAACTGCTTCAGGCACAGAACTGATGAACACTATATCTGTATCATCAGCAGACATCGGCGTAACAGATGCCGTCAGCTCGAAGCTGCTTCCCACACCTGCGCTTACCTTTGTCTTATCGAAAAGAACTTTCGTTGCAGCAACACTCTTGACAACCGTGATCGTGCAGTTTGCAGTCTTCTTAACCGTTGTTCCGTTATTGCCATCGCTTATAGCTGTAGCCGTCAGCGTCGCTGTAGCTTTAGTCTTACCCTCCGGAAGCATTCCGATGTAGAGTTCGCAGGCTGCACCTTCGTCGTTCTTCACCTTCACAAGAGGTTTACCCTCTTCATCATCTACATCACACTTAGTAATATCCCAGGTAACTTTATCCTGAACAAGTGAAATAGAAGTTCCGTCAAATATGGTAGCACCGTCGGTTACATAAGAAACTACAGCATAGTCGTTTCTGCCCTCTTTGATGGTGATCTTATTCTCGCTCAGAGAAAGCTTCGAAACAGACACGAACAACCGCACTTCCCTGGTGATGGGCGTTCCGCTTGCTTCATGGGTTGCCGTTACCGTCACAAATCCCGGCTTGAGAGCCTTTATAATACCCTTGTCGGGATCAATCGTGGCCATCGTTGCCAGCGTGTCCTTATCTGTTATCGCCGTTGTTCCGTCCATCTCTCTTCCGGAATCAATCGACCATACAACAGTCTTATTCACAGGCTGATCCGCCTTGTTTCCGCCATTAAACTCTGTGCCGAGCTTAAGCGTCTTGCCTACTGCAAGTGACAGCATGGAGTCGTCATTTGGCGTCTTCGGCGCCGTTATCCGGAAAGAATCTACCTTTCTGCCGGTGGTAACAGTACATACAGCTTTCTTTCCGCTGCCATCCTTTGCCAGTGCCGTAATGGTAGCTTTTCCGGTCTTGCTTCCTGCCTTAAGCTTAAGTCTGATTGTATTGCAAAATTCATTATCAGTCTCAGCTACGGGGCAAGTCACAATTCCCGTATCGGAGGAAGTAAACTCAACCTCATCACACGACGCAGTGTACGGAAGCACCTGCAGTATCAGATCCTCGTATTCCTCGCCCTCATTGCCCTTACCGGCACCCAGGCTCACCTTAGTCGTACTAAACTTAAGACTTGTTATAGGGTCATAAACGGTTATTACGCACGGTAATGATTCAACGCTCTCATCCACTGTGCTGATTGCTTTGATCTCAACCTTGTTTTCAGCAACAGATGCAGCGGACCTTGCTGTAACCACACCGTTCTGATCCACGGTCGCAACCGAAGCGTCACTGCTGACCCACTTGATTCCCATGTCAGCCTTATCAACGCCATCATTAAGCGTAGCAATGAGCTTAAAGGTCTTTCCCGCAGGAACGCTCTGTGCATATGTATTAAGAGCTATACTTGATACTCTTGCTCTTACTGTCAGCTTAACGCTGCTGTTGATGCCCGGATCGTATGTAGAAGCCGCAGTTATGGTAACTTCACCGCTCTTAACGCCTGTAACACTACCTCCATTTACAGTAGCAACAGACGGATCTGACGACGTCCAGGTCACATCCTGAGGCGCCTCTGCAGGCAAAACAACCGCCGTCAGTTTGTAGTTTCCGCCTACATATACAACCTTTTCAGAATCCGGACAGTTTATGGTGACACTCTTTGGTTCCTCATCAGGATCGATGGGAGTGTCTTCCGCAGTCACAGTGAAGGTCATTCTGGCACTCTTGCCGTTCCTTGTGGTAGCGATGACCGTCACTTTCTGTGTCATAGAGTGTCCGCCCCAGTAGTCCCACTTTCCGGTCAGGATTGCCGTACCGTCTCCGTTATCTGTAATATCGGCGTAAGAATGCATTCCCGAGGCGTCTGAGGTAGCCCAGGTCACCTTGTCGAATCCGGGTTTAAACACTTTATTCTCAGGCAAAAGAATTGCCGTCAAAACCACTGTTCCGTTGTAAGGAATAGGTTTTGTGGAGGATGCGTTAAGCCTGATTCCTGTGGGAACCTCATCAAGTTCCTTGACTGTCACGGTTGCTTCCCGGTAGAAAGTATTACCTTCACTGTCAGTGAGGGTCGCACGGATCTTGGCACTTCCTGCTGCAACGGACCTTATGGTCACCTGTGACTGCCCATCTGTGAGCTCTGTTGCCTCCGAAAGCGATACAACCTTGGTTCCTCCCACCATGGGATAGCTGGAGGATATGGACCACTTCACTCCGGCTCCGGTCAGGTCTGTACCCTTATCTCCGGTATCCACAGTTACTTTAAACACACCCTTGGAAGGACTGGAAATACTGTCTTCCGATGCGTCTCCTCCTGTGAAAAGAACCATCGTCGTACCGGATGTAAAGGCAGGAATCGAAGTAATACTAAGATCATCATTGGTAAGAGAGATCATCTTGCCATTCTTGAAGGTAACTAAAGCTCCTCTTTCATCCTTTAATACTATTCCTTCGCTTCCGCCCAGCAGAGCAGCTTTTGTCTCATCTGTATAATATGTGCCCGTGGCAAAATCAGCATACCACAGAAGTCTTCCATCCTCTGCCCTATAATCGTCAAAATAGAAGCCGTCATTACCTCTTCCTGCCAAATATCCTTTTGCCAGGACGCCGTTCTTAAATCCAAAATACTTCTCTGAGCCAATAGCCGTAAGCGAAGAGGGTGATGCGGTCGGAACGTCAGAGCTGCCTGCCACTGTAACAGGCACTCCGTCTGCAACTTTCATGGCACCGTGGACACTTCCGTAGTTAAAGCTGTATACCCTGCTGCCTGCAGAAATATCGGCAGCCGTTATTTCTTTTCTCTCACCACGACCATCCGGATCAAAGTAATAGATATATGTTGTGGTCACTGAATCCACAGTTTCATAGGCTATATAGGTCCTGTCTGTGAGATAATGGCCATTCTCATCCAGAAGGTAATAGTATGCACCTATCTTCTCGATGATCTCATTTTCTTCATCAGATGAGACAGGAACGCCCTTCTTGTAGAATACCAGCCTTCCGCCCTCTTCCTTGAAGCCGGTGCCATACTCAACGTCGATGAGGTCCAGAATCGTGTACTTATCACCCAGACCGAATCTCATACCGTTGTCATTGTAGGTGCTGTCATTCTCTCCAAAGATAACCTCAAGGAGTTCCTCTTTTGTTCCGGGATAGTATACCGTGCCGTTATACCTGAACATAGAGCTTTTGCCATATTCAGTATCATACTCAAACTCTTCATCTGACATAAGGAACAGGCCCAGAATATCCAGTCCGCAGATATCCTTTATTGTGTAGGGCAGGTACAGTTCCTCGATATAGCTTCTTTGCATTTGAGATTTGAATGCCTTTAAAACTCCATTGCTCTTGTTTGGAATCGATGTTACGCCGTAAGGGATCTCTATAGCGCTGACACCATCCTCAGCTGCATCATAGCCCGATCCGGGAACAGTTCCGTTGTAGGATTCGTTGAAAGCTTCGCGACCTATAGTCTTAAGGGATTCCGGAAGCTTAATACCTTTCTTGAAGTTGACGCCCTCAAAGGCCCTCTCGCCAATAACGGTTACATTATCTCCTATATGGATATTACTAAGGTCTTTATTGACCCAATCTACAGTATGATGATCAAAACTGCTCACAAATGCACAATTTGGAATCTCTGTGACGCCATCACCGATGTAGATCGTGGTCAGACTGTCACAGTAGCTGCATACGTGCTCTCCCAGTCTGGTCACGCCATCAGGCACAACAAAGCTTGTGATACTGCTTCCGCTGAAAGCATATCTCCCTATGGTGCGGAGACTCTCAGGGAGCTCAACAGCCACAAGGCCACTGTTACTGAAGGCGTTGTCGTCGATAGTGGTGATCCCTTCATGAAGCCTGATATCAGTAAGTGCTTTTGTGCCACTGAAGGCACCGTTTCCAATCACTACCGCAGAGGATATATCAACTGAACTCAGGGCCTCACAATTACTGAAGGTGTTAGCCGAGATTTCTTTTACCAAAGGAATGGATGCGGTGGTGAGCATCTTACAGCCACTAAAGGCATTGCCATAGCCACTTCCCGAATAGGCTGTAACACCCATTATCGTCAGGTTCGGAGCTGAAAATGCGACTATGTCCGTTCCTGTAAAGGCGCTGTCACCAAGACTGAGGAGGGCAGGTGCCTCAACGCTTATTCCATCCAGTCCTCCCGATATCCGGAAGGCTCCCTCACCGATGGCGGTAACATGTGCCAGGGCATCATTAAGATTTGTTATTGTAAGATTGGTGGATCCGCTCGCACCGTAACCATATCCTGCGCCATCGAAAAGCCAGGAAGGAATTGCAGTAAGACCCGTGGGCATTGTAACTTCAGCAAGGTCTTTGCATCCATAAAAGGCACTATTCCCGATGAAGGTCATGTCCTCAGGCAGGACTACTGTCTTAAGGAACGGAACTTCAGAAAACGCATAGGCGCCAATCCTCTCAAGCTTCGTGGCATTCTCAAGGCTGACAACGGTCTCAGGCTCAGGACTTCCGTCTACATAGAGCGTACATCCCAGATTGGAGAAGGCATTATCGCCGACATCCCTAAGCTCACTGCCTTCAGGAATATCAACCAGAGTGACCTTATCAAGTGATCTGAATGCCCCATAATCGATCTGCCGGAGCGATACAGGAAGCCTGATGATGGCGATCCGCTCTTTTATCTCAGGATAGTCCTGCAATTCTTCTGACCAGCTTCCCTCGAAGGCACATTTTCCGATGCGGCTTATGGTGACAGGACTTCCGCCGACTGTCATATTTGCCGCAAGATCCAGTGTATCTCCCGCTGCTACTGATGTATAACCGGTGATCATGTAAGTATTATCCGGGAGTTTTACTCCGGTATATTTACTGCCGTCTGCTGAGGTAATATTGGTCTTATCGCCATAGACAGTGATGTCAACGCTCCTTGTGAGCTCGTCGTTGACCGTTACTGTGACTTTGGCAGTTCCTGTCTTTTTGGCCAGAACCATTATCTCGTCATTGGTATTGGTGTAGCCGACAGTATAGACCACCTCAAGGACTGAGGGATCCGATATTGTCCATCTAATATCCGGGGCAGGCGTCAGCTCTTTAAACTCATCCGAGCCCTCCACATAGGGCTGTGCGATAAGGCTGAAGTGGTATATGATGTCTCTGTTGTCCAGATAAGAACTCGCGGTGTCCTCAAGGTCGATAGTCAGAGATTCCGGGCTTTTGTTTGTTACCAGATTTTTGCCCACCCGTGCCAGAATATCAAGCCTCTCCAACTGATATCCTGATGCAGAGGTTGTCAGCACCATTGGCTCTGAATTTCCTCCATATACATAGTCGAAGCTGTCGCCTCCCTGGTCAAAGAAGGTATGCCTGAGGGCTGCAGGTTCTGCGAAGATCGGCATATCTGCCGGGAACCTGAGTTCCTCGACACTTATGAGGCCCTCCTGTGGATTGTAAATGGTCCACTCCCCGTTGAAGAGACTGTTGGCATCAAGCGCATGTATATTTGTGCCGAAGTCCACATTGCTAAAGTCCACAACTGCCATGGGGCCGGATACTGAAAAGCGTCCGTCGGCCGCGATATTTGAAAGAGCCAGCGAATCAGCTCCAAGAATAAGCTCATATGCCTCCCTGAGGGCCAGCATGATATGGGCATACCTGATGGAAGTCAGTTTCCTTCCTGTAAGATCCAGCTCATTGATCCCCGGAAGGACAAACATGGCTGTGGCGTCAGTGACATTCTCAAAAGTGGTGTCAGGCCCCCACTTGATCTCAGTCAGGGCAGGCATATAGCAGAACATGCCATATGCATACCTGACATTTCGAGTATCAAATCCTGACAGATCAAGGCTCTCTATCTCAGGTCCCGGATAGTCGTCGTCATACATATAGTAGGAGCTGTCATTAAACCAAGTCCTGTCAAAGATCCAGGAACCGGTAGTCCCTGCGCTCTCTACAGGGGTCATGTAGTCAGCAAGTATCTCATAGTATGTATTTCTGTGTGGAAACAGCCTGTCGATATAACATGCACCGAACATCGCAGACATATCGATAACGCTGCCGGTACTGAGTTTATCCAGATTGACGATCTCAGAAAGGGATGCATCCCCCTGGAACATAAGCGCCATATCCAGGACATTGGAAGTATCCATGGTTGAAGGAAGTATGATCTTAACAAGCCCCTCTCCTAACAGCCTTATGTTGTAGGCAAACATAGCCCTCATATTCTTAAGGTTCGAGGTGAAGTCCAGTCCGCTGACATCCAGGGTTCCGCATCCTGCGCCGGCGCCTTCATTGAACCACATACCTGCAAACATATAGCTCATATTCTCAGCCTTTGAAGTGTCCCAGCTGCTGACATCAACGTTGCTGTAGTAGTGCCGTATAACATTCATATCAGTGACGCGGTAGTTGTGGAACATTCCCTCAAAGTTTGTGACATTGGACGTATTAAAGTGAGATACATCGATGTTTGAAGATGAATCACCCACGATAGTCACATTTTCAAACATATAGCTCATGTCCGTAACACTGCCGGTATCGAGAGCCGAAACATCTATGGAAGCCCACTTCTTGTCGGTGTGGGCCAGGTCATAGACCATAAAGTGGGCCAGCTTTGTGATGTTTCCACCGACAGATGCGGCACTGCCTTCTATCCTGAAGGACTGAAGGTTATTGATCCAGTAGTTGTTGTTGAGGAAATAGCTGCAGTCTGAAGGGAAAGTGACTCCCTCATCTATTATCAGATTCACTGCCAGTGCGGGATACAGAAATCCGCAGTTGAGTCCATCACAGTCATCATCGTCAAACATATAGTTAGGCTCGTTCGCCAGTATGACGCTGTAGGACTCCTTGTCGTAAGGGTCATAGTAAGTTACAGGGATTTCCCAGGTGTCAATAGGATCAGCAGCCGTCTCTATATTCCTTACATCAACATAGGTTCCAAACTTTCCTGTCGCTGCCTGATAACCATAGCTGTAGTATTTCAGACCTCTGTACAGCGTAACTGTACCTGCATCCTCATCTTTGTAATATGAATAAGCCCTGAGGCTGAAGGAACCCATGCTGGCCGCAGAATACATATCATCAACATAGTTGTTGTAGCTGCCCGTATAGGTCCCAAGATAGTAATCGGACAGGTTATACCATATGGGATCGTTCTCCCAGATGTCCTGATTTTCGCCTCTTGCGAGATTTCTTACAGTCTCGCCGCTTCCGTGACTTGCATCGTAGATCATGGCAACAATGGCTATATAGTTTTCGCTGCTCCCCACGATACTGCTGTTTAAGGTTACGGCTCCCTGAAGAGTGGACGCCACAGTGGCATCATGAACAAAAGAGCTGTTGGTGTAGGTAACACCCTCTTCCTCAAAAAGTTCATAGGAATCAGCCGGGATTTCTTTTGCACTGATACGCTCAAATCTGTCGCCGGATTCAGCGTACTCCCAGGCGTAGAGCTTAACTCCTGAAAGCTTTCTTGTATCGCCGTTATCCACACCGTGCACGTACTGATCACTCAGTTCCACAGGAAGATAGTCAAGCATAAAGACCATGTCATCAGCTGTTATGGTTGAAGGAGTATCATCGCCCATATCTACAGGAATCGTGGTTTCGTCCTTGTCAATAACATATGCATAATTAGTGGGATCGTATACTTTCTTTGAAGATGTACCATAGTGGATTACCTCGTGGCCGTTGTACCACTTTCCGCCCTGGCGCTCATAGAGCATGTCGTTATAGACTGCGGTAAAAAGGGACTGATCGCCCTTTTGCGAACCGGTGAGATAGTCGTCATAGATACCATCATCACCTACATAATTTTCGAGAGCATTCTTATCTACAGCCTGGGCTGCTCCGGTGACATAGTAGTCCCCCTCCAGAGTGGTCAGACCGCCTCTTCCAAGAAGGCTGCTCTTATCTATTGTATCAACAGAAGACAATTCGGATTCCTCATCGAGGATTTCTTCGTCGGAGGCATCATCAACAGCCTCCTCAGCCTCAGAATCGCTCTCAGACTCAGACATAGCGTCATCGTCAGCAACTTCTTCTGCTTCCCGGCTGTCAGTGTCGCTTTCATCAAAAGCGCCACCGTCCTGTTCACCGTCATCTGATAAATCTTCAGCTTCAACAGCGCCGTTTTCTGCGCTGTCAGCATCGGCATCTTCTAACGCATCGACTACGGAAGTGATCTCCTCATCAGGAGCAGTTGCCGCAGCAGACGCAAACGAAGAAACGCTGCTCTGCATAAAGAGGGCAGACGCCAGCATCACAGCCAGAAGCTTTCGGGTTGCAGGTCTTCTCTTGATCATTATTCAGTTCCTCCTTTATATCTTCATGGGGTGGATATTCCCCCATTGTGAACATTACAGGATTATTACAGTATATTAATTAATTATATGCCCCTTCATGACCCCATTCAAATTAAATTAGTCTAAAAAACAGCCCCGGAAAGGGGCTGTCAGTTTTACTTTTTGAGTATCAGTATTCCATTGACTCCAAGGACGCCGTGTCCGTCTGCGCCTTCTGTCCACTTTCTGGAATAAACAATTTCCGAGAAGCTGCTGATGTCGATATCCACATCCTCTTCCTCGCAGTTAAGATAAACCTGAAGACTCTCCTCTTCCCCTATCTTGATGTAGGAAACAACCCTTTCCTGGGGAATATCGTTAGGGAAGTGGAAGTTTCTGCTCTTGCAGGATTGGAGGCGGTTTCTCATAGCAATGAGGTTTTTCATCTCGGCAAGTTCAGTGTCTTTTGCACCTGAATCTATCTCATCCCAGGGCATACACCTTCTGCAGTCCGGGTCAAAAGAGCCTTCCATAGCCACTTCTGTGCCGTAGTAAATGCAGGGGCTTCCCGGCATGGTGAAAAGAACTGCAAGCTGCTGATAGAACACGTCGATGTTGCCGCCTGCTTTCTCCATGAGACGGTTCGTGTCGTGGGAATCCAGAAGGTTGAAAAGCACATCGTTGACCTGTGAGTAGTACATGGTAAAGCATCTGTTAATGTCATACTCGAAGGTCTCCCTGCCTCTGTTCTTATATACCCAGAAATCTGCAATTGCTGTTGAAAGAGGATAATTCATAACTGAGTTATATTCGTTTCCCTCAAGCCATGAGATCGAATCGTGCCAGATCTCGCCGAGAAGATAGAAATCATCCTTCATGTGCTCTGTCATATATCTTATAGCCCGCAGGAAAGAATGGGATATCTCATTTCCCACGTCAAATCTCAGGCCGTCTATATCAAAAGTCTCTATCCAGAATCTTATAATATCGAGAAGGTAGTCCTGAACCTTGGGATTGCTGGTATTGAGCTTAGGCATATATTCAGCGAACGCAAAAGAATAATACCTTCCATCCCTTGTGTCGCGTCCCATTTCCAGAGGCCACTTGTTTATCATGTACCAGTCTGCATACTCTGAAGCCTGGCCCTTTTCCATGATGTCAATCCACATGGGGTGATCTGCTCCAGTGTGGTTGAACACCGCATCCAGCATGACTTTGATGCCATTGTCGTGGGCCTCCTTCACCAGCATGCGAAGGTCCTCGTTGGTGCCAAAGTGCGGATCCACCTTCTTGTAATCCCTGGTGTTGTACTTGTGGTTACTGTTAGCCTCAAATATTGGATTTAAATAAATTCCGGTGATGCCCATCTCTTTCAGGTACGGAATCTTGTTTCTGATTCCCCTTATATCTCCGCCGTAGTAGTCGTGCATTCCGACAGGTCCTGTCTGCCAGGGAAGTGTACCTTCCTGATTCAGACTCTCATCGCCGTTGCAGAATCTCTCAGGGAAGATCTGATACCATACCGTATCATTTACCCATGCGGGAGTCCTGCAGACGTCGGCTGGATTCATCCAGGGCATTATAAAGTAGGAAAGGGTCTTTCCCTCCTGATTCATCTCCTCTTCCGTAAGGAAACCGTCCTCGAAAAAGTACATGCACTCATCACCTGCGTGGAGTTCAAAGTAATACTTACATCTCTTATATTCGGGCCTTAAGGTCGTGGTCCACCAGATGTGGTTCTTCAGCCTCTTCTTGAAACATATCTCTTCCCTTACGCCGTTCCACTTCTCGCTTCCGCCCATTATTCCGGCTTCGTACGGGTCGCCGTGGATTATATAGACTCTGTCCACGTCATAACCGGTCTTGATATTGATTATGAGCTGGTCGTTGTCCAGACAATAGCAGTACTGCTCTGACATTCTGTGATAAATTGCACTTAAGATCATGGCTCGCTCCTTTCGGAAAACGTTTTCCGTAACAACGTCAATATATCTCAGAATGAAAAATAATGCAAGAACTTTTTTGAAAAATTATTTTTGGAGACCGTTGAAGCTGTCGCGAACAGCTTCGTAAGACTGCATATCGCCGATGTCGTGGCGGATTCCGGTCATCTTCCAGGCATGCATGGGCGTCTTACTGCTGAGCCACGCTGCGAAACTTCCCGGTGCATCTGCGCCGCAGCCATCTGCAAGCGCCTCAGGAATTCGCTTTATATCCTGGAGGCGATAGTAATAGAATGGGGGAACCGCCAGAGTGCCCTTGGGCTCCTTTGGTTTCTCCTCATAAGATGTTATAAGATTTTTATCATCAACGGTAATAACCGCTGTCTTCTGAAGTGCAGGAATGGAGGTTTCATCGTGGCACATTACACAGCTTGTGCCCTTCTCTTTAGCGAAGTCTACAAATGGCATAAGCGAAAAATTCAGTACATTATCGCCGGCCATGACAAGTACGCCACTGTCAGGGATTCCAGTATCAAGAGCGCCACTATCAGGAACGCCGCTATCAAAACCGCTCGTTCCACCGATGGCATTCTTATCAATTCCCTCAATTGCCAGCTGAATATCCCTGACAGCCCCAAGCCGGGTCTCGTTTGTCTCAGTGCCGTCATCAATGATCCTGATATTCTCAGGACGCCCTGCTG
>JAEEGH010017041.1_pt1 | contig 15561 bp, 15 predicted proteins | sample 9134181 | NCBI WGS metagenome assembly JAEEGH01 (sample SAMN16246544, study PRJNA631951) | gut metagenome | biome: gut microbiome; feature: rumen; material: DP-attached | host: Bos | place: Iran: Karaj | collected 2018-10 | reverse complement strand
AAGATGAGTGCTGGTTCTGACTCAGTTACAGGTGTTCTTACATGGATTATTGGTTTATTCTTTGCATGGACTGTAGGTGGTGCATCATACGCAATGTCAGCATATTCAGTTGCATCACAGAAGAAGAACAAGGTTGTAAATGCATTTACTATCACATCAATTGTTTGCAGCTTTATCGTACTTGCAATTATTATTAATGCAGCTAAGGACACTCTCGAGAGTGCTATGTATTTGTTCTAAGATAATTAGATGGGAGATTAAATATGTTTTGTGAAAATTGTGGAACAAAATTAGAAGACGGAACAGTCTTTTGTACTAACTGTGGCGCAAAACAGGATGTTGTTCCTGAAGTTGCCCCAGATTTTAAACCAGAAGGAGAGACTCCTGTTACAACAGTTGATGAGGCAGTTGCAGCATCAGCTACAGAGCAGGCAGGACCAACTCCTGAGCAGGCAGCTCCTCAGTTCCAGCAGGCACCACAGCAGCCATATGGGCAGCAGCCATACGCTCAGCAGCCATATGGGCAGCAGCCTTACGGTCAGCCATACCAGGCTGCACCAAAGCAGAATCCACTTAAGAAGGTACCTATTTGGGCTTGGATTATTATTGCAGTAGTTATTATTGCAGGTATTGTAGGATTCATTTTCCTTAACAAGCGCATGCATACAATTGATATCAATGACTACATCACAGTTGAGTTTGATGGTTATGATACAGTAGGTACAGCTACAATTGTTCTTGATGAAGACTTCTGGGATGAAGTTTACGAGAAGTCAAGCTTCAAGGGCAAGAAAAAGTCTAGCTCATTCTCTTCATACTACACAGAAGGTGAGTATATGGAGGATGAGATTGGCGGCTACATCAAGTACGAGCTTGACAAGGATTCAAAGCTTACAAACGGCGATGAAGTAAAGATTGAGTACAAGGTCAAGACAGAAAAAATTGCTAAGAAGTACGGTGTTACTATCGAAGCAAAGGACAAGACATTCAAGGTGGCAGATCTTGAAGAGGTTGAGTCATTTAATCCATTTGATGATATTGAAATCACATTTACAGGTGTTTCTGGAGATGGTGAGTTCCAATACGAAGTTACAAACGAAAGAGATATCTATGATGACTTCTCATTCTCATGTGATGATGATTGGTATCTTGAAGAAGGTGACACAACAACAATCAAGTTTGCTGAATACTGGGAAGAGGATGAGCTCATTGAGTACTGTGCAGAAGAGTACGGTATGATTCCTACAGAGACAGAGATGGAAGTTACTGTAGAGGGACTTGGTTCATATGTTGAAGATGCAGCACTCCTTACAGCAGCAAATGTAGCAGACATGGATGCAGAAGCTCAGGACGAGATTACAACAGAGCTTGATAGCTTGTATTCTGACTATGACTGCACAGTAAACTCTATGGATTACCTCGGTTCATATGTTGTTTCTGATGGAACATACGGCAACTATGTATACTTTGTATACAAGGTAAATCTCGACATCGAGATGGAAGGTGAGTCAGGATCTGTTGAGTACTACACAACAGTTGAGTTCTCAGATGTTGTTGCTAACGCTGATGGAAGCAATATTTCTTACAGCTACATTTCTGGTACACCATACAATTCATATGATTTTGATATCGGTGGATACTATGGATATGTATACGGATATGAGACTCTTGAGGACCTTCAGGACGAATTGTCATACTACGAGTCTTACTATGATGTAACTAATAATGTTTCAGTTTCTGAATAATTATTGAATACCTAAAATACCATCCTAGCCATTTGGCAGGATGGTATTTTTTTTCTTGTGGATATGGATTATAATAGAGAAAGTGTTTAGCACAAGAATAAGTATTTAGGAGAATTTGTTATGGGATTATTTGACAAGAAGAAAAAAGAGCAGGTGGAAGAAACTAAGACACTTACTCTTGAAAATACAGAGGTTAAACCTGATTCAGACAATCAGCAGCGCTATTCTGTAATTGTTGAGAATGTTACAACAATGCTTGATGGAGATGGCGTCATTGTAACTGGTCGTCTTACCGGTAAATTATCAAAGAACGATTATTTGTATTTATATCAGCCTGCTGCCATGCCTGTTCGATGCACAGTAGCTGGTATGGAAGCAAAGCTTGATGATAATAGAACATCTATCGTTGACGAGGCAGAGGATACCGTAGTATCTCTTCAGCTAGATATTGCAGAAGACATCAAAATCAGAAAGTTTGCAGTACTTACAAACCTTGGACCACAGGAGAAATCTAGCGCCAAAATTTCTGCAGAGGACGCTGCTCTAGCAGCACTAATTAATGGCATGCCAGTTTTTGGCAAGGATAATGGTTATCATGCCACACTTGCATATTGGCTTAGCCATGCACATCTTATTACTCCAATTAAATTGGACAAGGAGCCACAGCTTAATGAAAAGGGTGTGGCCACTATCAGCAAGGACGCAAAAATCGGATTTTACATGCTCAAATCTACTGCAAAGCTTGCAGGTACAACTGAGGGACAGGATAGCATGGTACTTCCTTTATTTACAGATTGGCAGTCACTTCGTAGATGGAAGGGCTTAGCTCAGGATGGAGCCAAAGTCCACACACAGATTATTAGCTTCCAGCAGCTTTATTCAATGCTCAAAAAGGGCACTGTTTATGCAGGTATAGCTATCAATCCTTTTAATCCTATTCCATGTACACTTCCAGTTCCATATTTGGATACAATTGTTAATACACCTGGATACAAAAATGAATTTGGACCAAAGGAAGTCCAGGGAGCAGTTCAGGAGGAAAAACTTCGCGCTGGACAGAAAATTATGCTTGGACTTCCAAAAGAAAATGAGGAGAATATTGCTATTCGTGAAAAGCTGGCTGAGTACGGACAGACTCATGAGGATGTTAATTCAATAGCCTTCCTTACAAAAGTAGAAGAAGAAACAAAAAATGTTAGACACTTAGTAGTGTTAGATTTCACACAGGAATATTCAGCTGATGATATGAAGGAGCATATGGAGGCTATTTATCAACAGCTCAATCCTCTCGCAAAGGAAATTAAGCAGGTTGAGTTTGCGATTAAGGGTAGAATTACAGCTCTTGATGATGTTGTTTCACAGCATCAGGACAAAATGGTTGTATATAGCAAATAGTTTTAGCTTACTTTTACAAGAGGCATAATATGACAACAGAAGAATTGATAATTAAGGACAAGGATTTTGCTAATCAGTTGGAGGGCAAAATCCTTCCTTTTCTAAAAAGCAATATTAAAGATGGTTACTTTACAAACCGTGATGGCCTAAAGCAGTATTATCAGATTCTTATTAATCCACAGGAGAAAGGCTCCATTGTTATTTGTCACGGTTATAGTGAGTTCACTACCAAATTTAGTGAGACCATGTACTATTTCTATGAAATGGGCTATTCGGTTTTTATAGTAGATCATCGAGGACATGGCATGTCAGATAGACAGGTTAGCGGATACTCAAAGATTCATGTTAATCATTTCGAAGATTATGTAGAGGATTTTCATGAGTTCGTTGAGAAGATTGTTATTCCAGAGAGCCTGACAGAAAATCTTTTATTATTTGCCCATTCAATGGGCGGGGCAATTGCTTCACTATACATGGAAAAATATCCAAATGATTTTTCAAAAGCAGTGCTTACATCGCCTATGATAGCGTTAAACACCTCGGGGAAAAGCAATTTTGTAGTGGGACTTGTAAAATTTTTATCTCACATTCCGTTTTTGACCAAAGCATACATGCCAAAGCAGCATGACTATGATCACAAATTCAAATATCCACATTGTTCTTCTATGTCCAAGGCGAGATATACCTTCGCATATCAGGAAAGAGAAAGAGTGCCAGAATATCGCACCGATGGCTGCACCTACGGATGGGCTAGAGAGGCTATTAATGTTTCTAAAAAAATTCTTAAAAACGCCCATTTGATTACAATTCCTGTTATACTTATGCAAGCATCTATGGATACATTGGTTTTACCAGAACTACAATCCAAATTCGCTCAGTTGGTTCCAAACTGCCGACTTGTGAGATTTGATGGTTGCAAGCATGAGATATTCAATGCTACCGATGATATTATCCTAGATTACTATAAGACGGTATTTGATTTTTATAATGAATGAATTGGTAAGGAGTGCAGTATGTCAGACAAGGATTTTAGAGAGTTTGACCCAGAAGAAACTACAGCAGATATTTCTGATGAGGTTATAGAAGAAGTAACTGGACAAAATAATAAAAACAATACAGATTCAGAAAACGATGACAATGAGAAAAAGCCAACTGAGTTTTGCTACATGTGTCGTCGACCAGACACAATTGCTGGTCCACTTATTAAATTAGCGCCAGGAATGTCAGTATGTTCAGAATGCATGCAACGTACTTTTGATTCCATGGGTAGCTTTGGATTTGGTGGAGGTGACAATTCAAAGAGTAATGTTGATATGTCAAAGATGCCAAATATTAGCTTCCTTAATCTTGGATCATTATTTGGTGAAGGCCCAAAGATAAAAAACGCTCATGGTCCTTCATCTTCTAATAAGGAAGAGGACAGACCAGCTCCAGCAATTGATATTAATAATATTATCCCACCACATAAAATCAAGGCTATGCTTGACGAATATGTTGTTGGTCAGGATTACGCTAAAAAGGTCATGTCTGTAGCAGTTTACAATCACTACAAACGTGTTGCTACAGGAACAATGGATGACATAGAAATTGAGAAATCTAATATGCTTATGCTTGGACCTACTGGTTCGGGTAAAACATATTTGGTACGTACATTGGCTCGACTGCTTGATGTGCCTCTTGCAATCACAGATGCAACATCACTTACAGAGGCAGGCTATATTGGTGATGATATCGAGTCAGTAGTTAGCAAGCTTTTGGCAGCTGCTGGAAACGATGTGGAGAGATGCCAGCAGGGTATCATCTTCATCGATGAAATTGATAAGCTAGCTAAAAAGAAAAATGCAAATCAGCGTGATGTTAGTGGTGAATCTGTTCAGCAGGGAATGCTAAAGCTTCTTGAGGGGGCAGATGTAGAGGTTCCAATTGGTGCTTCTAGCAAAAATGCAATGGTTCCTACTACTACAATTAATACTAGAAATATATTGTTTATCTGTGGAGGAGCTTTCCCAGCAATGGACGAAATAATCAAGGCTCGCTTGAACAAGCATTCGTCAATGGGATTTATGGCTGACCTCAAGGATAAATATGACAATGACAAAAATATTCTTCAGAAGGTTACAGTTGAGGACCTTAGAGAATTCGGTATGATACCAGAGTTTATCGGTAGACTCCCAATCGTATTTGCGACAGAGTCTCTTGATGAAGATATGCTGGTACGTATTTTAAAAGAGCCAAAGAATGCAATTATCAAGCAATATCAGAAGCTTCTGGAATTAGATGAAGTAAAACTAGAGTTTGAGGATGAGGCTCTTCATGCAATCGCAAGAAAAGCTATAGATAAAAAGCTTGGAGCCAGAGGACTTCGTTCTATCATTGAGGAGTTTATGCTTGATATCATGTATGAGATTCCAAAGGATGACAATATTGGCCAAGTAATTATTACAGAAGATTATATAGAGAAAAAAGGCGGACCTAGAATTCTTGTGAGAACTATGGGGATGATACCTGAAAAAGTTGCTGCCCAATAGTTACAGAATTGTGAATTCAGAACGATTATAGGTAATAAGTAACGTAAATAAAAATTTGTTCAAAATATTCGGACATTTTCTTTACTTTGAAAAAGTGTTCTGTTAAACTAAATCTAGTTGAGCGTGGGGCTCAACGAGTAATATATTGGAGGTACTTTAGCATGAGCAAAGGTACAGTTAAGTGGTTCAACAATTCAAAGGGCTACGGATTTATCTCAGACGAAGCTGGAAACGATGTATTCGTTCACTTCAGTGGCATCAATTCAGAGGGCTTCAAGACTCTCGAGGAAGGTGCTACAGTTGAGTATGAAGTAACTGATGGGGCAAAGGGACCACAGGCTGTTAACGTAACAGTTGTACGTTAATCAAATTTTTCATTAATCATATTTTTGGGATACCTTTGGTTGTGTTATGAAAAACAAGCTATAGGCAATACAGAATTGATTAAGGGGGAGAGGCAGCGTAAGTAATTACGCTGCTTACTTTTTTTTAGAGGAGAATTAATTGAAAAAGATACTGCATTTTTTACTTAATATATTATTAACTCTATTCTTTATTGTAGCGGTATTTGCTGGATTATTTTTTTATAGGCAATGGAAAAGCGGGAAATTCATAGATTCTAAGATTCCAGAAGCTGTTACAGTTGAAAGTGTTTCTTATGACAGATATGCATACCAGCATATTAGCGCTGAGGCCCAGAAAACCTATGACCAAATATACGACTGTATAATCAATTTCGACGATGCAGTTACACTAGTCACAAATGATGAAAATGTGCTCAATGCTGCATATGAGGCCATGACTGCAGATTATGGTGATTTATTTTGGATTAGTGGATATCAGTACAATACCTACACTTCTGGGGATGAAGTCGTACGTCTAGAGTTTTTACCTAAATATACAATGTCTGAAGATCAAAAAAATGTTTATCAGGCAAGTGTGGAACAAATATCTAACCAGTGGTTGTCGGGCATAAGCCAGTCTGCCAGTGATTATGAAAAAGCTAAATACGTTTTTGAGACCTTAATTGAAAATGTAGATTATGATGTAAATAGCCAGGAAAATCAAAATATTCTCAGCGTTTTCTTATATAACAAGACCGTATGTCAGGGATATGCAGATGCAGCATGGTACCTTTTGGATAAGCTTGGAATAAACAGTGTGGTTATTACAGGAACGGCCAACACCGAGAATCATGCATGGAATTTAGTATACCTTGATGGTGCCTATTATTATATGGACGTAACCTGGGGAAATAGCAAATATTTAAACCAAAATAATGACACAACAAAGCGTGTGAACTATGCATACATGGCGCTGACTACAGAGGAAATTAGCCAGAGCCATACTATAACATCTAGCTTTGAAGTGCCAGAATGCTTGTCCAATGCAGATAATTATTATGTACATGAGGGGCTCTACTATGATTGGTTTGGGACAGATGCTATAGGAAATAGAATTGCCCAGTCCTTTGAAGCGGGGGATAGTGAAATATCCTTAAAGTTTAGCAGCTCTGATCTTTACGGACGAGTAATTACCTATTTCTTTGATGAAAAGCACATTACAGATTATTGTAAAGATATTGAATCAATCTATTATTTGAAGGACGATAATGCAAATGTTTTGACAATTCAATGGTAAAAATTGAATAAACTAAAATATTGGACGCATGTGGTTTTAAAAACTACATGATGGATTAATAAAAACTATTTACGTGGTATTGCTTTGGTGGTAATATATACTTGATTATTGATACGGAGGAATACCATGTACAAAATTATATTAGATAGTTGTGGAGAACTTACAGATGAGATGAAGGCTGATGGACGTTTTGTTAACGTTCCATTGACTTTAGAGATAGATGATGAACAAATTATAGATGACGAGACTTTTGATCAGGCAAGCTTTATTAAAAAGGTTGCAGAAAGTCCTAATGCTCCTAAATCAGCATGTCCTTCACCAGAGGCTTTTATGAAGGAAATGGAATGTGATGCTGATAATGTTTACGTAGTCACTCTTTCAGCCGAGCTTTCTGGCTCGTACAATAGTGCTTGCCTTGGCAAGGATTTATTCCACGAGGAAAATTCGGAGAAAAATGTCCACATTTTTAACTCTAAATCAGCTTCTATTGGAGAGACATTAATTGCTCTTAAAATTGCTGAGTGTGAAAATGCTGGCATGTCTTTTGAAGAAGTAATTGCAAAGGTTGACGAATACATCGAGGGGCAGCACACATTCTTCGTGCTTGAGACACTTGAGACATTTAGAAAATCAGGACGTCTTTCTGGATTAAAAGCAGTTATCGCAGACACTCTTAATATCAAACCTGTTATGGGTTCTACAGAGACTGGTTATATTCAGCAGTTGGCCAAGGGCCGTGGCATGAATATGGCCATTGAAAAGATGACAAAATGTCTTATGGATGTAACAACAAATTGTGAGGACAAGATTCTTGCAATTTCTCATTGCAACTGTCCTGAGCGTGCTCTATCATTAAAGAAAAAAATGGAGTCGATTGCCAATTTTAAAGAGATCTTTATCGTGGACATGAGAGGTGTTAGTACCATGTATGCAAACGATGGAGGCGTTATCATGGTAGTCTAGTTTGATTAATGACATACGAAGAGATAGTTAATACAATTGATAATAAACGTCGATTTGGAAAAGCTTGCGGGAGAGATGTGACATCACATTTTATGGATGCTCTTAACCATCCGGAAATGGGCTTTCACATTATCCACATAGCTGGCACCAACGGCAAGGGATCAGTGGCAGCTTTTGTGAGTAGTATCTTACAGGCTGCTTCTTTTGCGTCTAATGAGCCTTTTAAAGTGGGGTTGTTTACCTCTCCCCATTTGATTGATTATACAGAGAGAATCCAAATAAATGGTCAGCAGATTTCTAGAGAGGATGTCACTAGAATAGGAACGATGCTTCTTGGTGTAGATTTGGATTTAGAGCCCACAATGTTTGACTATTGGTTAGCTATGGCTATGGTATATTTCCGTGAAAACAATGTAGATTATGTAGTTCTTGAAACTGGCCTTGGTGGGGCAAAGGATTCTACCAATGGATTATCACAATATCCTGAAGTTTGTGCTATCACATCCATAGGTTTAGAACATACCCAGTATTTAGGTGATACAATAGAAGCTATTGCTGGTGAAAAGGCCGGCATTATTAAACCAAAAGTCCCTGTTATAATTGGACAGTTACCTCTAGGTGCTAGTTCTGTTATTAGAGAGCGGGCTCATAGCCTTGGCGCTGAGGTTTTTCAGGCGCAGCCAATAGATACTAACATTGAACTTGGTTTATTTGGTGGATATCAACGTCAAAATGCAGCTACCGCTGTGGAAATAATAAAGAATTTACCAATAGAAATTACAATGGAAAGTATTAAGAAGGGGCTAGCAGAAGCCTCTTGGCCTGGTAGAATGCAGATTATATCTAAGGATCCATTTATTCTATTGGATGGAGCTCATAACCCATCTGGGGTGCAGGCTTTATATGATAGCCTTAGGGCGGAATTTCCAAATGAAAAGTTTTCATTTATAATGGCAGTAATGGCGGATAAAGATTATCTGGAAATGGTAGAAATCATCCGTCCGATTATTGCTGAGATCTATACCGTGACTATTGAATATTCTAGAGCGATGCAATCTCAGAAATTAGCAGAGAGTCTTCAGAGCATCGGTATAGATGCAATTTCTTGTGAGGATTACAAGAAAGCGGTTAAATTGGCTAGTTGTAGCGGCCACAAGGTTATAATGATGGGGTCATTATATTTTATTGGTGAGGTTTTACATGATAAGAACGAGGCAGGAAGCATGTAGCGTTCTTGGTTTGACTATTTACGCTACTAATTCCCAGGTTAAAACAGCATACAAAGAATTGGTCAAAAAATATCATCCTGATGTTACTGGCAGCAATGACGTTACTATGTATGAGCAAATAACAGAGGCCTATCAGTTTCTCATGACTGAATCAAAAGGTAAAGTTATGACTCATTCTAGGGTCGTGGGTAAACCTCAACAGAGAACCACTGCAAGCAATGCGGACTATGCAGCATTTCAGAAAAAGGCGGCTAGACAAAAGCAAAAAAAGGCAGAAGAGTTTGCTCAGAAACAAAAGGAGTTTGCAGATAAAGCGAAAAAACAAGAAGCTGATTATAAGAGAGCTATAGAGGCAATTGATGCTATTCGAGCGGCTCGAACCTTGCAGGCAATGATATGGGCCAATGGGTTAGGAAAAAATAATGGAGATAATGAAAAAGCAGACTGATGAAAATATATTTTTAGCTGTAGTAGCAGTAGCACTACCTACTATGCTTGAACAGATTTTGTCGGTTTTAATGCAGTATGTTGATACTGCAATGGTTGGGCATCTCGGTGCCAAAGCTACGGCAGCTGTATCTACTTCAACCACAATAACTTGGTTGATAGGAAGTATTCCTGTCGCTTTTGGCGTTGGAGCTATGACTATGATTGCCCAAGCAATTGGCGCAGAAGAAAAGCACAAAATTGCTCAGGTGGCAAAGCTTAGCCTTCTGTTTGCAGTTGGCGTAGGTGTAGTAGTAGAAGCAATATGTCTGGCAGTATGTCCATTTGTGGCAGGCTGGATGGGGGCCACAAGCGAAGTTGCACCTGCAGCTACAAGATATTTCTTCTGGGTTTCTGTACCAATAGTTTTTAAATCTATAAATATAATACTTGCCGCTGCAGTCAGAGCCACTAAGGACACCAAAACACCTATGTATATTGGAGTTGGTGCCAATATTTTGAATGTGGTTTTGGATTACATATTTATTTATGTTCTGAATTTGGGTGTAGATGGTGCTGCATATGCCACATGTATTTCTGCAGTTGTTGGCGGTGTTCTAATGCTATTAGCATTCTTCCATCATCCTGAGTTTAGATTCGAAGGCAATTTCTTTGACACTGAAAAAGAAATTCAGCGAAGAATGTGGAAGCTTGCAATTCCCTTACTCCTGATTAACGTGGCTTCTACCTCTGGCTATGTTGTTTTTGCAGGGCTGGTATCTCATATGGGCACTATTATATTTGCAGCCCATAGTATAGCAGTAGGAGCTGAGGAGTTATTCTATATTGGCGGATATGGTTTCAAATCATCTGCTAATACAATGGTTGGAATTGCCTATGGTGAGCAGAATTATCCTAAATATCGCAAAGTCTGCGTTAGCAGTATCATAGCCACAGTTGCAATTATGACTATTAGTGGAGTATTACTCTATATATTGGCTGCGCCTTTGATGGGAATATTTACCGAGGATGCAGAGGTAATTGCTCTAGGCAGTCGTGTACTGAAAATGGTTGCATTTAACGAGCCATTCTTTGGTTTATATATTATTACGGAAGGAATATATTACGGATTAGGCAGGACAAAGTATCCATTTGTAATAGAATTTTGCGGCATGTGGTTAGTGAGAATTCTCCCAACGTACATAGGAATTCATTTCTTTGGCATGGGATTGATTTATGTATGGTGCTGCATGATTGCGGACAATGTACTAAAAGCAGTGTTCTTAACTGTTCCAGTAAAATATCTTTGGAAAAAAGCTAATAAATAAGTAGCAATATAATACTTATTATGCTAATATATATATTAGCTTGGTTGATATAATATAAATTATTTAAATCATAATAATTAAAGGGTGCGATAAGGAGAATGATATGTTTTGTGAAAAATGCGGTAAAGAATTACCTGATGGAGTAAAGTTTTGTTCTGGCTGCGGTGCGCCACAGAACCTGCAGCAGAATACATTTAACCAACAACAGCAATATAGTGCACAGCCTGATTACGGATATAATCAGCAACAGCAATATAATGCGCAGCCCGATTATGGATATGCACAGCAACAATATGCTCAACAGCCTGGATACTATCCACCTAAGAAAAAGGGCCATGGTCTACTGGTTGTACTGATTCTTTTGTTTATAGTTGTTGTGGGATTCGGTAGCTTATACTTCATTTTTCCAACACCACAAAGGGCGGTTGAAAAATGGTTTGAAGCTGTGAAGGATCTTGAATTTGACGAAGCAGCCAAGTACATGGATTCTAAATCAGCAGCTGCATTACATTTGTTATCTTCCTACGAGGACGATGCATATGATGCTTTTGGCGATTTGTTTGCTGATGTAGAGATAGAAGATGTTGAAGCTGATTATGGTGATGATGCTAATATAGTCACTGATGTATTTAATAAATATTTTGCAGATGAATGCACAGTGTACGTTACTGTCAGCTATGACGGCTACGAGGAAGTGCTTGAATTACCTATGATCAACGAAGGCATTGGTGATTGGAAGATTGATGGTGGTGAAATCGATTTATAAATAAACTATTTAGGATTCAGGGCAATTTGCTCTGAATCCTTTTTCGTTAGATGGATGAAAAAGGTGTTTAATATACTGCGTTATAGAAGATGCGTATAATATCAAAATATGTTGACATATAATGTTTATCGTGATATAGTTCGTATGTTTGTAGAATTGTTATTTTGTTTTTGCAAATTGAGAGGTGAAAAATGGAACTTACAACACTTAATAAAGAGTACAATTTATTACGTGAAGAGAGCCAGGAAAAATTCGTTAAAATGAGCATGATTGAGCCAGATATCAATTTTGTTGAAGAATATTGGATTACTTCTGATCATACTCTTGGTAATACAAAGGCTTATTTTAATTCATATGAGATGGCTGTTGAGTTTGCCCTCGATAGAGTTGATTATAGAATGTCATTAAATGAAGATGGTCAAAAGCCATTTATTATTCTTGTTAATGGCAAGGCAATTAATACTCGCGGTCGACTTGAAGCTTTTCTTAATGGAGAATTCCAGATTAAGGCTGAGAACATCGTTGAGAATCACGTAAGAAAATTATATGCTTTTTAATTTTAATTAGGTTAACTAAGGACATCTTTGTGATGTCCTTTTTATTTTGCAAGAAAACCACCCTGTTATTTACCGGTAAAGAAAAATCATATTTGACTAATATTCTTGTTAGCTGGATAGACCAGTGATAACATTGACTCAAGATGTGTTTACCATGAGATGGCTAAGTATGCGGGGAGCTTTATGACTAGGGTAAAATTAAAGAATGATTATGTAAAAGTAGTTAATGATGGAAAAATAATAGGGGATTGTGGCGGAAATCAGGACTTTTTCAAGCGGTCTGACATACCATTTGCAGCTGGTCAAGGGTGCGGTATGGTGGCAGCGATAGATGTATGCTTATATTTGAACAATACATCTACAATTACACTAACGGATTATATTCTTTCGGCCAAAATGTTTATTAAAAGACATAAATTATCTGGGCTATTCTTGCGTGAAATTAAAAAGAATAATAGGACTGTTTTTTCGATAGGAATTATTCCTGCCCAGATTTGTAAAGAATTAAATGATTGCTGTAGAAGGCTACAACTGCCTTATAAATTCAAATGGTACGGACTACACGGGCATAAGAATTTGTACGAAAAAATTAAGCAGCAATTAGAAAACGATATCCCAGTTATCTGGTCAATTTATGCTCCGGGCAAGGAAAAATTAGCCTTATATAAATATGATGACCTGAAGGGAAATTATTTTAAAGTGGGAGCTGTAAATAACCACTATATGACTATAGTTGGGCTGACCGAATCCGCCACTACAGATACTAAATTACGGATGCTTGAGGTGTCCAGCTGGGGTAAAAAATATTACATAAATTTCGACGAATATTTACAGTTTGAAGGGGCGAGTTTAATAAACAAATACTGTTCTAATATTGTCTACTGTAAGCGTAGTTTTTAATATTATAATATATTCCATATATGCTATAATCATGTAGTTAAATATAGTAATGAAATAAGGGAAGGATAATGAAAAAGAGAATATTTATTATTATCTGCATAATAGCAGTTTTGATTGCAGCAGCTGGCATAGGTTTATTTGCCTATTACAATGTTCAATCGGATTTGGTTTATGCAGAGGTTTACGTAGAGGCTGGTTCATCTAATTGCGATGTTTCAGAATTTCTTAAGCGTGAGGCTTCCGGCGCCAAATTCACAAAAGATTCTGTATTCGACGTCAATGTTCCTGGAGATTATCAACTGAAGATTGAATGGAAAATGCCTATATTCGGCAAGCAGACATATGATACAGTTTTGCATGTTCAGGATACAATCGCTCCTACGGTTACACTTGCAACAGACGCAGTTACAATGTACACAAATGCAACTCCACCAACTGCCGCAGATTTGGTAGAGGCTGTAAATGATGTAACCAACTGCACTATTGATTTTACAGAACAGTACGATTTTACCACTGAGGGGCAGTTCGATATTACTATAGTTGTATCAGATACTTCAGGTAATACTACAGAAACTACAATCCCATGTACAGTTGTAGAGGACATAACTCCACCTGAGATTACTGGTGTAGAGCCGATTGAAATTGCCCAAGGTGATACGGTTTCATACAAGAAAAACGTAGAAGTAACAGATAATTATGATCCTAATCCAACACTTGAGGTGGATAGTTCCCAGGTAAATGTAGATAAGCGTGGTACTTATACAGTGACTTACATTGCAACTGACGAGGCTGGAAACACAACTGAGAAAAGCACTACAGTGAGAATAGTGTCAGCTAAAATTGATGCAGCCACAGAAGAGACAGTAAATGCCATGGCAGATGAGATTTTAGCAGAAATCATCACCGATGGAATGAGCCAAAAAGAGCAAGCCAGAGCAGTATTTAACTGGGTAGTTAACAATATTACATATTCTGAATCTGCAGGTATCGATGATTTGCTGTCGGCTGCATATAAGGGAATGTATTATCGTGTGGGAGATTGTACTGTTAAACAGAAAACTGCTGAGGTTATGTTAAATAGACTTGGTATCAAAAACATGGAAATAGAGAAAATCCGTGATACCAGAGGACATTATTGGTTATTAATTGATATTGGCGAGGGCTGGTATCATTATGATCCAAACCTACAATTGGATGGAACTTTGATTTTTTACTGGCATGATGCGGATCTTTGGGAATATTCAAATACACATGGCAACACTCACAATTATGATCCTAGTAAATATCCTACAATACAATAAATTCAGGAGGAATTGACATAATGAAAAACAAATTATTAGTATTAGCTGTTTCAGCAACTTTAGCTCTTTCAATGGTTGCATGCGGCGGCTCTAGTGACACAAAGGTAATTGAGTCCGACAACACTCAGACAGCAGGCTCTTCTGATTCTGCAGATGCGGCATCAGGATACGTATTTACGTATAATGGACAGCAGATTCCTGTAGATGCAGATGCAGCTCCTATAGTAGAGGCACTTGGCGAACCTCAAGAATATTTTGAGTCACCAAGCTGTGCAGCAGATGGAATTGGAAAACTATATACTTATAGTGATTTTGAAATCCAAACCTATCCAGATGGCGACAAGGACCTTATTCTTTATGTCCTTCTTAGAACTGATAATGTGGCTACTGCCGAAGGCATCGACCTTTCTAGCTCAAGAGATGATATCATTGCAGCCTATGGCGAACCAACAACAGAGGCAACAGGTGCCATGACATACGAAAAGGATGGAGTATCCCTGGTATTTATTTTTGATGGAGATAGCCTCATTTCTATCGAATATGATAGTCCTCAGAATAAATAAATTGTCTGAAAATCCAAGGGATTTTTTAAAGCTTTGCAACTTTAGAAAATCCCTTGACTTATACTAAAAGTTACTATAGAATAACACATGTCGTCAGGAAGTGATGGCTGGTCGACAGACTGGCACCATCGTTTCAACTTCGTTGAAACTCTGGCACTATGCGCGAGTGGCTCAGTTGGTGGAGCGCCACCTTGCCAAGGTGGAGGTCGCGGGTTCGAG
>JAEEGH010017038.1_pt1 | contig 15563 bp, 12 predicted proteins | sample 9134181 | NCBI WGS metagenome assembly JAEEGH01 (sample SAMN16246544, study PRJNA631951) | gut metagenome | biome: gut microbiome; feature: rumen; material: DP-attached | host: Bos | place: Iran: Karaj | collected 2018-10 | reverse complement strand
CCTCTTCCATAAACACGGACCAGGGTATCCAACGCAAGCTGCCGCCCCCACTGATCGCACAGAGGGATGACATCCAGATGCACAAACGTGACGTGCTGGTCGTGTTGGTCAACATGAATGACCAGATTATGGTCAACAGTGAATTCCTGCCAGATGTCAACATGCTGAAAGAAAAAACAAAAGAATTCATTTCCAACCCCAGCGGGGATTTAAACCTTTCTGACAAGAAGCAGCTTTATGTCCAGGAACTGGGTACGGAGGAGACCGTTTCCAAAGGGGTGGTTTCCCTGCAAAACGACCGGGGAACCTCCTATGAAATGTATATTGCAGTACAAAACCAGCTGACTGCCGCATTCAACGAATTGAGGGACGAATTTTCCAACGCACGTTTCGGAAAACCCTTCAACAACCTGAACAACACTCAGCGGAAAGGTGTGCAAAAGGTAATCCCCATCAACATTTCGGAAGCGGAACCTGTTAATTATGGAGGAAACAAATAATGGGTAGGTTTAAAAAAGAGGTCAGCAAATCGACTCCTGACCTGAACATGGGTTCCATGTCAGACATTATCTTCATGTTCCTGTTCTTCTTCATGGTAATCACAACCATGCGCGAATCCACCCTGTTTGTTAACATCCGGTTGCCAAAGGCGACGGAGGTGCAGAAACTGGACAAGAAATCCCTGGTTGCAAACATCAACATCGGTGAACCCAACAAGAACTATGTGGCCAAATTGGGACATGAACCCCGTATCCAATTGAACGACCAGTTTGCGGAAGTGAACGACATCGCCCAGTTCGTGATGACGGAAAAGATGAGCCGCGATGAGGCATACCGCAACAAAATCACATGGTCCCTGAAAGTGGATAAAAAGGTGAAGATGGGTATTGTGACGGATGTCAAACAGGAACTGCGTCTTTCAAATGCTTTTAAAGTAAACTATTCCAGTACGAAAACGAAATAATCCCTACGATTGGGAGAGATTTTTACACCGGCATCCAGCCGGTGTTTTTTTTTATATTACCATCACCCATAAAAGTACTCTTTACAAACATTTTCATGTTTATAAATCATTGCATCGGAAGAGAGAAAGCTCTTTCCTTTATCATTAATTTTGTAAAAGGCTTCCCTTGCAAAAGGAGAGAATTTGTAATATTTAACAATATCAACAGTTTGAGCATAATAAACAAAGGATTGGGAACGATATGGCCAACCATTACATTCAAAACAGGCAGGTGATTGCGGATAAAAAAAAGAAAAAAGGGAAACGCAAAGCTGCAGGAAAGGGACAGGTGTCCAATGGAAAAAAAAGGGAGAAAGCAACGGCAACATCCTGGATACACAACCGGAACGTGCAAGTCATTACAGGATGGTTCCTGCTGTTTTTCACCATTTTTCTCTTTGTCGCCTTTTGTTCTTTCTTCAACACGCACGCTGAAGACCTCACAATCGCCAACAGCAATCTTTTCAAAACCCTGCACGAAGGAAGTGCCAGCACAGAAATCGGCAACAAAATGGGCATCCTGGGCCTTTATCTCTCCTTCCTGTTCATCCGGTACGGTTTCGGCATCGCCTCGTTCGGCTTCCTTTTCCTATTTTTTCTCTGGAGCGTATACCTGATATGGGAAAAAAGCCTGCTCCCCCTTTTCAAATCATTCATGGGGGCATGCCTCAGCATAATCTGGTTCTCCCTGCTGCTCGGATGGGCTTTCGGCAAAAACTCCAGGACAGACTGGCTGGGCGGGAACATCGGCAACACGCTCAGCGAGCAGTTAGTGACCATAATGGGGCAGATTGGTTTTCTTCTGCTGCTGATTTTCATCGCCATTGTAATTCTGGTCATCTTCTTCCGCATGACCTTCAGCCGCCAGCATACATCCGAAGAGAATCAGGAAGAGGAGACCCCGGATGAAACCACAGATGAAATTATCAAGCCCCAAAAACCGGGGTTGGCGGCACGTGTGATCAGCCGTATTAGGGAAAAAAGGGAGAAGGCAAGGGAAAAGGCATTGGAAAAAGAACCTCAAGACCCATTCAAAGGCCCCAAGCACATTGACCACACATATCCTCCGAAAACAGAACCTGCAGCTCCTGAAACGCCTTCGACAACACCCATTGAAGAAAAAAAGCCGGAGACGACCGTCACTGAAAAAACAATCGGACCCGCCCCCACCCAACAGACCGTAATAAAGGTAACCGAAATGCCAAAAGAGGCAGTGGCAACCGAAGGAGAGAAAATAACGGATGAGACAGTTGAAACAGATGAAACGGATATATTTGAAACAGAGATCGAAACTGATGGGGACGATAATTTGACGGAAGGGACGGCAAAACCACAACGCCCCGGTCCGGATGCAACCGATGAAGAGAAGGAAAGGTATCTGGCCTCCCTCCCGCCGCTTGACCCCAGGGATGAACTGATCCACTACCAGTTCCCGAATCCGGATCTGCTGGAAGCCTATACCAACGCCAGCCGTTCCGAAGAGGAGCGGGAACTGGAAATCATGAACAACAAGGTCCGCATCAAGAAAATCCTCTCCAACTTCGGGGTGGAAATCCAATCCATCAGTGCGATTGAGGGACCTACCGTAACCATGTACGAAATCGTGCCGGCACCCGGAGTGCGCATCAGCAAAATCAAAAACTTGGAGGATGACATAGCGTTAAGCGTGGCAGCCATCGGCATCCGCATCATCGCCCCAATACCTGGCAAAGGGACTGTCGGCATAGAGGTGCCCAACTCCCAGCCCAAGATTGTGCCGATGCGTGACATGGTCACCTCAGAAAAATTCCTCAACGCAAAAAAGATGGCCCTCCCCATCGCGATAGGACGCACCATCTCCAACGAAGTGTTTGTCTTTGACCTTGCCAAAACACCGCATGTGCTGATGGCAGGCGCCACCGGACAGGGAAAATCGGTGGGACTGAACGCCGTGCTGACCTCCCTGCTCTACTACAAGCATCCTGCCGAGCTGAAACTTGTTCTTGTAGACCCCAAAAAGGTGGAACTTACACTGTATTCTAAAATCGAGCGGCACTATCTGGCCAAACTGCCGGATGCGGCCGATGCCATCATCACCGATACCTCCCAGGCGGGCCGTACCCTCAACTCGCTCTGCATCGAAATGGATAACCGCTACGAGCTGCTCAAGAAGGCACAATGCCGCAACATCATTGAATACAATGAAAAATACATTTCCCGCCACCTAAATCCAGAACACGGACATCATTTTCTCCCATACATTGTCCTGATTTTTGATGAGTTCGCTGACTGCATCATGACGGCCGGACGGGAGGTGGAATCGCCCGTGGCACGTCTGGCCCAACTGGCGCGCGCCATCGGCATACATCTGATTGTGGCCACCCAGCGTCCCTCCGTCAACATCATTACAGGTGTAATCAAGGCCAATTTCCCCGCCCGCATCGCCTTCAGGGTCTCATCCAGCGTGGACTCCCGCACAATCCTTGACACCAGCGGCGCAGAACGTCTGATAGGCAAAGGCGACATGCTCATCTCCCTTGGCGGTGAAGTGACCCGGATCCAATGCGCACTGGTGGACACTCCGGAAATCGAGCGAATCTGCGAATACATTGGGGAACAGCATGCCTTCATAAACGCCTACCTGCTGCCGGAAGTGCCGGAAGACACCGAAGGTGACGTGCAGACATCGGACGACGGGGAGATTGACGGCTGCTTCGCCGATGCTGCCCGCATCGTGGTTCAGACCGGACACGGCTCCACCTCATTGCTGCAACGGAAGCTGAAATTGGGCTACAACCGCGCAGGACGCGTGATGGACCAGCTGGAGCGTGAGGGCATCGTTGGCGCCTTTGAGGGCAGCAAAGCCCGCGAAGTGATTGTCAAGGACCCCGCCATTTTAGAAAATAAGTTAAAAGAGATGGGTTTGGCCTGATATATGCACTATCTACTGCAAAACATAACTCCATTTGCCATGAAGAGATTTTTTTTCGGTTGTTTTCTGCTGGTTATAGGAAGCGTACAGGCTCAGCAGCCCAAACCTGTCAAGCCGGTCATAACTGATGAATCCCAAACCATTCTGAATAAAATGCAGCAGAAATGGGTGGGGCTGCAAAGTGCGAAAATAAGTTTCACGCTGCAATCCTCCCCCAACGGGGAGAAAAGCAGCCTTCTAAAAGGCACCGTCTGGACACAGGGTAAAGCCTACAAACTGGAGATCCCCGATCAGACCGTATACTGCGACGGCAAGACAGTATGGAACTATCTCCCCGAAAACCAAGAGGTAAGCATCGCAGACTACGAGGAAAACAGCGAGAGCATCTCCATCAACCCGTTGCAGGTCATAGCCACCTACGACCAATACTACCGCTCCGCATTTATCCGCGAGATGTCCGAAAAGGGTGTTGTGGTACAAATTGTTGACCTTTATCCCAAACAAGGGCAGTCCTTCTACAAGATACGGATGGTCATCCGCAAGGACAAACTGCTGCCAACGAGGGCAGTCATCTATGAAAAAAGCGGTGCCACCGACACATATTATTTTGACAATATCCTGCTGAACCCCGCAATCAAAAGCGGTTTCTTCACCTTCCGACCAGAGGAGCATCCGAATGTGGAAATAATTGACATGCGTGAATAAATGAAAGGCCGTTCACTTTTTACCAGAATCATCCTGTTCATGTTGCCGGCTATCCTGCCGGCCTGCTCCGCAACAAAGCACCTGAAAGAGGGCGAATATCTGCTGGTAAAGAACGAAGTCAGTGCCAACCGCAAGGAAATTCCGGTACAGAGTGAGATCATATATCTGGTCAAACCGGAAGCCAACCGCCGTTTTCTGGGACTATTCCCGGTGCGTGCCGCAATATACCAGTCAATGCTGCCAAAGGAGCAACAGAAAGACCGCCATTGGAAGCAGTGGTTCCGCAACAATTTGGGAGAGGAACCGAAAATCATGGACTCATCCTCCGTCAGCTATTCATGCCAACAAATCCAACAGTACCTTTACAACAAAGGGTATTTTGAATCCACTGTACAGAGCGATATACGGACCCGACACAAAAAAGCGGTGGTCCGTTACCACATTACTGCGGAAGAGCCTTACCTGCTGAATGAAAGTTTCTTTCAGATCAAGGACACGGCCATTTACCGGATAGTGACGGAAACACAGGACAACAGCCTGCTCAAAAAAGGGACGCCGTATGACGCTGACCTTCTCAGAGCCGAACGCAACCGCATCGCCAACCTGCTTTCCAACCATGGATATTACCTTTTCCGTCCGGAACACATCCGCTACAAGGTGGACAGCAATCTGAACAGCCACCGGTTCAACCTCAAGATCTGTATCGGGGATGAGGAGGATGCACCGGCATCCGGCAACCAGACAACGCCACTGCATCCCTTCCGGAAATTTCACATCCAGGAGGTGCGCATCCGCTGCTCCGCCACAGAGGACACCGCATTCAACATCTTCGACTATACGGAAATAATGAAGTCCCAGCCACCCTACACCTATACCATCCAACTGCAAAAGGGGTTACACTACAACCCCAAAGCCCTCACCTATCCGTTGTATTTCCACCCTGGCAGCCTTTACTCCGCAGATGAAGCGAAGACCTCCTACAACCTATACAACAACATGCAGAATTTCAGATTTATCCGTATCTCCTACGCCATCACGGAAGAGAGCCGCAAACACCCCGAAACGGACACCGGATTGCTGATGTGCCAGATACAGCTCACCCCATGGGAGAAACATACACTGAACTTTGAACTGTTGGGTAAAGACATCGGATCGGACTACGGCATCGGCGTGAACCTGAACCTGAAAAACCGCAATCTGTTTCACAGCGGCGAGATACAATATGACAACCTGTTGTTTTCCACAGAATTCCAAAGGAACACCGACATAGGGGAAGCCAATGAAAAGGTGCCCATGTGGCGGTACCGCAATTTTGAATTAGGCGGTGAAATCGGCGTACACTTCCCCAAAATACTGCTTCCCTTCAGCCATAAACTGATCCCAAAAAAAATCCGCTCGCAAACAAGGTTTGCAATCGGAAGCTATTTCCAGCAACGTGACCACTACTCAAGGCTCATCACCAATACAGGCGCGGAATACGAATGGAAACCATCCGACCATGCATCTCACATCCTGAAACTGATGGACATCAGCATGGTGAAAATTTACAAGGACAGCATTTTTGACAACAATCTCGCCCATTACAGCCAGCGCATCCGTGAAAAATATACTGACCACGTTCTTGTTGGAACCAGCTACAAACTGCTGTACAACAACATCAACAACAACGAACGGCAGAACTTCTACCGTTTAAGGCTAAACCTGAACGCATACGGCAATCTGCTGTACGGACTTTTCGACATCTCAAGTATACAGAAGAACGACAAGGGCCAATATGTCATTTTCGGCACCCCCTTCACCAGTTTTGTCTCTGCCGACATTGATTTCACCTATAACATAATGCTGTGGAACCGCTCTTCGCTGGTGGCGCATACCGCAGCCGGAATCGGAGTACCCACCTCCAATGCCTCAACCCTGCCATTTGAGCGCAGCTTTTACCTGGGCGGCACAAACAGCATGCGGGCATGGAACCTTCGGGAACTCGGCCCGGGCAGCTATCACGGGACCCTCTCCCATTTTGAGAGCTCCGGAGACCTCAAATGGGAATGTAACCTGGAATTGCGCACACCGGTCTACAAACATTTCTTCACCGCCGTTTTCCTTGACATGGGCAACATCTGGAACATCCGGAAAAATGCGGAAATCCCCAACGGGGAATTTGACTGGAACCGTTTTTACAAGGAACTGGCTCTGGACGGCGGTGTGGGACTGCGGCTGGACATCTCATTCCTGGTGCTGCGAATGGATGTGGCGACAGCGCTTTACACCCCCTACCTGACGGAAGGCGAACGCTGGCGGAACCATCCGGTTAAATGGAAGGAGCTGAGTTTCCGTTTCGGTATCGGATACCCATTCTGATCTGAAAAAAAAAATTCCATCCAGACGTTATCATAACACTTTTTTTATTACCTTTGCAAAATCAAATTATGTATACTTATTTTTTCACTAAATAAATAATAAAGGTATGAAAAAACTTAACATTCTGTTGATTATGTTATGTTTCGTGGGATTCAGCCACGGACAGTCCGCATGGGACGGCACAACCAAGACACCGGTGAAACCCAACGGGCTCAAATATGTTGTCACCACACCGGCACAGCTGGCATGGATTGCGGACGCCTGCGCCAATGACGAAGCCGCCCGTGAGTTTGAAGGAAAAGATGTGATCATCGACGCCGATTTGGACTTGGGGAACAAGGAATGGACCCCCATCGGGTCACTGGAACACCCTTTCAAAGGGCACTTAATCGGCAACAACCATAAAATCAAAAATCTGAAAATCACCCAATCCGGCATGGATTATGTCGGACTGTTCGGTTACATCCAAGGCCAGTCCTCCATCCACGCAAAAGTGGACAGCATCTATGTGATCGGCAGCACCATCACCGGCGGCAACAATGTCGGTGTGCTTTGCGGAGGCGCATTCAACACGGAATTCGCACACTGCGGCATCCAAACAGCCACCATCAATGGAGTGACAAAAGTTGGCGGTCTCATCGGCATGCTGAAGAATTCCACCGTTTTCATCTCCTATGCCAAGGGCATGACCATCACTGTCAGCCATGAATGGGGCGGCCTGTTTGTGGGATACAACGACAGCACCTTCCAAAGCACCTTCAAAATCAGCAACTGCTACGCAAAGGGCAAAGTCACCTGCGCCAACCACGGCGGCGGTTTTGTCGGTTACAATGGGATTAAAGGGAACATCGAGCACTGCTACTGCATCATCCAATTCGCCGGCAAGGTTGCGGACTGCAAGAACCTCGGACTCTTCTGCTCCGTCAACGAGCACAATGCAAAACTGAACAACTGCGTATATAACAGCAACGTCAATGGCAACATGACCACGCTTCCGGTTCAGGAGAACCACAATGACATTGAGGAGCAGGTTGATGTCTGGAGCAGCACCAAGGACGGCATGACCGCACTGAACTTCTTCTCCAACTTCACCAGCGACCAGGGCGCACGTGACAAATGGAAACAGGATTTCGACCTGAAAGCGGGCACCGGCTTCGCAATCAACGAAGGCACCCCCATCCTGCTTTGGGAATATTATGCCAATGTCAGCGTGAAGGAGGCAAAGGAGGTGCAGCTTTCGGTCTATCCCAACCCGGTCCAGAACATTTTGTCCGTCAAGACTAACGCCAATGTGCTGAAACTGGAGATGATGGATCTGCTCGGAAAAACACTCATGGTGCAGGAAGAGACCGAATCGCTGGACATGAGCCAGTTCAGGGCTGGCATCTACCTGATCCGCATCACCACCGACCAGGGTACTGTGACACAAAAGGTCATTAAACAGTAATTTGAACAGAGAATAAAGGTTCCTTCGGGAACCTTTTTTTTTATGCCTTCCGCACAAGCGCACCAACCTGTTCCCAGAATGCAGGATAGGATTTGGAGACAACCTCCGGATTATCGAAGGATACGGGCACGAAAGCGGAAAAAAGGTTGAGAACCATCACAATACGATGGTCCATAAAGCTGCGGAAACTGACAGGGCCGCAAACAGGTGTGCCGGTCGGTACGACACTCAGACATCCGCCTGAAAATGTGACATCGGCCCAGGGTGAAAGATTTTCCCGCAAGGCCTCCACCCTGTCGCTCTCCTTGAGGCGCAGATTATCCACCCCGTCGAAACGGGACGGGATTCCCGAAAGGAGACAAAGCACGACAAGCAGCGGTACAAGGTCAAGACAATTTCGCGCATCCAAACGGAAAGTGTCCGGAAGCAAAGGCGGAGCACATTTGATGACAAGTGCGCCATCGGCAGTAAGAACAGAGCGCACCCCCCATGGCGCCAAAATCCGGCGGATACAGGTATCGCCCTGCCACGGAGAATATGTCAGGTTTTTCACCAGCAATGAGAAGGAATGCGGTTGCAATGCAGCCCATGCCCACCAGTAGGCGGCGGCTGACCAGTCACCCTCCACATGAAATTCCTCCTGCAACTCCGGATTGGGTCCCGGAGCATATCGGACCTCCCCCTCTGTTGCAGTCACCTGGAGCCCCAAAGCCTGCATCAGCCCGACTGTCATCCGCAGGTAGGAGGCGGAGGCGGCATCCGGCGCATAACGGAAACTGACCTCCTTCCCAAATGCGGGCAATGAGAGCAGCAATGCTGATAGGAACTGGCTGCTCCCGCCAATATCCACAAATGCGGACTGCGGCTGCAAATCGGGATTCCCACTAATTTCAAGAGGCACAGAGCCCTCCTCCGGCATACGGATGTCCGCCCCCCAGCCGCGCAACAGCTCCACCAACGGAAGTATGGGACGCTGTCGGAGCCGTTCATCGCCGACAATCCGCCATACGCCCTCCCTACCGGCCAGGAATGGAAGCAGAAAACGGAAAGCGGCACCGCAATTCTGCACATCCAGTTCCACAAGGCCACTCTTTCGTGAAGAACAGGTAATCCGTTCCAGCAGGGATTGGAGCAGCCGTGTGTCCGCCGACTCTGAAAGACCGGTAAGGCGTAGTGACGGGAATGCCGTGTGTTGCAGCATCAGCAGTCGGTTGCTGACGCTCTTTGATGCCGGCACAGCCACAACAGGAATATGCTCATGAATTATCATGCTGCAAATGTCCGCAAAAAAGGGATACGAAACTTCACCGGAACCATTTTTTTCTTTATGGGATGCAATATCCCTGAAACAAGACGTTAATTGTATATGGACAAAAAAGAGACACGCGCCAGAATACGCGCACTGAAAAAGGATTTTCCGGAAGCCGCCAAGAAAATGGAGGCCGCCCGCATTTGGGAGGCCATGGAACGCGACCCGCTCTTCCGGCAAAGCAGATGCATTTTCATCTACTGGTCAATGCCTGACGAGGTTCCGACCCCCGATTTCATCCGCAAATGGCAGTTTGAAAAGCGGTTCGTTCTCCCTTGTGTGGTCGGGGACGAGCTGGAGCTGAAACATTTCCGTGGAGAAGAGGAGATGAAATCAGGCGAAAACTTCCAGATACCAGAACCTGTCGGGGAAGCGCTGCAATCATACGACGATATAGATCTGGCAATTGTGCCGGGCATGGCATTTGATGCGCAACGGCACCGTTTGGGCAGAGGCAAAGGCTATTACGACAAAACGTTATGTCACATCAAAGCACCGAAAATCGGGGTGTGCTTCAGCTTCCAATATTTGGAGCAGGTACCGGTGGATGCTTTCGACATCCCCATGGATGGGGTGATACACGGCTGAAGCTCTATTTCGGCAGGCCGAACGCATCGGCAAGCTGCCGCATCTGCTGTCCTGACATGCCCTCCGGCTCAAAACCCATTGAACGTGCATCCTGATATATCTGCGCACTCTTGACCAATGTGTCGACCATATCGAAAGCCTCGGTGATGTTTTCACCTATGGCAAAAACACCATGTTTTTCCCATAGGACAACATCGTAGCCTTCGTCCAAGGTGCGGATGGTGGCTTCGGCAAGTTCAATGGAACCTGGCAGCATGTATGGGACAATGCCCAAGCCGCGCGGACAGAAGGCCCGCGTCTCCGGTATCATGCTCCAGAGCAGTTGCGTGAGCACATCCTTTTCCAGAAACGGCCGGTGATGGCTCATTGCAACCAACTCGGTGGGATGTGTATGCAGGGAGGCCTTATAGGACGAGCCCTTACCTATCAGATAGTTGTGCACGCTCAAATGTGCGGGCAGCTCCGATGTCGGCAGGACAACAGCATCTGCAATGATTTCATAATGGGCGGTATCCTCCGTAATCCGGATTATGGCACCGTTCTCCATCGGATGGCGGGCCAGGTCACGCATACGCCTGTTTGTTCCCTTGCAATAGAAATAACAACCCTTAAGGTACGGCAGCTCCGTCCCTATCGGCCTCGGAGGCTCCAAAGCGGGCAGGGAGCGCATGTCACCGTCCGCATATTCAGTGATATTAAGGGTAAGGTTGCCGCCGTTGCGCTCGGCCCAACCCTTCTGCCAAAGGTGTCCGGCCACTTCAGCCGCATTCCCTATGCATTCCGCCAATGCGGGATAATTTTCAAGTATACGCATGGCCTTACGATTGGAGCAATTGTGGGAGGAAACATGAGAATACAAGCACCAGCAGGCCTATCACAAGCACGGCGATGGTTTTCCGTCCCACGCCCCTCCATTCCTTGAGCAGAATGCCCCACAGATTGGAGAAGGTTACGTTCAACGCCATCAGTATGCACCAGCTGAAGGTCAGCAGGACGGCCGAATTGCCTTCCAGGAAGCCTTTGCCGAGGCTTAATCCGAAAAACTGGCTGTACCACAACAGTCCGGCCAATATGCAGAAGAGCAGGTTATGCCTCCATAACGCCGCAACGCGGTAATCACCGAACGAACGGTTGCGGGCGTTCTGGGAAAGGCAATAGACCGCATTTGTAAGGAAACCGCCAAAAGTCACCAGCAGCGTGGCCGGCAAGGAGGAGAATATCGGGCGTGTGGATTCCCAATGCAGCCCGGCGCCGAAACTCAGTCCGATTGAGAAGCATGCGCTCATCACACCGGAAAGGACCGCCACAAGCATCCCTTTCGGGAAATTGAAATCCTTGACAGCCTTTTTCCGCTCCTCCTCCGGCAGCGATGCGCTCCGCATACCGCCGGCAATCCCTATGATGGCGATGCCGGCCAACGTGACCGCAACACCGACCCAGATGGCTCTGGTCAACGTATCGGCATGACCGGTGAAAATCGGGCCGAGGATGGCACCCAAGCCGGAGCAGAGCCCCAAAGCGACGCTTTGCCCCAAGGCAACTCCAAGGTAACGCATGGACAAGCCGAAGGTAAGGCCTCCGACGCCCCAAAGCGCACCGAACAGGATGGTGAGCAGGCTTGACTTCGGGTCCGAGGCGTACAGGCTCCACAAAGACTCCCCTTCAGGCACCGCGAGCAATGCTCCGAGCAACGGGAAAACGAGCCAGGCAAAAACGCCCTGCACCATCCAATAGGATTCCCAGCTCCACTGCCTGACCTTGTTGATGGGGACATAGCTGCTGGACTGGCAGAAGGCGCCAACAGCAATTATCAGCAATCCGATGAATATTTCCATAATCTGACAATAATTTTATTAACTAACGGCGTGAGGTGACTTCCGCCTCATATTTTTCAACTTCAGGAATATAGTCAAGACCCGCAGGTACTTCGTTCCTTCTGCAGAACTCATCGTAAACGGCGCTCCATGGGAGCAGCTTGCACTCCTCCAGCAGCGCCAGCACCTCGAAGGTCTTTCCGGCGACCTCCCATTCCGCAATACGGGATGTCGGCTCCAACAGGGCACGCATCATGCACTTTTGGGCGGCACGGGCTCCAATCACGTATGCGCCTATCCGGTTGATTGCACCATCGAAATAGTCGAGACCGTAATGCACGCGGTCAAGCGCACCGGCACGGACAATTTCGCTGAAGAGCTCCTTCGTGGGGTCATCCATCAGGGTGACATGGTCGCTGTCCCAGCGTACGGGACGGCTCACATGGAGCATCAGCTCCGGAACAAACTGCAGCAGCGCGCTCACCTTGTCGGAAGGGGATTCCGTGGGATGATAATGGCCGGTGTCGATTGTGAGGATTTTCCCGTTTTTGGCGGCGTATGCGGTATAGAAGTCATGGCTGCCTACGGTGAAGCTCTCCAGCCCGATGCCGAAGACCTTACCCTCAATGCAATCCTTCATGTGCATCTTTTTCTCAGCGAAAATCTCATCTAAGGATTCATTGAGCAGCTTTCTGTAAAGGTAATGGTTCACGCTCATGTCCTTACAGCCGTCATGCACCCACACGTTCATGATGCAGGGGTCGTTCTGCGCCTTGCCCATGGCATCCGCGATGTCGCGGCAGCGTTTGGTGTGAGCGATCCAAAAATCGCGGATACCCTTGTCCGGATTGGAAAGGCTGAGATTTCCGCTTTTAGGATGGCTGAAGGAGGTGCTGTTGAAATCGAGCGGAATATGGTGCTCCCGTCCCCAGTCCATCCAGCTTTGGAAATGTTCGGGGCCGCATTGGTCACGTTCGACAAAGCGTCCGCCAAAGTCGCCGTAGATTTCATGCAGGTTCAGCCGGTGGCTTCCGGGGATCAGGCTCATGGCCTTGAGGATGTCGGCCCTGAGCTCCTCCATGTTGCGGGCCTTCCCCGGATAGTTCCCCGTGACGCCCAAGCCGCCGCCCAATTCGCCGACCCGTTCAAATCCTGCCACATCGTCCGCCTGCCAGCAATGCAGGCTCAGATGGAAATCCTGCATCTTCGCTATGACCGACTCGGTGTCCACACCGATGGCCGCATATCTCACTTTCGCCATTTCATAGGCGCTGCCTATCTGTTGCTCTTTTGTCATTTCTATGTATGATTAATGGTTATAAAATAATTTTCAAAAACTTACGGTAGCCCTCATCCCAGGCATCACCCTTTTCCGGCATATAATGCTCCAACGGCAGCTGCGCGGCCAGTTCGGAACGCAAACGGTCCAAGCTCAAACTGCTGTCGGCGGCGATGCGCTGCAGCATCACATTGCCCCAGGCGGTCGCCTCGGAGGGGCCAGCCACCACAGGACGGCCTATGCTGTCTGCAGTCCACCGGTTAAGCAGCCTGTTCTGACTGCCTCCGCCGATGATGTGAAGCACCTCCACCCGCTGCCCGGACAATTGTTCCAGTCCCTCCAAAACCTGCCGGTAGCGCAGGGCAAGGCTCTCAAAGATGCATCGGGCCAGCTCACCGCGATTTTCCGGAACATGCTGCCCTGTACGGCGGCAATAATTCTTGATGGCCGCCTCCATGTCATCAGGCATCGCGAAGTCCGGAGCGTCAGGGTCGATCAGGCTATGGAACGGCTTGGCAGTCTCCGCCGCCCCTATCCACTCGGAATACGGGACTTCAGGACATTTTTCCCGGCAACGCTCCAGCAGCCACATGCCGCAAATGTTCTTCAACACCCTGATGCTGCCGCAAACTCCGCCCTCGTTGGTAACGTTCAGCAAAGCGGCCTCCGCATTAATCAAAGGTTCTGTCGTTTCAATGCCCATGAGGGACCAGGTTCCGCTGCTAAGGTAGGCGAACCGTCCGGTGCAGGCCGGAACTGCCGCAACCGCCGATGCGGTGTCATGCTCCCCGACCGCAACGACCGGAACCGCCCCAAGGCCGGTAATTCTCTGCACATCCGGTGTCAATGTGCCGATTGTTTCACCAGGTGTCACAAACCGTCCGAAATTTCCCTCCGTCAGTCCGACGGTGTCCAATATTTCCGGAGAGAGCCGTTTGCGCCGCGCATCCACAATCTGCGCCGTGGTGGCGATGGTATATTCGCAAACCTTCTCACCTGTCAGAAGGTGACACAGCGCATCCGGAACAAAAAGCAGTTTTTCCGCATTGGTGAAAGCGGAATCGCCTCGTTGCGCCAAGGTGTGCATCTGGAACAGGGAGTTGAAATCCATAATCTGGATGCCGGTGGTTTCATAGGTCGCATCGCGGGAGTTCTCTGCAAAATAGCGGTCGGCGGCACCGGCAGTCTGCTGGTCGCGGTAGGAATAGGGCAGCCGCAGGAACCCGCCGTCGGAGCCCACACATACAAAATCGCAGCCCCAGGTGTCAACACCTATGGAATTAAGGCGTATCCCTTCTGAAGCAATGTTTTTCAGCCCCACCAGCACCTGGCGGTAGAGTTCGTAGATATCCCAATGGAGATGGTTCCCAACCGGTATAAGATGATTGGGGAAACGATGTATTTCCTTCAGGGACAGCTCCTTCTCCGATACAGTAGCAAGCATGACCCGGCCGGATGTGGCTCCCAGGTCAATGGCGGCAAAGTATTGTTTTTCCATATCAGGCTAATCTTGTATTTTGAATCATCGGCTGCCATATTTGAGGGCCTGTTGGTGGTCCTCCTCTGTCACATAGTAATAAATTGTTGTGTGATAGGAGTTCCTCTTCTGATGGCAGTTGTAATCGGAATAGGATTTGTAGATGCTTTTGGGCAGGCTGTCATCCCTGCAGTATTGTATGCGGCTCCCGTCCTTGAACTCAATCGGGCAGAAACAGGGAGTGTTTGACAGGTATCTCTCAATATCGTCGTAGTCATAGCATTGGCCCAGCCTATGCTGGTCTATCAAAGTGTATATTGCATTTGGCGGCAGTTTGTAAATGGTGTCATACACAATTGTGTCCTGCGTATGATTGCACAGGTAGTAGTTGAAGACATGGCCAGGGTCGCATGCGCATAAAAGCAGGGTCAGCATTCCTAAAATCATCAGTCGGTGTCTCATATTAATTATTTTTTTTATATAACGTATATGTTGCCGAAATATTACAGGCAAAGGATTTTTTTTCACGGGAATTCCCGTGGGGAATCACCAAGTTCTCGCAGCTTTCCATCTTCTCCACCATCAACAACCTGACCAACATCTCCATGGACGACAGATATGCAGCCGTCAGCGGCATTACGGAGCAGGAGCTGGCCACCGCCATGGCGCCTG
>JAEEGH010017034.1_pt1 | contig 15564 bp, 12 predicted proteins | sample 9134181 | NCBI WGS metagenome assembly JAEEGH01 (sample SAMN16246544, study PRJNA631951) | gut metagenome | biome: gut microbiome; feature: rumen; material: DP-attached | host: Bos | place: Iran: Karaj | collected 2018-10 | reverse complement strand
CGGACTCACCATTTTTTTGTTTGAAAAAAATGAGTCCGTAGCTCAGCTGGCTTGAATTAGATACAGCACCTGCCTTCTTGCCCATTTGGGCAAGGTCGTGAGTTCAAGTCTCACCGGACTCACCATTTTTTTGTTTGAAAAAAATGAGTCCGTAGCTCAGCTGGCTTGAATTAGATACAGCACCTGCCTTCTTGCCCATTTGGGCAAGGTCGTGAGTTCAAGTCTCACCGGACTCACCATTGGGAAATCTGTCCAGACTTTTAAAGTTTTGGATTTAATATAGAAAATATCAATTTCTAAAAGAAGTTGGTATTTTTTGTTATTTAAAGAAAGGACAGGTTTTAATGATTAATATTGTTAAGAAAGAATTAGAGTTTGATGATGAATTAAAAAAGAAGATAGAATTTATATGTGGCTTTTGTAATACTACTCCAACAATAATAAATGGTAATATAAGAAAAATAGATAGAACTAATCTATCGTATATTGAACCCCATAGAATAATTATTAAAGGAATAACAATATCAGTTAATGAAACGAATAACACTCAAAAAAAATATTGAATATAATCCAAATGTCGTTTTAACAGCTTTAATGAAGAATGGATTGGATTAAGAATATTTGGTATAGGACAATTTTATACAGATGAAGAATATTACGAATTTTGTAACAACACATTTTTTCAAATGGTGAAGTTACCCCTTTTGGTGCTACAAAGCCTAAAGGTGCTATTGTTATAAAAATAGAAAAAATTGAAGAATTTAAGTAATGTAATAAATTATGAATTGAGGAATTTTGATGAGAAGATTAACGCGAAGATATATTATTAATTCTTTAGATGGTTTAAACTTAAGTGAACCAATTAGATACGAAAGATATTATATTGATGATAATTTAAGAATACAAAAAAAGGATAATATATACCAAAAAGAAAAATTAGATAATGATAACAATATTATTGCTAAAATAGACATATCAGAAAATGAATTTTTAAATTTAAAAGAGAAATCTTATTCTGAAATAATTAGAGATAGTTACGTTCTCTTAAATAATAATAATATTTCTATAAAAAAATATTTAGGAAAATATAAGGGGTTATTCAGAGTAGAAGTTAAATTTGATTCTATTGATGATATGAATAATTATAATAGGGAAATTTGGATGGGAGAAGAAATAACTAATTCTCCTTTGGCTTTTGATAAGTATTTAAGTAAATTATCTGATAGTGATTTTCATAATGAATTAAAAAAGTATATAAAATTGTAATACAAATTTCAGAAATATTATTGCTACTTTTTTATTCTTTGGTAAAATCTTATTAGAAATTGATATAAAACTATAAATATTTCTAATTTGTGAGTAAAAGTTTGAAATAACTTAACCACTCGCACCATTTTTTTGTTTGGAAAAATGAGTCCCCCCTTATATCGAATTACAATTCGTCGTCTTCAGGCTCAGCATCAGTGGGCTTCTTTTTTGCCTTCTTCGCAGCCTTTTTACCTTTTTTATGATGTATTTTTATCACAATAATCATTACAATTATTAGCACGACTACGCCACCCGCAATTGCCAACCCCCACCACGGCAAATTAACGACAGCATGGCTCAAGATCGACTCCTTCTGCTTTCCCTCGGCGTCGATATAGCTAATTCTCTGCTCAACTGTATACACGCCATAACCAATTTTCGCGCGCGTCTCATCCGTAATTGTAAACGACTCTTCGGCACCCGGAACGACTTCACGCTTTTCTTCGACCGCCTGCTTCCACTCGTCTAGGCCGAAAGCATTCTTATATTGCACGATGTAGTGCGATGAGAAACCGGCCGTACCGCCATTCTTAACCTTTGCAGACGCACCGATTTTCTCGCCAAAGTTAAAGAAACCAATATTTTGCGAGGTTACTTTTCCGTCATACTTATAGTCTTCATTAACAACATCTGCTCGGATCTTTACATATTGCGTATCGTTATCATCCCCATTAGAAACCTTTACTCGTGCGTAATAAGTACCGCCTTTGGCATTCGTCGGCACCATCAGGCGTACGCCAACCTGAATTTTTGCACCAGGATTAACGTCAAATTTACGCTTACCGCCCACAAAAGCAATCCAATCAACAACGGCTTTTTGTTCATCGGATAAAGAATCTGACTCATATTCTACCGCCTCAATGCGCATCGTGACTTTTTGGCTCGCAGCGTTCTCTATTACGAGACTCTTCGTATAGCTACGCCCCGCCTCGGTGATTCGACCATAGGATAATTCGGTCGTATCTAAACTAATATGAGGACGATCAACTGTCCCCTCGTCTACCACGTCAACTATACAATTTGTTTTTCCAGACAAATCGCCAATACAATTCGTTCTCGCCTCTTCGGCAAAAGTCATAGAGCTTACGCTTGCGCAAAATATCATCACGAAAGCTACTGCGCCAAACCACAATTTTTTATCCATCACTCCTCGCTTTTTACTATATTAATAATATCACAAATCTTCATAATAATTATGCATAAAAATACTTAGATCAAACAAGATTTGGTGAATAAAATTAACAAAGCCATATTCTCTTGTAATTTATTAGACTGCGCAACGAAAACTATTGTTAGTCGTTTTTATTATCACTCGGACGGTAAAATACGTAAGTGACATCATTCGTATTGCGATTAGGATCGACGAACTCTCCATTCTCATTTTTTGGATAGACTAGCTGATAGCTATACTCTTTTAGGAAAAGATTCATATCCTTGTTATGGTAATCAATCGACGGCATTACGATAATTTTTGGCTTCTCAGTTCTAAGTGCATTAAAGAATTCTTCATTATTATCCCTAAAAGCTCCCACAGCTTTCGTGTAGAACATAAAGCGTGTAGCCGCACGACGATTAGAGACATTATAAATGACGGGTATATGTCCAAACACCTGTATCTTATCGTCCTCGTCGGTATATTCATTTATAACCTTAACAATATTCAGCGTCGATTCGCTATTTCCTTTAGGGCTTACGAACGAGCTAATATCGTTACGTATTATTTTCGCCCATATCGGAACAATCACAATTGCGAATATAGCCAGCACCACAATAGCATTAGTTCCCGCAACGTCCGAAGTAAACGCTAATTTCTTTCCCTTTTTTACGCGAGTTGGCAACTGGGCAAACAATACTGAATACGGATAAATTAAACTCGGGAACAACATATTGACATAATGATGCCAAGCATGTCCAGGCATCGATGCCAACACGACGCTCGCTACAAAGAAAATTAAAGCGTAAATATCCATCTTTTCACGATGTACAATTATGCGATAAACCATATAGCCAACAGCAAAAGCAATAATCTCGAACGACAAGAAGAATACTATCGCATCAATTCGGTTAGTCATCCCAATGCCGGCGCCACTATAAAAGAAGTTAAACTCTATGAACTGTTCATAAAAGTCTTCCAACGCTCCATTTGTCGCCAGCCAAACCACGCAAGGCACAACCAAACACGCAACCCCTAATAAGAACAAGCTAACAAAGCGAAACAGATCTTTAATTTGTTTTTCGCGAATTGTCTTAATGGCAATAACTACGCCAAACACCGCCCACACCGCTATAATATTAGGACGCAGCATTAAGACCGCCCCACAACACGCACCGCACAGCCATACGCTAATGTTTTTGACTTTGTTTAGAACTAAATATTTTATAAATATATATAGTGAGATAGAAACAAACGGCATCGCCAGCAAACAGCAGCAGACTCCCGCTCCGTGAGTACCGCCATACGTTGATTCCAACAGAGTCATAGGCACAATTGTCGCCAATAATGCCTGCCATGGCTTGCACTTCAAAAAACGCGCTATCAAATAAAACATACAGACGGCTACAAATATAGCCAAGAATTCAAACACCCATTCACCATGATATTCATCAATATAACCGCCAACTGCTTGCATTATATATAGCAACGGTCCCTTATGGTCAAAAACATCTTTATATGGCATTCCGCCATCGCGAATAACTTGCCCAACATATTTATACACATTCGCATCAATATATCCATCGGCATGCTTGTGAATACCCCATTCACTCAATTGCGCTAAACAAAAACTAATCAAAACTAATGCAAAAACGATTAGCGCCTTTTTGGCTATAATTCTGTTATCATTTTTATTAAAAATAAACAGCTTACTAGCTATATAGTTAACAATTATCACGACAATATTCGAAATAATCTTCACGATTACATCTGGACAATTAAAACGGTCAACAAATACATACATAATAGCAACATCAAGAAACCCCGTTAACAATCGACAGGCCGTGAATGAGCATATTTCCCTAAAAATCTCTTTTCGAGTTTTTGCATTACTATGAAAGACCCAAAGACGATTTGTTACATAGGCAAAAGCTACTGCAAGTGCCCAAGCAATCGAAGTAGCAATAATTGTGTTTAAGTGCAACACGTACGCACAGAACCAATACACTAAAACATTTACCACTGTCGTGCATACGCCAAAGAAAAGATAAGCAACAATGTCTTTGTATTTATCTAGCATTCTCTTAAACATCTGGCCAATTTACTCCTTGTCACTCTCCGCGCGTTCAAGATTTTTTAATGATTTATTTATCTGGCGAAAATCCTTAAGCGATTGACGACCAATTCGAAAAATTTTCGGTAAATTAATCGAATTTACACCACCTTGGCGTGGACGAAATGTGATTGGGACATATTTAACCTTCTGTCCGCGTTTGGCATATATAACCGATAGAATCACATTCGAAAGATTAAAATCCTTAGGAACATATTTGATATTCTCTTTTAAACTCTTCGCCGTCATTAATCGAAAAGGCGTATTTGCATCCGTAACTTTAACATGAAAACATAAACGAACCACAAAACGCAACGTCTTCGTAACGATTACACGCGCTAACCCATCTTCCCGACCTTTACGATGGCCAATTATCATATCATACTCATTGCGCTCTTTCCAAAAACCATCAAATTCGCTTGGCAAGGTTTGACCGTCGGAATCGGTTTGAAAAATAAAATCAGCATCATGTTCCAGCGCGTAATGATAGCCATAAAGAACCGTCGCACCGTGACCAGCATTCGGCTTAGTAATACAAGTTAGTTGCGGATGGCCTTTTTTCAATTTTTTCAAAATTTTATACGTGTCATCTTTACTGCCATCATCAATAATCACCAATTGCGATTCTCTATTGATTCTTTTTACTACCGGATACCAATCGTTCACTAGTTGCTCAATATTGTCCGCCTCATTATAGGCGGGGATAACAATAAATAGCTTTTTCACTATATCTCAACTCCACACTTTTTCTAATAGTATATCGCTATTTTTTTCTTCTAATCAAGCTTAAAAAATAAAAAACTTAAACTCGTACTAGTAGCTAAAACAAATCTTCATAATAATTATGCATAAAAAAATACCCCCAGTATTATCCGTGAGGGTATATTTTTTATTTTTGTCGACTACGCCGCTTCAAGGCGTCCGGTCATTCGGATCACCCGAAAAACCATTATCTACACATAGCGTAGATCCACCCTCAAGAAAAACGCGCAACGCAAAAGCGTGCATATTAGCCGATTTTCCAAGGTTATCATCAAAAGTATCCCCATTACACCGCGCTACGTCATCATATTGGATATCGCCGAGCTGCATTTTAGCCCATGAGTTTCCGGACGTTCGTCCGTTTGCTGTCGGATCAAACCCATCGCGATTATAGGATCTTCTTGTTTTACAATCATAAGCTTTCGCCGTCCCCCAAAGCGCAATTTTATACGGCTCACCGGTAGACGGATCACGCATCTCGTCGCCCACATATCTATTCCAAAATGTACAAAAACCATTTACGCTAAATGCCTTACTATAATTATCCGTTACGCTACCAGAATTATGCGTTTTCCATCGGTTCATAGCAGCGATTATCGCTGTTAAATCTCGCTTGCGCTGGGTATTTCTCTGCCCCCGCTGCATCGAAGGTAAAGCTATAAAAACCATCGCAAAAATCAAACCAGCGATAGCTAACACTAACACCACTTCTATAATAGTAAAACCTTTGTTTTTCTTCATAACCACTTTTTTATTGATATTTAAGCGAAAACGCTCACCCTTTTCTTCTATTAAATCAAATAGCTTTTCGAAAAGCAAATCAAACTCATGCAAAACGTAATAATAGTCCGAAAATAATAAAACGCCACTAGAACACCCCCGGCCTAGCCGGGGGTTCTAATTATGTCATGAGTAGTTTCTTATAGATTGCGCTTCTCCACAGACATCCGTACTTACGAAGCACCTTCGAAGAGCTTATGCTCTCAGGCTTTTCGACATATCCAGTCATTTCGGATGGAAACTCATTTATCTCTGACTTAGTCAAAATATCAATAATTTTCCCATCCCCAATAGCCCCCTGGATAGCTTCCACTATGTCCATGTCGCTGAGGTCGAACTCGCCATTATCAAACCGAAGCCCACTGCAATCATCGGCAGACTTTTTCAGGACGAAGCGATATTCGGCGCCACTAGGCAACTCGAGACAATATATAATCTCGATGTCAGGCACAAAGTCACTCTCCATCATCCATTCAAGAAAGTTGGGATGAATCTTCCCTTTTATCTCGAGAGTTGCTCCGCAAATAAGCCCCTCATCTATAGCGGCTTGATATTTTAGGAGCTGATTTCTAGCAGCAGCACTAGTGCCATATGGTAGGCGTGGATAGCTTTTTACTTCATATGCATACGGACGCTGTCTGCCGTCGCTACATACTCGCACAATCGGAACATCAAAGTCAATCTTTGCACTACACTTTTTCGTGCATTGCTCAAGATTGTCTCTTGCATAGCCGGTAAAGGATACCGTCACAGGATCAATGTCAAAGCATATGCTCTCCAACTGTGCCCCCTCCCCCTGATAATACCGGATGCGGCTAAGTTCGTAGATGACGCCTAGGATCCTGGTTACACACGTTGCTTCATCGCGGCTACCAGGCGCATTTCTTATTCTATCAATATAACTCGACCAAACCCGGTCCGGCATACACAGCGACCGACTCAACTCCCGAAGATCGTTCTTTGCTCTCTCATCAGGAATCTTACTTATAGAGTCACGCATTAAGGTCATATTACACATATAAACACCTTCTTTTTAAAAAACATTCACAACGTTTACTTAGTCACAGACTATAACTATATTATACCAGATTTTGTACAAAAAGTCAATGCACTCATAACTCATCAATACTTTTACAACAAAGAGGCGGCTCGAACCGCTCCAGAACAGATGAAAAAGGCCTCGAAGAGGACCTGAATTCATTCTGGTGCACCATAGTGCGCAAAGTTCGAACCGCAATCCAGGCTGATATTTTAGATAATTTGAGTCAAAAGGGGGCCAGTCTGTGTTGAAAAAAGTTTGATGGCTATAGCTTCGTCAACAAAGAAGGTAATGATTGTATCTCAAGCAAAGATACTACTAAATGTCGCTAAAGACAACATTCGTCTCAAATACCACCGCTCTTCATATTAGCGGGGGATATTTTGTACCATAGCCCAATATGCCCATTGACAATTATGCATGAGCAATATTATACTAAGACCAGTAGAGTGATGGAGTTACTCACAAAAAAACAAGTAGGAGTAACTCAATGAAAATGAAAAACAGAAATACAAACTATAATTCTCGGCTTATGCGTAGCCTCTGTCTTTTTGCGGCTGGTATTTTTGGCGCTGGCGGCATCATTGCGGCTGCTTCTGTCCTTACATCCAGCCAGTCGTCTTATGCTGCCAATTTAACGGTAGTAAACGACGACTTTATCAGCATCGGTGCCGCAGAGGTACAGTTCAGGCCAGATGAAATTCTAATGAGCAAAGTTGACAGCGTCACGCTTTCTGGCAGTCTAGTCAGACTATCGAATGCTAATCAGGCATACTTGCCGAGCGGAACTGCGGATCCAACGGATTTTATAGCTATCAAGAAAACCGATTCGATAGCCGGCGCTAAGGCGGTTTTGCGCTGGGATAAAGCCGCCGTATATCCTGACGGCACCGAGCTCAATGTCGAAATGACCCTAGATAATTTTGACGTCGTTTCTTCGGGCCATACTTACGAAACTACAAATCCTGACTATAACTATCTCCTAACCGATTGGACTAACCCAGAAACGCATAAGCCCCTTCTTCATTTTTCCGCATATACGAGCCGCGTAAAATTCGATGTTACAACGAGGGTGTTTGCTTCGGGATACACTAACCCTATAGACAAGAAGACCATCCTTCGCTTCGTTGATCTAGATAATAACGATGCAGATTGCGCGGGTTCAGTAGACCACGAGGGCATTACGCTCATAGACGGCATTGCGGACGGCAAAATCCACTTGATGCAGAACGCTAGGGTTCAAATTTGTAATACTGATTACGGCAACAATACGCGAATTGTAGGCACTGGCCCAGCAGTAAATGATCCAGAGACGGGTTTTGCTGCATATATGAATACCGGTTCCATGAAATATCGTTGGACTGGTAGCGACGTTGGAACTGGCGTCGGCTTTATTGATTTCTCCAAGGTCATCACCTCCACCTCCGGCAACTACGCAGACAAGGGTAAAATTACCGTTACGGACAACGAAGTGCTCTGGAAGGAAGACAAGAAGATTGTCATGACGCCAGATGCTGGCTACAAAGTGTCCAAAGTCACTGTTGATGGTACGCCAATCTCCTTCACGCCAAACGCTAACGGCGTAGTCGAATATACCTTCAATGATGTCGTCAGCGATCATCGCATCGATGTTCAATTTGAGCCAACCACTGGCTATACTCTCATCGTACATCACTACCTTGAAGGCACAGAGCCACCTTTCTCCGTAGCAGATGACGTCACCAAAGATGGCCTCACCTACGACGAACACTATACGACTGAACCTGCTAAGAATCTCGATCCAAAGTATGAACTCGTTAAAACCCCAGATAACGCCGAGGGCGACATCAAAGGTAATACAGAAGTCATCTACTACTACCGCATCGTCAAAGGCACCGTCACAGTTCATCATTGTAAAGAAGGCGAAGATTGTTCTGACCCAGAACCAGATCCTAAAGTCTGTGCTGAAACCGGCAAGAAATGCGAACCACTCGCTAAACCAGAAGTCTCTGTCTGTGTACGTGGCGACAAGGTCGGCATTACACCAAAGACCTTTGACCATTACTATCTAGTCGATTCTCCGGATTTCACTGAAGCAGATTGTGACACTACTCCAGAAGATCCTAAAGATCCTATCATCTACCACTATGGCCAAAATGGCACCGTAGAAGTCCGCTTCTGCGACAAGGCTACTGGTAACTGTAATCTTGCTCCAATTGAGACTGACGAAGGCAAAGATGGTGACATCTCCGAAATTTGTAAGCCAAAAACCATTTCTGGCTACAATCTCGTTGACAAGAATGCGGAATACGATTGTTTCTATAGCAGAGACAACAATGTAGTCAAAATCTGGTACAACAAGATTAGCAACCCAATCACTGCCGACAACGGCATTGCCGGCTACATCGCAGGCGCACTTGGGCTAGTTACAGCTACTGCTGGATCCATTATGTATCTCATTAAGCGCCGCTAACAGAAAACGTATAGCTCTATAAAAAACTCCCCCTACGATGTGGGGGAGTTTTTAAGTATCTGCGAACATGCTACATCTTGAACTCGCTTAATATGCTCGAACATCGACCAACAAAATAGGGTCTTTTACAGATATAAAGACCCTATCGAATTAGCACATAAATATATTAAATCTACATTTGGTGCGCCTCACTTCGCCAAGTGATTACCATCTACAAAACTGGCAAAACCCAGCAATGAACCGTGGCGCAATACTATAGAGCTTTGGGATCCATCCGATAATAACCGTCTAGCGCGTGATATGCTTCCAGAGTTCGCTTCTCAGCCCCAAATAACGAGTCATCAAACCAAACAAAATCTTGATCCATATCAATCCCCTCAGTCTTCAAAACTTCCCAATCGGTTTCTGGGTAGTGCTCCAAAATATACTTAACCAACTTTACGATATCTTTTCTGGAGATTTCGTGCCGAGCAATACGCCGTCTATATCAAGATAGATGTTCATCTTTACCACCAGTCATGCTTGTTAATATCTTTGGAGCGATTAGTTCTATGGTCTTTTCGTCTAGTATTCCATCATAAAATTTATCGATAATCTTGCGGAATACTTTTTCGTCAGGGCTAGCTATAGAAAACAGAGTCATAGACGACCGAAGTTTTAAATTATCTGGGAATGGAAAGACTTGGCTAATATCGTCAACTTCTAGATTTGCCACCACGCCGCAAAGCTCTAATAAGTTTTGTCTTAGGGTTGCGTTATTTAGATAGGCTTTGGCCTCATCTAAATCTTCGATTCCGTAATACTTGGCATTGTTGCTACTACCTAAACCTTTGAGTTGCGGGAACGTATACCACATATAATGCCCGTATTTTCTACCAGCACTTAATTCTTCTAGTACGCGTCTATGAGAAGATTCCTGTATCATAATGAACCTATCTAAATCGTGTTTTACAGGCTCAATTTTCGTCATCTTGCGAGCTTTTTCTAGAAATTTTTTATCTAAAGTTGCATTGCGCTGTAATTTGACTATCTCAATATTCCTTTTAGCTATTTTTAGGGCTTCATCTATCGTGCCCCGAGTCTTTTCGTCGTCGTCAAGATTAATAAATAGTTTTGAAAGTCGTTTAATTAACGGCAACTCTCTTTCATCAGCGACACCTTCACACGCCGCAGTGAAAAAACTAAGTCTTTCTTCCTTAAATTTCTTAGTGAATTTATCAAAATCGTCGATTAGTCTTTGTAAAATATAGCCCTTAGTGTCGAACGTGTTTCTACGCATAAGTAATTTTTCTAAGCAAGCTTCTTTTGCCTTTATTCGGTATTTTTTAGTTGGTTGCCCTAGCAGTGAATTAAGGACAATTTTTGCCTCCTCTTTTGAATCACACCAACCAAGATTATTACCAGCTTGCTCGGGCGGAAACTCGGATAGAACATTTACAAATTGTTCTTTGAGTAGTAATTTATTATTTTTTAGCCCTAAAATCCGGCTAGAAATCCACCACGGCAATTCCTTTATCTTATTGTCAGGCAGACCTGCAAGGCTCTTCAGATATTCTCCGAGCTCTGGATTTATATCCGTTAACTTATCATTATCTATGCAGAGTATCCAAGTCATAGCGTCTATGAAAATATTTTTCTCTGGCTCGTCACTCTCATCCCATCTGCCCCAATCCTCATTAATCGCTTTGTTAATTTGACGCAAACTCTTTACTCTTGGCCAATAAAGATTATAGATTATATTCGTAAACGGCAAATCATCTTCTATCTTTTTTGGTAAATACGTCCATATCTCATTTAACGCCGACCCTGCCGCATAAAATAGCGAATCTTTTTCTGTAGTTTTTAAAATATGGCAAATGACTTCAAAAAGCTCAGCTACTGGCTTTCGGTCAGCCAATAATAATTGGTTTCTCAAATAATATTCGGCGAACGTATCGTTGAGTTTACCGTCCAATATTTGCCTCCTGATTTTTTCGTCCGCTTCTTTTGTAAAATTTATTACTCGCGGCTCCTTAAAAAAGTCGATTACACTGTCGGCGTCGTCGGTTTCCTTTATGGAGTAATGCGTATACTTATTCGCCAAATCTTCGCCAGCTTCTTGGGCTATTGTACTAAGCAGGTTTTTAACGCTATCCTCGACAGTCTTTATTAGTCCAGGGGTAAGATTAAACTCAGATTTAATTGCGTCATCATAAAAACTTTGCTTAATTGGTAAATGTTTGATAATAAGCCTGCGGAGTTTCTCTTCGCCGATTCTGGCATAGGCGTCTCTCGCCCGATAGACCCCCAGCGTGAATTCGTCTGCATCATTAAAGCCACTATTAAATTGTAGATGGTCATTAAATTTCTGCGCAAGAATTGCGTTTTCCCAACTTTCGGCTGTAATCCGTGAAACATATCTATCAAAACAGAGGTCTGTTAAGGGTTGTAGTGTAAAGGACTTATCGAAGAAATAAAATTTCCGATAATATAAACTAATGACCGTTTGCCAAAAAATTTTGTCTGAAGACGGTTTTATTTTGTGCTCTTTTTTGTCGATTTCGCAGATAAAAACTTCCGAATTTAAATCTGGCTTCAACCAATGCTCAGTTGGCATAAAAACGTCGTCAACCAAGAATAGCTCGGATTTCGAATTTCTGATAATATAGTTGATATTGTAAAAAGGTGCATTATAAGGGAACACGACGAGGTATCTCTTAAGAACGTTGTGCTCGAGCGAATAAATTAGCCATTCATTGTCCCCGCGGTAATTAAAAATAGCTTCGGCATAAATGATTTCTCGTGTTTTAAACTGATTACAAAAATTATCAAACTCAGTTTGTTCCTTGATGGTAATTTTTTCTTCGTCGCTCATACTTATAAATACCGTTCTTGCCTTAAAGGTTTATTGCGCCTCATTTAACGCCCGCTAGATGGGTTGTGATTAAATCTGTATTTACCTTTATAGATTATCACCCAGTAATTATCTTCATCTGTTGTAATTTCAATATCTTTCTTCTTATTTTTATTGATATATAATTTAAAATCTCCATCCGGATTGATATATTCCAAATATTCATCTCTATCAAAGTCTAGCGCATGGTCGCCAGTACGGACGTTTTGCCAATATATTTCTCCGTCTACCTCGTAGCCAACATCATAAAAATTTCCTAAAGATTCGCCTACGTGGTCGTACCATCTATCGTAATAGGAGTAATAAAAAATCACATCTTGTTTTTCGTCTTTAAAAGTAGGCTCGCCTCTCGTTTCTTTTATATCGATATATTTTTTCGCCATAGCGCCTCCTTAATTTTAATTATATTTCGTTATTCAAAAAAATATAAAGCTTAGTTATCGTTATAGCCAAATTCTGGATTACGGGTTAAAAGTAGTTCTTTCCACCAAGATTCTCGGCGGATAATAATCTCGTCATTGACAGACGATTTATAGATATCGAGTATTGAGTAACGGAAATTGTGCTTCACATAATCTAAACCCTCATTTGCGATCAACTCCTTCAAGAGTTTATTGCCGCCATGACCATTTTTAGCGTAGTCCTGCCATCTGCCGAGTATCATATTATCGCCATAAGCCGAGCCGACGTAACGTTTATTAGTCGCCGTGTCGGTAATCAAGTAAACGCCTTTCTGATTTTCAAGCGCAGTTCTCCAAGTCTTCAGCTTCAAGACTCGGCTTAGGTCTTCCCAAGAGAGATTGACGTTTTCATATCCAGGAAAAGCTTCGGCAATTTCATTATACGGTTCTTCTAGTATCGTTTTGACGGTCAGTTTTTCAATATTCTCAATACTCTTCATCCGAACGTTCCTAGTGTTGCGGTCTTTCCAAGTGATAATTAGCCTACCAAGATACTGCTTATAATCTGATGTTGCTTCCTCGTCTGCTTCGATGAGCTGCTTGCTATCATCTAATACCTTGAAAACGTTTACGAGTAGCCAATCTTCGGCATCGTATGGGATAAAACAAAACACCACTTCATCGTTAACGAAGCGTTTATTGTTTGGGTCGTGAGTCTTGGTTGAGTTTTTTACCAACTCAACTTCGCCTCGCCGATACATACTTAGCAAATCAAAACGCCTAGACTCTCGCCCAAGCTTCGCTTTCATGTACTCCGGCAAACCATCGGGGTTATAATCCCAATCGCTATTAAAAACTAGTTTTAGATTTTTTAGTTCATTGTCTGGCAACTTGAGGAGGTCAACAAATTTAATGTTTTTCATATCATCCTTTCTTGACCATAATAAAAATGTGGCCACTTACCTAAGTCGCCAGACTATTCTTACGATCTGAGTTTTGAACCCTGATTGTGACAAATGACCACACTTTTGTTCAAAACTGAACAAGTTGTAATATTGAATAATCTGGCTCTTTAATTATGCCATAAATGCATGAAAAAGACCCCTTGCGCTATGGTCTTTTGAATACTTTATCCTGTCGCCTAATCTGTAGTATGCAGATAATACTGCAAATTTTCTCCTTTCCAGTTATCAAGTACGAAACCATGATATTCTTCCCATAGCTCCGCATATAGTTTGCTCAAAATGGTGTTTTTGGCGTTGACTAGCTCGCAATATGCTCGAGGCCGGCATGATAGTCGATATGGTGGTAGATAATGACGTTATTAAAGACCTGCAATTCCCAACGCATCCGTTCACAAATAACGCGAGCGGAAAACTTAATCTTAATATCCAGTTTGCCCTATCTAAGCAATACTCGGAGAATCTTAGCGAGAGCGTGCAACGCGGTATGGACTCGAACCTAGAACAAGGCAAATCGTCTGGCGTGCCGAAATGGGGTTATACTCGTAGCGAAATAACCGGTTTTTATGAGCCTAACGAGAATTTCTACTATATCCAAGAGGGTTGGAAGATGCGCTTAGAGGGTTCTACAATAGCCGAGATACTCGAATACTGGCGCGCGCATGACGTTCATCGTATAACAAAGATTACGCGCAAGAATAAGACGAAACGACGCATAGAGATTAGCGACAAAATGGCAACCTCGATATTCCGCGACCCTTTCTATTATGGAATCTTAGTTCAGTCTGGAACATCTGTCGATTTGCGCGAACTAAACCCTAATTTTAAGCCTATGATTAGCGAGAGCGACTATAACGCCGTCCAAGAACTAACTAGGAGCCGAACACGCCGTAATGTAGTTAAATACAAACAAAAAGGCCATATATTCCTACCATTTAGGCAATTCATTAAATGCCGAGAGTGTGGGCGCTATATGTATATATCGCGTAGTCGCGGATATAACGGAACGTATTACTTAAACGCTAGATGCGAGAACAAAGAGTGTTCTAGAAAGCCACGCGCCGTTCGCGTTAAGGTAATACTAGAAGAAATTTACAAAGCCTTAGGCGAACTAAAGTTTGACGAAAAAGATTATAACCGACATCTAAAAGACCTAAAGGAATACGTTGATGTTAAGCTCGATAAGTTAATCATTGAGAAACGTAGCTTATTAGGCGCTAAACGCCGTAAACAAGCAAAAATTAACGAACATGCTACAACTTATTCCAAATTCGATAGCATGACTCCAGAAATCGTTAAACAAAAGGTTCGCGAACAAATCGAAATGCTACAAGAAGATTTAATAAACATAGAACAAGAGTTAGCTAAAGTCGAATCGCAAATCATAGACCCAGAGGGCTTGAAGATGAATCAAGAAAAGTTCTTGAACTCGCTTAATATGCTCGAACAACAGATGAGGGCTAGAAACCCAGTCGGAAAAGACCTTTTGGCGCGAGAAATATTCTTGAACTGGGAAATCGACCAACAAAATAGGGTCTTTTACAGATATAAAGACCCTATCGAATTAGCACATAAATATATTAAATCTACATTTGGTGCGCCCGACTAGACTCGAACTAGCACAGCCGTTTGAATAGCCACTAGCACCTCAAGCTAGCGTGTCTACCAATTCCACCACGGGCGCATAATACTAAGATTATA
>JAEEGH010017029.1_pt1 | contig 15568 bp, 8 predicted proteins | sample 9134181 | NCBI WGS metagenome assembly JAEEGH01 (sample SAMN16246544, study PRJNA631951) | gut metagenome | biome: gut microbiome; feature: rumen; material: DP-attached | host: Bos | place: Iran: Karaj | collected 2018-10 | reverse complement strand
CCCGCCGGGAGAGCCTTTTGAGCATGACGACCGTGGTCCCCCTGCCGGGGGCGCTGCGCACCCGGAGCCTGTCCGTGAAGCTCTCCATGATGGAGAAGCCCATGCCGCTGCGCTCGTCGCCCCCGGTGGTGAACATGGGCTCCATGGCCCTGGCCACGTCGGGGATGCCCACGCCCCGGTCCCGCACCGTCACCTCCAGCACGCCGCCCTCCAGGACCCGCAGCTTCAGTCCCACGGTCCCCAGCTTATCCGGATAAGCATGAACGATGGCGTTGGTCACCGCCTCGCTCACCGCCGTTTTCAGATCCCCCAGCTCCTCCAGGGTGGGATCCAGCTGGGCCGCGAAGCAGGCGGCGCAGCTGCGGGCAAAGGCCTCGTTGCCGGAATGGCTGGGAAACTCCACCCGGACTTCGTTGATCGCACGCATATGTAACGCTCCTTATTCTCTGATGGTGAGACGCTTGTCCGCCCCGGCCGCCCGCAGCACCCGCAGGCTCTGAGCCGGGACCTCCGTCACGACGAGACGCCCGTCCAGCTCCCGCATCTTCTTTTCCGTCCGCAGCAGGAGGGCGACGCCGGAGCTGTCCATAAAGCCCAGGCCGCTCAGATCCAGGGTAAGACGCCGGGGCAGCAGAGCGTCGATCCGCTCGGAGACGGCATCCATGGCCTCCCTGGCGGAATGATGATCCAGCTCTCCCGAAAAACGGAGCTTCAATTCCCCGCCGCTGCAGGAACCGGTGATGCGCATCTCCCCCACCTCCAAAAAAACAGCCCTGTGACGAAGCCTCGTCACAGGGCTATTATAGGTTATCGGGTCTGAAAAAAACGTCGATTCAGCGAAGCGCGCGGAGCTTTGCTGCGCTTTCCCGCAGGTTTTCCACCAGCGCGTCGAGCTTGCGGGCCTTTTCCCGCTCGGCGGCCACCACCTGCTCGGGCGCCTTCGACAGGAAGGCTTCGTTCGCGAGCTTCGCCTTCATGCCCGCCGCCTGGCCTTCCGCCTTCTTCAGCTCTTTGGCGATGCGCTGGAGCTCTTTTTCCACGTCCACCAGCTCCGCCAGGGGCAGGTAGACCCGGGCGTCCTCCGTGATGGCCACGGCGCAGCCCTCCGCATCCGCGGGCGGGACCGCCGTGACGGCGATCTCCCCGGCGGAGGCCAGGCGCTTCAGGAAGGCTTCCCCGTCCAGATAGCTCTGGGGATGCTCCGTCACCACAGTCATGCTGGTTTTTTTGGAGGGCGGCACGTTCTTCTCCGCCCGCAGGGCGCGGACAGCCTTGATGGCATCCATCACCCGCTCCATCTCCGCTTCCTCCCCGGGGAAATCCAGGGCCGGATCGGCCTCAGGCCAGGCAGAGGCCATCAGGGCTTCCCCCTCGTGGGGCAGGGCCTGCCAGATCTCCTCGGTGATGAAGGGCATGAAGGGATGGAGCAGCTTCAGCACCTCCGTGAGCACCCAGAGGAGCACCCGCTGGGCGCCCTCGGCCGCCGCGGCGTCCCCGCTCTGGAGGCGGGACTTGGTGAGCTCGATATACCAGTCGCAGTAATGATCCCAGATGAAATCGTAGATCTTCGCCACGGCCACGCCCAGTTCGAACTTCTCCATGTTCTCCGTGGCTTCCCGGATGAGGCGGTTGAGCCTGCTGAGGATCCAGCGGTCCTCCAGGCGGAGCTCGGCGGGCAGGGCGTTATCCTCCACCTGCAGGTTCATCATCACGAAGCGGGAGGCGTTCCAGAGCTTGTTCGCGAAATTCCGCATGGCCTCGCAGCGCTCGGTGAAGAAGCGCATATCGTTGCCGGGGCTGTTGCCGGTGATCATGTTCATGCGCAGGGCGTCGGCCCCGTACTGCTCCACCATCTCCAGGGGGTCGATGCCGTTGCCCAGGGACTTGGACATCTTGCGGCCCTTGTCGTCCCGCACCAGGCCGTGGATCAGCACGGTATGGAAGGGGGTCTGCCCCGTATGCTCGCAGCCGGAGAAGATCATGCGGCTCACCCAGAAGGTGATGATGTCGTAGCCGGTCACCAGCACGTCCGTGGGATAGAAGTAATCCAGGTCCTCCGTCTTTTCCGGCCAGCCCAGGGTCTCGAAGGGCCAGAGGGCGCTGGAAAACCAGGTGTCCAGCACGTCGGGGTCCCGTTCAATATTCTTGGAGTGGCAGGCTTCACATTCCGTGGGGTCCTCCATGCTGCAGGTCATATGGCCGCAGTCGGCGCAGTACCACACGGGGATCTGATGGCCCCACCAGAGCTGGCGGGAGATGCACCAGTCGTGGAGGCCCTCCATCCAGTTGATATAGTTCTTGCTGAAACGCTCCGGCACGAACTTGGTGCGCCCGCTCTTCACCGCGTCGATGGCGGGTCCCACCAGGGGGCCCATCTTCACGAACCACTGGGCGGAGATGATGGGCTCCACGTCGCTGTGGCAGCGGTAGCAGGTGCCTACGTTGTGGGCGTAGTCCTCGGTCTTCACCAGCCAGCCGCCGGCTTCCAGGTCGGCAATGATCTGCTTCCGGGCCTCGTAGCGGTCCAGGCCCTCGTACTTGCCGCCCTCGGCGTTGACGCAGCCGTTGTCGTCCAGCACCCGGATGACCTCCAGGTTGTGCCGCAGGCCGACCTCGAAGTCGTTGGGGTCGTGGGCGGGGGTCATCTTCACGCAGCCGGTGCCGAAGTCCTTTTCCACATACTCGTCGGCCACGATGGGCATTTCCCGGCCCACCAGGGGCAGGATGCAGGTCTTGCCCATGATATCCTTATAGCGCTCGTCCTCCGGATTCACGGCCACGCCGGTGTCGCCCAGCATGGTCTCGGGCCGGGTGGTGGCCACCACTACATAGCCGCTGCCGTCGCTGAGAGGATAGCGGATGTGCCACAGATGGCCGGGCTTGTCCACATATTCCACCTCCGCGTCACTGAGGGCGGTGGTGCAGTGGGGGCACCAGTTGATGATGCGGCTGCCCCGGTAGATGAGGCCCTTCTTGAACAGATTCACGAAGACGGTGCGCACGGCCCTGGAGCAGCCCTCGTCCATGGTGAAGCGGTGCCGGTCCCAGTCGCAGGAGGAGCCCAGGATCCGCTGCTGCATGACGATGCGATCCCCGTATTTCCGCTTCCAGTCCCAGACCTTCTCCAGGAACTTCTCCCGGCCCAGGTCATAGCGGGTCAGGCCTTCCTTGCGCAGCTCCTCCTCCACCTTGATCTGGGTGGCGATGCCTGCATGGTCCACGCCGGGAAGCCAGAGGGCGGCATAGCCCTGCATCCGCTTGAAGCGGATCAGGATGTCCTGCAGCGTGCAGTCCATGGCATGGCCCATGTGCAGCTGGCCGGTGACGTTGGGGGGCGGCATGACGATGGTGAAGGGCTTTTTACCGGGGTCCCTCTGACCCTTGAAATAACCTCCGTCCAGCCACATCTGATAGATGGCGTCCTCCACGCTCTTGGGATCATAAGTCTTCGGCAGTTCTTTCATAGCTCTCTCCTTCCAAACAAACAGAAAAACCCCGTGCAGAATGCACGGGGCGGAAATCTCTTCCGCGGTACCACCCGGATTTCTCACTTCGCCGCACGCAGAATGCTTCACGGCTTCGCCCGGTAACGGGAGCACCCGTCGGCGCCTACTGACCTATCCGGCGTTCAGACCGCAGCTCGGGGGCGACCTTCGGCGTGATCCCGGCAAAGGCTTGCACCCACCGCCTTCTCTCTGTGCCGAAACAAACGCTTACTCTTCCCCTTCATCGCCTTTATTGGCGGGAGTATACCGCAGTTCCGCTCTTTTGTCAAGGGCGGCGGCCTACAAAATCGCGCCGGTTTGCCCGGAATTCTTGACAGGCGCTTTTTGCTATGTTACATTATCCGTACCGATGGAAGGAGAAGGAAGTCATGACTTTGTTTGTCTTTCGACAGCAGCGGCCTTATTTGCTCAAATAGGCTGCATCCTTCCCTGTCCGGAATCCGGTCCTGACTGCGGTATGGCTCTGCGCCATGCCGATTTTCTATCTTTGGGGGAAAGTCTCATGGATACCAGCGAAAGCAGGAATTTTATCGAACAGTTCGTGGCCGAGGACGTTGCGCCCGGCGGCCGCTTCGAGGGGCAGCAGGTCCACACCCGCTTCCCGCCGGAGCCCAACGGTTATCTGCACATCGGCCATGCCAAGGCCCTCTGCATCGACTTCGGGACGGCGGAGAAATTCGGCGGCATCGCCAATCTCCGGATGGACGACACCAACCCCGCCAAGGAAGACACGGAGTATGTGGAGGCCATCCAGGACGACATCCACTGGCTGGGCTTCGACTGGGGGGACCGCTTCTTCTACGGCAGCGACTACTTCCAGCAGACCTATGAGCTGGCCGTCGGCCTCATCCGGAAGGGCCTGGCCTATGTCTGCGAGCTGAGCCCCGAGGAATTCAAGCTCAACCGCGGCGACATCGGCGTGCCCGCCGTCTCGCCCTGGCGGGACCGGCCCATCGAGGAATCCCTGGACCTCTTCGAGCGGATGAAGAAGGGGGAATTTGCCGAGGGCAGCATGACCCTGCGGGCGAAGATCGACCTCGCCAGCGGCAACTTCAACCTGCGGGACCCGGTGCTCTACCGCATCCGCTATATCGAGCATCACCGGCAGGGCACCAAATGGTGCATCTTCCCCATGTATGATTTCGCCCACCCCATCCAGGACGCCATCGAGGGCATCACCCACTCCCTCTGCTCCCTGGAATACGAGGAACACCGGCCCCTCTATGACTGGGTGGTGGAAAACGTGGACCTGCCCGGCGTCAAGCCCCGCCAGATCGAATTTGCCCGCCTGGGCATCAACTATACCGTCATGAGCAAGCGGAAGCTGCGCAAGCTGGTGGAGGACAAGGTGGTCTCCGGCTGGGACGATCCCCGCATGCCCACCCTCTGCGGCCTGCGCCGCCGGGGATATACGGCCAAGTCCATCCGCAATTTCTGTGACCGCATCGGCGTGGCCAAGGTGGACTCCACCGTGGACTGGGCTTTCCTGGAAAGCTGCGTCCGGGAAGATCTGAATGAGAGCGCTCCCCGGGTCATGGCGGTCCTGCATCCCGTGCGCCTGACGGTCACCAACTACCCCGAAGGGCAGAGCGAGACGGTGCAGATCGAGAACAACCCCTTGAAGCCCGAGGAAGGCGCCCGCTCCGTCAGCTTCTCCCGCCACCTCTGGATCGAAAACACGGATTTTGAGGAAGTGCCGCCGAAGAAATACAACCGTCTCTACCCCGGCAACGAAGTGCGCCTCAAGGGGGCCTATGTGGTCCGCTGCACCGGCTGCGTGAAGGACCGGAAGGGCCACATCACGGAGGTCCTCTGCGAATACGATCCCGATTCCCGGGGCGGCGATCCTGCCGACGGGCGGAAGATCAAGGGCACCATCCATTGGGTGGACGAGGCCACCGCCATCAATGCCGAGGTCCGGCTTTACGACAGCCTGTTCAGCGACCCGGATCCCGACGGCGCGGGGAAGGATTTCATGGATTACCTGAATCCCAGCAGCCTTATCACCCTGGAGGACTGCAAGCTGGAGGCCTGCCTGGCCGAAGCCCGCGCACCGGAACGCTGCCAGTCCGCCAAGGGCTTCCAGTTCCTCCGCACCGGCTACTTCTGCCCCGATACGGAGTGCAGACCCGATCATTTGGTTTTCAACCGGGTCGTGGCCCTGAAAGACAGCTACAAGAAATAAAGCAAGTCTCAGCCGGGACCGGTACTTGCCGGTCCCGGTTCTTATTCGCAAAAGAGGAGCATACTATGTATTTCATTTCCGTTCCTGCTGTGCTACAATAGGCTAAAAGAAAGAACGGGAAAGGGATTTCTGTCCGAGATGGAAGAAGAAAAGAAAGCGCAAAAAAGGGTGAAGCCCATCACCCTGGATAAGCTGCCGCCGGGCACGGACGAAACCCTGGAGGCGGAATTCCGCAAGAGCCGCAGGGAGCGGCGGAGCCTGCCGGACACCATCGAAAACCGGGAGCTTTACCGGGACATCATCCAGATCGCCTGGCCCTCCCTCTGCGAGCTGTTCCTCACCAGCCTCGTCAGCATGGTGGACAATATGATGGTGGGGAACCTGGGCGACTGGGCCATCAGCGCCGTGGGCCTGGCGACCCAGCCGAGATTCATCTTCATGAACCTCATCATGGCTCTGAACACCGGCACCACCGCCATGATCTCCCGGGCCCGGGGCCGCCAGGACCGGGAAAAGGCGGACCGCATCCTCCGGCAATGCATGGTCCTGGTCACCTTCATCGGTGTGATCAGCGCCATTCTGGGCTATGCCCTGTCGGAACCCATGGTGCGCTTCATGGCAAACGAAGGCCTGGAGCCGGACGTGCTTCTGGCAGGCACCCGCTACCTTCAGGTGCAGTTCCTGTTCTTCCCCACCCTGGCCATCGCCAGCACCATCACCGCAGCCCTGAAGGGCACGGGGCAGGCCAAGCCCAGCATGGTCTACAACACCATCGCCAACCTGGTGAATATCTGCTTCAACTGGCTGCTCATCAACGGTCACTGGGGCTTCCCCCGCCTGGAGGTGGTGGGTGCCTCCATCGCCACCGGCATCGGGCAGACCGTGGCCCTGGCCATCGCCCTCTGGTGCGTGTTCTCCGGCCGCTTCTACTGCACCATGCACATGAAGCATCTGCTTTCCTTTGAGAAAGACACCGTTTCCGGCATCGTGAAGGTGGGCGTCCCCAGCGTGGTCGAACAGCTGTTCATGCGTGTCGGTATGATCATCTTCACCCGCACCGTCACCTCCCTGGGCAGCGTCCAGTTCGCCACCCACATGATCTGCATGAACATCCAGTCCATGTCCTTCATGATCGGCCAGGGCTTCGCCGTGTCCTCCACCGCCCTGGTGGGCCAGAGCCTGGGAAAGAAGCGGCCCGACATGGCGGAGCATTACAGCCGCCGCTGCCGCAACTTCGGCCTGGCCGCCGCCTTCGTCATCGGCATCCTCTTCTTCCTCTTCCGCCGCTTCCTGGTGGGCCTCTACAACAAGGACGCGGAGCTGCTCGCCCTGGGCTCTTACATCATGATCTTTGTGGCGATCCTCCAGCCCTTCCAGGCCAACCAGTTCATCCTGGGCGGTTCCCTCCGGGGTGCGGGGGACACCCGCTTCACCGCCATGGTGATGCTCATTACCATCGTGGGCATCCGCACGGCCCTGGCCTATCTGCTGGTGACGCTGCTGCACATGGAGCTCACCGGCGCGTGGATCGCCGTGGCGGCGGACCAGATCGCCCGCAGCCTCATCATCATGTGGCGCTACAACACGGGCAAGTGGAAAAAGATAAAGCTATAAAAGCATTATGTTAAGAAACAGCAGGAGCTTCCCGATTTGGGAAGCTCCTGCTTATTTCTTTTACGGTTCGTAACCCAGCCAGTCCGCCAGCCTTTCCAAAAGGCCCTCGTCCCTGTCCCGAATGGAAATGACGCCGATGGGCGGGTCTTCCTGCCCGTTCAGGTTTTCGAGCCAGACAGAGTATTCCTTTTCTATGGCGTGGTATTCCTCCGGCGTCACGTCCTCTCCGTTGACCTTCCAGCTGTTTTCCTGCTCGCTGTCGTCGTACCACAGGTCCAGGTCGATCAGCTGCTCGCAGGCCAGATAACCGCAGCGGTCCGCGCCGAAGCGCAGCCACCGGCTGCTTCTGTCCCGGTTGCTGCCATTGGCGGAATTGAGCACCCAGAACCCCTGCGCCTCGTCGTAGCGGAAAGCGGCGGCATAGGGGGCAGATATTTCGGGGTTAGCCCAGAAGCAGCCTTCCACCGCGTTCTTCGCCAGGGGCAGGCCGAAGCTGCACTCGGCATTGAAGGCCCGGACTTCCCCTTCCTCGAAGGTAAACACAGCTGCGGCAGCGCTCTTTCCCGCTCCCGGCAGATAGCAGATCAGCTCCGGGACGGGCCCGCCCCGCAGAGTCGCCAGGGCCAGATGGGTCACAGGGCCGCTTACCGCGCCGAGGTATTCCGTGTTGGGCAGGATCTCATTCACGATCAGCTCCCAATAGGCTTTTTTCCACAGCGTATAGTCCTGCCTTTGTGCCGCGTCCCCTCTGGTGAAAGAGGTGTAAAGCATTCCCGCATCCAGGGGAGCCTGGCAGATAAAAGCCGCCGCTTCGGTTCCTCCGACGCTGATGATGTGGCCGTAGTTCAGGCCTGTAACGTGTTTTTCCGCGTCCAGACCCATGCCGCCGGCCCAGCCGACCCGGCGCGGGTCCTCCGGTATATAAGCCACGTCATATAAGTAGACCGGTACGATCGCCCCCTCCTCGTTTTCCATGACGTAGGCCGATTTTTCCAGGCGCGTAAATACGTACCCCGTCATGGGGCAGGCGCCGGTGGGCGTATAGCTGTCGAGGAAGGCTTGCACCTGGTTTTCCAGGAAAGCGCCGTATTTCTCCCAGGCGTCCTGTTCGATGACCGGCTCCCGGCGGTAACAACCCCGCACCAGCTCATAGAGGTCATGATCCTCCACCCAGACGGCGGCGGGGGTGGTCGGGGTAGGCGTCTTACCGTCGTAATAGGATACCTTCACCAGGTCTTCCGCCAGTCCGGCCTGAAGCTGGAAATGACGATGCAGAGCGGTATTACCGTAGGGGCTTGCTTCCCTGAAATAGGCTTCCAGCTGCCAGAAGAGATAGTGGGCATCCTCCGGCAGAGGGAAGTTTTTCCGATGCTGCGCCGCCGCGTTCACGGCTTTTGCCAGGGTCTCCTCGTCCGGCGCGGAATAGCCGGAGCTCCGGACGTAGATGTCTTCCCCTTTCATGTCTGCCATGGCTTCCAGTGGTCGCTCCGGGATCTCAGGTTCATCCGTATAGTAGATATTCTCATAAAAGTCGATGCACAGAAGCCGGGAGTAATACTGTCCGATCTCCAGCCGCAGCGTCAGGGTCGCGTCCTCGTCCCCCCAGGCGGCCATCACATAGTCCACCGGCTCCGAGCTGCTCACGGCATTCCCGTCTCTGTCATAGCTCGTCTCTTCCCGGTCATAATGGCCGTTCATCTCCTCCGATCGCGGTGCGCCCAGCTGCTCCGTCATTGCGTCGCGGAGCATGGCGAAAAGCTCCAGGGCATGACCCTCGCCCTCGTTGGGCAGGAAGGCGAGGGTGGCATGGGATAAACAACCGCCGTCATAGTCGCTGTAACGCAGGGTCATGTCGAAGAGCTGCCCGGCATAGATGCCGGTGATCGGATAATCGTCTGCACCTACATCCGCATGCAGGATGATCTGCGGCTTTCGCATCTGCTCCTCCCCGAAGTTGCTGTGGTAGGTATATCCAAAGAGCGCCAGCCGTGTTTCCGCTACGCTCAGGCCGGGGCGGAGAGCGCCGCCGGAGAGGATGGCCGGGTCTCCGGGCAAAAGGAAATTATCCTCCGCCCGGTAGCTGCAATCGGCAAAGGGAACAAGGTCGATCACATCCTGATTGGTCTTTCCCTCCACGCCCATCAAAGCCAGGCTGCCGTCTGAGAAACCGAAGAACACGGTATCGTCTGTCGTGTCGGCGCTGACCTCCGGGACCGTCAGGACCTTGGGCGTCGGGGCGGGTTCCTCTTCACCGCCCGCCGCCGCGTCCGTCCCCAGGCTGTCCAGCAAACCATAGAGGAAACGGCTGTCGATCATCCATTCCGGGGACGGGTCCCCTTCGGGGATGGGATAGCGGGCCCTGGCTGCGTCGTCCATAGCCAGTTCGATCAATCCGCCGTCGAAGCGCAGGGTAAAGGTCCCGTCGTCCGTGACCAGCTTCACATAGCGATTCATGGGGCCGCCCCGGCCGGGATGAATCTCTTCCGGCCGCAGGGCATTCAATCTCGCCACCAGATCCCTCAGCTTTTCGTCGGAAAGGGATTGCTCCCGCGCTTCCGGACCGTATTCTCCCCAAACCGCTTCCGCAAGGGAATCCCTGCGAAGGGAAAAGAACCAGAGCCAGGGCGAGCCCTCGATATTCGCACTCACAAAATCTTTCACCTGCATCGCCGGCCCGACCTGCCTTAAGCTCCTGCGCATGGACCCGTTCACCGTGAGCAGGTAAGTCGTTCCGTCCTCCAGCTCCACCACGAATCGCTTGTAGGCAACAGACCCGTCCCCCAGGCCGCCGCCGTCCAGATATTTCCCGCCGGTGATGGCCTTGCCCTCGATTTGATAGTTTTTCATGGCATAGTCCAGCACCGCGTCATCGTCCTCCAGCCAGCCGGAAGAAGGATTCGCAGTGCAGGCAGCGATGGCGGCGAGGCAGAGCGCCACCGCGATCAGGGTGACCCACAGCTTCGGCCTATGCCAGCGCAGCGCGTTTTTGATGCGGCTGGACACGTCGCTCTCCCCGAAGCCCAGAGGCGCGGGGGCGGGAAAGCGCCTTCCGACAGCGAAGGCCAGCAGGGTGCGGCTGTATGCCTTCGCTTCGCCTTCGCAGGAAGCCAGCACCCGTTCGTCGCAGCTCATTTCCATATCCCGGCTCATGAGATAGAACCCTAGCCACACCAGGGGATTGAACCAGTGGAGGGACAGAAGGAGATAGCTCAGCAGCTTTGCCCAGTGGTCGCAGCGGCGAATGTGGGTGCGCTCATGCATAAGGACGTAGTCCAGTTCCTTCCCTTCCAGCCCCGCAGGGACATAGACGCGGGGCGGCAGCAGCCCCAGGATGAAGGGCGCCCGGATGGAATCCGAGGCAAAGACGCCGTTTTCCAGCCTGACCGCGTCGGCCAGCTGACTTCGCATGCGGAGATAGCGGACGACGCCGACGATGAGCATAACTGCCAGCCCCGCCAGCCAAAGGACAGTCCCCACCGTCAGCAGCACCTCCAGCGGGTCCACAGAGGCGGCCTGAACAGCAGGAGCGGCGGCTTGCACCGAGACCGCGTTGGCGGGGACCTGGATAGGCGCACCGGTCACTATGACCGGATCGTGGATCACCGGTGCGGCGGTAACGGAAGCCCGGGGGATATATCGCAGCTCCCCCGCCGCCGCAGAAGCCGCAGGCACGGCAGCCGCAGCCGGCCCCAGGCGGAAAATGCTGAAGGCAGCCCGGAAGCTCACGGGACAGCCAAGGCGGAAGCCCGCCGCGCTCCACAGGAGATAGCGCCATTTCTTCGGCGCGCTGCGCAGCACAAGACGCAGCAGGACCACCACCGCGATCACCGCGGCGGCGGACAGGCTCATATCCAGAACGCGCAGAAAAACATTTTCCATCTCAGCCCTCCTTGTGCTCGTCGATCAGCTTCTTCAGCTCCTCCGCCTCCTCCGCCGAGATGGTCTTCCCGCCCAGGAAGGAGACCAGGAACCCAGGCAGGGAACCGGAAAAGGTCTCTTCCACCACAAAGGCGCTCTCGGCGGCCTGCACTTCTTCCCGGCTCAGCAGGCTCGTCACCACCGTGTCCTCGTTTTTCACATAACCCTTCTCCGCCAGCAGGCGCAGCCGGGTGTAGGTCGTGGATTTTTTCCAGCCCAGCTTCTCCCGGCACAGCTCCACCAGCCTGCCGGAGGGCACCGGCTCACTGGCCCAGATCACATCGAGAAACCGCGCTTCTCCATAGGAAAGACGTTTTGATTCCACAGATGTTCCCTCCCGGTTTAATTCTTTAGACCTGTTCTGAGTCTAATCCATTAAACCGGCTTTGTCAAGACAAAACCTGAAAAAACATCGGACGGATGAATCATCCGTCCGATGCAAAGAGCTCTCTTTACTTCGCGTATTCCACGGCCCTGGTCTCCCGAAGGAGATTGACCTTGATCTGTCCGGGGTACTCCAGATCGCTCTCGATCTTCTTGGCGATATCCCGGGCCAGGAGCACCATCTGGTCCTCCCCCACTTCCTCGGGCTTGACCATGATGCGGATCTCGCGGCCCGCCTGGATGGCGAAGGAGCTGGCGACGCCGGGGAAGGAATTGGTCAGCTCTTCCAGCTTTTCCAGACGCTTGATATAGTTCTCGATGTTCTCGCGCCGTGCGCCGGGGCGGGCGGCGGAGATGGTATCGGCGGCCTGCACGATGCAGGCGACCAGGGTCTGGGGTTCCACGTCCCCGTGGTGCGCCTGGATGGCGTGGACCACCTGCTCGTTTTCCTTATACCGCCGGGCCAGCTCCACGCCGATGGCGACGTGGCTGCCCTCCACCTCATGGTCGATGGACTTGCCGATGTCGTGGAGCAGACCGGCCCGCTTGGCCAGGGCCACGTCCACCCCCAGCTCGGCGGCCAGCAGGCCCGCGATATGGGAGACTTCGATGGAGTGCTTCAGCACATTCTGTCCATAGCTGGTGCGGTATTTCTGACGGCCCAGGAGCTTCACCAGCTCCGGATTCAGGCCGTGGACGCCGGTCTCGAAGGTGGCGCGCTCGCCCTCCGCCTTGACGGTGGCTTCCACTTCCTTGCGGGCCTTCTCCACCGTTTCCTCAATCCTTGCCGGGTGGATGCGCCCGTCGGTGATGAGCTTTTCCAGGGCGACCCGGGCGATCTCCCGCCGGTAGGGGTCGAAGCTGGAGAGGGTAATGGCTTCCGGCGTGTCGTCGATGATGAGATCGACGCCGGTCAGGGTCTCGATGGCGCGGATATTGCGGCCTTCACGGCCGATCACGCGGCCCTTCATCTCGTCATTGGGCAGGGGAACCACACTGACGGTAGCTTCGGCGACGTGATCCGCAGCACAGCGCTGGATGGCGAGGGTGATGTATTCCCGCGCTTTTTCATCGGCTTCTTCTTTGAATCTGGCTTCCAGTTCCTTGATCTTCATGGCCTTTTCATGGGTCACTTCGGATTCGATCTCCTGGATCAGGTATTCCTTGGCCTCTTCCTGGGTATAGCCGGAGAGCTTTTCCAGCATTTCCAGCTGGCTGCGCTTGATGAGCTTCACTTCCTCCCGGATGGCGTCGGCCTCCGAGATCTTCTTGTTCAGAAGCTCGCTTTTCTTCTCGATATTGTCGGTCTTTTTGTCGAGGTTTTCCTCTTTGGATTGGAGCCTGCGCTCCTGCTTCTGCAGTTCGCTGCGCCGCTCCTTCACCTCCCGCTCGTATTCCGTGCGTTCCTTATGGATGGATTCCTTGGCTTCCAGCAGGGCTTCCCGCTGCTTGCTTTCGCCGGTCTTGATGGCCTCATTGATGATGCGCCTGGCCTCCTCCTCGGCGCTGGATATCTCCCTTTCGGATACTTTCTTGCGGTAGGTAATACCGAGGAAAAACGCAACGGCGGCAAACACGACGACCAGGATGACTGTTAACCACCACGGCATGTACGCGGTATACCTCCTATTTTAGATTGAAAAATATATACGGCTGATTGCTCAGCCTGACGAACTTCCCCTTAGCTCTTATATATTATCTGTGATATTTTATACTTCGCGCCCCCGCCTGTCAAGCAGGATTTTTGTGAAAAATAAGCAAAACCCGGCGGGAAAAACCCACTTGATATTTCCCTGCGGATATCTTATGATACTCACAGAAAAATAAAAGCGGCGTTCCCGGGAACGCCAAAGCATACAGGGAGGACAACATGAGTTCCATTTTTTCGGAGGCTGCGGCCCTCTGTGCCGCGGGAACGCCCTTCGTCTGGGCGACCATCATTTCACAGGACGGCTCCACCCCCCGCAGCGCGGGAAGCCGCATGCTGGTGCTGGCGGACAGCATCGTGGGCACCATCGGCGGCGGCGGCATGGAGGGCGGGGTCATGGCCATGGCCCGGGAGTCCGTTCTTCGGGACCGCAGGCCCCGGATCATGCACTATGACATGAGCGGCACGGAAGCCGCCACCGCCGGGCTCATCTGCGGCGGCGTGTGCGAGGTGCTGCTGGCTTATATGGAGCCGGAGCAGCAGGCCATCATGGAAGCGGCGGCCCAGGCGGAGGCGGAGGGTGTGCCCGCCTGGCTCTTCTATATCCTGGATGAGAAGGACGACAGTGCGCTCCCCTTCCAGCTCTGCCTCAACGTGGGGGGCGAACGGCTGGTCGGTTCCTTCCGGGGCAACCAGAATTTCGCGCGGCAGCTGCTGCTGAACCCCATCCGGGTGGCCATCCACGGGGAGATGGCGGACGGGATGCGCTTCATCGCCCAGGACGTGGGCTCCGCCCCGCGGATGTATCTTTTCGGCGCGGGCCATGTGTCCTGCGAGGTGGCGAAGATCGCCGTGAACTGCGGCTTCCATGTGACCGCCATCGACGACCGGGCGGAATTCTGCAACGCGGATCGCTTCCCCGGCTGCAACTGTATCGTGATCGACAGCTTTGAGCGCATGCCCGACTTCCCCGCAGACGGGGCCAGCTACGTCGTCATCATGACGCGGGGCCACTCCTATGACAAGGACGTGCTGCGCTGGGCCCTCGGAAAGAAGCCCTATTACCTGGGCATGATCGGCAGCAAGTCCAAGCGGGACACCCTTTACCGGAAGCTCCACGAGGAGGAGGGATTCCCCATGGAGCAGCTCCAGGCCGTATGCTGCCCCATCGGCCTGGAAATCAAGGCCGAGACCCCGGCGGAGATCGCCGTCAGCGTCATGGCGGAGGTCATCCAGCGCCGCCGGGCCTCCCTGAGCGGCAAATAAACCTTGCAATCTCAGGTAAGTATGCTATAATGCCTCTTGCCCGCACCGGGCAAGAGGCATTTCCCCATCGTGCCCTCGTAGCTCAGCAGGATAGAGCGTTCGCCTCCTAAGCGAAAGGCCGCGCGTTCGAATCGCGCCGAGGGTGCCAGAAAAGGGCGCGTTGCAGTTTTTTCTGCAGCGCGCCTTTTATGCTGCCTTTATTCTCCCCTGTCCAGATACAGGGATTCTTCCGAGCCGGTGTGGAATACGACGGTCCGCACCTCCCCGTCGTCGCAGGTGAGCTTAGCAAACAGCTGCCGGTCCCGGTTGTAGCCGTCCCGGAATTCCAGATCACCGATCACCCCGTCCACGCAGCGGAAGCCCTCGGTATGCACGATCCTGTTTTCATAATCGTTATGGTCGGCGGCGTAGCTGCCTTCGCCCATGGGCCTGCCGTTGACGGAGATGCGGATATTCGCGCCGTCGAAATTGAGGACCACATCCGCGTAGATCCCGGCCCCGCAGAAATCGTCGTTTCTCAGCCCGTCGGTCCAGAGATAGGGCATTTCCTTAGCCGCTCCCCCGCCGTCGTTTTCCGGCTGCGGCGGGGCCGTGGTCTTTTCCTGCTCCCACTTTTCCCGATAAGTGGCCCCGCCGGGCAAAGCGTTCACCTTGCAGCCCTCCGGGAAGCTGGGGCTTTTCTCCTCCGGTCCATAGTAATCCGGCGTCAGGCTGCCGGTGAAGGATGCCGACGTGAGGCGGGCACAGCTGAGGAAAGCGCCTGCGCCAACGCTGCGGAGGCGGGCGCCGAAGCTGACCCCCGTGATGCCGCAGCCGGAAAACGCGCCGCGGCCGATGCTGTAAACGCTGTCCGGGATCGTCAGGGTGCCTTCCAGGCCCTCACAGTCGGCAAAGGCGAATCTCTTGATGTGCTCCAAAGCATCGGGGAAAGACACCTCCGTAATCCCTCTGCAGCCACAGAAGCTGCCGCTTCCGATGGAGCGCAGCTCTTTGGGCAGCTCCAGCTTTCCCGTGAAGCCGGCGTCGGAAAAGGCTTCATCCCCGATC
>JAEEGH010017021.1_pt1 | contig 15576 bp, 9 predicted proteins | sample 9134181 | NCBI WGS metagenome assembly JAEEGH01 (sample SAMN16246544, study PRJNA631951) | gut metagenome | biome: gut microbiome; feature: rumen; material: DP-attached | host: Bos | place: Iran: Karaj | collected 2018-10 | reverse complement strand
TTACCTGTATATATACCTTTATAAGTTAATGGAAGATCGACCTGGGTTTTTACCTTCAGACCCATCGATTCCAATTCAACCCGAAGACACTCCTCATAAACAGACTCCAAAAGACCAGGGCCCAATTCCCGATGCACCTCTATCGCAGCACCAATAATAGTGTTGCTCAATTGTTGCAAACGGTCATATTCCTCTTGAGGAATAACGCTTTGTGTCTTAACACTCAGCGCAGCCCTTTGTGTCTTCGTGTCTTTGTGTTCCATACAAATTATATACCTAACTTAGCATTATACTCCTTAAGGGTTTCTAACACATTGCACTTCACATGGATGTAGTTCTCGATGCCGGCAGCCTTCAGGTCCTCCATACAGGCAGGGGCACCAGCTACGACGAACATCGCACGACCATTCAAGTACTTGAAGGCGGGAATCGCATACTCAGCATACTCATCGTCAGAAGAACAGATCACCACGATATCAGCCTTAGCCTCCAAAGCAGCATCCACACCCTCCTCAACGGTCTTGAAGCCGAGGTTGTCAATCACCTTATAGCCAGCGCAGGCCAGGAAGTTGCAAGAGAACTGTGCACGGGCCTGACGCATCGCCAGATTACCAATGGTGAGCATAAAGGCGGTTGGCACTTTCGTCTCCTCGGTATGAATCCTCAGATCCTCGAAATCAGCCGCCAATCTCGTACTCTCAATCTTCTTAAATGCAGCCTCTTCACAGCATCCATCCTTTGAGTCTTTGTGTCTTTGTGTTCCATTAAGAGCCTTCTTGCCCTCACTCTTCTCGGTAAAGTTCGGGAACTGGTTGGTGCCCAACAGGAACTCCTTGCGCTTCGCAGCATCGCCATGACGCTTCACATTCGTGGCATTGATATCATCCTGGATCGTTCCAGCCTTCACTGCTGCGAGGAAACCTCCCTCCTCTTCTACCTTCAGGAAGATCTTCCATGCCTCAGTAGCGAGGGCATCGGTCAGGTGCTCAATATAATAGGAACCAGCACCTGGGTCGACGATACGGTCGAAATGACTCTCTTCCTTGATAATCAACTGCTGGTTACGGGCGATACGCTCTGAGAAATCTGTCGACGCCTCATAGGGGGCATCAAACGGGGTCACCACCATCGAGTGCACACTACCTAAGGCAGCACTCATGGCCTCAGTCTGCGAACGCAACAGGTTCACATACGAGTCAAACAGGGTCTGATTATAGGTCGACGTCGTGGCGTTGATGATCATCTTACAGGCACAGTCGCACTTGGGCTCGTACTGCTTCACAATCTGGGCCCACAACAGTCTGGCGGCACGGAACTTCGCGATCTCCATGAAATAGTTCTCACTCACACCCATGTCAAACTTGATGTTCTTCGCTGCAAGGTCTACATCGACACCGGCATCCGTCAACTGCTGCAGATACTCGTTACCCCAAGCCAGGGCATAACCCAACTCCTGCACGATATAGGCACCGGCATTGTTGAGAGCATCAGAACTGACAGCGATACAACGGAACTGCGGATACTCCTTCAACACCTCGATGAGCTTCGGAGCCGTCTCAAGCAGTGAGGTAGCGTCCTTGCCCTTCATCACCATAGCCTTCAACGGGTCAAAGGCGATAGAACCGACCACTTTCTCCTTGTCATAGCCCTTCTTGGCGAAGAAGGCGACGAGGATCTCTGCCAGTTCGAGTGCATGTTTCGGACAGGTGGCGAAATTCACCTCGATACAATCGCAGTAGATACCCTCAAGCAGTGTCTCGATGGTCTCTGCCGACACCAGCTTACCAGAAATCATAAAGCCTAGTGAGTCGATACCCTTGTTCAGGATGTCCAACGCCTTGGCATTGGCCTCCTTGGCATCATTCACTTCGATGTTCTGACGAACATACCACACATTCGAGTCCTTCTTGTTGCCACGCACGAACGGGAACTCTCCGGGGAGAGCGTCGGGTGTCTTCAGGTTCGCCAGGTCTTCGCGGCGATAGAAGGGCTGCACATTAAAACCTTCGTTTGTTCTCCATACCAAGCGCTTCTGGAAGTCCGCACCTTTCAGGTCGACCTCGATCTTGTCCAGCCATTCCTGAGTGGTCGGAGCCGTGAACTCGGTAAAGAGTTTCTCTTTGTTTGCCATAAAATAAAGTTATACGTTAATTGAATAATTATATAAGTTGTCTTTTCTCAGCCTTTTTGCATATTTTCTGCAAAGATACAAAAATATAAGCATACGAATAATACAACTGCGTATAATTTATTCTTTTTTAAGAGAAATCTTACCAGCCAAGTCTCCACAATTCCACAAATTATTTGTGGATCAGATTATGTTAATTATTCAAATTCGTTTCAGAACAGATAGTTATAGAGATGCGCTCTTCGCGGCTCAATATCTTACGAAGTGAGTAGAACATCGTGGTAAAAGACAAAGCACATATGTGAAGATAATACTCCACCACGCTCTGCACCATCAAAAACAGCACATGCCGCATCAGCATCCTCCCTGTCAAGGAGCATGTCGATGATAACATTTGTATCAACAAAATAGAAGTGAACCCTACTTCGAATAAGAATCAAGAAACTCTTGCGGAGTCATCACGCAAGGAACAGCACCCTCAGTCACGGGGTAGTCAATATCGTTAAAAGTAAGTAGCATCTCGCAACCGGCTTTCTGCGCAGCCTGATACTGGCAGCTATCCTCTATATCCTTATACTCAATATTGCTGATGCCTCGCAGCAAACTGGATTTGTTGTGACCGGCAACTTTTATGACACGGAGAATATCCGACATCAAATCACGGAGAACCTGCAAGCGCACCTCGCCCTGCAAGCCACGCTCCTTCCTCAGGTACTTATCCACCAAGAATATCATCGTGTAGAAGCTACCCACCGTCATAAACAGCGAGTGCTTCTGTTCTTGCAGCAGGGTAAACAGCCGACCAGCCGTCTTCCCATCCTCACGGTCAAGGAAGAACTCCAGAATGACATTCGTGTCGAGGAATACTTTCATATACCGTATTTTTCAGCGTAAGCATCCTCCCGCAAATCATCCCATGAGAAGGAACTGGCAGGTTTGCCCAAAATACCTCCAAGCTGCAGGAAGCCCTCTGGTGTGTTGGGTATAGCCTGTAGCTTTCTAAGCAATTCTGCTCCGTCTGCTGCGGTTTTCTTTCTGAACTGTGCAGCATATTCCCTCATCATCCGCTCCATCCCGGCCTGCATCCACATCAGCATAGCCTCCTCGTCAGCGAAATGGGGCCGCATCTCGTCCACCACAGCATCGTTGAATGTCATATTGAATCTGCACATATTAACTTAATTGTTATATAAATTTCGCGCTGCAAAAATACAACTTTTATTCCAATCAGCAGTAGGAAATAGTTTATTTAACATTTGGAGCAACGTTCTCATCCGTGTCCTTCCGTGGCTATATTATCCATTGTAAGCAGTCATTCACCCTATAGAATGACCGTATTTACTGGCATTACGCCACATTGTTGTACTAATTTTCACTGCGGTGAAGAAGCTAAAGCCATGCGGATTCAACCTTGAAATAACTTCGACTTATGTCACGACTCGACCAAATGAAAATTTAATTATCAATGGCTCTCACTGTTCCATAAGTTCCCACCAAATATTTATTAATTTTTAACGTTCTTGTAAAGGTGCAGGGAGATGACGGACCCTTTTCACAACCCCGATCATTCTTCGCTCATTTCCTATATTTAGAAGTGCTCAGGCGAGCAGAGCTCGGAGTCTTCCCCTGCACCACAATACACCATGCCCAACAATACCTTGGACAGGGCGATTGAAGCTGTTCCTAAATTTGAGGAACGCATATCGCTTTCTAACTTCGTTTTCCTCCTTCGCACCTCGGAATAGTTCTTGGACAAGCCAAGCGGCAGAGCCGAGCGCAAGCAAGCTTGACTCTTCTCTCGGTTTGGCGTCGGTTTCCCAAAAAACTTCGTCTGGCTCAATATGCCGACAGCAGTATCTACAACTACCGCCTGAAGATCGCCCAGGCTGTTCTGTATCTTAAGAAGCTTCCTGACGATTTCACACAGGCAGATGTCGATGACTATCTGTCGATGCTCCTGGACAGGAACCGCTACACAATCTCTCATTTTAAACATACCGTGTTTGGACTGAAGGACTACTACAAGTACATGAATCTTAAAGAACCCGGAGGACTCGTCCTCCCTCGTGTACGCAAACCTAAGAGGCTTCCCCGAGTGCTATCTCAGGAGCAGATGAAACGCCTCATCAGTCTTTGCGACCTGTATGACAAGGCCCTGCTTTCTACCATCTATGACTGCGCTCTCAGGGTGAGTGAGGCTTGCAGCCTCAAGTGGGATGACATCAGTTTTGACCGTCAGCAGGTATTCGTTTATCAGGGCAAAGGAAAGAAATACCGCTGCGTAAGCAGTACAAGAGTGGCGGGAAACATGGTGTCATGACCATGGACATTGTTGACCTGTTTTGAGGTCTGGACATCCACCCTTAATTATATTATAGAGAGGTAAGACTCACGATTCTCCGACTGTAGGTCAGCACCAGTTTTTCTGGATACCATGTAAAAACCGATATCTTTCCCCATAATTGATTACTCTTGCGGCGGAAGTACAACGCTCTGCTTCATATCCTGCGCTCATGCTTCACTTGGATACGAAGCCTATGTCGTTCTTCGACACATAGCGAGGTCGAGGAGCATCTTTTTTGTCTTATAATTCCCAATACCTCTACACTAGCTGCCAGCGTCCACAACGGTTTTCCGAAGAGAGAGCATAAGCATCTCTTCTTTACACCGCTGCCCCGTCTATACTGATATCTCTTATCATCTTTCCAAACACTTCTACAACCGCTGTAAGGTCATCAAATAGATCTTTATTCTTAACTGTCCCATTTACAATGGTCTTCAATGGTTTGTCAATTGCCTTGCACAACTGATTATAGGTAATATTCTGATGGTAACCAGGATATATACTTCTTGACCTCACGATAACATATTTCACACTCGTCAGTACCACAGCAAGTCTGTTCTTATCATTAAGCGATGGTTCAATTTGTGCAAATTGGGCTATAAAATCACTTAACTCCTTATGAAGATTATTTAAGTAATACCTTAGATATTCCTTCTTTTCTGGTTTCAACGTAAACATCGACGGATCAGGAAACGTACTGATACAGGTAACCAACGAACTTATCTTTATGTCTCGATGGGTATTCTTCAGGGTTTCATTCAATTTTTCAATATCATTCCGCATAACGGTTATTTCGCCCATTTTAGCATCAACAACCGATTTTACGTGCAAATCTGCATTCTTCTCATATCTATCGATATTCTCCTTTACTTTATCTGTAATATTCTTCTTGAATTCCTCGAACTTATCTTCGAGTTCCTTTTTGTCTGCCAGGTACTGCCATTTCTACAAGGTGTTTAGTAAAGACTGTGCTTCAGTTGAACCGTTATCTCTGATAAACTCCAGAACGGCTATCACATCTTTCCTGAACGTTTGCTCTGTCTTGATGCTGTTGCCATACGTAGCAACAATTCTTTTCACTATTTTCTCTAAATAGTAAACGACCACGTTCATTTTGTCTTGCAACGAAACATGGTGTTTGGTAATTATCTCTACAAACAAACCGATTGCCTGTTTTTGCAAACTTTGACCTATAGTGGCAAACACTCTCGCTATGGCAAATAATACGATTGGATTACCCCCCATGTCATATACCACTTTCTCGAAAAACAACATATCTTTCTCTTCCAGACGGAACCAATCGTTATAGTCCCTCGTCAAGAATCTTGGGTTGAATAGATATTCATTCAGCACATGGTCTTGACAATTTTGTCCACCATGCGCCGTTATCGTATCATAAAACTCAAACCATGCAATCCAAAAATTATCATACTTATCATATTGTGCCGCACTCAGTAGTAGACTCGTCATTAATGGCTCGTCATAGTCGTCATTGCCTATCAGCTTGACATACGGTGCGACGAGCAACCGTACTTCTTCTCTGGGTGAATTCAAAATATACATGGCTATATTGTCTGCCTCATGACTTTTGTGGTCAACGACAAACCTTTCTTCTTTTTTTCGCCATCTGTTTGATAATTTCTCAATACACAACCTGCCAAGTTCACGTTTTTCTGTCTTGTAGGTGAGAAGGCAAAGAACCGTGTCTGCCTGATATTCATCCATAAGGGGAAAATCGCCTTGAGGCAGTTTGTTTTTGGTCAGTTCCAGTGCCCGATCCATAATTTCAGGATAAGTATGCCAGAGGTCATTTGCTGTAATGACTTCCATCATCACATCGCAAAGCCTTTTGTTCACATTCTCATCCTTTATTTCTGCATATCCGGATATGATATTAGCATACGCTTCTTTTTCTTCAGGCTTCGCTGCAATAGCTGCAGGTAGGGCTGCTATGCAAATGTCAACTTCCGATAGACTGTTTGAAAGCAAGGCTTCAGGCGACATCAGTGCTTCCATCAGTAGTTCCCTGCATTCGTTACGCTCGCTCACAGTGAGCTCGGCAGAGTAATACATGAGAAGTATTGCACTTCCTATATATTGTACATACTCATCACCGGGTAGCAGCAACAAGTCACCATTTCTTTCTCTTAGCTGTTTATCTATGGCTCGGATAGTTTCAATCACAAGTCTGACATCTGTATCAAATTTGTATTCAGGCATTTCCTTACCATTGCTTTTGTACTTCTTGACTGCCCATACACGCAAACTCATGGCATTCATATCTTTCATCATGACATTCAGTTGCTCGCGTTCCGCTTCCATCTCTGGTGTCGTGTTGGGGGTAATCAGAATTCCTTTTTGCCCATTTCCCAGATTTACGGGTTGCTTCTTCATGGATCGATAGTCTATTCGCTCAAAAATAAACTTATACGTGCTATCTTCGTTACGTAATTCCTCCTTCTGTTCTCGCAGTTTGTCCACTATCAGATATGCCCTGCTCAGTTTTTTTTTAGAATCCTCTCCCTGAGCCTGGTCATAGTTCAACTGGCAATTAAACAGAACCGTCTCTAAACATTGTTGACGATGGGGTAACTTATTGGATTTCCTTCTCTCTTCCAGCATCGATGGGTGTCTGTGATAGGCAAATTCTATACTGGTAGCATGATGTTCACTGATACTTCTTGTCAAATCCATTGAGATTAGTCTGATGTCTTGACACAGATATAGTAATATGTCATAATAATGGTCTGGATGCGCTACGGCCAGACTTGCTACTACACCATAAAGTGAGCCTGACCTAGAATGGCGAATAATATACCATAATGCATTGCCTAGGTAATCCCAGTCTTCATACTCCTTATCGTCAACCAGCCCCAGTAGGAAAGACTCTAAGGCCATGTGCATACTAACCAAAGCATTAGGCATCGACACATTAGGAGTTCCTCTGTACATATTCCACAAAGATTGCGAAACAATTATCTCATGCGACCCTCCGTCTGGAAGTTCCAGTGAAATTCTCTTGAGGTGTTCTGCGTTACTTCTTTGCTCATAGGTTTCCACACAGTAGTTCATCAGGTCAACAATAAAACTGAGCACCTTCATCCCTCGCAGGTCTCTGATGTGTTCTGTCATCAGCAATGCATATATGGGAGTCTGCTGGGAACTTTCCGGAAAATAGCCCATGTCTATGCCATATTCACTGTTCAGTCCAAATACATATTCTCTGTCAAAACCGCTATGACGGTGCCCGACATAATAGGAGTCATTATCTTCATCTTCTGGATGTTCCTTCCAAAAGAGATCAAGTAACTGTAAAATACCATCATTGCAATACAGACAAATATTGTATATCGACCACAGGTCGGCTTCTTTTATGATGTATGCGGTCAACTCTGAATATGGGTCTGTATGCTTCGTCCATCTGTTATCAATGATTCTATTGAAGATATTTTGAAGTTCTTCATGGGTCGTGGCTGCATATTTACAAACGAGTTCACTCCACGGGCGTGGGTTCTCTATCCAGAAATGCTCGCCTGCTTGTCTTTCTTTGGCTATATACTCAAACAAATTCAACGATAGGTAACCTGCCTCTTTCACCGCACTGGCCTTGTTTCCTTTCCTGCTGTAGGTTGTCAACAGTTTCTGAACGGCCCCCAAATGATCCATGTAGTAGTCATCTTGGTGCACCGCAACAAACCTTACGGCCTCATCCCATCCAGCACCTACCGGCTTCATCAACTGTATTTGTTCTCCCTTGTATGTTATAGTTTGATCTACTTCTTGGCAGGCAACAGCTAATATATCAACAAACTTATCGAAAAGAGCGAAATCATCCTCTGCTAGTTTGTCGTTGTATTTCCTGAAAAAAGTTGTCACATACTGTACCGACGAGCCTATGCTTGATAAAATATGATGCTCCCATTTCTGGTGTACTTTTCCTTCGTTGTATAGTTTCACAATTTCATCCACCCTTACATCCTGTTGGTCTATCACGCTCCCGAACCAACGTCTGAAAGCATTGGCATATGTAAGGCTTATCGGTGCCGCATCCAGTATTTTCTCAAACGATGTCTGCGTTTCAAAGTCAGAGATAATCGTATAATCCATGGCCCAATCCACATAGAGATCGTGTTTTATAGAGAATCCTTTATGCAGATGCTCAACCAAGATATCCTCCTCAACAAGTTTAAAAGCCATCTCATAGTCTAATCCCTTCGGATTGGCTATGAACGCTCCGATTTCTTGCTGTTCCCTGACAATGCTCTTCAAACATTCTTCACGCTTTATCTGTTCTGCTCCTCTGAGCGTTCCCCTTACTTTTCGGTTCCACACTTTTTCCCTAAGAGCAGCAGGCGATGACAGTTCCGCATCGTTCAACTCACAATAACGAGCCAGATAGAAGGGTATCTTAATCTGTTGTCGAACCTTCTCGTTCTTTGGCAGCGGTAAGCCATATTTTTTGTGTATATCGTTCAATTCTTCTTCCGAAACCAGCTCCACATTAATACATTCGGCCTCGATAGTGTAAGCCTTCAGTTTTTCTTGCATTTCCTTAAAGCTATTACTCTTGCATGTGAAAACAAATATCCAGTCTTCTTTCTCCAATTCATCAAACACCAATTGTGCTACGATGCTATCACAGTCTAATAATTTTTCTGCTGCATCCACAATAAGTATTTTCGCTGCATGTCCTGCATAGAAGCGCTTGAAATCAGAAAGACTGTAGTTTTCATCCAATGTAAATACGTCGTTTACAGTCAAGGCATTGAACTGTTGTGCCGGTAAATAGCAAACTGCCACTTCTTCCTGCGTTTTTATTTCTTTCCACCATTGTTTGGTAATTGCAGATTTTCCAGTGCCACTTTCTCCGCTAATAATGACATGTTGTTGATGATAAAGCAGATCTTTCAGACGTGTGTAATATGGTGTTCTGTTTAGTTCAATGGTTTTCTGTCCATATTGAATAGAGTCATCAATGTTTCTGAAGCATATCTCATTCCATGTTTCTACAGACTGAGGGAGGTGCGTTAGTCTGTTGTTTTGATTAAAGAACAAATCGTAAGCCAGTTCGTTCTTATCTGCTGCATCAAGAATATTATCCCCAAACATCCACTCAATAGCCAAGCCACAATTTGTGGCGACCTGTTCAACCTTTTTCTGTCGCTTCGTAGCATCCTCATCAGGCTTGGGGAACCAGAATGCAGAGTTAGTAAACAAAAGGATTTTTGTCAAATTCGCATTGTGCTTGTTTACATAATGCTTCTTTGCTGTTTGTATGGAATGTATTAATTCATCAGCTTGAGAATCATCTATTACCTCTCCCGTAAAGAACTTCGATTGGTAACCCACCACGTCGTTCCCATCCGTCACAGGGGCTGTCTCAATTCCTGGATGATTATAGAAATAAGGCAATGAATCCGCTATTCCGTATCTTGTGCGGAACAACAGACGACACAATGCCTCGAAAGCATCCCTCGGATTGTCAGGATACCTCCCCAAAAATTCATTCCAGTTTGAGTGCCTCATTATTTCTTTAATTTATAAAGTTCTATAGTATTACTTTCTACCCAAACAGCTTCTTCACCTCCCCGTTCACCATCTGCATATACACATCCTCCTTAAACTTGTACAGCATATACTTCCCCTTATTCTCCTCATTGAGATTATAGCCCAGTATCATCATCGGTGTTGGTCGTAGCCAGTCTTTTTTAATACCGAAATTCTTATAGTAAAACCGTGCCTTCGATGCAAGAATCATCATCTGCCTGTACATTCCTGCCAGCTCCACGTTGTGCTGCCGGTAGAACTCTTCAATTTTCAGGTAGTCATTACATCCTTTCTTCAGCAAACGGTCACCATAATAGTCCACATTCACCTCAAAATTGTCGTCTCGATTATAGAAGCTATCCTTCATTACATATCCGAACGTTATTCTTCCTCCATCATATTCGTAAGGATACTGTATTCTATATGTACCCGCAACACTGTAGTCTTCAATCGGGTCATTGTCACCCTTGCAGTCCTTCATATTGCAGGTCTGGCACGATGGTATCAGATTCATAAAACTCAATGCCAGAAAAGGATATTTACTCTTAGGTAGAAAGTGGTCAATCTGTGGTTTCACTACAGTCTTACTCCCTGCTCGCTGCACACTGTAGATATATGCCCTTCCACAATACGGACAAATACGTAGATTCAGGAGATTCACAAAATCATCTTTCTTGAATACAGGGTCTCTGTTTTCTTTTTTCCCGTCGTAGCCATGATCAAGGAACACATCTTTAACGATGGTATTGAAATGGTCGAAATCTCTTGTTACCTTTGCTGCCAGTCTTGCACCGCCGTTTTCAAGGCGTTCATATTTCTTCAGGGTCAACCCTTCGAACACATATTCTTCGGAATAACCTATCTCCGTAGCTCGATGCTTCAGTTCATTGATAATCTGTACGAAGTCATTCATATGACCCATCATCAGCTTTTTTAGCTCATCTTCATTACGATATCGAGTCAGGAACTCATGTGTCAGACTGTTTGGTGCCACCTTGGCTGTCAGTTCAAGCTTCGTCGAACGACACGACACCTCCACATCATCCACCTCGTCATTCAGCCAGGCATTAATCCTCCCGATGATACTGTCCTTGGCATCATCAAAGAATATCTTCAGCTTTTCAGGTGATGGTTCTGTCAACTTATACATTTCTCGACTCCAGATAATCTTTAATCAACGTATCACCTACAACTTCCAATTCTTCATTACTGATTTTCTTTCGCCTATTAGATTTCTTTATCAGCTCTCCTAACTTCTGTGACGATACTGCCCCCATTGCATTGTCGTCCAGAAAGAAACTGCTCTTCATCAGGTCATAGAGATTTGCACCGAAGGTTTGCGGCTTATTCTCTTGGTCTGGTTTTCCTTCTTTCAGGTATAATGTATTTTCTCTGAGAATATCTGATAGTAAAAAAGGCGAATGGGTGGCTATCAAGATATGGATTGACCTCAAAGTGCGTCCCTTATCCTTACACCAGGTCAAACTTCGCAGCAGCATATCTAAAAAAACTCTCTGATATTCTGGATGATAATACAGTTCAGCCTCGTCAAACACTAAGTTTACATGCTGGTACGGAACTCTGTTTTCATCGTCCACTATGCTTTGTATGTTCATCAGATGATACAAAATATATGAGAAACTGTAGAGCATCTGTCTTTCTCCACTACTCATCCCTGTAATTGTGATATATTCGGATGTGGATGCTGCATTTAAAGTACCTTCCGCCCTCTTATGTTTCACAAAGGAGAAGTCGCTTATATAGAAGGCTGGTGGCAATGCTTCAATTGCATCCCAATAGCCATTCACTATCACGTCATCCATATATACGTCCAAAGGCAGAGTGATAACTTTTCTTTTCTCGTCATCTTCAATTTTCACTTGTTCGTCAATACTCTCCCTTATTCTTAGCTTATTACTGGCATAAACACGCTCATAGAAATTCAGTGCCTGGAAAATCTTGGCCGTTATATGGTTGTTTTCTTGAAGTATCTTATCTATCAACTTGTTGATCCGTTTGGGTAGCTCAGTTGATAGATATTGTTTTCCCGTATTGATATTAGTCTTTGCATCAGGAACCCATCCATTCACCTTCTCCACAAGTTTCGTAAGCCCCATTACCTTTCCATAGTCAGTATAGATCGAGGCTATTTTCATGCTTTTATGCGCCAGATAGAAGCGCAGCAGAGCCGCTGCTTTGTTTTTCAGCATCTCTCTGAGTCCGGGCGACAATCTCTTTTCCCATTCCTTTCCCAGATGATGCATCATTCTCTTCTGAATGTATTCTGGTACTTCTTTTACCTCAAAATAAAATACTCCTTCTCGTTCGCTCTGAATTTCATCTTGATAGTGCGGGTTGATACTGAAAGATATGCTCCACGGCTCATACCCTTCTATGAACTGCTGTCCTTTCACATGACTCAACACGGCCATTGACATAATTCTTTGCCTTGCCAAGTCACTTTCGCGTACAATGTCTATCTGCCCCTTCTTTCTGAAAGGCACCAACACCAATGGGCATAGGTAGGCATCATTCTTATGAAACAGTCGTGTTAGCCACTCACCCGTATTCGTTTTATTGATGGTATATTCATCCTCATTGAAGGCGTATGCACTATAGTTTGACACAATAGTATAGAAGAATGGCTGTAGCAGGGTTTTGAAGTCCATTCCGCTCTTCTCTATCAAATCCTCGTTGTTTCTTTCCGATGGTATGGTCAGCGTCACTTCCTTATCATAGCAGGCTATCTTAAAAACTTTTCCTTCCAACTCATAATAAAGGTCAGCCCTTACGCCTTCGGCTCTTTTTATTCCACTCCTTCTATTCGCTTTTCCGTTCACCAACACACGATAAGCGAAATTGTTTATTACCTTATAGAGTATGTCCAATATCGTTGACTTTCCCCAGCCGTTCTTGCCCACAATGGCCGACACCGTTATCTCTGGTAATCCAGTATATATCTGATAGAGATTCTTCTGAACTTCTGACACATTTTGCACTGGATAATATCCATCTTCAGTTGGAGTCTGTGACTCACCAAATGGATACCACCCTGGTTGTAGTATCTTCATCATGGGTGATGCCATCTGTTTGATATATAATCCGAGAATCTTCATTCTTTTTCCTCCTCTTTTTCTTCCACTACCTCAAACTCTTTCTTCAGCAGTCTGAAGAACACCTCATTCCTGCTTGATGCCAACTTATAGATATCCTCAAAGGAATATAATTCTATTCTGATTGGCACTTTTACTTTGTCTGTGTCCGTTGGATAGAACTCATCATCCTTATAGCGAGAATCTTTTAAAAATGGTATTGGATTAAAACCTCCGCCAGCGTTAATCGAGGTCACCTCTTTTATAATATCAGCCTTACGGGCCAAAATAATGCCATGATATTGGATAATACTGGTATCTACGTCCCAATTCAGTACTTTCTGTGGCTTATTATATACATCTTTGGCATATCTCTTCACTTGTCCTATCATACCCTCATCCTTGTCACCGGCATTATGGGCATGTGTTGTTGACTTCAATTCAAGAATTAAAACTTGCTTTACCGACTCTGGGTCATCTGCCCAAATATAAACATCAGATTTCGCCTCCCCTCTATTTGTGCTCTTACCCTTTATTGTCGAAGAAAATGTAGTAAACCTATCATCCAGAATCCAAAGATTATGCAAATGATTGATATCCTTTGAGCTATCCAATAAAGTTCCCCGCTTAAAAAGCAATTCTTGTACATCGCTTTCTAACTCTGGCTTAGGTTCTCCATCCTCACCGTAGGGCTTTATCATCTCAAAAAGGCGTTCAAGAATCCGTGCCCTATGTTTGACATATATATGCAGGCTGGAGTTCAGAAGTTTCTGACACTCGACGGTTTCTTCGTATGGGGTGCCCTCATCCTCCGCAGATGGTCTGTTCATCTGCGTCCAGAATTTCTTTTCGTATTTCCCCTTCGTCTCAATGGCTGCCTTCACCAATTCATCTTCATCCATTATGCCCTTATTCTCTTCAACAGTCTGTTCTGGGATAAATGCATCAAGTGACGGAAACTTTTTCTTGAAATTCTTCAAGTTACGTTTCGTCTCTTCTTGGTTCCTGGTTATCGTTTCCTTGAAAATATCGTCCAGTTCCTCATTTGTCTTCTCATTAATAGCGGCAACATCTGTTATAGAGATCTCAATCTTCTCACCTTTAGTATCAACGTGCTCGTCAAAATATTCAGATGTAAGATAAAGAGAATAGCCCTCATCACTGTCAAGAGTATAGCGTAATTTCCCATTTTCAAGTTCAGCCTTGAGACCTCTCGCAAAGCATACTATAGGATTATCCTTTCTGAGAGGAATATTTCGTTTAATGAGCCATAGTGTGAATACGAACGTTCCTTCATCTTCGAATGCCATGTTGAATGGTCTACTATTAGTCTCAGTCTCAATACTTTTCCTTGTTACCTTCTCAACATCGCCATTCAGTATCAATTTGATAATCAAATCATCGTTTGCAACTATTGCCGGGAAGAATGTCTCAACCATCCATTGTTTCAGCGATGCTATGTCGCCATATTTTTTGAAGAATGTTTTGGCACGGCTTAGATTGTTTGGCTTATCTATCTCAATCTTGAGATTTGTATAGGTATCCTCTGCATCCGTTATAGCATCTTCTATGTCAATCAAACTAAAAAGGCCCTCATCTGGTTTAGGATAATAGAATTCCTTCTTTCTCTTCACACCTTCTCTATCCTTATAGACAGTTTCGTATTTAGCCTTATTGGTGAAAAAAACTATGGCCAATCTTCCTTGACCTAAAGGATGGAAATGAAATCTTTCCTTTTCTATGTTCTTCTTATCCAATTCATCAAAACATTGGCTGTTTATTTCAGTGAAGCCCTCGCCATTGTCTCTTAGCTTTATCGTGCATCGTTTGTCTGAATATGATAATTCCATGGATATCTCTGGAACATACTGTTTTGGGGCGTTCTTTTCTTTTTCCTTACGAATAAGGACAGCTTGAATGGAATTGGAAACAATCTCCCTGAGCAACAAGTAGAACTTCTCCCTGCTGTTCTTATATTCCTTATCTGCTCTATTTTGAACGTTTGATCTTTGCTCCATAAAACCGAAATAATAATCTTATTTGAATGGATACCATGAATATTTACAATTCACCGTGCGCTAGGCTTTGCCGCTCGTCCAAGAACCATCAGTTGTCTTTTGGCAGTCTCTGCGGCACAAATAGCAACGAACAAAAAAAGCCAAATTGCTTTCAGGTACTTCATAACATCTTTTTAACATCAGACATTGCCGACTCAATCTCGTTGAGCGGCACTTGCCCTCCCCACATCCCATACACATACAATGGCGTCACACACCCAAAGTCCATTGTACAAGACCGGGCCTCATTGTTCATGAATTCTAGCAGTCGGTCTACAATCTTGTTGTACTAATTTTCACTGCGGTGAAGAAGCTAAAGCCATGCGGATTCAACCTTGAAATAACTTCGACTTATGTCACGACTCGACCAAATGAAAATTTAATTATCAATGGCTCTCACTGTTCCAT
>JAEEGH010017018.1_pt1 | contig 15577 bp, 18 predicted proteins | sample 9134181 | NCBI WGS metagenome assembly JAEEGH01 (sample SAMN16246544, study PRJNA631951) | gut metagenome | biome: gut microbiome; feature: rumen; material: DP-attached | host: Bos | place: Iran: Karaj | collected 2018-10 | reverse complement strand
CCTTTCGAATCCCTGAAGCAACCCTTTTTGGTGTGGCAATACTTGGCGGAAGCATAGGAAGTATCCTGGGCATGCACCTATTCAGGCACAAGACAAAACATTGGTATTTTCTCTTTGGAATGCCTATAATATTGGTATTACAGATATTAATTCTTGTTCTTCTCTACTACAGTCCACTGGAATTTCGATTCATGTAAAGAGGTAGACTCATGCACCTGGCCGTTTGTGATGATAACATAGCCGAAAGAAAACAGACCGAGAGGCTTTTGGGTCGTCAGTCTGACAGGATATTCAAAGAGACCGGGGAGCGCATTTATATTGACTCCTATGGCAATGTGGAGGCCTTCCTCCAAAATCCCCAGATGTACCATGGACTTTTTGTGGACATGGTTGATCCTGCCTGCAATGGCTTTGAGATTCTCAAAAAGCTTCTTGAATGTGGCATAGACAAGCCAATCATCCTATGCCCCTCTACTATTGACTACAGAACCCTTGTTAGGGAAAGCGGTATCACTGCTGACAATGTCTTTTTCCTGGACAAGCCCATTAAGGTTGCAGAAATAACTGCCATTGTGGACAAGATAAAAGAATTCTGCAAAACGACTGCTCCCACAATGGAGCTAAGGAGTAAAGGCGAGACGATCTACGCCCATGGCGACGACATCATCTATGTAAAGAAATCCCACAACAAGCTTGAAGTACACCTTACCGACAAGAGCATTGTTGAAGTAATAGACGATATTGTAAACTTCTATGACCAGTGCAATATCTTCCCACAGATATGCCCTGTCAATGATGGTGCCATAATCAACATTAACCACGTTTCCAAAACCTCTTTTGGCAAAGTGACCATGGACAATGGGGATACGCTCCCAGTCTCCTTTACCTACAGAAATTCCATCAAGAAAACCCGCGCTTATGTGCTTGAATGCAATTCTCAGAATCAATAAATCTTAAGGAAAATAAATGATCGCACTTAAAATAGGCCAACAGAAAAATTTCATGGCTAAACTTCTTACCACAGACGTCTTTGACTGCTTTGTTCTTGAAGAAGCTACAATAGACACCTTCAATACTTTCTCAATAAACGGAAGGATACACAGAGATTTCTACAAGGGCTCTGAAGAAGAATCTCTGCTCCCAAATGAAGAGTTCTCCGGCTGGGACAAGATACGCCCCATTGCCCTTAGCCTTATTAAAGGCAAACAGACTCCTCTCTCCTTCAAGTTTATTCTGCATCTGCGAAATGAGGAGAAGCAAAAGATACTCTCTAGTACCGATATGGATATATCTCCCGATCAGATATCCCTTGGCATAAACATCAGATACTCCATGGGTGAAGTGCTGATAACCACTGGCGTTTCCTATGGGATATTTACACTTGATAAAAGCGCAGAAAAAGCCTGGGACCAATATGTCCCAAGCTTTTTGGAATCTAATGATATAAATATTATCTATGCTGCCTGATACTTCGTCAGGATGGCTATCAAGGCATCATATTTGGGCTTTATGAGATCATATTTCTCCTTAGAGCCCTCCATGGAGCCTGCTCTTAATATCTCAGTAAGATCGCACACCTCTGTAAGGAATCCCTTAAGGCCAAGATTGGCACCTACTCCCTTTAGTGTATGAACAGCTTTAAATGCCTCTGAAACATTTCCCTCAGCCAGGTACCTTGTAAGATCATTCATACTCTGATCATTGAGGAACTTGAACATGAACTTCGCAATAAGGTCCTCATTGCCCATGAACCTGTCCAGAATCTCATTCCAGTCAACGCCCCATTCTATTAGTTCTGCTTTAAATCCAGCGTCCATATGCCTCCAATTGTGTGTATTTACACGAGAATGATACACGGATTGCTCCGCAAAAATTTTATTTGACTTTGAATCCCTGTATCATTCAAATTATATCACTTAATCGTTCATTGTCGCAAGTTTTTCTGCTTGGTCTGCTGCGATGAGGCTGTCTATTATTTCATCGAGATCTCCGTCCATTATCTGGTCGATCCTGTAAAGTGTGAGTCCAATTCTGTGATCTGTCACACGTCCCTGATGGAAGTTATAGGTTCTAATTTTCTCGGATCTGTCTCCGCTTCCCACCTGGCTCTTACGAAGCTGGGCTTCGTCGTTGTGCTTTCTTTCCTGTTCCATCTCATAGAGCTTGGCTCTTAGGACTTTCAGAGCCTTTGCCTTGTTCTGCTGCTGGCTCTTTTCATCCTGACAGGAAATAACGATACCTGTAGGCAGATGCGTAAGTCTGACCGCTGAATCCGTGGTATTTACACACTGTCCGCCGTTGCCCGATGCTCTGAATACATCAAACTTGCAGTCGTTCATATCAATGTCAACTTCTACATCTTCTACTTCAGGCATTATTGCCACAGTGATAGCTGAGGTGTGAATCCTTCCTCCGGACTCGGTTGTGGGAATTCTCTGAACTCTGTGGACTCCACTTTCAAATTTGAGTCTTGAATAAGCTCCGTCACCCTTGATCATAAAGCTTACGGACTTAATTCCGCCGATCCCTATATCTTCAACGCTCATGGTCTCTATGCGCCATGAATTTCTCTCAGCGTATCTTGTGTAAAGCCTGAACATATCAGCCGCAAAAAGAGCTGCCTCATCGCCGCCAACGCCGGCTCTTATCTCCACAATGACGTTCTTCTCATCATTGGGATCCTTTGGAAGAAGCAGTATCTTAAGCTTATCCTCAAGCCCAGGTATCTCCGCTTTAGCCTGGGAAAGCTCCTCACGCAGCATCTCCTTCATATCAGGATCACTTTCTTCGTCCAACAGAGCCAGACTATCTTCTATGGTCTGCTTGCACTTTTTGTACTCTGTATAGCACTCAACAAGAGCCTCAAGGCTCTTTTGCTCCTTCATAAGCTTTTTGAACCTGTCCTGGTCAGAAACCACGGAAGGATCACCAAGCATCATGGTTATATCTTCATATCTTCTAAGAATATCTTCTAACTTATCAAACATATCATCTCCTTAAGCGAACATCAAAAATACAAGCTGCAAACAGGCGGCGCTAGTAAAAGCAGGCCTTCACAACTCTGTCGTTTCCGGAGAAATCCTTAACCACTTCTATTTCATGGAACCTGCCGGTATCCTCTAATATCTTTGATACACCCTCTGCCTGGTCAAATCCGATCTCCAGTATAAGATAGCCACTGGAAAAGAGATATTCCCCTGCCATTTCTGCAATCCTTCTGTAAAAAGAAAGACCGTCCTTGTTACCATCCAGTGCAAGCCTTGGCTCATAGTCCTTTACCTCAGGCTCAAGGCCTTCTATAACTTCACTTGGTATATATGGCGGATTTGACACGATAAGGTCAAATTTCTGCTTCTGTTTTGGGAAAAGATCTGTCTCCTCAAATTCACACCTGTCAGAAATCCCAAGAGATGCCGCATTCTCTTTTGCCACCAAAAGAGCTTTATCCGAGATATCGGTGCAAAGTGCCTTGGTTTCATTAGTGTACTTGAGAATACTAAGCGCTATACACCCCGAGCCGGTGCACAGATCCAAAAATCTCATACCGTCCTCACAGTGTTTAAGAGCCTCTTCCACAAGAAACTCGCTGTCCTGCTCAGGAATAAGGACATTTCCGTCAACATTAAAGGGAAGTCCCATAAACTCCCATTTGCCCAGAATATATGCAACCGGTTCCCTCTTTTCTCTTCTGTCTATAAATCCTAAAAACTTCTCTTCTTCCGCTGAAGTAAGCTCTCTTTCAGGGTGCACAAGAAGAGCGCTGTGGTCGGTTTCACATACGCATTCTAAAAGGAGCCGGGCATCAAGCGCACTCTCCGCTACTCCGGCTCTTTCCAGTATATCTTTTCCCTTTTCAAAGGCATCTCTGTAATTCATATTAATTAAACCTGTTCTGCAACTTCAACCTCGATGTCATCATAATTAGCATCAGAAGGAACGCTCTCTTCGATCTCATAGCCAAAGGAATCTGACAAAAACTCTTTCCAGTCAAATACAGCTTCAACTGACTTAATTGCAACCTCGATCATATCATCATCAGGCTCTTTGGTCGTAAGTCTCTGAAGCCAAAGTCCCGGAGCTGAGATAATCTTGATCAGGAAGAAATCAGTTCTTCCGGCAAGTCTTATTATCTCGTAGGATATACCTGAAATCACAGGAATCAGAAGTATCCTGATAGCTACTCTCCAAATGTAAGAATCAATCCTGATAAAGAAGAAGAGGATGATACTTATGAGCATTACAAAGAGAATGAAGCTGCTTCCACATCTCTTGTGGAGTCTGGAGCTCTTTTTAACATTATCAACAGTAAGAGGTTTACCCCTCTCAATGCAGTTGATGCATTTGTGCTCTGCCCCGTGGTACATAAAAAGCCTTCTGATATCCTTGATCATGGAAATCAAAAGAATATACAGCACAAAAATGAAGATTCTAAGTACGCCCTCAATTATTGCAACAAGAGAGTCATTTCTGGCATATCTTGAAATGATCTCAGATAATGCGTATGGCAGAACCATAAACAATGCAATTGCAAATGCAAAGGACAAAAGAGTTGTGAGAATCATAAGGAATGTATCCTCATGTCCGCTGGAAACCTTATCTATTCCTTCATCAAACTTGGTTGGCTTCTCCTTGGTCTCCTCATAAAATGATGATGAATAGTTAAGAGACTTAAGTCCAAGAACCAGGGAATCAGCAAAAACAAGCACTCCCCTGATCAAAGGGATATTAAGGAGCTTGCTTCCATAGCCAACGCCGTGATACTCATCAACCTCAACAGCAATGTCGCCGTCCGGCTTTCTAACCGCTACAGCGTACATATCCTTATTTTTCATCATTACGCCCTCAAGAACAGCCTGTCCGCCGATTCCTGAGTAATGTCTGATCTTACGTCTACGTCTTTTCATCTTAGTTTTACCGCCTGTTAAAGAAAAAAGGTTGAGGCTAATGCCTCAACCTCGAATTTCTTACGTCTATCGAACAAATTACTTGTTGTCCATGCCGTACTTCTTGTTGAACTTATCAATACGTCCACGAGCTGCTGTAGCCTTCTGTGTTCCTGTGTAGAAAGGATGGCACTTTGAACAGATTTCTACGTGGATTTCGCTCTTTGTAGATCCAACTGTGAATGTGTTACCGCAGTTGCAGGTAACAGTTGCCTGATGGAATTCTGGCTGAATGTCCTGTCTCATCTTATATCACCTCACTATATCATGAAATACTTCATCTGTTTCCGACAGATGTTGTCAGCACTCTGCGCGCCTAAATGCACAGTTCGTGCCTGACGTTTAAGTGTCTATCTTCACTGTTTCGCAACAGCTATATAACTATAGCACACTAATCACCGTATGGCAAGATGTTTTTTACTGATATATCAGCATTGTTCGCCTCAGTCTTTTTCAAAATATGCCAGCGCAATGGCACCGGGACCTGAGTATGTTCCGATCGTAGCACCTACTATCGCATACTGAAGCCTGTCCTCATAGCCATCGTAAAGAGCTCTTGAGTCCTCCACATATTTTTTCAGATAGTCATCTGAAAAACCGGAGTAAGCCAGAGTAACGGGCTTATCAAAATTGATTCCACCGGTGTTTTTCACAAATTCCATGAGCATGTTGTGACTGTTCTTAGAGCCCCTTGCCTTACCGATTATCTTAACCAGTCCATCCTCAATGGTGATAACCGGCTTTATCATCAAAAGGTTTCCCACAAAAGCTGCAGCAGAAGGAAGCCTTCCCCCGAGCTTCAGGTACTCAAGAGTATCAAAAACAGCTATTACATGGACTTTCTTCATCTCTTCTGATATTTTTTCCAATATTTCTTTGCAACTCATACCCTGAGAGCGCATCTCCACAGCTCTCTGGACAATAATGTACTCAGATATACAAAACTGCTTTGTGTCGACTACATGGATATTATCTGAAAAATCCTGAGCAGCTATACATGCACTCTGATATGATCCTGATACTCCTGCAGAAAGAGCAAAATAAATAACTTCGTCTCCGGCCTTATCCGCTTCCTCAAAGTACTTTGCATATTCATAGGGCGGTATCTGACTTGTCTTTGGAATCTCATCAGTCTCAATCAGCTTCTTGTAAAAATCGCTGCCACTAAGAGTTACTCCATCAAGGTATTCCTCTTCCCCAAATCTGACCGTTAAAGGGATTACTGTAATGTCCCACTTCTTTGCCAGTTCCTGTGATATGTCACTTGCTGAATCTGTGATTATACGTATCGCCATAATTATTCTCCCCGTACAATGTTGACCTGTTTATGAACAATTTGGGTTCTATTATAGCAAATGATGCGTTATATAACAAACGCACCATCAACAGCATTGACGGTGCGCATGTAAAGTAACCCTTAGAGATCATCTGTGTAATCACATTTTTCAAACAGTGATTTGCATGTTTTCTAATTCTTCCATGTTCTCTGATATGCGGACTTTCTTTACAACATCTGCATTTCTTTCCTCTGTGAACATTGGAATATAGCGCTCTGTTACTTACGATTATACCTTGGTAAAAAATCTATAAAGGAAAGCCTCCTATATACCCACTTTCTGCAATTTTATAATTTTTTAATATGCGCAACACAAATGCAACACGATTAATAGTTAAAATGTCTATTAGTGCTAATGCACCAGATACAAAAAACACAAGGGGATTACAAAATGAGAAGACTTGAATCAGAAATTGCCGAATATGTCGGCAACTATACAAGAAGGCGAGGATATCCGCCAACAGTTGAAGAGCTTATTTATAATTTTGGCTCATTCAAGATTATGTGCATGATGTTCTACATACTTAACCTATACCGTATTGGTATGATCAGGAACTCATTGTTCTTTGGTATGGGAGATCTGCAGCTCATCCCTGTGAAGAATAAATGATTTAAAAAAACAGACTGGCTCACTTATATGAATCAGTCTGTTTTATTTTCACCCCATATCTCCTTTTAAGACCGTCATAAGCATATAAACGCCCTGCTCTGTAAAAGCATATGGATTATATCTACTTTTTGTGCTAATATTTGCGGACGAAAAATTCGTCCGCAAATAATCTACTTCTTCGTCAGTAAGCTCAAACAAACAATGGACTATGACGCTTCGACTCGCTCTTTTTGGGCATTGTCTCTAAAACACGTGAAGAATATGTGGATTTTTCACTTGATATTTGATTCATCTCGAAAACAAGCGATAAAAACTGCTTTATTTCTCGCTTGTTTTTGAAGCCATGCAGAAAACAAGCGAAATAGGGACTTTTTCTTCGCTTGTTTTTCCGTACATGTCAAAATCAAGCGAAATGCGTTACTCATCCAAACAGTTTATTTGCTACTTCCTCAAGCTCTTTTCTCTCCGAAATATCATCATAGCTGCTTTCCTTATCATCAATACCCTTAACAACGTCCACAAAGAAAAGTCCATCATGATTGCAGTAAAAGAAAATCTTCTTTACACCATGTATTTTAAATCTGGTTTCTGACTTTCCTTCAGGATATAGCTTTACCATCTGAATCTCATCTGATCCTGCCGCAGCAACAAATGATATGTAATGCTCCTTTGTCATAGCATGATCTATTCGGACGTAATATTCACCGTCAGAACGTTCGATAAAAATCATATGCTGTTCATCTGAAGGTTCAGCTGACAAAGGGGAAAGCTGTAGTCCATGGCATCCAATGACGCCCTCTCCCATGCTGTGGATCACATTTCCGCAGATAGGGCACACATAAAACTTTGACCGTAGCATATTGGCTGATACATTAGCATTGTGTATTGGATTACCTGATATAAGTTCTGTGACAGAAATCCTAAATGCATCGGCTATTGGCTCAAGCAAAGTAATGTCCGGATATCCTTTGCCTGTTTCCCATTTCGAAATTGTTTTGTCAGTGACCCCCAGCTTTTCTGCGAGCTGCATCTGAGTCATTTTATTCTTTTCACGAAGATTCTTGATTACTGCTCCTGTAACATATTGGTTCATATCTTTTCACCTCCATGTTCAGATTGTAAAACAGCTTGATTTTATATTGTACCTACGCTAAGTAGAGTCCGGGCATTATCGTAGTTACTGTTTCGTACGCGAACTCAATGCAGCCTCGAATTCCTTCTCAAAATCGAGTTCCTGTTTGCTTCCTATCTGTGGTATATCTACCATTTTCTTTTCCCACGAAGAAAGGTATATGGCGTTTGATAAAAGAAGGCTCTTTCTACCTTCCCGCCCATCTGCTATGCTTTGGCCTTTTCCAGTTATCTCATCTGCAAAGCCTTGAATTACCTTTACGTAAGGCGAAGGCTCGCTATCTGGTTTTAGCTCGGTCCAGGTGCCTTTTATCTTCCTGAAATAGTCTGTGGAATTCTTCATGTAGTCAGCTTCTTTTCCGCCCATCTCCTGAGCGACCTCGCCGATCTTAATGACACCATTTTCACAGACTAAAAGTGCTTCCTCCAAAGATATCTCCAGCCTGTTGATTCCGGGCGCATCTCCCGTGGATGTGATGAATGTTCCTGTTGCACCATTCTCCCACTCCATGTATGCAGTAACGTCATCTTCCACCTCGATATCGTGGAATCTTCCTTCATGACAAAAGCCCTGAACACTTACAGGATTTCCGCAAATCCACTGAAGAAGGTCCAGATTATGGGGACACTGATTCAGAAGAACTCCTCCTCCATCTTTTGCCCAGGTTGCATGCCAGGAGCTGGACTTATAATACTGTTCCGGACGATACCAGTCCGTCACTACCCAGTTCATTCTCTTGAGAGCTCCATATTTTCCGCTTGAAACTATTTCTTTTAGCTTGATATAAATCGGAAGTGTCCTCTGATTGAAGACCATAGAAAAAACTTTTCCGGATTCATCCGCAGCCTCTTCCATTTTTCTTGCCTGTCTTGAATATACTCCTGAGGGTTTATCACATAGTACATGAAGGCCGTTCTTAAATGCCCTCACTGCTATCTCTTCATGAGCATAATGCGGAGTTGCTATTATAACTGCGTCAATATCAAGCTTGCCATTTTCCACAGCTTCAAAAAGCATGTCAGCACTTTCAAAGACCGGCACACCATCTTCTAATGACCCACGAAGAAGTTCCTTATATGGATCCCTTAATCTTGTAAGGGCAGCAAGTTCCATTCCTTCTACAAGTCCATCCTGTAGTATTTCTGCATACTTGCTTCCCATGTTTCCAACACCTATAACTGCTGTTCTGATCATGGCTTTATCCTTTCTGCTGATTCTATTACTTATTATAAGCAAAAAAATAGTTCCAAGGAATCGTCGATTCTTGGAACCACTTACTTTATATATTTTTATGCCACCTCTTTGGCAACTGCATTACCCTCTTTAGCAAACTTTCTAACAAAGAATCCAAACACATTTCTTACCAGCGGACCGGCGAAGAAAATCTGCCAGCAAAGAGCCATCGGAAAGTTTATTACTGTGGTCTGAATCCAAACAGCTACAAGCTCTTTTCCTGCGTTCTTAAAAAGAATTGTTGCCACAAGGCTCATAAGTGGGCACATGAGGCATACTGACATGGCTGAGATAGCCAGGATCATCATGATCATTGGATCTTTTCCGGGAGTCACAAACCTGAATGCGAGCTTCTGAGCAAGCTTTCCTACAAACAAAAGCTCGAGTGCTATGGCGATTGGCCACATGATCAGCATTTCCTTAAATGCTGCAAGAAAAACAAAATTCTGCATACCGCCAACGTTAAGGGCGATATTGTAACAGATCATTGCGTAAACCATGACAAATGCCATAAAAATGGTGAAAATAACATCCTGAAACTTATTCTGTGGTAACATGCTTAATATTCTCCTTTCGATTACCAGGGGAAGACCTTAAGCGTGTTGTTCGTTATCACCACAGGGTGTGCGTTTCCAATATTACCTGCTTTTCATCTTCATTTTTTCGTGTCGGTTTCTGATTATAACAGAACTTTGAATTTCATGTAATAGGTAATTTTTATTTTGTCAACATTTCATAAGTAACACCGTATTTCTTAGCTATATCACTCGCATAGGACATTCCCTCCGGGGAAGCAACCTTCACCTCATAGGATCTTTCGCCGCCGCTACTTACAACAATAAGTGATGCAGCCTTGTATTCGCCTACACCACCGTTGATCTCGTCTATGTCAAAGGCCAGCTTGTGCATGTGGGTGTTGTAGATTGTCCGTACGCCCTTGCTGAGGATAGCCTTTATACAATCCCTTGCTATGTAGTAACCCTCTTCGAAAGAGGTTGTTGAAAACGTCTCATTCAACAGAAGAATGCTGCTTTTGCCGGAATCCTCGTAGAGCTCTTTAAACCTCTTACACTCCTCTCCCAGTCTTCCAAGGTCCAAAGTTTTGTCCTCATCGGCAGGAAAGTGGGTGTAAATAGCATCTGCAGGCTCATAGGAAAGGCTGCTTCCAGGCACATAGATACCGCCCTGGGCCAGGAAAAAGAGCTGTCCCACAGCCTGGGTTATTGTTGTCTTACCACCTCTGTTGGCACCAGTCAGTATATACATCCATCTGTCTTTTGAAAAAGAAATATCGTTAACCACTATGTCTTTTGCAGTCTTGCTATCATCTTCTATGAGCTTAAGATTATAAATGCCTTTTGCATCCATTGATGGCTGTCCGGAGCTGCTGTCAATGACGCTTGGCTTGCAGAAGCCAAAGCCTCTGGCAGCTTTCTTTTCGATATACTCCGCCCACCTGATGTAATAAATAAACTCAGGCATAAGGTCGGTTATATCCGTGATAGTAAGTACAGTATACTTGCCCAGAACATCCCTTAAATGTCGCACCGTCTTACTTAGCATCCGGCCGGTGATGTCGTCCATGTAATTGGTTATTCTGCGCTCGCTGTCCTCAGATTCCGGAATAGCTCTCATGCTCATAAGCGCAATTGGGCTGAAAGCCGGAGCTACAAACCCTGTTTTGCAGTCATCTCCTGGCTTTGCGTTTATCTCATCGTATCTGTAATCCTCTTTCCAGTCCGTTCCGTCCTGGATTGTATCTGTCCCCGAAACCTTGTCTATGAAATGACTGATAACGGATGACTTGGTAAACGGTTTGTTATTGATTGAGATAACTCCCATTCCTGTGGCTTCAAAGCGCTCATTAAGGTTAATTCCTACCGTTACACTCTTTAGATTGTCAGTATCAGCCTTCAACGCACTGATATCTTTTTTCAGCTCATCAAGCCCATTGTCATTGTAGAATTCACCGATATAGTTCTTGAGATTATTCAGGCCTTCTGATGAGATATCCGCCCCCGACAGGCACTCATGGATTGACTCTATGCATTCTATATAATCCCTGATCTCATCAAGTCTGTGAAGAAGATCCCATATTCCCGGCTCGTGGTCATGATCTCTTTTGAAGCTTCCGTAATCCTTAAGGAAATTCACGTGGTCAAGAAGCTTTAAAAGAGACTCTCTCATCTCTTTATTCCTGTAGATGTCATCAAAAACATCGGCGCGATACGTGGCATTATGAGGGTCATCTGTCATGAGCTTCATCACGTTCATTATGTAGACGCGCTCTTTTTCCAGAGTAGTAAGCTTGCTTATGACAGCATCCATGCCAAGGTCATGGACCACAGTGTCGCTCAGGGTCTTGAAATTCAGATTCTTATCAGGAAATAACAGGCTGATTTTGTCCAATCCGGTAATTCTCCTTTATCGTATGTATTTAATCGTCCTCGCTTAATACTTCCATCATCTCCCGGACCATTTCTTCATCTTTCAGTCTGAAAAGAATTTCAACTCTCCTGGAGGCTTCCATATCAACTTTTCCATCAGAGCCATAAACAGGATTACTGTATGAGCGGCCTGTTGCAGAAACAAGAGACCTCATTTGCTCAAGCTGATCCTTTGATAAAATATTGCTCTTATCACTAAGGCTGTATTCCGCTACCGCCAGGGCTCTTTTTTGTGACAATTGAAGGTTAAAAATGTATGTGCCCTCGGTGTCTGTGTGACCTTCAATTATTATTTCTGATATGTTGTCTTTGTACTTTGGACTTAATAGTATTGCAGCATATCTGGGCAGGAACTTGGCAAGAAAATCTTCTCCTGAAGACTTGATGACAGCTTTGTTATAATCAAAAAGAATACTGGCATCAAAGGTAATAGCACCTGTTTTTTCATCAACAGAGACCTTGAGGTCAGAGTTTTCAAATTCCTCCGAAAGCTCTTTTACCAGTTCTTTGCGGATTCCAATTATATCATCAAGCTTTTGCTGCTGTTCACTCATGACAGCTTCAAGTTTGTTTAAAAGCTCATGCTGCTCTTTTAGAGTTTCTTCCTGAATGGCTATTTTTTCCCCTTGCTCTGCCAGAGCCTCTTCCTGGGCATTGAGCTGTTCCTGCTGAGTTGAAACCAGTTCCCGTTCCTTATCAAGGGCAGCTGCTGATGCCACAAGCTCTTCTTCTTTTCCTGCAAGCTGCAACTGCTTTTCATCATAGTCCATTCTGGCGTGGAGCATGGTAAAAGAGATGATCAGAACAAATGTAAGAAGAAGTCCTGCCATCATGTCAGAGTAGGATAGCCAATATGTGGTTTCTTCGTTTCTATTTCTTCTGCGTTTCATTTTATTTTTCCCTGTTTATTTTCTTCTGGCTGCATTATCAAGAGCATCCATATACTGTGATAATTCCTTTTGGATTTTCCTGTTTGATTCATTTTGAACTTTTATGGCCTCCGCCTGTTTGGAAGCCTGCGCTTCAAGAACTTTGATATCATCGATACAGCGTCCCAAAGACTCTGTGATATTTTTTAGGTTTTCTGATACGCTGGCCATATCCTCAGCGGCCTTTGCCATTCCCTCAGCTGATACTGCATTATTAATAACAATCTTCTTTATCTGCTCATTATTTGCTTCCTGCAGGTACATACTTTGGCTGACTGTCTTGGAAAGGTTTGAAAAGGAGTCAGACATGGAGGTATCCATTTCTTCCAGGAACTTGTCCACAACGCGGCTTAACTGCTCCATCTGATTTCTTGTGGCCATTCTGGAAAAATGGTCCAGAGTCTCATCAAAGTGTTCAAACTGTGGCTCAAAGAATTCCTTAAGTGCACCGGGGAGTCTTTGTGAAATGGTATTATTTAGCTCGATGATGGCTCTTGTCTGCATGTTTGCACTTTCTTTTTCCGTATCGGGAAGTACATATTTCTTAAAATTTCGAAGGAAATAGTTTAGTGCATTTTCTGCATCATCAAGTCTTTTCTTATAAACATAATTAAATACCAGAGAAAAGACCATTCCATATATAGAAGTGTGGAATGCCACTTTGATACCGTTCATAAGCGGTTCGATACTTCCTGTTATTTCTGCAGTTGTTCCTGTGTTAAAACCTTGAAGGCCCAGTGACAGACCAATGAAGGTTCCAAGTATTCCAAGACCGGTCATTACCCCCGGAACCTGAGATAATACGTTGCTGTGTATTACCCTGTCCATAAGGTCATAGCCTATGTATTCTTCAATATCTGTTTGATAAAAAGAACTACCGCTTTTTGAAATTCGATCCAGTTCAAGTTTGTAATCTTTAAACTGTTTGAGGAGCCGATTATCATGGAATATTTCATCCTTATCTTTTACATATTTACTCCAGAGGTAGTTGTGGGCAGTTTTAGCATCTTCTTCGAATTTCTCACCGGCAGATAACAGATCAGCAGTAATAGAAGCTGTGGGTAGTAGGCTTCCAAAAACACAGCTTGCAAAAATTACTCCGGAAATGATTAACATGCTGACATTTACAATAAGATTAGAAACACTTCCTGCCTGACCTTTTGAAAAAAACTGCAGATATATACAAACCACACTCATGGCAAGATAGGTTATCAGGATTAGTATTTCATAATACTTTGTTCGTCTCATTGTGACTTTCTCCTCTTTAATTTGATAAAAATATTATATCAATAAATGGGGATCAGAGGGTATTTCTCCTTTGAAATAAATTATTATTCAAAAAAGGGGTTAAGTTTCTTTTAACTTATGACGATATATAAGACGAGCCAAAAAGGATTAATGGCATTTTCTTTAAAACGTCACGGAGGACGAACATGAACGTAGGCATGAATGCCAACTTCATATACACTCAGGTAAGGGACCGCTCTCAAAATCTGGTGGATAAGTGGGCCAAAGAAGCCAGGAATACCACGTCCACCATTAAGTCCAACGAGAGCGCTTCGCCCTCTTCTATCCGAGCTCTTGAGAATCAGCAGCGAACCCAGCAGAAAGCCCACAATTCAATAATCGACCAGAGCTTTGGCTATGCAGATTCCCTTCGTGCGTCCAGAACCAGGGCAAAAGACGCTTCTCTTGAAAAGAAAAAGCTCCAGTACAGCTATAAAAAGATATCTTCCCAGATTGTAAGAAGCAAGACCTCACTAAGCGCCAGAAAAGCTGCTGCAGCTGCAAGGCGTGAAGTTCAAAGGCTAAAAAGGCTTCAGAACAGTGGCGAATACGATGAAGAAGAGGTTCAGATCTCCATTGAGCATGCCAAATCCATGGAGCGCATTGCCAAAAAGAAAGTCGCCCACCTTCAGCAGGAAGAAATGATCGAACGTGGCCAGAATGGTGCCCTCTCCGGCCTTGAAGAGAAGGACGAAGATCTTAACGAGGATCAGGAAAAAGAGCTTTCGGAAGAAGAAATGACCGAAGAACTGTCTGCAGAGGACATGGAAGCCCTTGAAGACTATGAAGGATCCGAATACTTCGAAGAAATGCAGCTTGTAATGGCTGATATGCAGGATGAGATGGTCTACAGAATGGAAGAACTCTCAGAGCAGATGCAGGCCCAGATCCAGGAAGTCCAGGAAAGCAATTCCGAGTCTATGGACGAGATGATGTCAGACATGATGAAGATGGTCCAGGATGCCATGGAGGACATGGCTGAGGATTTAAACCTCGATGAACTTGCAAACACCCTTACAGCACCTGATCCAAATATGTCCGAAGATGACCTTAAGATGCTAAAGATGAAGCACCGCACCAAGGAGATGAAGGAAATTGCCAAGGCGGATGGAGATTATCTTAAGGCCATTATGGATAAATACGAGAAAAAAGGCATTGCAGGCATGGGACTATCCGGTGCAGCCGGAAACACACCAGCTTTCGGAGCAGCTGCTCCCGTATCTGACTCTCCAACGCCTATAACAGTATCAATTCCCGCTGCTTATGGTGGCGGCGGTGCCGCAATGAGCTTTGATGCATTTGCATAAGAATAAAACAAGAGACAACGGAAACCTTCTTCCGTTGTCTCATTTTTTCAGATATTTTCTAAGCTTTCCTCTTATCCTCTGCATTGCGTTATCAGTGGATTTCTCATCCCGGCCAAGGACCGCCGAAATCTCTTTTACACTCATTCCCGTTATGTAAAGGTCAAGGACCTGGCGCTCCAGGTCACTGAGTTCCCTGTCTATCTCATCTTCAAGAGCCTTGAGGTTCTCCTGATCTATGACATATTTCTCCGGAACAAAATTAGGGTCTGCTTCAAGCATCTCCTCAAGTGGTAAGTCAAAGCCGGCTTTCGGGTCTTCACGGCTTGCATAAATGGATATGTAGCTGTTTAGGG
>JAEEGH010017016.1_pt1 | contig 15578 bp, 17 predicted proteins | sample 9134181 | NCBI WGS metagenome assembly JAEEGH01 (sample SAMN16246544, study PRJNA631951) | gut metagenome | biome: gut microbiome; feature: rumen; material: DP-attached | host: Bos | place: Iran: Karaj | collected 2018-10 | reverse complement strand
GATGTTCTCCTCGTTTTCCTTTATATTAAATGTACACGTACTATATATTAATAGGCCCCCATCGTTCAGACAAGCCCATGCATCGCTGACAATCTCGCGTTGCAGTTGCCAGCACTTCTCAACGTTCTGCGGACTCCACTCACGAATGGTGGCCTCGTCCTTGCGGAACATACCTTCGCCTGAGCAGGGCACGTCGCAGAGAATGACGTCAAAACGGAGTTTCGACTTATGGTAAGCGCGAGGATACGCGTTGGTGACGTAGTGGTTCGCGTAGCCCCACTTGGTCACGTTTTCCAACAGGATATTGGCGCGATTGCGGATTGGCTCGTTGGAATAGAGCACGCAGTCGTTTGGCAAAGCCGAACGGAGTAGGGTAGACTTGCCACCAGGAGCCGCACAGAGGTCTAAAGAGGTGAGAGGTGAGAAGTGAGAGGTGAGAGATTGCCTTAACACTTCGTCAAGAAACATCGATGCAGCTTCCTGTACGTAGTAGCAACCAGCATGGAACAGCGGGTCGAACGTGAAATTGGGGCGTTGCTTCAGGTAATAGCCATTCCTGCACCAGGGCACATGCTCGGCATCCTCTATCTGCCATCTGCCTTCTTTTATCTTCATCGGGTTCAGTCGAATGCTCACAGGAGCCTCCTCCTCGAACGATTTCAGGTATCGTCCGAAGCGCTCCTCGCCCATCAATTGGCGTGTATATTCGCTGAATGCCGCAGGTAAATTTGCCATTTCGTTTGCAAAGATACAATTTTTTTCGTACCTTTGCAACTAATTGCAGATTTATTACGTCTAACGGATAAAAAGAAACAAAAAAAGACGCAGTTATGAAAAAGATTTTATTATTATCAGTTGTGGTTCTGGGGATTTTGACATCCTGTTCCTGTCACGGATTGAAGGTGCATTACTCGAAAACCGATCCACACGGAATACAGGAACGTGATTTGAAGGGCTTTGAGCGCATAGAACAGCTGGGTTCGTTAGACGTGAAGTATGCTCAGGCCGACTCATTCTCCGTACGTGTTGAGGCTCCCGTAAAGGTTCTTGACGACGTAGAGACCTATGTGACTGGCAACAAGCTGCTGGTTAGGATGAAGGGTGAAGGTAAGTTACTTAACTTAGGCGTGTCTGATGCTGACGGCGTTACGGTCTTTGTGACCTCTCCCGATTTCCTCGGTATTGAACTGAAAGGCTCTGGCGATTTCGAGGCTAATGGTCTTGTGGATACCGACAATCTCGATATCACACTTAGCGGCTCTGGTGATATCAGGTTCGACGACATCATTTGCGACCGCGTCAATGTGTCGCTGGTGGGTTCTGGCGACGTGGACGTGAAGCATGTGAAGACTCTGTGGGCAGGCGCGCAGGTCGTTGGTTCTGGCGACATCAAGATGAGGCTTGAGGACAGCGGTACTGTGGATGCCAACGTGATAGGCTCTGGCGACATCACGCTCTCAGGCAATGTCAAGGACTATAAATATAATGTACGCGGATCTGGCGATATGAACGTCTCTGGATTGACTGTTGGAAAGTAAAACGATAAATACCAAAACAAAACGAATATGAAAAAGGTTCTAATAACATTAACAACGCTTCTGACGCTTGGAATGGGCGTACAGACAGCAGCTCAGAGGCACCGTCACACGCCACAGAGCGAATTGGTGGACTCGACGAGCAAGGATGCTGTAGAGGTTTATTCCGATACGACGAGTACGGATACGGCAACAGCTACATCATCAGTCACGAAACATAAGGGCACCGTCACCGTCACTTATCCGACCTCTCCCTGGAGTAGCAATTCGACGACCTATGAGGTTGACGACGAAGACTTTGGAAGCATGGTGCACCACGTGTTCAGTAATATGGATGCTAAAGATGTAACAGGCATGTTCTTCGTACTGGGTGTTCTACTCATCCTTTTCGTACTGGCTCCCGTACTGATTATCATCGTGCTGTTCTATTTCATCAACAAGAACCGCAAGCAGAAGATGAAGCTCGCACAGATGGCTATGCAACAGGGACAGCCCATTCCCGACCAGCTGTTGGAAGACAAGCCGATAGATAGTGACAATGAATATCAGAAGGGAATGCGCCAATGCTTCGTAGGCGTGGGCTTGATGATATTCCTGGGCTATGCAGCCGGACAAGTCGGCTTCGGCATCGGTGCACTGGTGTTCTGCATCGGACTGGGCAAGGTGTTTGCCTCGCGTACGGCTCGCAGAAACAACAACAGAGATTTAAACGATAACAACAACATTTAAACAATAGAGATTATGACTAAGAAACTACAACGCAGTAACGACCGCGTATTAGGCGGCGTCTGCGCAGGATTTGCAGAGTATATGGACTTCGACCCGGTTGCAGTACGTTTGGGTTATGCCGCTTTGACGCTGTTCACAGCTTTCGCTGGTATTCCCTTCTATATCGTAGCGTGGATCATCATTCCTGAGAAAAATGCTTTGATGAATCAGTAAATGGCTTCCCTCACTGACATCTCCCTCGTTGCGCAGGTGGCTATATCGGGCAATCGACGGGCTTTCGACGAGCTCGTGCGCCGGTATCAGTCACCCGTTCGCAGGTTTTTCCTGCATCAGACGTTGGGCGATAGTCAGTTGAGTGACGACCTGGCTCAGGACACGTTCCTCAAGGCGTATACGAATATCGCTTCCTTCCGTGGGCTGGCCTCGTTCCAGACGTGGATTATGCGCATAGCCTACAACGTGTTCTACGACTATACTCGCAGAAATCGTCCTACGGAAGATGTCGACGTGATTCCCCAGCGCTCAGGCTCCGACAATTCATCATTAAAGATGGACCTCTATGCTGCTTTGGCGCTATTGAAACCTGACGAACGCACATGTATCACCCTGCAACTCATTGACGGATACGACATTGCTGGTATTGCCAAGATTACAGGCCTCAAAGAGGGCACAGTGAAGTCACACCTGTCCAGAGGCAAAGAGAAATTAGCTAACTATTTAAGACAGAATGGATATGATGGAAGATAACGAACGCTTGCTACAGCAGTTTTTCAACGACGCTGCCAGTCAGCAGATAGACGACAACGGATTCACGGAGCGCGTCATGCAGCGCATTGAGGCCGAAGGTAAACTTCAGACCTCAGATGTCAGACTTCGGACGTTTAACCGTCTGTGGAGCGTCTTCTGCATCACTACTTTTGTGGTGTTGTTCATCGTGTTCCGCGGATGGGAATTGCTGGCCGTACACTTCGAAGTGATGTTGCGCACATTGGCCACACAGTCGTTCAGCATCAATCTGATGATGATATTCTCCGTCGTCTTCGGGTTGTTACTGGTGGGGGCTGGCGAGGTTATTTCTTCGGAAAGAGTCCGTAGGTAGTCCTCAGCACCTTAAACTCCGTACGACGGTTCAGCTGGTTGCATTCCTCCTGCTGTTCCTCGTCTTCCAGCGTCTTGATGAATTCTTCCGTCAAGACGTCGTTTTCTTTTAGGAACGGATACTTCTCTGCCACCTTCCTGCGAATCTTCTTGGGGTTCTCCTTGCCATAACCCACAGGTGTCAGGCGGTCGGCCGCAATGCCGTGTTCTATCAAGTAATTCACCACCGACTCTGCACGACGCTGGCTCAGGCGCTTGTTATACTCTGCCGAACCTTTGTAGTCGGTATGTGCCGAGAGTTCGATGGTGATATTGGGATTCTCGTTCAGCAATTTGACCAGATCGTCCAATGCCGTTTTCGATTCCGGACGCAACGTGGCCTTGTCGAAATCGTAGAAAATGTTGTCAATCAGCACAGGCGCCATGATATTTGCCAGCGGGAACTGCAACACGTAATCCTCTGACTCGGTGGAAGGCTCTACGCGCAACTGCTCCTGATGGTTCAGGAAACCCTTACACGTGCCCAGGAACACATAATCCACGCCAGGCTTGATTTGCTGGGTAAACGAACCGTCGCCCTTGACGCTCAACTTGAGGTTTGTACCGTCGTTGCCCACCATATACACTTGGCCTGCAGGCAGTTCGTAGCCGTCTTGTTCGTACACCCAACCCGTTACCGTCTGGATGATTTCAGGATTATAGAACGAATAGATGTGGTCCCAACCCTTGCCGTCGCCGCGATTCGACGAGAAAAATCCCTGGTTCTTCAGTCCCTCGAAGGTCATTCCGAAGTCGTCGCCCTGCGAGTTCAACGGGTAGCCCGGATGTTCCAGCTCGTAGAGTTGTGAGTTTTCAGAAATATTGTCGTGATTCTCAGCAGGTTTGGCGATATAGATGTCTAGTCCGCCCATACCTTCGTGACCGTCCGACGAGAAGTAGAGATCACCATTGGGTCGGAACGTTGGGAACATTTCATCGCCAGGGGTGTTGATAGGTGCGCCGAGGTTTTCTACGCCTGCCACACCACTCGTCGTCAGACGGACGCGCCAGATGTCGTAACCACCCATTCCGCCCGGCATATTACTGGTAAAGTAGAGCCACTCTCCGTCAGGCGAGATGGCAGGGTGGGCGTAGGCAGACAGCGTGTCGTGCGTCAGTTTCAGTTCCGTCGCTTTGCTCCATGCAGCATCACTACGGTTTGAGGTGGCGATAACGGCATAGCGCGGATATTGGGGGTCGGTCTTGCAAACCGTCAGATACATCGTCCGACCGTCGGGTGTAAACGAGCAGGCACCCTCGTCGAACTCTGAATTCAGCTCGCTGTCGATGACTTCAGGCCGTTGCCACTTACCTTTATCATCCTTCTGCGACATAAAGATATCGCCGTTCTTCGTTCCAGTGATACCGCTCAGCTCGTCGCCTTTGGCCTGATTACGCGTGGAGGTGAAGAACAGCTGGTTGTTCTCTTCGCCAGCCAACATGGGGGAATATTCCGCCCGTCGCGAATTGAAGAAGTTCTCGCGCTTGACGGTATAGGCCGAACCCTCCTGTTTCCACGCGGGAGCCTGCTGTGCCGAACGCAGTCCCCTGCGAGCCAGCTGTACATAATCTCGTGAATCCGAAAATGCGTAATTCCCTGCCGAGTCCAAGAAAGTCTGGAACGCCTTGGCTGCTTCCTTGTAACTGCCGTTTTTCATCAGTTGCTGACCCAGATACAGGTGTGTCAACGAGTCTTCCTGCTTATAGCGAACGGCATTGTTGTAGGCGGCAATGGCTTTCTGCGTATAGTTGACGCGCCGATAACATTCAGCCATCTTCAATGCCCGCTTTCCGCGCAGGGCACGCTGCTTGGGAGGCGTCTGCGAATAGGCCTTCTTATATTGGTTGGCAGCATCATAATATTCGCCCAGGGCGTAGAACTTGTCACCCTTCTTCACGGCCTGATCGGCCCCCGCACATCCAGTGACGAGTGCCAACAGCCAACAGCCGATTGCCAACAGCCAATAACTCTTCATACTGACTATATAACGCAGTTTCACCCCTTTTTATTGCCTTTCTTCTTTTTTTCTTCCTCTTGGGGCATGACGGTAATGCGTCGGTTGGTGGGGTCGCTCATCACGTCGTGAACGATATCGGTCACCTGTTGCTTCAGTTCGTCGATAAACTGTTTCGGGTCGTATTTCTTCGCCTCAATATCGCGCAACTTCTTCTCCCAGATACCCGTCAGCTCGCAGCTCTTCAGCAGGTCTTCGCGAATCAGGTCGATCAGTTCGATACCTGTCGGCGTGGCTACCAGACGCTTGCGCTCACGACGGATATAGTGGCGCTTGAACAGCGTCTCGATGATTCCTGCACGACTCGATGGACGTCCGATGCCGTTTTCCTTCATGGCGGCACGCAGGGTCTCGTCCTCCACGAACTTACCAGCCGTTTCCATGGCACGCAACAGAGTAGCCTCCGTATAATAAGGTGGCGGCGTGGTCCATTTCTCCGTCAGCGTGGGCTGGTGGTCGCCGCTCTCGCCTTTCACGAAGGTCGGCAGCGTGCGCTCCTCGTCAGCGGGTTTATCGGAATTCTCGGTATTCTCTGGAGTTTCCGGATTATCCGGGGTTTTGTCCCTCACTACGCGCCAGCCTGGGTCAAGGATTTCCTTACCCGTCACCTTAAACTCAACAGCATCAGAAGCCCCACCTTTGGCGCCCTCCACTGTCTGTTGCGACTCAGTCGCAACATCCCCCGAATCACTCCTCACTTCGCCCAACACTGTCGTCGTGGAAAACTTGCAATCCGGCAGGAAGACTCCGATAAACCGCCTTGCCACGAGGTCGAACACCTTCTGCTCGGCATCGCTTAGCCCCTGCGGAATCACCCCCGTGGGAATGATGGCGTGGTGGTCGGTCACCTTCGACGAGTCAAACACGCGCTTCGACTTCTTCAGCGCCTTGCCTCCAATGGGCTTGATGAGTTCGACATACGGAGCCACGCCCTGAAACTTCGTCTGATACAGGCCGTTCATCGTCTGCGGACACTTCGGATAGATGTCGTCTGACAGGTATTGCGTATCCACACGCGGATAGGTCGTGTATTTCTTCTCGTAGAGTGCTTGGATAAGGTTCAGCGTCATCTCTGCCGAATAGCCGAACTTCCTGTTGCAATCCACCTGCAGCGACGTCAGGTCATACAACTGCGGCGGCTGTTCTTTGCCCTCTTTCTTCTCCACCTTCGTCACCGTAAACGGCTTGCCCTCAATGGTGGCAAAGGCCTTTTCGCCTTCCTCCTTCGACGTAAACTTACCCGACGTAGCCGTAAATGTCGTGTCGCGATAGACCGTTGCCAACACCCAATACGGCTCGGGCTTGAACGTGTCGATTTCTTTCTGGCGATTGACGATAAGGGCGAGGGTAGGGGTCTGCACGCGACCTATCGAGAGCACTTGGCGGTTCTGGCCGTACTTCAACGTGTACAGTCGCGTGGCGTTCATGCCCAGCAACCAGTCACCAATGGCTCGCGACAGTCCGGCCAGATACAACGGCTGGTAGTCGGCTTGGTCTTTCAGATTGGAAAACCCCTCGCGGATGGCTTCGTCCGTCATCGACGATATCCACAGTCGGCTCACGGGACACTTTGCCCCAGCCTTCTGCATCACCCACCGTTGGATGAGCTCACCCTCCTGTCCCGCGTCACCGCAGTTCACGATGCGCTCGGCCTTCTGCATCAGGCCTTCGATAATCGAGAACTGCTTCTTGATGCCGTTATCGTCAATCAGCTTGATGCCGAAACGCTCGGGAATCATCGGTAGCGACGTCAGGCTCCATGCCTTCCACATCGGCGTATAGTCGTGCGGTTCCTTCAGCGTACACAGGTGGCCGAACGTCCACGTCACCTGAAAACCGTTTCCTTCCATATACCCGTCGTGGCTGGTCGTCGCACCGATAATGCGTGCAATATCCCGCGCCACACTGGGCTTCTCAGCGATACATACTATCATCGTTCTTTGCAATTACTCTCCGAAGATTTCCTGCAGACGACTTTGCAGGGCCTTGCCACGAAGGGCGCGATCGGTAATCTTGCCCTGAGGGTCGATAAGGATATTGTCGGGGATGCCGTCAATATTATAAATGGATGCAGCAGCACACCCCCAGCCCTTCAAGTCGGAAATCTGCAGCCAGGGCAACTTCAGCTGTTCGATGCCTTTCACCCAAGCCTCTTTCTTGTTGTCAAACGAGACGCCAATTACCTCGAAACCTTTGGCGTGGTATTTGTTGTAGGCGTCCAACACGTTAGGCATCTCCGCACGGCAGGGACCACACCACGAAGCCCAGAAATCTACGAGCACCCACTTGCCCGTGCCTGTCAGTTCGCTGACCTTGTGCATCTTACCGTCGGGGGCAGCCATTTCCAAATCCGTAAACTGCTGGCCGATGAAGACCATCTTTTCGGCAGGAGCCATCGTGAAGGCCACAATCTCTCGCGCTTGTTTCAGCGCAGGATGGTTGGCAAAGGCCACCTTTTCCGCTACCAGTTTGTCGTAAGCCCTCAGTCCGTTCTCGTAGAAGAACTCTTCGGCAAAGGCCACGGGAATCAGGGTGTTACGCTCGTCCACGAAAATCTTGTTGACAAAGGCTGTCTCGTCGTCGAATATTTTCTTCACCTCATTATTCAGCTCCTCTTCATGGGCCTCTTTCTCTTCCTTCGTCATTCCAGCGAGCTTTGCCCTGAAGCGTGCCAACGGCTCGTTCATCTGACGGTCGTAGGCATTCAGCTTCTCGTTCAGCGCCGAGCCCTTCAGCGTGCTGTCGTTCAGATTGATGGTGATGGGTGTGCCGTCGTTGAAGAAAGGCGTCTGCCAATCAGCATTCTTCAGTCTCACTGTCAGCAGGGCGTCCTTATCTACAGCCCCTGCGAACGCAAACTTACCCTCGGCCACAGCCGTACTGTCGATGAGGACCATGTTGTTCTGGTTGGTCAGATACACCACACTACCATTGTCGCTACTGATTCCGCTGACGGAATACTTTGTCTGTTGTGCCATTCCTGGCATCACCACAGCCACCATTGCTGCTATCAATAAAATTTTCTTCATAATAATATTTTATTTTGGCTGCGAAGGTACGAAAAAAAAACGAGCCCACCAAACGATGAGCCCGATTTTTGTGGTGTCATTGCTTGGATTACATATCTCCACTAAAGCGAATCTTACTAAAAGTAAGAATTCCTACCACTAAAATACATGCCACAACAAATGGCAGACTATATATCAGGGAATCGACAAAGGACATCTTGTAGACATACAAGAACAGATTCATCGGCAGGTATATGCTCAGGAAGCCTGCAAATACACAATACTTGAAAGGTATCGGCTCTTTGGCCAACTTGACGCTCCTATTGCAATGGTTGCAAACGGTTGTATAGTTGGTGCCTCGGTAAATGTATTTAAGACATCTCTTTAGGGAAATAATCTCGTGACAATATGGGCATTCTCTGACCTTTGGTCCGAGTGTGGCGTCGCAATCTCTAGTTTTCATATTTTCTTCATTGTTTTGTCATTGCTTGAATTAATTTCTTGTTCAACAGGCTGAGCAGTTGCTGGGGCTTGATGTCCAACGTGCGAGTGGGTATCAAATAAGGACAGCCAGGAGCATCCTGGTTTTTCAGGCGCTCTACACCTTCTTCCTCTATCTCGTCATTGGGGCGCCAGTTCTCGTGGCCCTTCTTATAGCGAATGCCTATCAGGGTGTTGCCATGAAGTTTGGTGAGATAGAATTCCTGCACGTCGCGGAAGCAGACAGTCCACTTATATTCGCTGTTCACCTCGAAGTACTCGTCGTAGATTGTCATACGAGTCCACTTAAAGATGTTACGGCCATTTAGAAGAAGCGTAACCGTAATCATCGAACCGAACATAGTGATTACATACCCGATGTCTAACTTGCTGTGAAAATAGTAATACGCACAGAAAATAAAAACGGTTGGCACACCTATAGCCGCTATCATTTGGCCTATCAATTTCTTCGAATAATGAATCTTAATTCCTTCCATAATACTCTTTTTACTTATTCGTCTCTGTATTCAAGGATGTCGCCAGGTTGGCAACCTAATTCGCGGCAGATGGCTTCAAGGGTGGTGAAGCGCACGGCTTTGGCCTTGCCCGTCTTCAGAATTGAAAGATTGGCCAGCGTCAGACCTACGCGATCAGCCAGTTCGCTCAGCGACATTTTGCGCTTAGCCATCTCAACATCGAGATTTACTATTATCTTTCCCATAGGCATTATATCGTTAATTCCTGTTCTTCTTTCAGTTTCAGTCCAATGGCGAATGCCTCGGCTACAATCAGATTAAACACACTGAAAATCATCAAACCTATGGTTTCGTCGAATGCTACGGCAAAATTCTCACCTTCCCACAAAGTGGAACAAAGGACGAACACCGTAATAATCAGCAGTCCGATACCAGTGAGTCGGAGCAGGTTGACATTTTCTCCAGTGAGCACGCTGTTTTGGTTCACGTTGAGGATGAAACGCAGGAAGCAGACGAACGACACGATGGCAGCCAAAATCACAGCAATACCGAAGAGGAAACCAATTAATGCAGTCCAACCACTTGTGGCTTGATCGGATGCGCCTTTCTGCCAACCTTCTTGGAAGGCATCGGCATTCATCACAAACATCGTAACTACCTGTGCTACCATTAGCAGTAGCATCAGCACACAGAAAAAATTCAGTTTCTTTTTCATAATACATTATTTTATTATCGTTATACTGTCAGTTCCTGTTCTTCCTTCAGCTTCATGGTGTCCTTGATGAACTTGGGCACGAGGAAGAAGACGATGGCAATCCAGTAGACGGCTCCTGAGAAGACTGTCTTAGCCATCGAGGGCAGTTTGTCCATGTATTCGCTTTCAACATGATGGTAAACATAGCGAAACATCAAGCCTGCTATGAAGAATTTTATCAATACTGACACTCCCAACGCATAAAACAGCCAGATGCTCCACTTGGAATACTGCTTATTGATATAAGTAAGATAATACATAGTGAAGAAGATAGCCATGAAATAGCAGACGCAGATGTTCTCGAACAGATAGCAGAGACTTTGGCAATAGTCGTAGCCTGTCGTGGCAGAGCGCATGTCATGAATATCGCCATAAATGACAACTGCCATTGCAACTGCTATAACCAAAAATAAAACCGTGGTGAACGGATTCTTTACCGCATTGCGAAACAAATTAATTGTACCCATAATTTTATTGTTTTAATGATGTTATTTATTGATTCCATTTATATGTTTATCGAATTTCGATATGCAAAAGTAGGAACTATTTTTCATTCCACCAAACAAAATCGATAAAACTTTATCGTTTTTCAATAAATTTAACATTAAAACAAACGGGCCCACCTTCACGATGGACCCGCAGTTCTGGATGTCGTTGTTTATTTGATAAAAAAAAAGTGAGCTGACCAAATGTTTTCCCGATTATGTTCAATGCTCTTGGCAACTTTTATCTCATAGTTGTCTCTCGTCATGGGAGCACAGTGGACATTGGAGGGCCTGGTAGAAGAGTAGCAATTAAGAACTGGCTGCTGGTTACGGTTACAGTAGTTACAGTTTAAAATCGAGGTCACAACATGCCATATAATACTTTATAACTTATTGATATATAGATAGTTATATATAATATAGGGAGAGTTGGCACCCCCTCAAAAACGAACTGTAACAACTGTAACTGTAACCGCAGGGAGATTATTATTCATCTAAAAAGCTGATATTCAATGAAATACGAAATTAGTAAAGCGACTGCGCCCGCTATGCCTAACCTCGGCAAAGGCACAGAAATAGTGAAATTGCTGCTCTCGCAGGCCTCAAAAGACATGTATGAACCCCTCGTTCCGATGCTTTTCCCTTCTCTTGGCGAGCACATCTGCGGTGCAGAATTTCTGTATTCCGACCGCGACACCCTCCTTTATTGCCGAATAATGCTGCCTTATTGGGCAATAATGGCGGGTTAAACCAAGGCTGATGCCGCGACTACAACAGAAAAATCGGGCTCATCGTTTGGTCAGCTCACTTTTTTTTCGTACTTTTGTGGCTGAAATTGAAAGAACATGAAGATGAAGCTATATAGCATTGTATGTATAGGAGCGGTGGCGGTGGGGGTGCTGGCGTTCAAGGGCCAAAAGGCCGTGGAGCAGTACGAGATTCCGGCTCCGCTGAAAGACCGTCCTGAGCAGGTGTTGCATCGTAAGGGCTACACGACGTCGTATAACGCGACGACGAAGACGCCGAACTGGGTGGCGTGGCACCTGACAGCGGCCCACACGCGTGGCAAGCAGCAACGCCATGAGGAGAAATTCATGGAGGACATGGACATTGCCCTGGGCAGTCGTGCCACGGACAACGACTACTATAACTCACGCTACGATCGTGGTCACATGTGTCCGGCGGGCGACAACAAGTGGGACAAGGAGGCTATGGCGCAGTCGTTTCTGTTTACGAACATCTGTCCGCAGAACCACGGGCTGAACAAATATGAATGGAACGACCTGGAAATGCTCTGTCGCGAATGGGCAAGGAAATATGGTGCCGTGGACATTGTCTGCGGGCCGTTGTTCAACATGACAGGCGACCAAAAGACCATCGGGCGCAACAAGGTGTGGGTGCCCGAGGCATTCTTCAAGGTGGTGCTCTGCAGGAAGGGCAGTCCGAAGGCCATCGGATTCGTCTATCGCAACGAGGGTAAGAAGCAGGCCATGAAGGATGCCGTGCGTACCGTGGACGAGATAGAACGTCTGACGCGGATGGACTTTTTCCCCGCCTTGGACGACAAGACTGAGACGCGCATAGAGGCGCAGGCTAATCTGGCCGACTGGTAATACGCGAACGCATCATCAGGGTTTGGAGGATACCGCGCATGGCAAGGTAGATGACGAAGGCCAGCCACAGGCCGTGGTTGCCAAGTGTGGTCTTTGCCAACAAGAAAACGGCAAAGAAGCAGACTGCAGCGACGAACGACGACAGGAGCATGCCGCGTGTGGCGGTGATGCCGATGAAGATGCCGTCCCAGATGAATGCCGCCGCTCCGGCAACGGGAACGAGCCACACCCAAGGGAGAAAACGGCCGGCAGCGGCCAGCACCTGTGGTTCGTCAGTCAGCAGGCTCACGATGCCTTGTCCTGCCACGACATAGACCAGCGTAAACAGCAGGGTGACGCCTGCAGCCCAGAGAAACAGACAGCGAACGGCATCGCGGAAGGCGGAAGTGTTGCCTGCTCCGTAGGTCTTACCCCCCAAGGCCTCGCCGGCATAGGCGAAGCCATCCATGAAATAGGAGAAGAAGAGGTAGAGCTGCATCATGACCGTATTGACGGAGAGGATGACTGCTCCGCTGCGTGCGCCCGCCGACGTGAAATAGAGGGTGACGGCGACGAGGCATAGCGTGCGGAGAAAGATGTCGCGATTGACGACGAAGAACTGATGGATGTTGCGCATCAGTCCCTCGCGTCGGAAATAGGGTAGCAGTCGTCCGTAATATTTCAGCAGCAAGGCTATAGCCGTGAAAAGCCCGACATATTGTGCGATGAGCGTCCCCAGGGCTACACCCTCGATTTTCATGCCGAAGCCATAGACCAGCGTCAGCGAGACGAGGATGTTGACAACATTCTGCGTGATGGATATCACCAGGGGAGACTGCGAGTTCTGCATGCCGATGAACCATCCCAGCAGGCTGTATAGTGCCAGCGACGCCGGAGCTCCCCAGATGACGATATGGAAATAGGTGGTGGCGAGGGGAGTGACATCTGGCGTAGGACCTATCAGCGCGAATGCCAGCCACCGGATGGGTATCTGTAGCACGAGGAACAATAGGGCGACGGCCAGTGCGACAGCCAGCGAACGTACCAACAGACGCGTGACCTCCGTCATGTTGCGACGTCCCAACGCTTGAGCCGTCATTCCGCTGACGCCCATGCGGAGAAATCCGAAGAGCCAGTAGGCCAGACTGAAAATCATGGACGCCACCGCCACCGCACCGATATATACGGGACTGCCCATGTGGCCGACAATGGCCACATCGACGAGTCCCAACAGCGGAACGGTGATGTTCGACACTATTGAGGGTACTGCGATGCGCAGAATCTTAGTATGCGTGGTCGTCGGCAATCTCCTGCTTGTCGAGTTTTTTCTTGTCGATAGCCCACCAGGCATAGACGATGTAGGCTAAGACGAAGGGGATGATGAGACTGACGTAGAACATGGTGCGCAGGGTGAACTCGCTGCTGCACGAATTGGCAATGGTCAGCGACGACTGCAGGTCGGCCGTGGAGGGATAGTAGGCTGTGCCATTCCATGCCGACATGAGCAGCAGGGGCAGTACGACGAGTACGACGCCAATGCCCGCAGGCCAGATGCCACCGATGTAATCTTTCGACACAATGGTCTTGCCAATGGCAAAAAGCACCAGCACCACGCCAATGAGGAAGAGAATGGTGAGGGGCCATAGCGTGAGGAAATTGTCGAGATACTTGTAAGGCACAATCGAGATGAGCCCTGTGTCGTCGTAGGCATAGCCGTCCTTCAACAGCAGGTGGACCAGATATGCCACGAACAGCACGACGAAGGGAACGGCAGCTCCGATGAGTCGGACGCTGGCACGCGAACGGATGTCCTCGTCGTCTACATTATTAATAATATAGAGGATGCCCAACACGCGAGCCTGGAACATGACAGCCAGTCCAAATACCAGCACCCAGGGATTGAGCAGGGCGTCGAGACCGTGAGAGGCGTTGGCCCACTGGCTGATGACGGGAGTGATGGCACCGGTGTTGACCAGATTCTCTTTGGCGACAATGAAGTTGGAGCCCTCGAAGAATGTGGCCACCGCACCGCCAAGGAGCAACGGACCTAATAATCCGTTGACGACCAGACACATCTGGAAAGTCTTTGGACCGAGGAAGTTGCCCAACTTGTTTTGGAACTCGTAGCTGACAGCCTGGACGACGAAGGTGAAGAGGATGATCATCCACAGCCAGTAGGCTCCGCCGAACGAGGTGCTGTAGAACAGCGGGAACGAGGCAAAGAACGCTCCGCCGAAGGTGACCAGCGTGGTGAACGTGAACTCCCACTTACGGCCTGTAGAATTGATGATAAGGCGGCGCCCCTCGTCGGTATAGCCCAACGAGCGCACCATCGAGTTGGCACCCTGGACGAACAATAGGAAAACCAGCAGAGCGCCAAGGAGTGATACCAGGAAGCACCAGTAGTGCTGTAAGAAATCGTATGTCATATATCAAGTAGTTAAAGTAGTTAGAAGAAGTTAGAGGGAGTTAGAAGAAGATTCCGGCCCCTTTTTGATCTGCTTCAGCATGATGCTGATTTCGACGGCCAGCATGGTGGTGAAGAGGATAAGGAAGAGGATGAACGTCAGCGCGACGCTGAAACCGTCGACGTCGCTGACGCCTACCCATGTGGGAAGCATGTCCTGAATGGTCCAGGGCTGACGACCGAACTCAGCTACCAGCCAGCCGCTCTCGGAGGCGATATAGGCCAGCGGCACAAGGATGATAGGTACCCAATAATGCCATTTTGGCAGTGTCGCGATGGTGCAGCGGTCGTCGGCTTCCGTCTCTGGCAGTATGCAGACGATGGCCAGCAGTCGTCGGGTGATGGCTGACAGCCAAGGGATGCGGACGGTCATGAGCAGTAGGATGGCAAAGTAGAGGATGAAGATGCAGCCCACTCCCACCATGATGCGGAATGCCCAGAAATTGACAGGGACGTAAGGCACGAGGTCGGCCTTGTCCTTGACGTAACCATAACCGAAGTAAGGCATGTTCTCTTTTATTGTCGTGAGTTGAGCGTTCAGCGTGGCTTCGTCGGCACCTTCGCTCTTTGCCTTGCGGTAGGCAGCAAGGGCGCTGATGGCCTGTTTGCCGCGCGCTATCTTCTCGTCAACGGACGGCTCGCGTGTGCCATCGGGCTTCGTGTAGCCATTGAGGATGTCGTTGATGCCAGGCACGTAGCCGTGGATGTCGTTAGTAGCCATGAACGACAGTGCGTAAGGCATCTCAATCTTCAGCGGAGCGGACTCTTCACTCAGATAGTCGGGCTGGACGAAGGGATTCACCCAAGCCACAGCGGTGAGACCGACGTCGGTGCCGCCATTGTAGAGTGCCTCCATAGCTGACAGTTTCATGGGCTGAACCTCGGCAACGCTCTGTGCCG
>JAEEGH010017015.1_pt1 | contig 15579 bp, 14 predicted proteins | sample 9134181 | NCBI WGS metagenome assembly JAEEGH01 (sample SAMN16246544, study PRJNA631951) | gut metagenome | biome: gut microbiome; feature: rumen; material: DP-attached | host: Bos | place: Iran: Karaj | collected 2018-10 | reverse complement strand
GAAAAAGTATTTAATCGTGACGATGATCAGCAGCGGGAGCAGGAAGAAGATGACAACGAAAGCGACGATGCCCACAGCCAACATTGGTCCAAAGATACCACCTACGCCTTCCATCACTTCCTTGAGTTCCTTTACGTCACTGCTGGTCGTATAGGTGGTGCGGTGACGGTGGGTGATGTACTGATCGTCCTCAGCATCTTCCGAATCAGCAGAGGTGGTGTCAGAGAAGGCCTCGATTGCATCCTGATTGTTCTTAGTAGAGTCCACCTGCTCCGTACGGGGCGTGTGGCGATGCTTCTGCGATGCGGCCTGGGCGTTCATCCCGAGGGCGAGCATCATGGTGATTGCGATTAAATACTTTTTCATATCTCAATTGTTTTTTGAATTCTACACCTGTTTGACGTGACAAATCAGAAATTAGTTGCAAAGATAGTGTTTTTCCCTTAATTTTTTTTGTTTTACCCTCGTTTTTTCGTAATTTTGCGCTGTAAATGGCAAATCTACCTGAGGATTTCATCCGTGAGACAAGGCTACTGATGGGCGAGACGCGCTTCAACAGCTACTTGGAGGCTTTCAACGAGGAAGCCCCAGTCAGCATCCGCCTCAACCCCAAAAAAAGTTTAGAGTTGAGAGTTGAGAGTTTAGAGTTTGCTACCGCTCCACAGGAGGGACACAAGAACTCTCAACTAAATCCCGTCCCCTGGTGTCCCGAGGGCATCTACCTCTCAGACCGTCCCCAGTTCACCTTCGACCCCCTTTTCCATGCAGGCTGCTACTACGTTCAGGAGGCTGCCTCGATGTTCATCACCCACATCCTCAGGGAATTGAGTAATCTCTCACCTCTCACCATTCCTGAGCAAAGCTCGCCTACCCGTAGTCTTTCTTACCTCTCACCTCTAAATGCACTTGACCTCTGTGCGGCTCCTGGTGGCAAATCTACAGCGATGCGTAGCGTATTGCCTGAGGGAAGCACGCTGGTAAGCAACGAGCCCGTCCCCTCACGTGCGCAAATCCTTTTAGAGAATATCACCAAATGGGGTGCCCCCAATTGCATCGTCACCAACAATTATCCACGTGACTTCCGCAAGGCCAAGGTGAAGTTTGATTTGATTCTCTGCGATGTGCCCTGCTCCGGCGAAGGGATGTTCCGAAAGGATCCTGCCACCATCGGTGAGTGGAGTCTGCAGAATGTCGAGAAATGCTGGCGTCTGCAGCGTGACATCGTAGCCGATGCCTGGGAGTGTCTGAATCCGGGTGGCGTCCTCATCTATAGTACGTGTACCTTCAACACAAAGGAGAACGAGGAAAACGTACGTTGGATCATCGACACCTACGATGCCGAGCCCATCGCCATCCCTACCGACCCCTCGTGGAACATCACGGGCTCCCTGCTTCCCGGCTTCAACGCTCCCGTCTATCGTTTCATCCCCGGCATCACCCAGAGTGAAGGACTCTTTGTTTGTGCATTACGCAAACCCACCTCCATTTCCTCCCAAGGGAAGGAGAGTTTAATCACTCCTGCAATAATAGCGAAACTCAAATGTATTCAATCCCCCCTCCCCTCGGGAGGGGATGGGGGTGGGTCTGACCTTTCCTACTCCGAGGCTCTGAAATACCTGCGGGGCGAGGCTCTCGTGCTGCCTGCAGATACCCCTCGTGGCCTCATCACCGTCACCTACAAAGGTGTCCCTCTCGGTCCCGCAAAGAATATTGGCAACCGCGCCAACAATCTCTACCCGAAGCCTTGGCGCATCAAGACCACCCACCTCCCCACTGAATCAGTGGAAATATTATCTAAAATCTATAGTCTACAGTCAAAAATCTAAAGTCAAATAAATGAAACAATATCTCGACATCCTCAACCGCATCCTGATGGAAGGCACGGAAAAAGGCGACCGTACAGGCACAGGTACCATCAGCATCTTCGGCACTCAGAGCCGATATAACCTCGACGACGGTTTCCCCCTGCTGACCACGAAGAAACTCCATCTGAAGTCGATTATCTACGAGTTGCTCTGGTTTCTGAAAGGCGACACCAACGTGAAATACTTGCAGGAGCACGGTGTCCGCATCTGGAACGAGTGGGCCGACGAAAACGGCGAGCTGGGCCCCGTCTATGGTCACCAGTGGCGCTCGTGGCCCGACTATAAAGGCGGCACCATCGACCAGATTCAATATGTGTTGGATCAGTTGAAGAACAATCCCTACTCCCGTCGTATGATTGTCTCTGCTTGGAATGTGGCAGAAGTCAACGAGATGGCGCTGCCCCCGTGTCATACCATCTTCCAATTCTATGTGGCGGGTGACCGTCTGTCGCTGCAACTCTATCAGCGCTCGGCAGACACCTTCCTCGGCGTACCTTTCAACATTGCCTCTTACGCCCTCCTCTTGCAGATGATGGCTCAGGTCACAGGTTATAAGGCCGGTGACTTCATCCACACCACAGGCGACACCCATCTCTATCTGAACCACATCGAGCAGGCGAAGCTCCAATTGACCCGTGAGCCTCGTCCCCTGCCCCAGATGAAACTCAACCCCGACGTCAAGAGCCTCTTCGATTTCCAGTACGAGGACTTCGAACTCGTTGGTTACGATCCCCACCCACATATCAAGGCAGAAGTGAGTGTTTAGTGAAGAGTGAATAGTGATTAGTGAATAGTGAATAGTTATGATTAGTATCATCGCAGCAGTGGCGAAAAACCGGGCCATCGGCTATCAGAACAAGTTGATATATTGGCTCCCTAATGATCTGAAGCGTTTCAAGGCCCTCACCACGGGTCACACGATCATCATGGGACGCAACACCTTCCTCTCCTTACCCAAGGGAGCCCTACCCAACCGTCGTAACATCGTCCTGAGCCGCAGCGCTAAGACGTTTGAGGGTTGCGACGTTTATCCCAGTCTCGAAGAAGCCCTGAAGCATTGCACTCCCGACGAGGACATCTACATTATCGGCGGTGCATCGGTCTATCGCCAGGCCCTGAAACTCGCCGACCGTCTCTGTCTCACGGAGATCGACGACATCCCTGCCGAAGCCGACACTTTTTTCCCGCCCTACGAAGACGACTGGCAAAAAGAAAGTCGTGAAGACCATCCCATTGATGACCGTCACGACTTCCGCTATTCCTTTGTCGACTATATCAGAAAATAGGCAGTGCCATTAACTGCTGCATGATGGTCTTTGCCATCCGTTCATGCCCCGCATCATTCGGATGCAGGCGGTCGATTTCTGCATTTTTGAAAAACTGCGCCATCTCGTCCATCAGCGGATAGAGTCCACAAAGGGCGTTCAGGTCGATCACGGGCATTGCCCAAAGACTGCCTGCCTCCTTCACCGACTGCACATACGCATCAATATATTCCCCACACTTGTTCGTATAATCCTCGCGCGGCTGCCAGTTTCGGTCGCTGGAATAAAACTGCGCACGATGGATAGGTGTCAGCAGCACTATCTGCTTCGTGGGATACGTACGCTTCAGATAATCCAACGCCTGGTTGATACGACCACGATACGTCTCGTCACTCATTACGGGATAGCGATGCTTGCGGTTTACCAGATGCTTCGGCTCATGAATACCCGCCATCACCTGTTCCTCTTTCTCCGTAAACCACTCACCGATGGGCACACCCGCATTATAATCGTTGGTACCCATAAAAATCAGGATGGCATCCACCTCGTCTCCATGCTCCGCCTTCAGCTGGTCGGTCTGTCGTTTGATATCATTCCACTGTCTGCCGCTCACGCCATATACATACGGCTCTATCTGAAGCCATTCCTGCAGAAATCCCCAGTATTTCGTCTTCGAGGCTGTTACCCTCGGGTCAGTAATCGAATCACCAAAATAAGCCACACGCTTCCCCTGCCAGGGATGCTGCATCAGTTGTTGCGCACATGCCGGTATCGTCAGCAATGTCACAAACAGGCACAAAAATAGACGTTTCCTCATAAGTAATTTGTTTTTTGCGCTGCAAAGTTAGTCATAATCAATCAAAATAGCAAATTTATAAACAACATTTTACCCTTTTCCCCGGAAAATGATTAATTTTGCATGCGAATAATTCAACTATGTACAAACCAAGATTCAAAATGAAGCGGGCGGTACTCGTGTTCCGGCAGTTCGGAAACAAGGGATATTCGCTTTTCGCCTGTTTAGGCAGGGAGGTGGTGTGCAGCGTGCTCTCAGTGGCGACGCTGACCTACGCCTCGGCAGAGAGCGTCAGCACAGATCCTGTGGTGACGGACTCGGCAGCGATGACAACAGCCCGAGAGATGGTGCTCGAGGAAGTCAGCGTGACTGGATCCAGGGCACCCCTGACGAAGAGTCAGGCTGCGAGAATGGTGACTGTACTGGACCGTGCGGATATTGCGCAGGCACCTGTACAAAGTATTAACGATCTGTTGAAATACGCCATTGGCGTGGATGTCCGTCAGCGAGGACCGATTGGTGCGCAGACGGATATCTCAATCAGAGGCGGCACTTCCGAACAAATCATCCTGCTGCTGAACGGCATCAATATCTGTGACCCACAGACGGGCCACAATGCGATGGATCTGCCTGTAGACCTGAACGATATCGTGAGGATAGAGGTGATTGAAGGACCTGCGGGGAGGATTTATGGGACATCGGCGCTGGTGGGAGCGGTGAATGTGGTGACGGTTCAGGGAGACAGGGAATCAGGGAGACAGAGAGTTCAGGACATTACTCTGCATGCGGAGGGGGGATCGTATGGATATGGCAATGTCGGAGGAAGGTATTCTCTCACCTCTCACCTCTTACCTCTCACCTCTTCACTTACCTCTTCTTTCTCCGCCAACTACTCCCGTAGCGACGGATGGAGCCGGTCGAAGGCGGGGAAGTTGAATACGGACTTCAGCGGAACAAAGGGATTCTATCAAGGACAGTATGAAGACGGAGCAGTGAGGTTGAACTGGCACGTGGGACTATCGGATAAAGGCTGGGGCTCAAGCACGTTCTGGGCCTCACCGAAATGGCAGGCCGACGAGCAGTATGAGCACACCACAAAGTGGTTTTCAGCCATTCAGGGTCAGACCAGACAGGGCCCGATGCACCTGAACGCCAGCCTCTACTGGAACCAGCACCGCGACCGCTATGAAGGATATCGGGGACAGGCGGATAAGATGAAATACAATTATAACCGCACGGATGTGTATGGGGTGAATGTGGGAGGCTATTTTGACTGGAGAGCAGGACGCACGGCCTTCGGGGCAGAGCTCCGCAACGAGGATTTGGTCAGCGGGAACTTAGGAGAGCCGCTCTCACAGACACACCACATCAAGGGGACTGACCGTGATTATACCCTCGGCGTGAACCGGACGAACATCAGCGGCTATTTAGAGCATAATATCCTGCTGGACCGAGTGACCGTATCGGCAGGACTCGTGGCGGTGAAGAACACGTGGAGCCACATGAACATGACCGTCTATCCCGGTATCGACGTGAGCTACCGTCCTACTCCACGCTGGAAACTACACGCCTCATATAACACATCGCTCCGCATGCCGTCGTTTACAGAGATGTATTACAAGCTGCAGGGCTACAGCGCCGACCCTCACCTGAAGCCCGAAGAGATGCAAGCACTCGAGATAGGAGGTACTGTTCACTATTCATTATTCACTATTCACTCTACCCTCTGGCATCATCACGGCAGCAACATGATCGACTGGATCATGGATACCTCGAAGGGCGAGGAAGCAGAATGGCAGAGCGTGAACCATACGACAATCAACAGCATCGGCTTCGAGACTGGCGCCCAACTCTCAATTCTTAACTCTCAATTCTCAATTACATACGCCTACATCCATCAGGACAAGAAGCAAGAGGAGCATATCGTGTCGCAGTATGCACTGGAGTACCTCAGGCACAAACTCGTTGCGAAAACTCAAGTGGAATTGACAAAGCGATTGTTATTGGGTGTGAATCTGAGGTGGCAGGATCGTGTGGGGACGTATACCGATTTCGAAGGACAACAACACGCTTATGAACCGTACATCCTCGTTGACACAAGACTGACGTGGACACAGGCGAATTGGAAGGCATATATCGAAGCGAACAATCTTTTTGATACCCACTATCGGGACTACGGCTTGGTTACACAACACGGCCGCTGGCTTATCGCAGGCTTTAGCATCAAGCTATGAAAAAAGGCTCGCTTCAATGTCGAATGGCGAGCCTTTTTATTTCTTCTTCAGTCTGAACGAGCGTTCAATGCTGTTGAGCTCTTCAGAGAAACCCTTGTCGATTTTCAGGCGCTGCTCAACGGTGTTGCAGCTATGGATGACTGTAGAGTGGTCGCGGTTGCCGATGAGCTGTCCGATACGGGCGGCTGTCATCTTGGTGTATTTCTGAGCGAGATACATCGATATCTGGCGCACCTGCACATAGTCGCGACGGCGGCTCTTGCTGGTGATATGACGCTGCTCAACGTTGTAGTGCTTGCAGACCTTCTCCAAGATATCATCGATGGTGAGCGGATGATTGTCAATCTTCACGGCACGTTGGATAATGCGCTCAGCCAGATTCAAGTCGATATTAGAGTTATAGACAATCGAATAAGCCATCAGCGAGTTGATCACACCTTCGAGGTCGCGTACGCTGCCGTTGATGGTCTCAGCAATATACTGAATGACGTTGGCAGGAATCTTCAAACCGTCGCGACGGCACTTCGAGTTGAGGATATCGATGCAAAGCTGTACCGTGGGTTTCTCCAGTTCGGCGATCAGACCGCAGGAGAAGCGCGTGAGCATACGCTCATGCAACCATTTCAGGTCGATGGGCGGACGGTCGCTGGCAAGGATGATCTGCTTGCCCAAACGGAACAGATGGTCGAAGATGTGGAAGAAGGTGGCGACAGTCTTCTCGGCAGTAGCCCACTCCTGTACATCGTCGACAATGAGCACGTCGATAGTCTGATAGAAATTGATGAAGTCGTTGACCGTATTCTGACGGCTGGCATCGGTAAACTGCACCTGGAACAGACGGGCACTGACATAGAGCACGCGCTTCTGCGGATAGGTCTCCTTGCAACGCACGCCTATGGCATTGATCAGATGGGTCTTGCCACAGCCAGAGGGGCCATAGATAAAGAAGGGGTTGAAAGTGGTGTTGCCCGGATGCTCGGCGATGGAGAGGCCCACGGTACGGGGCAGTTTGTTGGAGTCGCCCTCAATAAAGTTCTGGAACGTCTTCTTCGGGTCGAGCTGGGGATTGAGTGCCTGAGGCAAAGCACTGTCAAGCGTCGTGGGGGTCTTATTGCCACGAGTGGTAGGCTGCGGTGCATCGATCGTACTGGGACCTTCGCTCTCCACGTCGGTTGTTACGTCGCGCTGCCGTCCCTTTACCTCTACAATACGATAGCTAAGCCTGATATTTGCACCAAACACTCGCGCGAGTACCTTACTTAATAGTCCAACGTAGTATTGCTCCAAGTACTCGTACACGTACCTGCTTGGAACCTGCACCAAGAGCGTCTGCTCTGCCTCTGAGTAGGACTCGAAGACAATCGGTGCAAACCACGTTTTATACTGCTGCTCGGTAACGTTTGCCTGGATCAGACGAAGGCAGTCGTCCCAAAGCGCCTGATGACTATTCTTCATTCGGCGATTACTTTTTATTTCTTTAAATTTGATACAAGACTTAGGCTTGTAGAGTTAAGAATTTCGATGCAAAGGTCGCAATTTTTTTTCAATCTTGCAAATGCCCCAAAATGTGTGTCGTGTGGACAACTATTCGTAACTGTCTATCTGTCGGGCACTTATGGTGTTTCACGGATTTGTGTGCCAAAACGCCCTCTTGCAAATATGCAAACCACTGGCAATCAGGCTCATACAGACAATCATCGCTATGTTTCAGGGCTCAAACCGGCATAAGTTATATGGGATAGCAAATTGCATCTATTTAGACAAAATTTAAATTACTTATCTTTCTTGCCAAAAACCGACAGATGCACATAGCGTTTGGGATGGGCCTTCAGGTCTATCACCAGTGAATCGGCATGCATCATGGTGGAATTCAGGTTATTATAGAGGCCCGGATCGTTCATCAGCAGTCCCAGTGAGCCCTCTTTGCTGTTCAGCTTGGCTGTCAGCTCCTCCACATTCTTCAGGGTCTGGTCGACCTTCGACAGGGTGGCAGCAAGATCGAGTTCATTCAGCGTACCCGTCAGTTTCTGTGTATTGGCCAGTGTCCCGTCGGCATTTTGCAGCAGACTGGGCAACTGACTGTTCAGCGAAGCAGACATGACCTTCAGGTTCCTGGATGTCTCATCGAAGTTGGTCGTGATCTTCTCCAGATTGGAGAGTGAGTTGCCTATCGACGGGTCGGCGAGCAAGGTATTGATGCTGCCCATGATCGAATCAAGCTTCGGCAGCAGTTTCTCTACAAACGGCACCAGCTTGGCGGCCTTGCCCATGATACCCTGTTCTTTGTCGCCATAGATGGTATCACCCGCATTCAGGAGATACTCGGAATTGGGTCCGAAGTTCAGCTGCATCTGGACATTGCCCAACAGGTCGCTGGCAATGTCGGCAGAACTGCCCTCAGGGATACGGAGCTTCTTGTCGAGTCCGACCACTGCCACGATCTCGCCACGGTTCTCATAGTCGAAAATCACATCCTCCACCACGCCGACACGGTAGCCGTTGGCATAGATGGGCGTGGAGGCAGAAAGACCGCTGATATCGTCGAACTTCACGTAATAGCGGTTGGCAGAAGAGAAAATGTTCAGTCCCTTGAGGAACTGGAGTCCGAAAAACAAGACGATTATTCCGACTATGGCCACAAGGGCTATCTTAATCTCCTTTGAAAACTTGCTCATAACGTTATTCCTTTATTTTCCTGATTGATTCTTCTTAAACTCCTGGATAGCTTTCTGTACATCCATCTTCTTGCCATTCTTGAAAGCGATGATGAATGCCCCAGGGAACTTACTGAGTACCTCCTTGCGGAGACGATATATCTCATTATAATTCTCGGAAGAGCCCAATGTGTACTTATACAAGCCACCCTCCTGATAGTAACAGGCATCCTTGCGCCCTTTCAGTTTAGAGTCTGCAGGCTTCAGTTTTCTGTCGCTGGTCAGGATCTGAACCATGAAAAGAATGGCATCGGCATCTTCCTTGACATGGGCCGGCTTCTTCTCCACAGGCATCTCTGCTATGGGCTGGGCATCCATCAGTCCTGAATTTGCCTTGGCATCTTCCGCAGGCTCTTCACGTTTTTCCACGGCAGGCTGGGCGTTCACGGGTTGGAAGGGAATGGTGATGTTGCCGCCATGGCGCTTGCGATAGGCCAGGAAGGCATTGAACATTCCTCGCGCATACATGCCCTCTGCCGAACTGCTGTTCATAAACTCTTCCTCGTCGCGAGTGGAGATGAACCCCAGTTCCAGCAGACATCCAGGCATCGACGACAGGCGAAGCACAGCCAGATTATCCTGCTGGGCTCCCATGTCCTGACGGCCCGTGGCCTGACACACATACTTCTGCATATATTTGGCCAGCTCGATGCTGTTCTCAATATTCTTGTCCTGAACAAACTCAAAGATGATATCGCTCTCGGGCGAATTCGGATCGTAGCCCTGATATGTCTGCTGATACCCCTCCTCCATCAAGATGACGGCATTCTCACGCTTGGCCACTTCCAGATTCTCCAACACACCTGTCTTCTTGCCGGTACGTTTGCTGGTACCTAAGGTGTAGGTCTGGAAACCACGGGCGATCCGACCCTTCGGCAGGGCGTTGATATGCACGGAGATAAACAGGTCGGCCTTAGCCTGATTGGCAATCTCAGCACGACGATACAACTCCACGAACTTGTCGGTCTTACGGGTGTATAGCACCTTCACATCAGGACAATTCTGCTCGACCATCCTTCCGAAGGCAAGCGCGAACTTCAGCGTCAGGTTCTTCTCCTTCGAAATGGCTCCGACGGCTCCCGTGTCACCTCCGCCATGTCCCGCATCGATGACCAGCGTAAACGTCTTAGTGGCGGCACCAGCGGTCAGTGCCACACCCATCAACAGCAATCCCAGTATGTATCTAATACTTCTCACTTTTCACTATTCACTTTTCACTTTCACCTCTCAAATGTATTTCCACCCCTGCACCATCACAGTCAGCCCCCATCGGCGGATTCTGCTTGGTCAGCGTCAGGTCTATAGAGCTCACCTGGGGGAAAGTCTCTTCGATCACCTTCACGATGCGCCCTGCCACATGTTCCAGCAACTTGGAGGGCACCTGCATCTCGTTTCTCACAAGATCGTAGAGGGTCGCATAGTTAAGCGTGTTACCCACCTCGTCACTCTCCATCGCCTTCTCCAACGGATAACCCACGCGGAGGTCCATCAGGAAGTCGCCTCCTACCTGCCTCTCCTGAGCCATCACCCCGTGAAACGCATGGAAGCGCACACGCCGCAGAAACACATAACCTTCCACCAGCTGCATCGGCAAAGGCATTTAGTCGTCTGTATCGATAGCGGCATCTGCCTCCTGCTCGTCGTGTGCTCCCGGGAGATACTTCTTCAGCGCACGTTCCACACCCGTCTTCCAGGTGTTGATGCTCTCATCCTTCAACGAGAGCGAGGCCACCAGCTTGATGACGTGTTCCAAGGGCATTCTGTAGCGCAAGACACCCGAGATGAGCTTGGCGTAGTTCCAATACTCAGGATTGAACTTCTCTGAGAGTCCTTCTACCGTGGTCTTGTAGCCGCGTTTATTCTCAAACTGGAAGTCGTAGCGTTTCGAGCCGTCGGGATTCACCTGTTTGATGATCTTCCCGTGTACCACATTCTTCGGAAGGACTATTCCCTCCTCGTCATCCTGAAGACCGGTAAAGATCTCATAAGGATAGCCGTCGAGCAGTCCGACGAGTGCCACCCACTTTTCCTTGTTGTTCTGGAAGCGCACCACGTCACATTCCAGCGACTGTGGCCTGATCTCCGTCACCTCAGGCAGCATCGTCCTCAGGCTCTGCTCCAATAGGGTTGTTATCTGCTCCTCTGTCAGCGGAGCATTCTGCTTCTGACCAGCCAGCGCCAACTCGTGCGCCACGCGCTTCAATGTCTCTTTACGAATGTCTTCTTCCATATCCATGTCAATTTGTGTGCAAAGTTACGAAAAATCGTGCGCAAAATAAAAGAATTCATTCTTTTTTTTGCTGAGATGGCGTAACTTCGCGATTTTGATCGCAAAGTTACGAAATAATTCATATTTTTTTGTATCTTTGCAGCAAAAACTACAAGATGAAAACAATTCTGACGCGAAAAACCATCCGGAAGTATGCTGACCGGGATGTCAGCGAGGAACTTCTGAACCGTCTGTTCACAGAAGCCGCCCGGACTCAGACCATGGGCAACCTCCAGCTTTACAGTGTCGTGGTCACACGATCCGGCGAGATGAAGGCAAAGCTATCACCTGTCCACTTCAACCAGCCCATGGTGAAGGAGGCACCCGTGGTGCTCACCGTCTGTGCCGACTTCAACCGCACCAGCTTTTGGGCCAAATGCCGCCAGGCCGAGCCAGGCTACGACAATCTCCTGTCGTTCATCAATGCCGCCACCGACGCCCTGCTCTACACGCAGACCCTCTGCAACCTCATGGACGAGGAGGGACTGGGCTACTGCTATCTGGGCACCACCGTCTATCAACCTCTGCAGATCATCGACATCCTGAGGTTGCCCAAGCTCGTCATGCCTGTAGCCACCCTGACCGTAGGCTGGCCCGACGAGGATCCTCCCCTCTCCGACCGTCTGCCCTTAGAGAGTTTTGTGCACCAGGAGTACTACCACGACTACCTGGGCAAGGACATCGATACCTATTATAAATATAAGGAGGAACTGGAGGAGAACCGCCACTTTGTCGAGATCAACCACAAAGAGACGCTCGCCCAGGTGATTACCGATATCCGCTACACCCGCAAGGATAACGAGGCCATGTCGCAAGAGCTGTTCAAAGCCCTCATCAAACAGGGGTTCCTACCCTACACCATGATGCTACCGATATAAATAAATCCTCGCCAGTCGGCGAGGATTTATTTATTAATTAATCTTCCACCACGATAGGCTTGTACTTCGGTACCAGCGTCTTCATGATGACCCAGCCGATGAGATAGGCCACGGCACAGATGCAGAACACGACCATATAGGCAGCAGGCTTGCCCTCGAAACCGAAGAACTGGAAGGCAGAACCTTGTCCGGCAGCCCAGGTGAAGAACTCACCCGAGCCCATGTTGATGGCCATCGAACCGAAGCCACCCGTCATCGTGCCCAGACCAACAATCGTACCAATGGTCGACTTCGGGAACATGTCGCCGATGGTTGAGAAGAGGTTCGCACTCCATGCCTGATGTCCGGCACCAAGCAGACCGATCAGAATAGCAGGCCACCAGGCACTATAGGCTCCGAGTGGCTGAGCCAACAGACCCAATACGGGGAAGCAGGCGAAGATCAGCATCGCGCGCATACGACCCAGATAGGGGTTCATGCCCTTCTTGTCGACGAAGTAGGTGGGCAGATAGCCACCACCGATGGAGAGCACCGTCACGATGAGGTAGAGGGTGAAGATGAGCATGATGCCCATCGCTGAGTCGGAGGTATAACCATACTGGTCGCTGAAGTAGGCCGGTGCCCAGAAGAGGAAGAACCACCATACGCCGTCAGTCATGAACTTACCCACGAGGAAAGCCCAGGTCTGACGGAAGGTGAAACACTTCATAAACGGGATGGCCTTCTCCTCCTTCACCTTGGTACGGTCCTGTACCTCGGCAAGGTCATTGTCCTGTTCGATATAGTTGAGCTCTGCCTGATTGACGCGCTTGTTATGACGGGGTTTCTCGTAGAGCCAGATCCAGAGGCCCATCCACACATAGCCCAGCACACCGATGATGATGAAGGCCATCTCCCAACCCCACGCACGTGCCAGCAAAGGAATGGTGGCAGGGGCTGCCAAAGCACCTACAGAGGCACCGCTATTGAAGATCGAGGTGGAGAAGGCACGGTCCTTCTTCGGGAAATACTCGGCAGTGGCCTTGATGGCTGCCGGGAAGTTACCGGCCTCACCGACGGCCAGAATCAGACGGCAGCTCAGGAAGAGCCATACCGAGATGGTGGCAATCGCCACAGCCGCATCACTGCCAGCCTGTACGGCACGCAGTGCCTCAATAGAGTCGTAGCCCTCGATGCTCATGGCCACCCATCCGCATCCGGCGTGCATCACGGCACCCGTCGACCAGACGAAGATGGCAATCAGATAACCCTTCTTCGTGCCCATCCAGTCGATGAACTTACCTGAGAACAGGTTGGCAATGGCATAGAACAACGAGAAAAGACCCGTAATCTTACCATAGTCGGCATCGGTCCAGTGGAAGTCGAGGGCGATGAAGTCTTTCCAAGTTAATGACAGAACCTGACGGTCCATATAGTTCACGGTCGTTGCTAAGAAGAGCAGCGCACAGATGACCCAACGGAAGTTGGACATCTTTGTAGTTTGTACAGGAGTCATATTTGTGAATTATGATTTTAGAATTTAGAATTTAGAGTTGTCGTTTCGCGATTATGAATTAGAAATTAAGAATTTTCGAGGCCGGCATTCCTACGCTTCGTCTTGATAATCGAGACAAGAAGCCGTTTCAACTCTTCCCCATCTTCGTAAATTGACATGAATTGCTTTTCATCCAAGTCGTTTACTTTTCTCAGCAGACGTAACCAATAAAGGGTCTCGTTGCATTCTTTCAAGGAGATGTAGAGCTTCGCCAAGAAATCATTATCACTTATGGCACATTCGGCTTCAGCATAATTGGCGCCAATGCTCATTCCGCTACGCATGATCTGATCAGCAATATGCCGTCCCTTATTCTCCTTGTCCAGGAAACGACATAGGTTCACAATTCTTACAGCAAACATGAGACATTTCTCGTCGATCATCTTTCCGAAATCACTCATTGCAATAATTCTCAATTCTTAATCGGCGAAGCCGACAACTCTTAATTCTTAACTCTTAATTTTTAATCCCGTCATCGGATATCGATGACGGGGATGTTGTCCTTATCGTTATAATAGAGGTTCTCACCGGCCATACCCCAGATGAAGGTATAGTAATAGGTACCGGCAGCGGCATGCATGCTCCACTCGGGCGACATGATGGCCTGGTCGTTGTGCAGCCATACCACACGGCTCTCCTCCGGCTGACCCATGATGTGGGCTATCGTCTGCTCCTGAGGCAGATTGAAGTAGTAGTAGGCCTCGATACGGCGACCGTGTGTATGAGGAGGCATCGTGTTCCAGGCAGCACCAGGGTTCAGCTGTGTCAGACCGAGCTGCAGCTGACAGGGACCTTCCTCCAGCACATCGTTGACGATGAGCTTATAGACGGTACGGTTGTTGCACTCCTCCAGTGAGCCAACGGGACCCCAGACGGCAGCCTTCAGCGAGCCCTTACGGCCGTCGAGGGTAATCCACTGAGTCTTAAAATGCTGATGGGCAGTAGCCGAGTTCAAGTAGAACTTGGCAGGATTCTTGGCATCCTTGCTGCGGAACTGGATAGACTTGTTCACGTCCTGATCTTTGCCGATGTGGCCACGACCGATGTAGAGTGCCTCCTTCGGAGAGAGAGCGTACTCCTTGCCGTCGACGATCACCACGCCATCGCCCAAACCACAATTTACCACACCAAGCTCACGGTTGTACATGAAGTATTTCTCCTTGATGGTGGGGTCTACATCGAGTCCCAGTTCCCAGAAGTTCTCCAGCGTCAGCGTTGTATTGACGGGCATCGCTCCACCGAAGATGAAACGGTCATAGTGGGAGTAAGTGAGCAGGATGGAGTCAGGCGACATCACCTTTTCCATGACAAAGCGCTCACGGAGCAGCTTCGTGTCGTAGTGTTTCACGTCTTCAGGATGGCAGGCGGTCTGGAACTTCACATGCTGAGCCCCAACATACCTGTCTGCTTCCTGCGCATTGGCGACAGAAAGCGAGAGGGCAAATGCCCCTGCGATTGCAAGAATTGTTTTCTTCATAATTGTTGTTATTTCATTCTTTCATTTTTTCTCTCGTCTGCCACGATGCACTTGCGGTTCCATGCCACCAAACCAATGGTGATAATGGCTAGGATGCCGGCACCTACATACGCCAGATTATTCACGCACTTATAGATGACCCATCCGAAGAGGCTTGATGCAAAGTCAAGTGCACCGGCCTGAAACCCCTCGGGAATCCTGGCGGCAGGATCCTGCGTCTGCTCATACACGGTCTGGGCTGCCTGAGAGAAGGCAGGAGCCATGTCTGTCACGAACCACAGGCCGATACCGACGGTGATGATACCGACAATCAGCGTCTTCACCACATTTCCCTTCGTATAGGGCAGCACCATCACGAACACATAGAACATACCTGCCAGCGAGGCCAGCGGCAGGAACTCGTTGCCAGGCAGTGCGACGGCCATCAACAGAGCCAGGGGAATCAGGATCAGCGAGGCCACCAGCGTGGTAGGATGACCGATCACCAGGGCGGGCGACATACCGAGATACACCTTCTTGCCAGCCCACTTCTTCGGTACCACCTCCT
>JAEEGH010017012.1_pt1 | contig 15580 bp, 8 predicted proteins | sample 9134181 | NCBI WGS metagenome assembly JAEEGH01 (sample SAMN16246544, study PRJNA631951) | gut metagenome | biome: gut microbiome; feature: rumen; material: DP-attached | host: Bos | place: Iran: Karaj | collected 2018-10 | reverse complement strand
CTCCACGTACGCCGCTGGGAACACCTCGTCCGTATCCACCACCGGCACATGCCCCGCGCCGGACGCCTCCTCCACCGCCGGCGCGAACGCCTGACCCGGCTTCAGCAGCGCCACATACGCGCTCTTCGCGCTTTCCGCGAGACACACCGCCGCGCACAGCGTGGCCGCGCAGACAATCAACTTGCGCATTTCAATGTCTCCTCAATCCGTCACCGCTCGCATGTGAACGAGAAGCGATAGCCGTCGTTGTAGGCACGCGTATTGTTCGTCGGGCCCCGCCAGAAGCACGTCGCGTAGTCATTGCCCTGCCTGAAGCTTCCGCCACGCCGCGAGTGGTTGTAGTTCGCCACCGACGTAATGTCCTGGCTGAGGCTGTTGTAGTCGCAGACCGCCGTGTCCTTCGTGGTGCCGAGGTTGTTCTCCGCATAGTAGGCGGCGACCTTGCTGGCGTCCCAGAAGCTATCGCGGCAGAGGTCGCACACGTTGCCCATCAGGTCGTAGATGCCCCACTTGTTCGGCTCGTAGCTCCCCACGGCGGCGGTTCCCTTCGACAGGTCGCAGTAGTACGGCGCGGGGTTGCTCTCCGAGACGGTGCTGCTCCACCCGCCGTTGTTGGCGCTTGTCCGCGCGATGTCGGCCACCGCCTTCTTGCCGTAGCGGTAGAACTCGCCCGTCGTGTCGCCCTGCGCGCAGAACTCGTATTCCGCCTCGCTCTGCACGTCGAACGTCGCGAGCCCCGTCTTCTTCCGCATCAGATCCACCGGCTTGTTGTTGCCGGGGCTTTTGTCCTTCGGGTAGGCAGAATTTCGGATGTCGTCAAGCCAAAGCGAATCTACGGGGCGCGAGGCGCGGCACGTCTCGTTCGAGAACCAGCTCGGCCAGGTTCCCTTGATGAGGTAATGCTGCTGCTGCGTCGTCTCGAACACGGAAAGATAGTAGTCCCTCGAAAAGGTCACGTAGAATCTGCTGCTTGTGTACTTCCAGTAGTTGAACACGAACGTGCGCCCCTGTGCGGGAATGCGCCTCAGCCACAGCTCCGTTGTTTGGCACGGCTCGTCCGTGGCGCCCTTGACGTGTGGCAGTGCACACGTCTTGTAGCGCACGGGATACCGGGTGGCGTTTTTGCCCTCGGAAAGGTCGATCACGCAGTACACGGGCGTGTCGTCGCCGAACGTGGTCGCCGTCACGGAGATCGCCATGTCCGCCGCCTTCAGTCCGGGCGCGTCCGCGCCGATGTCCCACGCCACGCTGTTCTGCCCGGCCACGCCGATCGGCTCGGAGACGTAGTTCGTCGCCGTGAGCGTCTTGCCGCCGTTGTACGTGGCCGTCACCGAGATCGCGAAGCGCTCGCCCGCCGCCGCGCCGCTGATCTCGTAGTCGATGTCGATGATGTTCGCCCACGGCTTGCGCTGCGCCGCGGTCACGTTGTTCACTTCGAGCGCGCATGCGCCCGTCGCGCATCCGAACGCCAGTGCCACTGCCAGAATGTTCTTCATCTGCTTACCTCTTCCTTGCGTTTTCTATTTCACCGTAAAGACCAAGCGGAAGCCGTCGCGATTCGTCCGGATCCAGTCCTGCCCGCCGCGCCAGAACACCAGACTGTAGTCGGATCCCTGGTTGAACGCCCCGCCTCGGATGACATGGTTGCCGGCCGTCACGCCCGCAAACGAGCGCGGAGGCCCCACCGGATCGACGACCGGATCGTCCACGGAGGTCCCGCCGAGCCCGTTGGCGAGGTAGTACGCCTTCGTCCCGGTGTCCCCATTGTCCGACGACCGGGCGTCCTGCACCATCTCCTTCACGTTGCCGAGCAGATCGTAGATGCCCCACTTGTTCGGCTCGTAGCTCCCCACCGCTGCCGTTCCCGCCGAGAGGTCGCAGTCGTAGTCGCCGTTCCAGTCCCCGTTGTTGCCCTTGTAGCGTGCGATGTCGGCGATGTTGCCGTACCGCCAGAATTCTCTTGAACCGTTGTTCATGTCGCTCTGCGCGCAGAACTCCCACTGCGTCTCGGTCGGCAGGTCGAGCGTCGCGAGGCCCGTCTTCTGACGCCAGATGGTGATCGGCTTGCCCGCGCCGGGATCGCGGACCGTCGGCCAGTCGAGCACGCGCAGGTCGTTGTGCAGAAGGGAATCCGCAGGACGCGAGGCGCGGTACAGCTCGTTGGAGAAGGCGCTCGGCCACGTGCCGGTCATCTGGTAGTACTGCTGCTGCGTGGTCTCGAAGATGGAGATGTAGTAGTCGTTCGTCAGCTTCGCGTAGTATTCGCGGTAGTTGACGCCATCCCCGCGGTACTTGAAGTATCCCATGATGAACACGCGGTCCTTGGCCGGGATGCGGCGGAACCACATCTCGGTCGTCTGGCAGGGTTCGTTGGTGGCGCCCTTGACGTGCTCCGGATCCCTAAACGTATAGCGTACCGGCCACGTCTCCGCCGTGTGGCCGCCCGAAAGGTCGACCACGCAGTAGACCGGGGTGTCGTCGAAAACGGGCGACACCGCCACGCGCACGTTCAGATCGTCCGCCGCCACGTCCTTCGCGTCCTTGCCGATGTCCCACGAGATGCGGTTCGCGCCCGGGACGGCGATGGGTTCGGAAAGGAACGTCGATGCGGCGACCTTCCGCGTCCCGTTCGAATACACCGCATCCACCTCCACGGCATACACCGCGCCCTGTCCGCCGCCGGACACGTCGAAGTCGATGTCTATCACGTTCTCCCACGGCCAGCGCGGACGCGCCGTCACGTTCAGCACCTCGAGCCCGTAGCCTGCCGCGGCCACGGCGGCCACGAGCGAAAAAGCGAAAAGTCTCGCGTTCATGTATGGTCTCCTTGGCTTATTTGAATATCAGGATGAAACCCGTGTACGGCGCGCAGAAGGCCACGGTCCGCGTGGCGTCGGGGATCGCGTTGCCTTCCGCGTCCTCGAAAGAGATGCTCAGCACATGCGCGCCGCCGCGGAACCGAATCGTTGCGAAGTCCAGCACGCCTTCGTCGCTGCCCGCAGACACCTGTCGCCGCGAAACGCCGCCTCCCGTCGCCGTGCAGTCGTTCCACATGGCCCATGTCGCCGCGTTCGGCACCCACGCGACGCTGTGCGCGAGCGGCGCCACGCCCTTGGCGTCCACGACCTTCTGCATCGCGTTGGTCGCGTCGTCGTAGAACGCCCCGGATGAAGCGGCCGACCTCACGCCCACCGAGATTTTCGCCGTCAGCGCCGTGCCGATCTCGGTGCCGGACGCCGAATACACGCGATGCGTGAGCGTGACGCAGCGCTCGTCGTCCGACGCGGGCGTGAAGACGAAATCCCCTGCCGTGTCGGCGGCGAACCGCTGCACCTCCGTGGTAACTGCCTGCGGAACTCCCACCCGGGCGGTCTTGGGATACAGCGTCTTCTCGATTACGACGTACGCTCCGGGAGTGTTCGTGACCCATGTCCAGCCCGGATTGTAAGCAAGCGGCACAGAATCGACCTCATGTACGACTTTCGAGCAGTCCACGATCTCGATCTTCTCCGCCGCCGTGCCTGTGGCCGTGGCACCGTGCGCACAAGATGCAAACACCATGGCGACCAGTGCCAGACGGCGATTCCAATGTGATTCTCTTCTCATGGTTAATTGTCCGTTTAAATGCATCTCACTCTTCTCCTAAAATCAGCATGTGAATTATGCCAAATCCGCGTCCTTCGCGCAAGCCCCAAATGCAACTTTGTCGGGGTGAAATCAAAACAGGACTTGTTGTAGTCTTCAAAACAGGACTCTGTCTTTCGGTGTCATTGAGGTGTCTGGCGTAGACATGGCCGGAGGGGGAGGGGCGGGCGCGTCCCCGAAGGGGCGGCCCGAAGGGCCGAGCGCCAGCCCCTCCCCCTCCGGCTGGAAAATCGTGTACCATGCTCGCCATCATGAGCAAGCAATTACACCAGAGAATTGCACTGCCGCTGTTGAGGCATGTGCTTGAGACGTTCAACGCCGGAACAATGACATCCGAGCAGGCGTGCAGCGAACTCGGTCTTTCGCGGAGCCGCCTATTCGCCATCCGGAAGGAGTGGCTCTCCGCCACCCGCCGCGGCGAGGAGTGGAAGCCTTCGGGTTCCGGCGGCGCGCACAAGGCGCCGTGGACGGAGGAGCTGAAGTCCTTCCTCCGCCAGGCCCTTTCCACGAGGCCGCCCGCCTCGTTCGCCTTTGCCGCATCCGAAGCCGTCAGGCTTGGACTCGCCGCGAGGCTGGACCGTGCGCAGGTCAGGCTGTGGGCCATCTCGCAGGGGCTGTCGCGCCCGAAGCCGAAGGACAGGGCGTCGTGCCACACGAGGCGCTGGCAGAGGCTCAACGTCGGCGAGCTGTGGCAGCTCGACGCGACGCCGTACAGATGGTTCGGGGAAGGCTCCGAATGCCTTCCGATGCTGAACATGCTTGACGACGCGAGCCGCAGGCAGGTCGGGGGCAAGGTCTACGCCCGCGAGAATCTGGCGGCATACATCGACTTCCTCAAGGAGTCGTTCGAGCGTTTCGGGCTGCCCCTGCAGATATACGTCGACCAGGCCTCTTTCTTCAAGAGCCAGGACGGCAGGCATCTGACACGCCTCGCGTCGCGGCTGAAGTTCTACGGGGTCACGCTGGTCTTCGCCAACTCCCCCGAGTCAAAGGGCAAGATCGAGCGGCGGCACCAGATATGGCAAGACAGGCTTCCCGCCCATTTCGCAAGGATCGGCGCCCCGGCCGACCTCGACAAGGCCAACTCCGAGATATGGCCTCTCGTCGCGTGGAACTCGGAGCACGATCTCAACCGCGAAACCGGGATGACGGGCCTGGAGGCGTGGGACAAGGCGGTCAGGGACGGCCGGAACAAGCTCAGGCCCAAGCCGGCGGAGCCTTGGTGGGAATACGTCTGGTCGGTCATTGAGCCGACGGTCGTCGGGAAAGGACGAAGAGTCGTGATAGGCCTCGACGAGGTTACGGTCAACGCCCCTGTCGGATCCCGAGCCTATCTGTGTTCGCACACCGACGGCTCGCACTCAATCATCAAGGACTACCCGAAGCACGGCACATATCCCGTCGTTCTGTTCACGGACCGAAAGCATCCAAGGGACAACGACGAAGAGGCCTCGATAGTCCGGTTTTGATAACTACACGGCCGAATCCGAGCAAAACAGGACTCCCGACAAAATTGCTCCGCAACAAAACCCAATAAAATCAAGGGGTTCGCGATTGTCGGGACAGTCCTGTTTTGAAAACTACGACAGTCCTGTTTTGAAAACTACACGACATCCGAAACTGCTGGGCACAGGTATCGCGCCTTTAACCGGCTTGCTCTTGTTCAAGGCACCATTTCCAAACGGGGACGATCCGGATGCCGTCGCCCAGAACCTTTTCGTCATCCCATGTGACGACGGTGCAGCTGTCGACTCCCGTCATCGTTCGCGCATGGCGGCTACTATGCGAAGGATGCGAAATGAGCAATTTCTGGCGTGGTGCCTGCGGACTTCCGCAAACGACGCGATTATGGTATCATACCTTCCTGTGAAACTGGAGTCATCCAAAGGAGGCAGGGAAAAATGAAGAGATTGACCTTTGTGGCATGTGTGGCGGCCGTGCTCGCGCTTGCGCTTCCCGCCCGCGCCACCACGTTCATCAAGGACGTGATGCTCATCGGCGGCACGCTGGAGGAGACGACCTCGCTGACGAACTCGCTCGTCGCGGACGGCTGGACGTTCGTCAACTACGACCTGAACCGTGGCTGCAACAGCTCCACCGACTACATCTTCCTCCTCTACAAGGCCGAGGAGGGCCATGGGCAGAACCATGGCTACATTACCGGATTCTACATCAAGCAGGGGGCGTCGGGCGTAGACAGCGAGCTAACCTACGGCGAGCGCACCTACCACCTCACGCCATACAATGGCGGCTCGCACTTCAAGGGCCAGAAAGGCGACCTGAACAGCAACGCCGGTGGCGACTCCATCCACCTCTACTACACAAAGGATTTCCTCGCGGACGACAACCATGCCGTCACCGGCGTCGTCTTCAACGACACCAAGAGCGGCGCTCTGGGCGCGAACGGCGGATCGACCGGCTACGACCTTAACGCGGGCGCCGGCGGCGACTACGTCTACATGCACGTCACCACGGACGCGGCGACGTTGACGGTTGTGCTGGATGGCCCTTCCGGCGAAGTGACGCTGGAGGACGGTGACGTCCTTACAGGCACGGGCACGGGCGTCCCCTACACCAACCCCTACAACGACCTCACCCGCGTCAAGATTGCCGACGGCGCTACGGTGACGCTCGACAGCGTGACAATAAACCTCACTATGCGTTATTGGGGCGGAATCACGTGCCTTGGCGACGCAACGATCATCCTTGCGGGTACAAACACCATCACGGCCCAAAACTGCGGCATCGTCGTCCCCCCGGACAAGACGCTGAGAATACGTGGCGACGGATCGCTCATCGTGTCCAGCAGCGGTTACGCCGGCATCGGCGGCGGCGACTCGGGATCCTCTTGTGGCAACATCATCATCGAGGGCGGCACCGTCGTCGCCACGGGCGTTGATGGGGCCGGAATTGGCGGCAACCAAGCCTCCGGCACCTGTGGCTGCGGCAGCATCACCATCACGGATGGCGTGACGGAGGTCACCGTTGCGTCGGACGGCATTTGGTGTCCTTACAGCATCGGTCCAGTAGTGAATAAGAACACCCTCGAACATGGCTCTTGCGGCACTGTGACCATCGGCGGCAGAGTGACGGGCGCTATCAGCATAAATCCATACACCTACCGACCGTCGGAGACAACCCTCTCCACAGTGGCCTTCAGGGCCAACGGCGGCTCGGGAACGATGGCCAGCCAGTCGTTCGCCTCGAACATACCGCAGACGCTGAACGGCAACGCCTTCACGCGCGCGGCCTACGACCACTCGGGCTGGAACACGGCGGCCGACGGCAGCGGCGCCCGCTACGGCGACGGACAGACGCTTTTCAACGCCGGCAACCTGACGCTCTACGCCCAGTGGACGCCGATTACGTATGGCATCAGCTACAATCTCGCCGGCGGTACGATCGCCGACGGCAACCCTTCCTCCTACAACGTCGAAACGGCCACCTTCACGTTGAACGAGCCGACCCGCGTCGGCTGCACTTTCGCCGGATGGACCTGGGACGGACAATCCACGCCGACCAAGACGGTCACCATTGCAACGGGTTCGTCCGGCGACAGGTCGTTCACCGCCAACTGGTCGAACGCCAATCCGAAAAGCAGCTTCGACGTATGCTCCGGTGGCGCGTGCGACATCACCGTCTCCGGGTGGGCCTACGACCCCGACGCGCCGTCGATGTCCCTCTCCGTGCTGGTCAAGGTTTACAAGAGCGACGGCACGACCCTCTTCAGGGAGGAGACGCTGACCGCAGACCGTCCGCGCAACGACGTGAACAGCCATTACGGCATCACGGGCCAGCACGGATTCTCCGCGACGATTCCCGACATTCCCCCCGGCACGTACAAGGTGAAGGCCTATGCCATCGACCCCAGCGGCGACGGCAACAATCCCCAGATCGGCTCGACGAAGACAGCCGTCGTGGAGTTCAATTCGATGACCAGAGAGACGGGCACTGTGACGGTGTTCGACGGCGCCGTGCTGACCGGCACGGGCGGGGCCGACACCCACATCCTCATCGCCGACGGGGCCACGGTGACGCTGAGCAACGCGACCATCACCGCCATCTCCACGGACAGCAGCCACAAGTGGGCGGGCCTCACCTGTCTGGGCGACGCCACCATCGTCCTGGCCGACGGAACGGCCAATGCCGTGAAGGGCGGCGGCATGGGAGACGGCTACACGGGCACCCCGGGCATCTACGTGCCGGTGGGGAAAACGCTCACGATTCGGGGGACGGGTTCGCTTGTCGCCGACGGCAGGGAGGACAACGGATACTTCGGATATCTCGGCCTCGCCGCCGGCATCGGCGGTGGATTCGAGGGGCACGAGGGCAGTCATTACGAGGGAATCGACTGCGGCAACATCGTCATCGCGGGCGGGAACATCTCCGCCCGGGGCGGATTCAAGGCCGCCGGCATTGGCGGTGGCTACCAGGGCAAATGCGGCAGCATCACCATCTGCGGCGGCACCGTTGCGGCCTACGGCGGCCGTGGGGCCTGTGCCATTGGCGCGAGTAGCGAAAGTGCCGTTTTCGCGAGTAGCGGAGCCGGCTGTGGCGACATCGCCATCACTGAGGGCGTGGACCTCGTCACAGCCGTCCGCGGTGAGGATGCTCCCGACTACATCGGCAGAAGCTACAACGGCAGCACCTGTGGCACCGTCACGATCTACGAGGGTCTGGGAGAGTTGTATCTTGGCGCGGACACCCTCCAGCTCTACAAGACGCTGATCCTGTCCGACGGTGCCGACAACGCCGCAGTCATCGCCGGAAAGAGAGGCCGCCTCGGCAACGCCACCCTGCAGGGCCGCACGCTCTGCCGGAACGGCGGCTACTGGAACGCGCTGTGCCTGCCGTTTGACATGACCGCCGAGCAGATTAGCGAGCAACTCTGGGGACTTTGCGGGTTGATGACGCTCCACACGGCGACCCTGGGCGACGGCACGCTGACGCTCAACTTCACGAGCGCCACCGCCATCGAGGCCGGAAAGCCCTATCTTGTCCGATGGCCTGGCGGCGCGGACTTGGCCGACCCCACGTTCGCCGACGTCATGGTCCCCGCCGTCTACACCAATGCCGAGGCCATCGCTGCCGCGCTCGCCGCGACCAGCCGCAAGACCGACCTCGTGGACTTTGTCGGCAACTTCTCGCCTGTCTCCATCGCGGCCAGCGACAAAACAGCGTTCTGTCTCGGCGACGCGAACACTTTCAGCCAGCCCGGCATCGACTTCGCCGTCAACTCCTGTCGCGCGTATTTCCGTCTGAAAGGTGGCCTTCGGGCGGGATACGAGGTGAAACGCTGCGTGTTGAGCTTGGGAGGAGAAACGATCACGGGCGCATTGTTCGCTTCCCCCTACGAAGCGTGGACTGCGGCAAGCGGCATCTCCGGCGCGTGGGACGCGACGGACGCGCTCGGCATCGCCAACGTGTTCCGCTACGCCTTCAACAAGCCGACGGGCGCGTTCGCCAATCCGCCGCTCCTCGGCATCTCGTTCACCGCCAGAGGCAGGCCCGTCATCACGACGCCCCCGCTTGTGAACACGGCCGGCTTCACGTTCTCGGTTGTCGCGTCCGACAACCCGGACGGTACGGGCGACGTAGACACGACGCCGCTCTCCGCTTCCGGCAAGACGACGATCTACGAGACGAAGTTCGCCCCCGCCCGATTCTTCCGCCTGCGGGCGGTGGAGCAATGAAGGAGGGGTAGACGGTGCAAGAAGGGCACGATGCTGCTGCAGAGATAGGAAGGTTCGGTCGCAACAAGTTGCGACCCTCCCGCACTAAGCACCAAACACTAAGCACTACCGAACAATTACCGTGGTGCCGTTGAAGGCGTGCAGCCACACGCCGGTCGAATCGCGCACGATCTCGAAGTTGAGCGGACGCGGCCCATCGGCATATACCACCGGCCATGCCTCTTCGTCGGTGAACGCATCGCCGCCGCTCGTGGCCGTCAAGAGCGGCCACTTGCCGCTCGGCAGCGCGCGCGACGACGCGAAGGAGAGGCGCAACGTGCCGGAGGCGGGCACCACGAGCGTGCCGGAACCCTCGCAGCCCGCGATGTCGGGATCGTCGAGCGCGGGATCGAAGGGGAAGTCCCACACGGGGTTCGTCGTGTTTGGACCCACGCGGAGCGTGCCGGTGAGGCCGCGCACGTGGCGCGGCAGCACGTTCGGCGCCACGCCTTGCACCACCGTGCCCGCCGTGCAGCTCTGCGTGAACGCCAGCGTCGTGCGGTTGATCGCGTTCGTGCACCAGTAGTCGAAGAGCGGCGCGGCGGCGCTCGCCACGTTCGTCACCGTCACGTTCAGGTTGGTGTAGAGACACAGGCGGATGCTATTGGCGAGGTTGCCGATGTTGAGCTGGCCCTGCCCCACAGGCGAGTCGTGCAAGATGAGGCCGCCATTGGAGGACAGATTGTAGGAACACGATACCTTCGTGACATCGATCGTCTGCTTCGCGTATGTGTACAAGTGGCAACCTTTTGTGTTGATCACCTTCGTCGGAATAAGTTCCTGGATCGGAACGTATGTAGGCTGCGAATCATAGCCCGAGAGTTTAAGATCGTAGAGCGGATCGCCGTATGAACTCTCTCCGATATTGTCGGTCGTGTACTTCAACGTAATCGGCTTGCGGATTGCCGTGTTCTGCAAGTACGCCTTGCCGCCTCGCTGTCCAAAATAGAACGTGAACGTGCCGTCCAGTTCGCCCGTCAGGGCTATGGACTGTCCATACCCTTGCGTGTGGATCGACCTGTGCCCGAAATCTTCCCCGAATAGACAGGCGAGCCGCCGCGCGCCCATAGGTGGCTGCCCGATTCCAGGACGACGTCATTGGGGAATGTTGCAGAACCTACCGTATATGACGATGCCCCTGAACGCGTGAATGTGTACGCCTTGAGATAGCACGTGTTCTTCACGCGGACAGTCTGGTTTGAATTGATGGATGTCCCGCCGGCCAGCAGACGGTGATTCTCTATAACGATCTCGCCCTCTTTGGTTCCAAACACGTCCGTTCCCGAAGCGATGATCGACGTGTAGACGGAACTGCTCTTCTCTGGTTCGTAGGATACGGACACAACATTGGTGGGAAAACTACAGAGTACGGTACAACCCCTAAACAACAAGTCGGTATCGTCCGGCAAGGTCAGCGCGTCCTTTGAGATCATGCAAGAATAGAACCTGCCGGTCTGGTAGACTTCAATACTGTTCGACCCGCCGAGATGGAACTTCTTGCTGGCGGGCAGAATGACGGAGAGCGTCTTGCCGGCCTGCGCGGCGGCCGTGTAGACGCCGGAGTAGAGGCGGAAGGGCGTGGTCGAGTCGTCGTAGTCGCTGAGGTCAAGCGTGGCGTTGCCGAGGAGCTGGATCTGGTAGCGGAAGAAATTGTCGGCGTTGGCCGGCGCCTGGGGGATCTTGATGGTGCAGCCTTCGTTCAGTTTGATGAGGCTGTTCGTGATGATCGTTGTGCCGTTCACGTCCATCGTCTTGAAGTCCGTGATGGTGAGCGTTTCGCCTGCGGCGATCTCGACCGTGGGCGCCGCCGATGCGAAGAATGAAAGACCGCCTACCACGAAAACGGTAGTAAGGAATCGAATTGCGTTTTTCATGCTTTTGCTCCTTTGCTCATAAAGGATAGCATGATACGCCCCGAATCGTCAAGGGTTTCGACGGGCGTTCACTTCGCGCTAGCGCGCGTAACGGGGCGTGAACGCCGGCGGGGGCGAGGCGAGGGCGTCGAGCATCGCCTTGACGGCCGCGTCCAGCTGCGGGTCGCGTCCGGCCTCCTCGTCGGCGGGCGTCAGGTCCACTTCGATGTCCGGTCTCGCGCCGTTGTTCTCCATGTCGCTGCCGTCGAAGAGGAACCAGCCGTGCCCCGGCACGCGGAACGTGCCGTAGTCGAGCAGGTTCACGTCGCTGGTGGCGATCACGCCGCCGGCGGTGCGCCGCCCGACGAGCGGGCCGCGCTGCAGCGTCTTCACCGCGTGGGCGAACATCTCGCCGTTGGAGAACACCCGCTCGTCCACGATCACCGCCACGGGCTTGGAGAACACGGGGCGGTTCCAGTAGCTGAAGAGGTAACCCGCTTTCCCGCCCGGAGTGACGGAGCGCGCATGGTCGCCGCCGCAGATGACGGAAAGTAGCCAGTCTGCCGTGTGTCCCCCCGTGTTGCCGCGCAGGTCGATTACGAGCGCGTCCTTGCCCCAGCACCGGGAGTACACCTCCTCCTCGAACATCTGGTAGTTCTTCGGCTTCATCTTCCGCACGGCCAGGTAGCCGACACGCCCGCCGGTGGACGCGTCTATCCGCGCGCGGACGGACTTCGTCTCCTCCTTCGCGATCAGGTCGCGTATCTGCTCGTACGTTGCAAGCTTGAGATAGACGGGGTCGGCCTCGCGCCCTTTGACCACGAGTTGCACCTGCTTCCCCTCGGGCAGGGTCAGGAGGGGCTCGAGATGCGTTCCCTTGTCCAGCCGCTTGCCGTCTATGGCCTCGACCACGTCGCCGACGTGCAGTTTCCCTTCAGCCGGCGATCCGGGGATCACCGCGGCCACGCGGAACGTGCCCGGCGCGAAACGCACGCCCAGATGTCCCGTGACGGCGGTCCAGTTGTGCGGCTTGGGCGGACGCACCCATTCGCGGTCCGACGTGTTCGATGACCAGAATCCCAGGTGCGAGGCGTTCAGCTCGCCCGTCATGAGGCTGATGACGCGCGTGAACACGGAGTGGCTGGAGGCGTGGCGCGCCGCCGGCAGGTACCTGTCCCTGACGGCCTTCCAGTCGACGCCGTGCATGTTCCGGTCGTAGAACCCGTCCCTCAGCTTCGCCCACGCCGTGCGGAACGCCAGCTCCCGGTAGTCGGACAGGTCGTCCTCGCGGTACACGCTCAGGTCGAACACCGTGTCCTTGTGCGCCGGCTTGTTGTCCACCACCCACGCGAGCCGCTTGTCCTTCGCGTACCAGCGGGGATTGCGCCCGCGCTTTGACGACAGCTTCTCGCCCGTCATGCGGTCCGGGATGTGCAGCGTGTACGTGGAAGAGCCGTTGCCGTAGGCGAGCGTGCGGGAGTCGTGCGAGAAGAACGGCGCGGTGCCGGAGACGCCCGTGCACCGGATCCGGTCGAACAGCCCATTGAACACGATGTTCACGCGTGGCGCGCCATTGGCTTTTTCGCCTTTCTTCTTGTCCGTTTCGTCGGTCTTCTTGTCCTGTTTCCCGATGTCGCGTCGGGCGCGCCGGACGGTCTCCGCCTTGTCCTCCTCCTCGTCCTTGGGGTCGAGGTAGACGTAGTAGATCTGGTCGTTGCCGTTGCCGACGCCCGGTCGGTTGCCGGCCCAGGCGAGCAGCTTGCCGTCCGGGCTCCACGCCGGCGTCCCGTCCCACTTCCAGTTCCGCGTCAGGTTGTAAGGCTTCTCGTCGCCCGTCGCGGGGACGATCCAGACGTCGCGGTTGCTGTTGGCGTCCACGAGTTCCGCCGCCAGGTAGCGCGCGTCGGGGCTCCAGCTGATGGCGCCGGCGGTGTACGCCTCCGCCCGCCGCTCCGTCTTCATGTCCTTCAGCGTCACCACGTCGATCTCGCCGCGCTGGTTCGGACAGGCCACGCGCGTGCCGTCTGGCGAGAGGTACAGCCCGATACGCACCTTGTCGTCCGAGATCAGCGTCTCGATCTTGAACGACGAGTTCTCCCACCACGGCAAAGAGCCGTTGGCGCGGCGCGCGCGGCAGATGTCCGTGCCGTCGCCGCGGTCCAGCAGATAGTACAGGCACGACCCGTCGGGCGCGAACGCGCACTTCGTCACGCGCGCGAGGCGGCTTTCCGCGACGAGGCGCGGCGTCTTGACGACGGTGTCCATCGCGTACAGCCCGCCGCCCACCGTCAACGCCACCTCGAGACCGTCGGAACAGAACGAGACGTCGCCCTCGCCCTCGGCGTTCCAGGCCGCGGTGTAGAAGCGGCGGCGGCCGAAGGTGGAGGTGGACTGGTATCCGCTCGGGCGGAGCGCGATGCGCACGGGCTTGGGGTCGGGCACCGTTGGGTCGAGGCGCCAGAAGTCGAACCCGGCCCGCACCACCACCGTATGGCCGTCCGCGGAGACGGACGGCTGGAACGCCGCGTCGTCGCCGAACGAGACCACTTCGCGGTCGGCGCCGTTTGCCAGCACGTGCTCCCGCACGCCGGCCACCGCCGCGCCTGGCTTGCGGCCCAGGTAGTAGAACGCCTTGCCGTCCGGACGCCAACGCGGGAAGAAGGCGTTCTCCGACGCCGTAGCGGGACGGCGGAACTCCTTCGTCTGCATGTCGTAGAGCCAGATTTCCGCATCCTCCGGCGATTTCCCGGAACGACGCTTGCGGTAGATGTTCTCCCCCCGGCGCGAGAATGCGAGCAGACGCCCGTCGGGGGAGAGCGACGCATCGCGCGAGCGGACGCGCGCGAGGGGAAACGTCTCGCCGCCGTCGGGGGAGAAGAAGGCGATGCGCCAGCCTTCGGACGTGGCGGCGTGGTCGCGCAGCGCGCTGCCGACCACGCGCTTGCCGTCCGGCGCCCATGCCGAAATGCCGGTAGGCTCACTGTGGCGCGACATCTGGCTCACGCGCATCGTCGCGAGATCCATCACAAAAATCTTGTGCCCGCCGTCCCGCGATGAAAGGTAGGCGACGCGGGTGCCGTCGGGCGAGAGCGCGGGCCAGGACTCGAGCGACTCCTCAGGCGTCAGCCGCTCGGCCGTTCCGCCCGCGGTTGGAGCGATCCAGATCGAATCGTTCCATTCGAACACGAACCGCGAACCGTCTGCGTTCACGCTCGGACACGATCCGAGGTATATCTCCGACCAGTCTTTTCCCGCCGCGCCCAATACGGCGGAAGCGCACGCCGCCATTACGACTATGAGGATTTTTGACATATTTAGCTTCAAACCTTTCTTCCCTGTTATCGCGCAGTATGTCTCGAACCGTGAGAGCGGTTGCTGGAGGGGCTCAATTCATTGCCGCCATGCTTCATCTTCTGTTCTCCTTCATCTTCGATGCTCACTGCGCATGCGGTGCAAGCCAGCGGCAGTAGTCGCTAAACTTGATCTTCTTTTCGCCGACGAACTTCTGCGAAGGCCCGCCGTAGAGGTAGTGGCTCGCATACTCCTTGCCCTCCACCGTATAGCGGATCTTCACGACGCCCTGTCCGGCGAACTTGATCGCGCCCGCCTTCGCGACGGCGTTCTCGCCGCAGGCGAAGTCGCCGTCGAAGAAGGTCCTGCCCGTCTCGGCGTCGGTGAGCGTCGCGTGGCCCTTGACGGGACGGAGCAGGTCGTTCACCACGAGCACGTCGCCGTTCTCGTCCACCATCACGAGCACGTTCTGCTGGGCGCGCTTGATGTACTCGTAGGCGAGCTTGCGGCGTCCGTTGTACTCGACCACCGAGTCCGAGATGACCGGCCAGCCGTCGCGGATGTTCCACCAGGTCATGCCCGTCTTCTTGTCGAACTTGCGCGAACGGCAGTGCTCGACGATGAACTTCATGCCCTCCGCCTGCGCGCACTGGCTTTGGAGCGCGAAGCCCTCGAGATCCGTTTCAATGTCGCCGAAGAGCATGTGCATCTGGAGGATCATGCGGTGGTTGCGGCAGGCGACGAACTTGCTGCGGGCGAGGTTGTTCTCGAACACGCACACGCCGCGCTTGACCCACTGGTCGTTGAACTCGAACACGCCGCGCGGCGGCTCGCCCGGGGCCAGCTCGTTGGAGAGGTACTCGCCGGGCACGTAGGGGACGTACCGCACGTTCCACATCACGTTCTTCTCCTTCGGGCTCACGAACGGCTCGTGGCAGTCGGGCGAGAACATCTCGCGGATCGACGCGGCTGCCGGACAGCCGTGGCAACCGAACTCGCTGTAGAACTTCTCGTGCGTGGCGGTGAACAGCTCGCCCTTCCACCAGCGGCGGTAGTAGT
>JAEEGH010017005.1_pt1 | contig 15583 bp, 16 predicted proteins | sample 9134181 | NCBI WGS metagenome assembly JAEEGH01 (sample SAMN16246544, study PRJNA631951) | gut metagenome | biome: gut microbiome; feature: rumen; material: DP-attached | host: Bos | place: Iran: Karaj | collected 2018-10 | reverse complement strand
CATTGTGCAAAACCCTGTGCATATGTGTAAAACTACACCAAAAAAGTCTATTAAAAAATGCTTATTTTTTATTGACACATTAGACCGCATTGGTATATTATGAGGGTAGGAATTAATCAGATTCCTCGTTCATTGATATACCCAATAGTGGCGCGTTAAAGTATATTACCTCTGCATTAGAATTTTCGTTTTGCATTGTTTTTTCTCACACACAAAAACAAACATGAACAAACATAAATACGCACAATTTTGACCTAGATGAAGTCTATAAACGCGCCATTGTTGGTTATACCAAATAACCAAAATAATAATTAATAAATAAAGGATAAATCAATGGCTAGAAAAGTTGCCGAATCAAAAGCAGGTAAATATCAAGATTTAGATACATGGAATAAAAAAGGACAATTAAAAGAGGGTGATTTTCTAGAGGGGTATTTTGTAGATAAAGAAGAATTTACTACAAAGCATGGTGATATGATTGTTTATATTATAGCGATCGAGAAAAATTCACTCGTCAAGATTGTCGGACAGACTGATATTAAAAACAAATTCGATGAAATCCCAATGGGTTCGCATGTTTGGGTAGAGTTTAAAGGACTCACTGAAACCAAAAATGGCGCGATGAAAACCTACGAAATCAGTTATGACGATGAAGATATTAAAGAGTTAAAGGATTTTTACAATGCTTAATAAAGACGATTTAAAGTATATTGCTAGCGTGATGGAAACGGCAGAGGAAACTGAAAGTAAGCAATATAAAAAAGTGAAAATAATGATTGCTCATTATGAAGCAGAATCAGAATATCGTGACAAGGTTTCAGATTTACGCAAACAATTTGACGAGCTAGAAAGTGAATAATTTACAGACAAGAATAACGGCTAAATATAGCATAGCCGTTATTCTTTATTGTGCTATTATGAATTTATGAGAAACTTTTTTACTCTTATGTGTTCAGGAATAAGCACAGTATTTATATATGTATTCGGTGGACTAGATGTCGCGTTACAGTGCTTATTAATAGCTATAGCTTTAGATTATGTAAGCGGAATGATAAAAGCATATGAATCACAGACATTATCTAGTCGCATAGGGTTTAGAGGAATAATTAAAAAAGTAGGTGTATTAGCTATTGTTGCTTTAGGGGTTGTTATTGATAGATTAACAGGAAATAGCGGCGATATAAGAACATTGATTATCTATTATTTTGTAGCCAATGAGGGGTTATCAATAATAGAAAATTTAGCGTCAGCTGGTGTACCAATACCAGCAATAATAGCTAAAGCTTTAAAGATATTAAAAGATAAAGGTAAATAAAATATGGCTAGATGGAATACAGCACAATCTTTTATAGATGTAACATTAGGCGGTGCCTATGATATGGACGGATACCCAAAAGACCAAAAATATCAATGTTGGGATTACGGTGACTATTTTTGGGTTAATCAAGTGGGGCGAGCATTAATCACAAAACCAGGTGGTCATGGTTCGGTTCGCGATTGTTGGATAATATCACGAACGGTAAACGCTGGTAATGACTTTATATTAATTACAGATAAGAAACAGATAGCGGTTGGCGACTGGTGTATTTTTAATAATGGTGATGATGGACATATTGGAATTATTAAAGAGATAATTAAACCAGGCGAGCTGGTAATATTGCAAGGTGAAAATCAGGGTAGTATTAGAGTAAATGCAATTCGGCGTAATTTGTCAGATTTTCTAGGCGCGTTTCGATATAAGGGCTGGCAAAAAACAGCACAACCTGTTACCAAAAAGAAAACAGATACAGAGATAGCCCAAGAAGTTATCAAGGGTCTTTGGGGTAATGGTGACGAACGTAAACGAAGATTAACTAAGGCTGGTTATAATTACAATACGATTCAAGGTATCGTAAATCAGATGTTAGCACCAAAATCGAATAAAAAATCTAACGAAACGATTGCTAAAGAGGTTATCAAAGGTCTTTGGGGTAATGGTGAAGAACGCAAACAAAGATTAACTAAGGCTGGTTATAATTACAATACAATTCAAGGTATCGTAAATCAGATGTTGAAATGTTAGCAGGTCAAAGATTAATCGCTAGCGATGGATATGAAGTAGCATTATTTCCTATGCCATATTTATATATGACACAGGACGAGAATGGTAACTACTCACACGCTGGTACTTATAACTTGGATTTTGTTGGATATAATGGCAGCTCTGTTGTATATAGAGCGCCACTTTATGCACCTTGCACTATGAAAGTAATTTCTTATCACCCAGGTACAACAGGTGGTAATGCGGTCATATGGGAAAGTACTGATTTAGTACATTTTGCTGATGGTACTTTAGACTATATGACACTTATGTTTATGCACGATAATAACCCACCATACACTACTGTAGGTGAAACTGTTACACAGGGTCAGTTATGTTATAGGACAGGTACATATGGCTATGTGACTGGTGACCACGTACACAGCTGTTTGGGTCAAGGTAGAGGTGGTTATTTTGTACAAAGATCTACAGGTAACTATGACTTAAACAACCGCATACATTATTGGAATGGTGTATATGTAAATGATACAACTATCATACAAGGCTATAGCCATAACTGGGTAACATATCATGGTGGAGTAATACCGCCAACACCAACACAGGAAGAAGATAAAAGATTTCCGTGGGTATTATATGCGCGTAAATTGCGAGGATAGTTTAATAGTGTGGTACAATGTAATGCGGTGAATAGCTACTATTTTTCACTAAGTTTCAGTGTATCTTTATTAAACACTCGATAGCAAAAAGACCACCTTTCGCCCCGCCCATAACGGAGTTACTCGCAAGAGTAGAGAAGCCAGGAAGGCGGTTTTTTGTTAACGTCCCGACACAGATGTCGGGACGTCCATATTCAACTTTAATGGCTTAACTTATAATAAGAGATTTTATATTTCAACTTTCACATATAAAGAAAATGTTAAATCTTTAATGTAACAATGTTATATGTTTAGGTCATAAATGTCCTAAGCATACCACTGTTAATTTTAATGTAAGTGTTATGTATCAATTCGCAAAATGTTATATGTTATATTTGAAGTAGAAAGGAGTAATTAATGCCAAAATTATCAAAAGATGAATTTATTGGCAAATATAAAGACATCTATAAAGAAGACACTGATAAACAGTTGGAATTTTTAGAAGATGTCGCCGATTCATTTATCACAGATTCTGATGATGGTTTAAAAGAACAAGCTGAAGTATATAAAGCAGAAGCAGAAAAAGCTAGAACCGATTTAGAATTGATGAAAGAAAAGTACATTAATAGGTTTATGTCTGTCGAAGATAAACCGCCTATGGATAAAACTAAAGAAGATATTTATAATGAAAGAGACATTATAGATATAAAGGAGATTTAAAACATATGTCAATCAAAAGTGTTTTAAAGGTTAAAAGTGGCGCTGAACTTTTGAGCTACATTATTAACCAAACGCCTGAACTATCAGCGAATATTGATTTGCCTGTTCAGGGCGAAAGCATTAAGCCCATTGGAAAAATTATTATGTCCAATGAGCGTTATAAAAATGCGTTCATTAATACCATTAACCTGATTGGTCTTACCGTTATTGATAGGAACTATTGGAACGACCCGTGGGAAGAATTCGCAGAGCGTGGTACGTTGAATTACGGCGAATCTGTCCGTGAATTGATGGTGGACATCGCCGACGTTTATGATTACAACGCATATGCAAATGACGTTGATCATTTTCTAGACAATGTTGTTCCGAATGTTTACAACTATATTCATGAGGTGAACTATCAGAAATTCTACAAAACTACTACGTCTGATGAACAGATGGCAATGGCGTTTGATGATGGTGACGGTTTGTTCAACCTTATTGAACGCATTATTGGCTCGCTTTACGAGGGCTATAAATACGATAAATATTTGGTAGCCAAATATGCGCTTTGCCGCCGTATTCTTGATGGTACAATTACATCTGTCGAGATTGACGGTTATGACAGTTTGACCCCACGTCAGCGTGTGTCATTTGTCAAAAACATTTCTAATAAAATGACTTTCCGCAGTCCAAATTACAACCCAGCAGGTGTTCGTGTTGCTAGTGCTTTTGAAGATCAAATCATGATTCTAAACACTGACTTTGACGCAGACCTTTCTACCGATGTTTTGGCGACCTCTTTCTTCCGCAACGATGCAGAGATGAAAACACAGCTCGCCTTGATTGATGGTTTTAACAACCATGATACGGCGCGTCTAGTTGAGCTGTTGGGCAGTGCTTATATTCCATTTACTGATGATGAACTTTCGGCGCTTGCCAATGTTCCAGCTGTTATTATTGATCGCGAATGGTTCCAGATTTACAACTATGCATTTGACAACATGGCACCAACTCGCCGTACCGATTTCTTCAATCCTGAATCGTTGAAGAATACGCACTGGCTACATACCTGGAAAGTTGTATCGACTTCGCCATTTAAAAATGCTGTGGTCTTCACTAAAGATGTCACGCCAGCTGTGTCTGCTATCTCTGTTTCGCCGAGTACAGCCAGCGTTTCGGCAGGTCAAAGCTTACAACTTTCGGCAACCGTTACGACATCTGGTTTTGCAAACAAAGCTGTCGCATGGTCTATTGAAGCGGATTCCGAAACCACCGAAGCTAACAAAGCAACTGTTGATGTAAATGGTCTTGTCGAGATTCCAGCGAACCATGGACATGGCGCTAGTGGCACGCAAGGTGTTTATTATGTAACGGTTTCTACCGCACTTGCTACTAATGAGGAACTTGTTATTAACGGTGTAACTTATAAGGCAGCAGCTGCTGATGATACTGCCGCTAAGCAAGCAACCGCTATTGCAGCTCTATTTGCTAGCGACCCACAATATACGGTAGCTGTTGGTACAAGCAACAACGCAAACAGAGTATCGTTTACTGAGAAGTCTGGCTGGTATGGTCTAGGCGCACCAGTTGTTGACGATGATGGTTTAACAACTGGCGTTGTCACTGAAAGCACTGGCACAGCTGGCGTTATGGCTAGTGGCGTTTGGGTCAAGGCTACATCTGTTTATGACGATAGCAAATCAGCAATCGCTCGTATCACTGTCGCTTAATAGTCAATCAATTAATCAAGGGGCAATCATGCCCCTTGATTATTCAGGAGTAAAAAATGCGAAAGAAAGTAATAAATTCACAATTAAGCAACCTGAAAACTTTTCAAATGTATTTCCGACAAATGAAGAATCTAGCCGAGAATGTTTTTAAATTCAACAACCTACCAGAATATATTGATTTGTCTTATTTAAATCGCACCCTATTAAATAAAGGTGCTATTGCTTTTTTTAAAGACGAAGTATTGAACGAAGTGATTGCTCTACCGTTTGGTTCATACGGAAGTCTAGACATGTATGGGCGACCAATTAATATAGAAGTAAATGGTGATAATGGTTACAGGCGTTATTTGAAAAAAGGCGAATATGTAATCATGTATGACAACACATCAAAATATTCGTTAAAGCTGGATATTGCACAATTGGCGGAAAGAATCGCGCTATGTGTACGAACGCAAGATATTAATATAGTACATCAGCGTACCCCTCGCATATGGAAATGTGATAGCAATACAGAAAAAAGCGTAAAAGATACTATAAACGAAATAGATTCTAATGTTGAAACCGTTGTATCTACTAGAGATAGTGCTTTTGCGGATATTCAGGGCGTATTGAACCCAGCACCATATGTTACAGATAAAATAGACGATCACCTTGATAAATTGTGGGCGCAATTTTACGCTCTAATTGGCGTAGCGAATCTGTCTATACAAAAGAAAGAACGTATGATTACTGATGAAATGAGTGCGTCACAAGGCGGTACTATAGTATCTAGATATTCACGTTTTGAACCTAGACAGCGAGCGATTGAAAAAATTAATGAAAAGTTTGGGTTGAACATGTCAGTCGAATATTATGACGGTGAACCTAGCACAGAAAAAGGAAAGGACGAAGACGAAAATGTATCCGATGATGTTTTTGCCGACACCGTTTCTAGCTAGAGATTTAATTAAAATGGGTAATGATTACAACATACCACCAACCGTATATGCAATTTTAAATTCATATGTAAATTATAGTAATCAGACACCAGCAAAGATTAAAGATTTAGCTAGAACTGGGCGACAGGTGTTCTTTGATTTTGAATACCCATTGACATCTAATGTGTCAAAAGAGGATTTTGAAACGATGATTTTAAACCATTTTCTAATGCGCCGCATAGGATATGATACAGTCAGAGCGTTCAATATTGCTTTATCTGTAAAAATAAATGAGATAATGCCAAAATATAATATTTTGTTTGACGCTATTGATGGTTGGCAATTATTCAGCGATGGCGAAAACATTACGCGCGAATTAACTGATAATACAACATCTGAATCGACATCAACAACTAATTCAACCACGAATAGTGAAGACAATGCAACCTCTGATAGACGTTTTAGCAATACGCCACAAAGTGCAATAGCTGATGTAAAGAGTGGTACATATGTGACAGAATATAATTATGATACCAATAATAGTGACGCGGAAGTTACAACGGATAGCACGATAGAAAATGAGGGCGAAGATAATAAAACAGTAAATGAAACTGTAACAAAGTCACAAAAAGACAGAGTTAAAGTTTATACTGATTTTATAAATAACGTTAATAATGTCTATACTATGATATTTAAAGAGCTTGAACCTCTATTTTATAGTTTAGTGTTATAAAGAAAGGTAAAACATGAGCATAACAAAAATACCAAAATTCAGAAGGTGCGTTTTGCAAAACTTTCCATTCATCGAGCAAGATTTTGACGCACTTACAGATTATGAATTACTATGCAAAGTAGTTGAATATCTAAATACAGTAATAACTTCTCAAAATGAAGTAATCGATGTTGCTGAATCATTAACAGCAGCTTTTAATGAACTACAAAGTTTTGTAGATAATTATTTTGACAACCTAGATGTCCAAGATGAAATCAACAATAAGCTCGATGAGATGGCTGAAGATGGTACATTTCAGCAGATATTCAGAGAAGCATTTGGCGGTTACATCAATGTGAAAATGGCTGGAGTAGTAGGCGATGGTGTTACAGATGATACGCAAGCTATCCAAGACGTGATTGACGACAACCCTAATACTACTATCTACTTTCCAGATGGTACTTACCTTATTAGTTCGCATATTGAAACGCCAGCAGATAATGATAAAAGCGTGTGTCTAAAACTATCTGATCATGCCGTTATAAAAGCAGCTTCTACTTATGTTGACCCATTACCAATGATTTGTTTAGGTTACAAGGATTATAATTCATATTATTTATATGAAAACTTTGCTTCATTTGGTATAGATGGTGGTTACTTAGACTGTAACAATGTTACTGGTGGTATTGAAATAGACCATTGTGTTAGACCATATGTTAAAAACATCACAATCGACAATGTGAAGACTAACGGTTTATACTTAGCAACTGGTGCTAATAACAACTCACTAGATGCAACTGTTGATAATGTTGTAATCATCTGTAACAACAATACAGAAGCAATTGGTATTAAGCTTACAACTAGTGACAACTATATCAACAATGTTCGTATCTTTAGTGGTCTTTATGGTATGTACCTGGATTATGCAGGCGGTAACCATGTTACGGAAGTCCACTGCTTATGTGTAAGTCGAGATTATGAAACACTAGCAAACGCACAAAACCAAGTAGCGTTCTTCTTCAAGTCTGGTGGCGGCAACTACAACTACTTTACGCGTTGTTACTCGGACGGTTTTGCAACAGGTTTTTACTTCGATGGAAATCATAACAACTTTATCCGAGATGCTTATGTATTTTACTGGAACGAAGAAGATACTAACAACCATACTGCTTTTAAATTTACTGCTCGTCTAACTGGACGCATATCTAATGCTCATATCAGAATGCCAGCCCTCGGTACAAATAAGGGTGCTATCGTATCTAATAGAAATAACCCGATAGGTTGGTTTAAAGATATTACCATTCACGATATGACAAGGCTAACTGATGGTAATATGGATACTATCTTTGACCCATTGTTTAATATTGATACTAGAAACGAACTAGCTAATAATAAAAACTACGTATTCGTTGGTGATAGTTACCTTGAAGGCTACAGCCCAGATGGTAATACTACTTCATTTGGAGAAAGAGTTAAAACTATCCTTGGGTTGACTAATGATAATTATAAAGCCGTATATACTGGTGGTTACGGTTTCGCAACTACTACAAGTTTTGCAGATTTAGTTAGCGGTCAAGCATACAATGGTTATGTTACTGATGTTATCGTACTCGCTGGTTATAACGATCGAACTAAGACAGTTGCAGAAATCACAACAGGTATGACTGCCTTTAAAGAAGCTGTTAAAACTAAATACCCATTTGCAAATATCAAAGTCGGGTTTGTTGCAAAAAATACCTCACAAGCTGATATACCAAATATACAAAATGGTATTGGGAAATATATACAAGCGTGTGGTGATAGTGGTATTACATATATTACTAACATCGAAAACTCGTTGTACAACTTGTCTACTATGATGAGTTCGGACGGCTACCACCCAAATAATACAGGTCAAGAGTCGATTGCTAGAGCTTTAGTTAGTGCAATTAAATTTAACTCAACTGATATCGACTACCCAAGAACGAACATTACTTTAACGCCGAGCGGTGATTGTACATCTGTTGGCTCAGGTGTATATCAGAATGCTGGTAGAAACAATCTAGTACAAATAAGCGGCACAAGAACTATATTTACTGTGCCTGTTGCTTCTTACAACGCAACTGGCGGTACGTTGATGATTGAACTAGCGTCAACCTCAAATTGCTTTATCACAGGGACGCAAAATAACAATGCTAATATGGCAATGGTGGGCGCAATCGTAAAACACCGCGCAAGTAGTTCAGATCCTTGGTCGTACACGCCCGTAAATGGTTACTTATGTTTCCGCAACGGTAAAGTATACTTTGGTATGCAACACGTATTTAGTGATGGTACTAACACGTTTACTAATATCTCAGAAATACAAGTTATGAGCTTTAGTGCTACATTTATGAAAGACTAGTCTAAATACAGGTAAAAAATAATACCCAATTTGGGTATTATTTTTTATTCTTATATTCAATTAACAGATATATCAAGGCGTTACAATAGAATTATTTAACGAAAAATTACCAATATTATCGTGATTATGCCAAATAGTTACACCTGACCTGAATATGTTATTTATTGTTTCCATTGATTGAGGTGGCACTGGTATTGTTTGATTTGTGCTAAAACCAATATCTTCACCTTTTGAAATCTCTACATAATTCCAATATGTACGACCAGTAATATTTGGCGTTTTAACTCTATTGATTTTGTATCCGAACCTGTCAAAGTAATCGTCAATCTGTCGCGCGTATTCAGCTTTTATTGTCATATGAATAAAGTAAAATTTATTCATATCATAACTACTACAAATGTCGCCACCATTAACATTACCACTGGCTGTTGCTGGCACTGGAGTGTGTTGTATTTGTTCGCGCATTTGGTCTAATACCCCACTTGCTAAAGAAGTAACAGAACCAGCGATCAACATACCACCAACACCAGCACCAGCACCTGTAGCAGCCAATGCACCGCCTACTAGAAAACCAGCAACGGCACCGATACGACCTTGATTTATATTCACGCTTTGCTGTGTTAGCCAGTTCGTATAATTATCGTTTACCCAGCCACACACAGGAAATTTACCAGCCATTATACCCTCTTGTTGATAGCGAATTGAACCTTTGTAATTTTTTGGTACGCATTTGATTGAGCCGCCGCATGTTGGCACGCCCTCAACCTCAAATACACAGTTACTTGTGCTAAAGTCTTCATATCTTAGCACGTTTGATGTGCCGTTGTTATTATCTAGGACTAGAAAATTATACTCACCTGTTAAAAGTTTTTTATTACGAGGTGTGTAGCCGTCTAGTGTCGTTGTTTTGTTAATTGTTACATCGTATGTTACTGGCTGACTCATTCCAGACCACCAATCGTGAGTAGATGTAATGCTATCTTTATCTGCTACAAAAACAGACGGAATCACGTAAACATTAGTAATATTTTCATTTGTAGAAGCATTGTATCTCTGAATTACGTCTAATAGTGATAATATGCCAGCTGTAGTACGAGGAAAATAAAAGGTAGTACCAGCATTATATACGCCACCAAAATTTGTAGCCATCTGTCCAGGAGTAGTGCCACTACTAGGATTATAATCATAATGGTTTGTCGCTTGTAAGATATAGCCTAGATCAGACATATTATTATCTCGTTCAAACCCATTTGATATATATTCGCCATGTTCAATGCCCTCTGGTATTGTGTGCGCGCCAACAGTATCATCATTTACGTGTTCACGTACAACAAAACATGGTTCGATTGTCCAGTTGTCATACCATGTTGAAAATTCATCTATTATAAAATGCACCCTAGTAGTACCATCTGTGATATACTCTACAGAATCAATAAAAGCGAAAAACCATTTATTAGAATAATCAGGGTTTTGAAATGCTAGATAGTTAGCTGTTAGTGCTGTGCCGTACGCAGTAGGTAAATCTAAATAATTTTCTGTCGGTCTTATAAATGATAGATTAGTACCACTAGCTACTGCTTTACTATTTAAAAGGGTAATCATATCATTTTGCGAATAATTTAATACATTTTTGTATGACTTATCCATTTTTATATCTCTAGCTAAAATAAATTTGCTAGTTCTAAGTGCCATAATTAATTCCTTTCTTATTTTTTTATAGCGAAATCTATAGCTTGTTTAAATTCCGTTCCGCAAATATCCGAAGCATAAAATATTTTTGATTCTCTAAATGTAGATAATACTTCATTTATTTTACGATTGGGAAAATTTGTATCGTATATGTATCTGTGCCAAAATGGAGATGTACTTATAATATCGCTAAAAACAATAGTATTATTATTAATTTTACCTTTGTACGGTTTAATGTACCAGCACGTGTTCAAATCCTCTATATCTTGTAATAATTCAGATATATATTTGAATCCTTTAAAATAAAAGATGAATCTAAACATCACTTTATATTTCTTATATGATTTCGGTAGATGTGGCTGTGGGTCAGATTGCCACTCGCCCTTGTTCAACATATCCTTATGCTTACCAATTGCAAATGAAGATGAACCTGTGCTAGCACAATGTTCTATTGCTATGGTAACAAATAGCTTTTCGCCGTTCTCGTCTACTGAACCTGTATCTATTTTAGTTGTAGCAATAGTTCCTTGTTTCTGATTGCTTACAATATCGAGTAGCCCCCACTCATTAATATATGGACATACTTTAGAAATAGTATTACCTACTAACCACATTCTTAATTTATGGCGTTTTCTGTCTATCGTGCTGTATAAGTTCATCAGTTTATCTGGCTCGTCATGTAAGTATTCCGATCTCGACATAAATTCTTCAAAAATTAAATCCTCTACATCTAGGTATGAAGAACCAGCATAGTCTTGCTCTAGTGCTAAAACCATAACATAGCCAATTTTCTCGCCGCGCGATGTTTTACCTGTATTTATATCAAAGAAGCTCAAAAAAAGTTCTTTACGATAAACTGTAATACAGTTGTATTTATTATTTGTGATTCTGGCTACATCTATATCAGCAAAATAACGCTCTACTTTTTCTGTGCTGGTTTCTTTCACGAAACGTCGTAGATATACGAACCTATTACGGTTTTTTATTGATGATTCAATAAATTTATTAATACCTTTTTTATGCTTTACTTGATATGATTTACCGTTTGATCGTTCGCCCCATAACAAATTAATATCACAGCCTTTACTGTCTAATGGGTCTATATTGTAGTATGTTATTTTTGTATTACTCATGATTAACAGAGATTAAAGTTCGCACAGCTTTCTGTATATCAGCAACCATATATAATTTTGGTGTAGTTATTACTATATTAGAACTAGGAAACAATACAACATAACAATGTCGATTCTTTATTTTACCTCTATAATCTACTGTTATATCAACGCTATCGAGTTCTTTTTTCTTGAACAGTGTTTTTAAATATTTTTCTTGTACGTCATTAAGTATCATTGGTTCACCTCGTCTTTATAATCCTCTATCAAGAGTTTCGCTATTTCGCACCAAATCGCTTTTTTAATTAAAACCTGATTTTTCTTTGACGTTTTACCTGTATAGAGATTAGATTTATTTATATGATTCTCTAAGCATAGTTCTTTTATAGTAATTTTATTAAATCTTTTTATAAATTCTAGTTCTGTCATTTTTATGTTTCCTGTTTAAATTTGGCTCGCTGACTTGAGTTTTCTGTTAGCAAATTAGCATAATCGTAACTCTTGCCTAGTACATAAGTAGTAGGTAGAAGACACGCGCCAGTTTTATCTTCTACTTTATATTTTAATCCATTATAGTCTATCAATTCAATTGGTTTTTGGTCATCATTATACATGATCATATGTTTATTAGTGACAGAATAATCAAATAGTAAATCATCTCTAAAATCTTCTATTTTATGTAGTGCCTTTGCGCCGCATTTTGGAACACCTGACACTGTTATTTCTATCTTGCCATCTTTTTCTACCGCGTACTTTTTCGCGCCTTGAGTAATAAATTTATCATACGTATATAATCTATTATCATCTGTTTCACATTCAAACACACCTAACAGATGTTTTACGCCTTTACTATCCTCGGGCTGGTATTTGTCTAGCGGTATATCCATCTCTTTAGCGACTCGTCTAATTCTATCCTCTACTGTTTTATTGTAATCATCGAACACCTTTTTATCATAACCTTGCACACACTTCAGGGAATCAGTATCACAATATACAGTGTATTCATCAAGAGCCATAACGCGCCGCAACAAATTATTACGAGCGTATGAAGTAACCCATACGCCCCATGCGAAAGACAAAAAAGCTTTATTTTTTTCATCACATAACTTCTCGAATATATCGACATCTGTCAAAGGTTTTTCAGTCCAGCCGTTTTTGTTATCAAACTCAACCTCATCACGAATCATATTTGTTACAGTCATGCCATATAGACTATTGAACTTATTTTTCTCTTTTATATATTCTAATTCTTTACCTTTAACGTTCTTGTATTTTGTTTTATTCACATATTTATCTAAGATGAAATCGACAAATAACTTCGGTAGATAATTGTATTGTGAATAATAGCAGCTTTCTATTTCGTATGAATCCATGTCATAACTATCTAAAATAAATTTAAAATCTACATCTGTTAAAGTTATGTTTATTTCTTTCGCTCTGATTATCCGACCATTATCTATACTAGCGTTCACTATGTTATTACACTTAGACGCACTGATAAAATTATTGTAATATTTGCTGTGTATATTTCTAAATGTAACTCGTAATAGATATGCAAACTCATCTATCATATTTTCAGCGCGTCTAACATTACACTCTCGAAAAGCTTTCATAGGATATTTATAAGCAACCATTACATATGGATACGCGCTAGTTTCATCGTAAGAATCAACATTATTTAATACCTCATCTGTGTACATAAAATTAGCATGTGTATAACCACCAGCAAATGCTTCGATAAGCATATTATATACTGTAGGTGTTATGTTGATGGAATCTCTAGTAATACGTCTATAATATGGATCGTTCAAAACTATTTTTTGTAATTCTTTCCGCACCTTTCCCGTTGATGTTAATGGAATCTTTTTCACACAACCATATGTTTCTAATTCCATCTTTATATATTCATAGACAACTAAACAATCGTTTTCACAGTAACCTAACTCTGTTTTGCTAAGTGGAGTTATTGGTGTGCGAATTTTTGAATAGTCCAAATCACCAACCATTTTTTGAACACTTAAATTAAACAGTTTCGGTAAATATTCCAGTGCAACATTAGACATGTATAAACTACATCTAAAGGTTATATTATAATCGGCTAGCTCACATGACATCACTTTACGCGATTTTCTAGACAATACTTTTTTAATCTTTAATTGACTTGAGAAAAATTGAAACTCATACGACAAATTATGTACAAATACTATTTTTTTAAATCTGCTATTTTCATCTAATCTTTTTAAAAACATCAAAAATTCAGCCCAGGTTCTACCATAATAAACACTATCATTAATTGAAAATTGCCACACATACATGCATGCGCAAGCTATTGCGTTTTCCTTTTCATCTTCAGATAATGTTAAATATTCTGACGCTGGTATTTGTTTTTCACCTAGCAGTAGATATGATGATGTTTCTATATCGAATGTATAAATTGTATTGTCTATATTCTTCTGTATTTTGAAATCATGTCCTTTGTATTCAGTCCAGTATTTCATTGTACAAATTTATTATATAAACGTGACGCTTTCGTTCTTACATTTTTATTATTAACAGTTAAATAATCTTCCAATAGATTAATAAAATCATCGGAGTCGCCCTCACTTTGTTTTGTATGCTGTATTAATACATAAACTTGACTGGGCGGTATCCTATCCGCTAAATATTTAAAATCATCATTCTTATTAACTAGATCATAAAAATCTTCTACATCATCTTCGGTAAGTTCTACACCAGTTTCAGCTGACAATGTAGTTTTTACCTTTTTAATGACGTTAGCCTTTGCTCTTTTAACGCCAAATACGCTAGAAGTTGGCGATTTCAAAAATCTTTCCATCTGTTTAATATATAAACGCTTTTCACTAGATGTTAATTTACCTAAATTTGATATTTTAATTTTGTTTCGTCTGCTTCGAGAGTATAATATGTTTCTATCTGCATTAGCTAATTCTAAAAGTTTCCTCGAACTATAACGTCCATATACATTTGCTTTATCTAATCTATTTAACCTTTTATTTACTTTATTAACAGTAAGTAGTAATTGATTTTCTATAGTTTTTGGTCTAGCTCGTCCTGACGGTGTTCGCTTTCTAGCCATGTTTTACAACTACTTTCTGAGTGTTAGCTATATATTGTATTTTTATCTTCATTTCTATACCTCACTTTTTAATTCCTACCCTCATAATATACCAATGCGGTCTAATGTGTCAATAAAAAATAAGCATTTTTTAATAGACTTTTTTGGTGTAGTTTTACACATATGCACAGGGTTTTGCACAATGTGGATATATGGATCGAATGAGGATTGAATGAAGATTGAATACAATTATTATATGTGAATAATATTATTGATGATATGTTGATGTGAGGTTGAGTGTGAAATATGATCGTGAAATATATTTGAAGCTGCGCGTGAAATATGTGCGAAATATATACACGAAATGTGTGCGTGAAATATAGTCGTGAAATATGTGACCTTTACCCTTGTGAAAATTGTGCGTGAAACTTTAGAGCATGATGTGTGACTCTTGTGAAATTTATACGTGAAATATTTAATGTGTGATGTGTGACTCTTGACAATCGAATGTTGTGTGTTGTGGTTCGTGTGCGCTCGCGATGGGGGAATTAGAACATAGAACAGGTGATTTGTCAAGTTATACAAA
>JAEEGH010017002.1_pt1 | contig 15585 bp, 18 predicted proteins | sample 9134181 | NCBI WGS metagenome assembly JAEEGH01 (sample SAMN16246544, study PRJNA631951) | gut metagenome | biome: gut microbiome; feature: rumen; material: DP-attached | host: Bos | place: Iran: Karaj | collected 2018-10 | reverse complement strand
GAACTGGCTGGTGTGCTATGTATGATACCTGCGTTGTTACTAGGAAATGATAAGTTTGATATTGGAAAGTTTTTTGAATTCAAGCTTCAATATTTCCAAGATAACATTTATATGATGATTGGTATGGGGGCAATCTACGGTGTGATTAGACTGATTGGTGCTATAGGACTACTAAAAAATAGAATGTGGGGGTTAGTGCTGTCGGTAATCATCTGCATAATAACCATTACGCTGATGATGTTTTTATTGCCAGCCGGCATCATGGATGGAATTCTTGCTGGAAGTGCATTGATATTGATTTTAATGGAATTTTATGGCGATAGAAAGATAACTAATGATTTGTAAAGTAACTATATGAATCATAAAAATCGGAATTTGTCGAATAGTTTAACTACATAGGAGGGGCAATAGTGCATTTTGAAGCTGAAATCATAACTTGTAAGAGTGGCAAAAAATTAAGGATTGTATCTATAGGTCCTGATTATGCGGAACAATTTCTTGATTTTATGCATCAAGTATCTAATGATACACATTTTATGTCTAGATATGGAAATGAAGTTGGACAAACAGAGAAAGATATTCTTGCTGAAAGAGAACGATTAAATGGACTTTTCGAGGATGATCGTCAAGGTATGCTTTCCATTTTTGATGGTAATAGAATTATTGGGAATATAGCTATTAGAAATGTAGGTAAAGGAAGAAAAACTAAACATCGTTGCAGTATTGGCCTTGCTGTTCGAAAAGAATATCATGGAGAAGGATTAGGTACCATACTTATGGAATATGCAATTAAATTTGCTAAAACTGCAGGATATCAGTATATAGAACTCGGTGTCCTTTCAGATAATAAAACTGCTCAAGGTCTCTATAAAAAAATGGTTTTTGAAGAATGGGGACGACTTCCTAATGCATTTATACTAGATGATGGAAGTACCCTTGATGAAATCACTATGTATAAGGCTATATAGTATAAAATCCAGTTTGTCGAGGAGGATGTTTTCAATGGCTTCAAGTAAAGATTACTTGGAATTCATTTTCTTACCAGAAAAAGTTAAAGCCGAATTGAATAATTTTTTGGATTCTTATGTTATGGAATGTTTATTGCGAAGGGATATAAATGATGATAAGAAAAGCAGAAAAAGAGGATGATGGAAAGGATTATCTAGAGGTATACTATGTTTTTCAAGAAAAATATCGAAAGCAAAACGTATGATAAAGCCATAAAGAAGCCCGCAATCAAAGCTAGTATCTGTAATGGTGAACAGATTGCTGGTTTTAAAGATTTTTCCACCGGTGCTTTTGAAGAAATAATGCTTATTAAAAGCCAAGAAGATTTGGCTGCGTTTAAAGCAATGTATGACATCACAGAAGAAATAGAAAAGATTTACTAAAGGAAGAATGATTTATGTTTTTTATTATGGGAATAACAGATGGTCGTAAGGACTTTGATTTTTGCCCTAAATGCGGAATGAGGTTTTAAATGAAAATAATTAAAAACAGGTGATATATGGCTTGATATTAAAATACTTTTAACGGGGGAATAATTAATATGGACAAAACACTAATAGTTTATTTTTCGCTGGAGGGCAATACTAGATATGTCGCTGAAGAACTTCGTGTAGGTATTGGCGCTGACGTACTAGAGTTAATTCCTAAAAAAGAATATCCAAATAAAGGATTTAAAAAATTCTTTTGGGGCGGTAAAAGTGCTGTCATGGCTGAAACTCCTGAACTTGAGACTTACGCTATAAATATAGACGACTATGAACGTATAGTTTTTGGTTTTCCAGTATGGGCAAGTAACTTTGCACCACCACTTAGAACATTTATTAATAATACACCTGAGTTAGCTACAAAGAAGATAGCAGCCTTTGCCTGCCAAAGTGGTGCTGGTGCAGAAAAAGCATTTGAAAAGCTTAAAAAATGTATTGGTATTAAAGAATTTGAGGCTACTTTAGTACTTATAGATCCACTGACAAATTATGACTACAAGCAAGGCGATATGCTTATTGCTTTCATGAAGAAGCTAAATGAAATAAAAGAGCAAAAGAAGAATGCTGAGTATGAAGCAAAAAAAGCTGAGCTTGAAAAAATAAAAGAGTCAGTAAAAGATAGGCCATCTGTAACAATAAACCAAGAGTTCTATGGCTATCTATATACATGCAAACAATGCAATAATGAGATTCTCATAAAAACTAATGATGGTAGGTATGGAAATCTAGGACCTTTTAATTGTCCTGTATGTAATGCTCACTATTATGCCACTATAGATGATGGTGGCCCTACCCCTTTCTTATATGTCGCCAAATATGGTGAGCAGCCTACATCATTACTTGATGGTGAAGGGCAAAAGCGTTCTGAAAAAATACCACTTTTGTATCAGGAGATTATGGAAAGATAGTATTTTGAGCAACACGATTTATTTGAGGATGCTTGAGTTCCAAGATGATGAGACCGGACTCGGTGTTATCGGAAAGGTTCTTAGAACCTCTGTGGAAGAAGCAAAGTAGGCTTGATAATTGGGGTTATGATTTAAGCATCATAAAGGAGTTTGAATAGATATTTGAAAGAGGCAAACCATGTATCCATCGAGAATCGAAGCACAAAAGCTTCTTGAAGAAGCAGAAAAAATGAACCCAGGACCTTGGGGGAATCATAGTAGAACAGTTGCTCATTGCGCTATATGATGTCACTTGGTTATGATGAACCAGCCAGAGTTTTTCTGATTCTGTCCATGATTTGTTGTAATCTTTGTAATCACAACAGAAATGATATATAGTAAACTTACGGAGGTATATGTAATGCAGATTTCAAGCAGATTTACGATAGCGGTTCATGTATTAATAGCGATAGAAGCCTTTAAAAATGACTATAAAGTTACAAGTGAATTACTTGCATCAAGTGCGAATGTAAATCCAACTGTAATTAGAAGAATCTTACAGCAACTAAAGAAAGCAGATATTGTAACGGTTAAGCGAGGAAGCGGCGGTGCAGATATAGAGCGGCCATTGACCGAGATAACACTTCTTGACGTTTATAATGCAGTTGAGCCTGTGGATAATGGTCAGCTGTTTCATTTTCACGAGGACCCAAATGAGGAGTGTCCTGTAGGGCGAAATATTCACAAAATCATGGATTATAGGCTTGATGAGATTCAGAATGCGATGGAAGATAAGATGCGGCGAATTACAATAGCCGATATTATGGCTGATGCTAATAAGCTAATTGAAGAATAAAAAGTTTTGTTGTAACACTTGACATCACAACGCCGTGGTGATACACTCTCGTTGTATCAATCAATATCACAACGACAGAGGTATTAATAATGTCAAATTTTAGTAAGATAAGTGTTGCAAATGATCCGAGAACAGAACTTCATGACAGCTTAGGACTCACAGGAGCAGAGATTAGTATCAATCATCTTCCTGCAGGGGCAAGTGTTCCTTTTGTTCATTATCATAAGACAAACGAAGAGATTTACATCATTCTTTCAGGAAGAGGAAAAGCTGTAGTGGACGGTGAGGATGTTGAACTGACGACTGGTGATATCATACGTATTGCGCCTGATGGAAAGAGACAGTTCTTTGCAGCCGCAGATTCAGAAATCAGCTACGCTTGCATTCAGGTGAAAGCAGGTTCTCTCGGAGCATATACTGCTGATGATGCATTGATTGAAGAATAATTAGTTGTATATTTATGGACATCTATGCAAATGGATGTTCATTTTTTGAGGAACGTTATGAGTGCTTGAAATATCAGAATGGTTTTCGGATATAATTACTGTTGAAAGAAAAAAGAGAGGATGCTGCAAATGCTATGCAGCATCCTCTTTATCTACACGCTGATATACTGGAACTAGAATGGTAATTAAAGTAAACGGTAAACCATCCGTACCTTTCTAAAATTTAGCCGCGCCCGCAGGCGCGACGATTACTTAACTGGTTTTCTACATTCACTTGGCAGTTCATCAGACCAAGGAAGTAGTTTATCCATAAAACTTCTATCTGTATCATCCAGATGCTCTGGTATGACAGAAAGAAGATATTTGAAATACTCATAAGGTTTTAGGTTATTAGCTTTTGCTGTTTCAGCAATGCTATAAGCTATGGCGCTAGCCTTAGCACCAGATACTGTATCAATCATAACCCAGTTTTTCTTTCCGATGCAGAAGCCTCGGATTGACTGCTCAGCAGCATTGTTATCCATAGGAACTTCACCATCTTCAAGGAATACTTTTAGATACTGCTCCTGGTTGATTGAATACTGCAACCCTTTATGAGTTTTGCTGTTTGCTAATACACTTGGTTCAACTTTATGAACCCACGCAAAGTAGGCCTCAACTAGAGGCTTGACAGTAAGCTGTCGATGTTCGTATCTTTCGTCTGGAGAAAGTTCGCTTAGCTTTTTCTCCTCGCGATAGATAGCTTGAATCATCTTCAAAGCTTTATTCGCAGTGCAGGATTTCTGCTTATCCTTTGGTGTAGCCTTTAGGGCTTCATCAAATCGGCGTCTTGCATGCGCCCAACATCCTGCTATTGTCAGGTCATCACGTTCCTTTTCAATGGAATGATAAACCTGATAGCCATCTGTAACACAGATGCCTTTGAAATCCTTGAGAAATTCTCTTGGATGATCGGACTTTCTAGTCCGCTGGTAATCATAGATTACAATAGGTTTATCCTTGTACATCTTACCTGTTCGATAAACCCACATGTAACTCTTAGATCCAGCATCTCGACCATCCTTGTTAACTAAGCAAGGTGTTTCATCAGCTTGTATTACATGATAGTCATACAAATGCTCATGAAGATAATCGTAAAAGACTGCTAAGTATCTGTCAGCACACTGGATAACCCAGTTAGCCATCGTTTGACGTGATATGTTAATACCAACTCTGTTGTATTCAGCTTCAATACGATATAGTGGCATCGCATTTACGTATTTAGCATTGAATATACCAGCAACTGTACTGTCAGAGGCCATGCTATTTCTAAGTAGCTGCTTTGGATGATTAGCCTTAATCATTCTCTCTGATTTAGAACCAGAATAAACAGCCACATGGTGTTCTTCAACTGAAACAGAAGCAGGCGTGTATTTATACCGCCTATAGATTTCATCAGGAAGACGCTTCCAGGTTTCATCACCGAAGAAGCTCTTAAGTTCTTCCTCTGTCATTTCATGAGGGATTTCTTCAACAGGAAGACCTTTGATATCTTCTTCCTTTTTGCCTTTAGATTTCTTACGAGTGACGGTAATGGTTTCTTCATCGTCATCATCGAAGTAATCATCCACAAAGGCTTCAGCCTCATTGAAAATGATTTCACCATCTTCGATGGTAAATGACAGTTGGTTTGATTCATCAGATTTCTCAGATGAACGACCAAAGCGCTGACGATTCATATCAGCCATCTGTTCTAGTAGAAGCTGCATCTTGTTATCAATAGATTCAAGCTGCTCCTGCTGATTTAAAAACAGCTGTATTAGCATTGCTTTGTCAAAGTTATTCAGTTGTTCTTCTGTGAATTTAACTGACATAATCGCTCCATTTCTTATGGAACTATTATAGCTGAAATGCAGTGTTTACGCTAATTTTCAGCACTTCAGCATTCGTCATAATGCCTATGTTTGTAAGCTTCACAGAGCTTATATATGAAAGGCTAGTAATTAGCCATTTCAATTGATTTAATGGTATTTCCAGAGAAAATATGCCCACAAATGAGCCTTATTTAAGGCTTTAAACAAGAAGAAAATCGCTTAAAATCAGCGTTTCCTGGGCGCTTAAAAATTCTCTGTTTTATACAAAACTAAACGATTTCTTTAGGCTCTTTGAGTTCTGAAATCGGATGTTTAGCGACTATAGTAAAACCACTCATTAACCTTTGATACTGTTCAGCTGAAATTGCTAGCGCTTCTGACTCAGTCCTAGGCCAGGCAAAAGCACCAACCTCAAGTCTTTTATAAAGAAGGAGAAAGCCATCGCCTTCCCATACAAGGCCTTTTATCTTGGTTGCTTTTCTTCCGCAGAACAAAAACAAGGTATCCTTGTCAAAAGGATCAAGATTGAATCTTAGCTTTACAAACGATGCCAGTCCATCAATACCTTGGCGAAGATCAGTGTAACCTGTAGCAATGTATATCCTCTTAAAACTGGTAGTATCATTGAGCATGGCTTATTGCTCCAATCAGTTTTAATAGAAACGCTTCTGAAATATCTTCTGATATTTCTATACGTGCATTGCCGCAAATGATTGAGGCTACTCCATGCGTTACTGGTTTTGGTTCAGTAATAGCAGGTGGTAGTTCAACAAAAGTCGGTTCACTAACAACCATCTGATTAGATTCATCTATAGACTGGAGCTGACCTGCGAAATAGTCCTGAACTCTACGCATGTGATCATAGAAGGTTGGTGGTTTAATATCGTGAATGGCACACCATTCACGAACTGTCATGTCTTTGGGTCTGGAATTGAAGTCTTTAACTTCTTCAACCCATTGCTGATAACGCATCTGTCTTTTTAAGGCAGCTGAATTTTTCATATGAGTATCCTCCTGTATGTTCGGGTTTTATGACTTGTATGAGAACTATGTCCATAGTTTCCATACAATCCATAGTTGTTATACAGAATTATCTCAAATCCGAACAAATGGAACGAGGTACTCATGATTTACCGTTTACGATTGAATCTGATATGGATTTATTATATCATTCTATATATGCAAGGTGCTACCGCTAGATAGGCAGTCCTTTGGTTAAATATTAATTCTTATAAAAAAGAAGTAATCGAACCTTTAGCCGGTCGATTACTTCTTTGTAGTTTTCCCAAAATGTTTTAATAACAAGATATACATTTTTTGTTTTTATTACTATTAACACATCAGGTTTCATTCATGCTATCTTTATCTGTATTAATGCCATATATTAATTTTTAATGCTCCCATTTTAACTATAGGATTTAATACAAACTTACATAAATTATCAACAGCTTCAATTGTCGAGAATAAAAAAGCAAAATAATTAAAAAATCCGACCTGACTTATCTGTTTTTCAGCATCATTCAACCCCATGACAAGATATATAAGTACACTAAATAATCCATAAAAAATCGCCTTACCAACTAATGCTAAATCAAAATCAATCTCATTTTTCTTAGATTCCATTATTGCCTGGACCACATTTAATGCAATAATTACTTCTATGGCATATTTCCATAAGCCCATTCCATCTATCCCCGTCATTAATCCATCAAGTACTTCATTCACTTCGCACCCTCCTAAATAATCATCCTAATCGTCAGTATATATTATAGCTTATTAGCATCTGCATTCAGCCCAACATCCCTCATATTCTTACATAATTCAGTCTTCCATGCACCATGTGGATCCATTTCAATATATACAACACCATTAATATCCCCTGGTGTCTCAATATCTCCCTTAACCAACGCACATACATTTCTTCTACCTAACTTCGATATTAAATACCCATGTTCAAATACTACATTCTGTCTCGCTCTAGGTCTTTCCTCACCCTCAGGCCCATTCTTGTCTCGTCCTAAGTCACAATCTGTATAAAGAACAACTGCATAACATACATCTGTATATTCCTCAATCTTTTCAATAATTGTACGACCTGCATTTGACTGTTCATGCAAAATAATAGCATCAAACCCTAATTTTTCAAGCGTTCTTGCCGCGTCAAGTTTAGCCTCATTATCATGGCCATGCACTATAAATACTTTATTATTCATTCGTTTAATTTCCTCCCTATTGGCAATATTAATTACATTTTCATCATACCCTGATGTAAAAAAAGGCATTAATTTACTATCGCACACCTCTTCATAGTATTCATCAAAATCAGCCTTATTAATGATAAAACGTATAGACGAATTTTCTATTATATATTTTTCATCAATATCAATTCCACAATATTGGCATTTAAAAGTATTCGCCTTCGATTCTATTACTGTATTTCTTTCATGACAAACAGGACAATCAAATGAATATTTATATTTAAGTACTTTTTCATTATGTAATACCTGAATTATCTTATTTACAATTGAATCATCACATTCTAGAACTTTTTTTAACTTATTTTTATCTATATTCTCACATTGCTTCAGCGTCGTCTTCTTGATGAACTGCGCTAATAGCTCCATTAGTATAAGTAGTTGATTCATATCGTTCATATATCTCCCAAAATTTTGAAAAATCTTCACTTGTATAATAGCAGTCAGTAATTATGTGAATTGTTAGATATGCATTAGTACTTGCATCATATTTCACCTGCATCTTGCCTCTTCGAGACGTCTGTGTATAATTAACCACTATTGCCACTATTTTTTCTACGATATCCAACGAATTCCTAATACACATAAATGTTTGAGCATCAAATATACATTTTACTCCAGCCTCTCCCATCAATGAAGCGGTTAGATTATCTTTATCACTAAAACGTATTTTGGAAATGTACTTATCAGTATTAGATAAAAGATTTTCAATCCTATGATTGAATAAATAATCTAAAAGCGCTACCTGTTGTAATAGTTTAAACAATTCTTCGTTTATATCTATTATTTCCTTATTTACGTCTAACAAACCATTCACATTAATGTAATTATTTAGGTTAACACTTCGTATTAACAAATCGACAATATTAGGAATATCATTTTTTTTGCCAATAACTGAATCATAGTTTGGTAATTCCTTAAAACAATTATCAAACAAAACTTTACTCATTTTATACAAAACCTCTTGATGTGAATCATCATAAAGTTTTATTCTAATCCCTAAACACTCTATAAGAGAGCTAATAACTTTATCCATTTGCTCAGATGGTTTATCTCCATCCTTAGCTTCTTCTTTATTCCATACCTTTATAAGAATTATTTTTTTCTCCAAATCTATAACAACAGGGATGTACGAATAAACAGTAGAGGTATTACCTGTTTCACGTTTAAAAATTTCCATTCGATAAAGAAAGATTATTTCAATCTTGTTTAATCTATCTTCCACTCCCCAAGAGCGAATTGCAGCTACTTTTAAATCTTCACCATATAAAATGCTTGTAGTTATAATTTCATTATAATTTAAGGAAGGACAATTATATCTATCTAACAACTGTTGCCAATCACTTTCTTCGCGTAGATGTCTAGTATTTGCTATCTTATATACTCTCATCAATCTCCTATAGCCATACATTATCTCTTCAAAAAAACAATCGTTTAGATCTTTTTCTTGAATTTTTCCTTCATCTATTAATCCATCTAGCCATTGCTTAAAATCCTCATCACTTATTTTTAGATTAGATTCTATTCCGTATCCTTTTATTCTTCGAATAAGATTTGTTTTTCGAACATTATTTATAATTATTTTCGGAATATCCATAATAATTCCCCCTCGTTTCCATATTGTCTAATTAATTATATCGTAAATACGATATAATTATATCTGCTTTTTTATGATAATGTGTACTAATATATAATTCAATACATTTTTCAACTTTTCCCATGGACACTTGTTTTTTATGCATTTTTACAAAAGAGGGATGGCAATACGCCATCCCTCTTAAATACGATTTTTACTTTATTTTCCATATATTCAAAGCATATGCTGTTAATCTTTTTTGTCTATCCTCGATAGATTTAGCATCCCATACATCATATTTATAAACGTCTGGATTTGGAAGTATATGTGATTCCTTATAAATGTACTTTTTATCCTCAAAGGTTTCATTCGAAACCTTTGTATTCATTTTTCCATTCATCAAAGCAAGATTTCCCAGACGCCATAAATATTCATCATGTACGGAATCAGGTATTTTCCACTTGGAAGATTTAACAGGCATAATATGTTCAATATGCACGACATTATTGTCTGTGCTAACTTGAGTAGTCTTATCTGCTAGTTCCATGTGAATCTTGTATAAGATATATCTAATTGTTTCCTTTGTTTTACTCTGCCATACCTCAAAAGCTTCTTTAAATACACTATCAGGCACCATTTCATTTTCTATTTCAACTATAATCTCTTCTTCAGAATCTAACTGCTCTGTATATACTTTATATGCTAAACCCGAAAAAAATACCTCAAGCTCGTTAGCAGTATTTTTACAAATAGTATTGTTTCTAAAATACAACGTTTCAATCTTTTTCAAAACATTCAAAATGCTCTTTTCCCCAAATGGATGTTTTCTACGAAGCATCGCCATTATGAGAGAATAAAACGTACTAGCCTTCAATGTATTAAGATTCTTTAAACAACAAACTAAATCTCCATCTGTAAAACTTACTGTATCGCTTGGATTTACCATATCATGATATATTTGAGCATACTTTTCTAATTCTTCAAGGAATTCCCTACTCTGAACAGGATTTGTTATTTCATCTACAACCCGACGATACAACTCTTTTTCCCTCACTATCTTCGAACTTTGCGAATTCCAGAAACATCTAATATATTTTGTTGGATCTGCTCCATCAAGCGTTGTAACCATGTTAGTCCATCTAATCTGAGCCTTACCAATCTCCTCTGACTTTGTTTTACTAAAGATATATGTCTTTAATAAATCTGACGCTTCTAATTCTTTTCCTCTTGCATTTAGAGTTTCGAATATTACAAAAGCCTCCTCCATTCTTGTTGCCTCAACATATAGTACTCTGAATCTATTTATGAATGTCTCATAATATTTATTGAGAATAACTTGTTTGTCCTCTGTCTGTGTGCAGCCTTCAAGTAATTTCATTATCTTTTTATAAAAGAATATATAAGCATTATTCAAATTCTGTTGTGATTTTTTCTTAATTTTATTCTTCTTTATGTCGAGATTTGGTTCAGCTTTGCTCGACATTATATTATCTAAGAAAAACTGTTGATCTGAAATATCCCCTAGTATCAGATGTGGTTTATTCATATCTCCTAGGTAACTCTTTGTAATAGTTATTTCATTAAACGTAGCATCCGAAATGGTATTTCCTGATTCAAGATATATATTATGAAACATTAATTGAACTGTACGTAAAAAAATCAGCGACGTGGTTGTACGTTGCTGCCCATCAATAATATATTTTGTCTTATCCTGATCATTGTGTACTACTACCTGTCCAAAAAAATGATCAATTTCTTCCGGTTCATCTACTGTAGTCTCTAAATCACGCCAAAAATCATCTAGCTCATCATTTTCCCAAGAATACTCTCTCTGATAATTGGGTATGTGATAAACACTATTTCTTAAAAACACATCCATGGAGTATATATCATGTTTTGATAATGCCATCTACTTCTAAACCTCCTCCAATAAACTATATTATTTATTAGATCACATGAATTTTTATTTTTCAAGATCATATCTACTACATATGCTATCTCAACATACTTATTATTTTAATTACATGACTTAATGAATAAAAAAAGCGACATACCTGTCGCTTTTTAATAGCTGCATATCTATTTATACAACTATTATCAGATTCCTTCTCCAACCTTCTCAATCAAAGTTATATCCGCTGGCAGCCAATCCACATCACCAAGCTGCTCCTTAGTCAACCATTTAGCTGCTTCATGTTCCTTAAGAACCAAATCTCCTTTTACAATTTCAGACCAAAAACAATCCATTGATAAGTGGAATGTTGGGTAGTCATACTCAATAGTGTCAATCAATTCACCAACACTTATCTCTGTATCCAACTCCTCCATAATCTCACGCTTTAATGCTTGCTGCGGAGTTTCACCTTCTTCGATTTTTCCTCCTGGGAATTCCCAACCATCTTTGTATTCACCATATCCTCTTTGGGTAGCAAAAATAATTGGCTGGCCTTTCTCATTTTCAGCTTTTATAACTGCTGCAACTACACGTATTGTTTTCATATGAATTCCTTTTCGATACTAGAATAATCTTCTGCCCAACCAAATACAGATACATGCACCTACAACAGATACAATAAGACTTCCAAACTGTCCGCTGGCAGATAGCCCTAAAATATCAAATGCAAATCCTCCTACAAAGCCACCTGCAATACCGAGGATGATATTCTTAATCCATCCAGACTTTTCTCCCATTATAAAGCTAGCGATAAAGCCTGCTAATGCTCCAAATAATAGTCCCATTATTAAACTCATAAATTATAACCTCCGAATGATTGAATCTCATATGGATTTATTATATCATTTTATATAAACAAGGGGCTACCGATTGACGGACAGCCCTTTGGTTAAAACTTACATGTTTATGAAAAAGAAGTAATCGAACCGTTGGCTCGGGCGATTACTTCTTTTTCTTTTGGTGTTATATAAAGTGTTTTGACTATTGAACACTCTGACTAGTATTTGACGAAGCAACATGTAATGCTAACGTATTACAACAAAGACTATCCCCTTTTACTCTAACAGCATGTTTTAATAAGAATAATTCGCCAATGACAAATAAAGCTACCGTCCAATGAATAATCTTTATTCCAAATAAGAAGTGGATAGCTAAACTTAACATAATAAGCCAACACGTTGCAATATAAAGATCTCTAACAATAAGGGTACATATTAATATAGTTTAGCTTTTTATATCTTTATTAATTTTTATAGTAATTGTTTCTGATAATTTCCAACCTTATACTCCTTAATTAGCCACCCCAAAATCATATTGCAAATAATCCGGTAATTCCTCATCCATAGGAATGTCATACAAATACGTGATATTTGTTTTACCTGTGCTCGCATCTATCTTATTCTGTTTACGCTCATTATTAAAATGACCATCCCCAACATAAATATATGGCTGCTGAACACCGTTTTCGTTTTCTACTTTCCTTATGAAAAGATGAACATATTTACTCATCCTTAATGCTCGTAAATCATTATCAGAAATATTGTTTTCACACTCCCACTGGAAAAGTTTAGGCTCCAAAAACTTATCTTTGTAATTCAATCTTTCTTCAACAGAAGCATCTTTTTTTAACGACGCAAATACAAAAGCTTCTTCGCCATAAAAATATGTTCCTTTAAATATGTAACCTGGGTCCTTAAGCATCTTTAACTGAACCTGCTCTATTCGATAATCATGGTACAAAACAAATTTCTCATTATTACGATAAGCAATTTCATACTGTGTAATTCCATATTTGATCAAATCATCTAGATATTCTTTTAGCTGATCGTCTATATTTACAGTAAGTGCATACTTTCCCTCGCGATAATCTATAGCTGCCTTTTTAAGCATAAATTTAATGGCATGATCTAATTCATCATCCGTACACTTTTCTATAAGCTCTTTTGCATTGCTTCTTAATTCATCTTCCAGCACTGGTCCATCTAGTAAAAGTTGAATTAAGACATATTCATGTTTCCTTACTAATGGAAGAAATCTTGAAACATACTTTATATACTTTATTTGTTCATCTGCGAATACCGGCAAGTTTTCTTCTCCAATTCCCTGCAAGAAAGAATAATAGCATTCTGTCTTCCTATTATTAATCTTTATCTGCATAAATCGCATAAGATCTGGAGCACAATCATTATTCAAATAATCCATATGTTTAGGTGGAAATTCAGCATTTATATATTTTTTAAAATTGTAATAATCTTGTTCTAGATAATGCTTGCTATTAAAATTTTCACTATCTATACTTTCAATTATTTCTTTCTGACTTTCCTCATCAAAATGAATCTCTACACCATATTTCTCAAGTCCTAATGCAGAGAAATTATCTCTAACTAATGATTTCATTAGTCGCTTCTCTATTACAAAATTTTCTGCCAGACTTCCCATTGCAAATGCAATTTGAACACTACGTTTATAACTATTTCCGATAAAGTCCAAAACAGTAACATATTCTTTATTATCGTATTTACGAAGTCCTCGTCCCAACTGTTGTATAAACACTGTAGAACTATCTGTTGGACGTAAAAATAAAACCATATTACATCCCGGTATATCTACACCCTCATTTAGAATATCTACTGTACAAAGAATTTCTAAATCTGCTGATTCATTTTGCAAATCATTATATGCTTTTATTCTTTCTCCAATAGTATTCTTTCCTGTCAAATATGCTGTGTGATAGCCCTGTTCCTCAAGCTCCGCTGCCATCATACTTGCATGAGTCACATTTCTGCAAAATGCTAAAGCCTTCAACTTACCTACAGGCCTATGTTCCTCTATCTTTTCTCTAATAAATGAACAATGCTCCGGTGTTGCCAGCTGTGAAATCATTTTCCTTTCTTGCGATTTGTTTAATCCGTAATCTACCAAGCTATCTCTTATGCCATAATAATGAAATGGAACTACTAATTCGTTAATAATAGCATCGCGCAGTCTGAGCTCGTAAGGAACGTTAGTATCGAATAATTCAAAAACATCCTCATTATCCATTCGCTCTGGCGTAGCTGTTAGACCAACCATAAATTCCGGCTCAAAATACTTAATGATTTTTTTATATGATTCAGCTGTTGCATGATGACATTCATCCATGATGATATAATCGAAATCATGCGGATTAAATAACTCTAAATTTTGACTAAGGATAATGTTTCCTGCAAAAACAAAATCGGCATCTAATTCTTTACAATCTTTATTGTAAATACCATAGGTATGTTCATTTCCAAAAACCTCTCGAAATGTTTCCAGTGCTTTTTGTAAGATAGAACCTTCGTGAACAATATACAGCAATCTATCTGGATTGAAATTTCTAGCATCAAACGCGGCAAGATAAGTCTTTCCACTTCCTGCCGCCGCAACAATAAGTGCTCTGCGCATTCCCATTGCTCTATATCTATTAAGTTCTTTCATAGCTCTGCGTTGCATGTAATTAGGATTTACATTCTCGGAAGTAGACTCATAATCCATATCCCATCGTTCAATCGCAAAATTCAATTTTGAAACGTATTTAGCTATTATTTCTCTGTCAAGCTCATATGTACCATTCCATTTATCATTGAATTCGAATAGCATTTGGTGAAACACATTATTAGAACGATTATCACGTATTACTAAGTCCCACTCCACGTTTTTCAACAGCGCATAGCGCGTGATATTAGATGATCCAACAATCAATTCAATTTCATCATCAAATTCAAAATAATATCCCTTCGAATGGTAACCAATTGTCATGTATCCATCATCATGAAAGCTCTCAAAATCAAGATGACATTTGAAATCTGGATACTTGTCCATCCAAACCATAAAGGTTCTCAATGATTCTATATCTGTAAAGTTTTGATATGTAGAGGTGATTATCTCGCCCTTAACACCTCTAGCAAGAGCTGTTTCAATATCTTTACTCAACAAAACAAGGCCAGCCTTTTTGATAAAACTGACCGAGATCTTAAATGCACTACATTGTCTTAAATCATCTTTAATTCGACTTAAAAAAGTTTGCTCAGTGTAATTTGTTAAGAATATATTCTTCACGATACTCCCTCATAAAAACAATTAATCAAAAAATATTGTTTTCCACATTTATTATTTCTTCATCTTCCCACTATTAACAATATAAATACCCGCACTTACAAGTGCTAGCGCCACCAAGGATTTCCATGAAATATTTCCCCACTCTCTCAGGAAAATGGCTGATAGCAGCGCGCCAAAGATTGGAT
>JAEEGH010017001.1_pt1 | contig 15586 bp, 6 predicted proteins | sample 9134181 | NCBI WGS metagenome assembly JAEEGH01 (sample SAMN16246544, study PRJNA631951) | gut metagenome | biome: gut microbiome; feature: rumen; material: DP-attached | host: Bos | place: Iran: Karaj | collected 2018-10 | reverse complement strand
TTATGCGTATCAGCTTCTTCGATCCGTCCGCTAGCGTTATCTCGACGCCTCCGCCGATGCAAAGAGGACTGCCGTTCTCGGAGATCTGGTAGTCCTTCGCCATGTCGGGGTAGAAGTAGTTCTTGCGGTCGAACACGGCGTGCGGATTCACCTTGCAGCCCAGCATGAGCCCGCTCATCACGGTCAGCTTCACCGCCTCCTTGTTCATCACGGGCAGCGCGCCGGGATAGCCCAGGCACACCGGGCACACGTTGGTGTTAGGTTCGCAGCCGGTCTTCAGAAGGCAGCCGCAGAACATCTTGGTCTTCGTCTTCAGCTGGACATGCGTCTCCAGCCCTATGGTGTTCTCGAAATCCATAGGCGGTATTATACCAAAAATTCTTGAACACGACGTTGTACCGCGACGGCTCTTCTTCGCTCAGCAGGCAGATGTCGGCGTAGACTGCGTACGACTTGGCCTCCGTCTTCAGCTTTCCCAAGAGCCCACGGTTCAGCATTGTCAGGTTTTCCGGGCGGTCCGCCCCCTCGTCTCCGTAGATCACACATATTCCCTAATCTTCTCGAATCGAATTTCATACGTTGGAAAAATCGAAAACCAAACCAAATTTCCGTTTCCAACGTTGGAAATTCGACAGTCACCTTCACTTCTGGTGTCACATAACGAATGCAAAGCTCAAAACGGACAGTTCCAACGCTGCGTATTCAAGCGTTTTCCCTCTATTCCGTAGTGTTTTGGGCGATTTCCGCCCGTTCACGCACCCTGAAACCGCCGCAGACAGGGGCCAGACCGCTGGCGCTTAGGTATATTAACACCGAGCGGCTGGCGAGGGGCGGGGTTAGAGGTCGTCGAAGCCGAGGATGTCCATGCCTGCGGTCTTAGCAGTCTCAAGCATCTTCTCAAGCCACGCGGTCTTCATGTTGATCGTCTTCGCGTCCGGCTCGATGTTGTGGGAGTAGAACACTATCGCCTCGCCACGCTCCGCCGCGCGGCGGATGCCGGCGCAGATGTCGTCGATGTCGGTGTTGTACGCCTCGCCGATGCCGACGCCCCTGCAGAGTCTGCCGAGCTCGGAGCGCTTCGTGAACGCGCCGTCCACTTCGGCGAGCGGCTTAAGGGAGGCGCGCTTCACGTGGTCCTTGTCGAACGGACGCGCGGGGTTCCCGCAACGGAAGTGGCGAAAGCCCTTCTTCGCGAGGAAGTCGTCGGTCTCGTCCGTGCGGCGGTTATTCGGATAGGCCATCGAGGTCGGAACGATGCCGACCGACGCAAACGCGTCCATCTGCGGCTTGACCTGCTCAAGCCAGTAGGCCTCGGCGCCGTGCTTCTCGAAGTACGCGGGCGCGTCTGCATGGCTCTTGGTGTGGGGCCCGACCGTGTGGCCCTTGTCGTGAAGAGCCTTGAGGCATTCAAGGGCGCGGGCGTTGAGGGTGCCGTTCGGGAAGAAGCTCGCGTGCGCGCCGTACTTCTCGAAGAGCGGAATCGCCTTGACCCAGCGCTCCCAGTTTGGGTCGTCGAAAGTGAGGAACATCACGCCGTTCGTGCGGGACTCGCCTGCGGCGAAAGCCGAGGCCCATGCGGCGACGGCGGCGATCAAAAAGAATACAATGCGTTTCATGAACGAGAATTATACCATATTTTATTCTCCTCCGCCCCTCGTTTCGTACATGGTCTCGCCGACGGCGCGGGCGGCGTCCGCTAGGCGCTGGTACGCGGTGTCGCAGACGTCGACGAAGCCAATCTGGTAGTTCTCGCCGTCGCCGCGTCCGACAAGAGGCTGGTCGCGGTACTGGAACCAGTGCGAGCCGACGAAGAGAGGATGGCGAAGAGCGCCCTCCACCACGCGCCTGTAGCTACGTCCGCGCGCGCACTGGTCGCTGACAGGGCAGAGTCCGCCGGAGAACATGCCGCGATGGAGAGTGCCAAAGTGGAACTCCGAATGGAGTACGGGGCTGTCGATCTTCGGCGCGGCGTATGCGCCTTCGGTGAACACGGCGACGCTGCTCACGTATGAGTTGACGGACACGACGTCGCACCATTTTGCCGCGGCCAGCCAGAGCGCGTCAGAGTTGCGCAGGCTCTTGAACCTGCAGCCGAGGTAGAGCTTGTTCGGCGCGACGGACGCGACGGCCTCCTTGCAGGCCTTGAAATACGGCTCAAAGTACGCGCTGTCGGACGGGAAGGTCAGCTCGTTGTCGATGAAGAACCCGATGCACATCGGGTCGCCGACGGCGACGGAGGCGGCAGAGCCGGCGACGGCGACTGCGGACGCGACGGCGTCCTTCATCTTCGCGGCGAACGTTTCGTCGAGAGAGTCGTAGAAGCCGCCGGAAAGATACGGGAGGCCCGACGGCTTCGCCACGAGCGTCATCACGTAAGGCTTGCGTCCGAGCTTCAGAAGGTCGCCATCGGACCAGTTGCCGATTGTGTTCACGCCCCACGAGTCAAGACGCTGCAAAACGAAGTCGTAGTAGGCCCGCCTGAAGTCGTTCGTGGCGAACTTCTCGCGGAGGTTCCATGTCGGGAAGCTCATCGAGGACTGAGGCGCAACCGAGTACCAGTCGGGATGCTGAAATCCGTTAGGTGCGTCGCTGTCGGTCTTGACCACGTTGATTCCGATAGAGTAGAAGAGATGGCCGGACGGCGTGACAAGCCACCACTTGCCGTCCACCTTCTCCGTGCGGAAGCTGCCCGTGGCCTCAAGCTGCGGACCGTTCGCCCAGCCGCCGTACTCGTCCCACGACTTGGGCGCGGACTTGAGGGCCGAGCGTTCGCGGACGAGGTCCGCACGCAGTTCGTCGGCCGACGAGACCTTGTACCGCCAGTTGCCGTGCGCGTACTGTCCGAACCTGTCCACGAAAGGAAGATAGGCGGACGCTGGGACCTTGCGGGCGTAGTCCGGCTCGCCGGCAAGCCGCACGTTCGACACGCGGCAGTGGACGAGTCCGTTGAACTGCCCTTCGTAAGGCCAGACGACGAGGAAGGATATGTTCGTGATGTTGCGGGTGTCGAGGGTCCTCACGCCCTTGGCGCCCGACGGCGAGGAATAGATGTGCTCGTGGGGCAGATGAAGCTTGACGGTCGTCTTCTCGCCGGGGTCAAGCGCGGCGCCGACGTATGTCTCGCCGGCGGCGTCCTTGATCTGGAGGCAGAGTCTTTGCTGATGGTCGGCAAGGCTCTCAAGGTCCACCGCAAGATAGCGGGCGGACGAGAGGTCGAACGTCGTCCTGCCCGCGGGCGGAAGAAGGCGGAAGCCAGACGAATACTCCGCGCTCGAGCTTTTCAGAACGACCGAGCCGCCGGGCTCGAAAGTCAGCCTTCCGCTGTACACGGCCTCGACACGGCCGTTGGCGAGGGAGAGCTCGTCGGCACCGGCCGAAAGAGCGAAAGCAAGGGAAAGGACAATCGAGCGCGTGAGTTTCATGGCGTCCTCCTTGTCATTGGACTATGAACAATGTGCCGGCGCCGACCTGGCATTCGTAGCAGCCGATGTCGATCGCCCTGCCATGCACGCGAGGCTTGCCCGCAAGGTCGGCGGAAGGCAGGAAATTGACCCCTGAAGTGCCCTTGTCGTTGGCCGCGCAGCCGGGCCTGAGCCTGAAGTCGCCGCGGAGAAAGTCCTTGAAGAGCCTTTCCGCCGACGCTTCGCCGTCCGTCAGGTTGTTCGCGTACGTGCCATGCGCGGTGTCCATCTTGACGGACGAGAAGCCGTCCTTGCCGGTCTCGTAGTTGCCGACGACTATGTTGTTGCGGAGACGACCGTACCACGTCGTGCAGTGGACGCCGGCGGAATCGTCACGAAGCGAGCCTTCGACCTTGTTGCACGCGATGGTGTTGTTCTCGATCTGCGTGTCGTCGTTGCTGCCGCCGAACCTGATGCCGGACGCGCCGTCCCTTGGCTCGTCGCCGCTAGTCACATAGCTGTTGCAGACGATGAGGCAGTTCGAGACGCGTCCCCTCTTTGCGCCGTTGGCGACGAAGACCGCGCCGCCGGCGAGGCCCTGGTTGGAAGACGTGCCCTGGACGACATTGTTGGAGACGACGCAGTGCGTGAGAACGCCCGCGCCGGCAAGCTCCACGCCGCCGCCCGCTGCGTTGGCCGTCTCGCCGTCCACGACCGCGAGGCCGCCTCGGATAACGCAGTTGGAGACGACGCCGGCGACAAGGCGGAGGTTTCCGCCGTTCTGGTTCTTGACGCAACCGTTTTCGATGGCAAGATTGGCGACAAGAGCGCCCGCGTTGTTGACCTCAAGCGTGCGATGGTAGTACTGGTTCGGAGACGCGGACGTGTTGCGGACTATTACGTCCTCTGGCTTCGCGCCCAGTCCGCGGATGGTGATTGCCCTGCCGAAGGAAATCTGGTCGGCCGTCTCGTAGACGCCCGGAGCGAGAAGGAGCGTGTAGCCGTCGAGAGCGGACTGCACGGCGGCCTTGAGGTCGCCGTAGCCTGTTTCGGGAGTGTTGTAAGGAAACGCCGCGCCGGACGAATTGTCCGGCGTGACGTAGACCGTGGAGGAAGCGACTCGCACATAGCCCGCGTAGACCATCTCGGCGCTTTCGCCTCCGCCGACGTCCAGGGCCGAGATCCTGACGGAGTAGACGCCAGGCTGCGCATATGCGTGGGAAATCGTCGACGCGCCGGTAGTCGCGGGCGCGGAGCCGTCGCCGAAGTCGTAAGTGAAGGTGACGTTCGCAGGCGCGGCGGCGTTCTCGGAAGCGTGGGCGAAGGTGACGGTCGCAGGGGCGAAGACCTGGTCGTAGACGGCGCTGTCGATGCGCACCGTCATGTCGGGCCTCTGGTACTCGTAGCATCCTATGTCCACCGTTCCGCTGACTCGCGGGGCGCCGATGAAGTCGACGGCTGAGGCGGAAGCGCCGCGCGGATCGGACGCACCGGCGTCCACAAGCGCGCCTACGAACGACGGAGAGTAGTCGCTGTTCATGTAGTCGGCGAAGGCGCTCGCGTCGATTAGGACAAGTGTCGGGAACGCCGACTGCGAAAAGCGCCCGTTGTCCGACGAGAGCGCGCAGTTCACGAAATCACCGGAAGAGGAAGTCGGCAGGTTGCCGTTCCACTCGGCGACGACGCCTTCCTTGGTGTTGCCGAAGATTACGGTGTTGAAGATGTGCTGCGTGCCGCTCCAGGCCCACACTCCGTACGGCTCGTTGTTCACGACGGTGCAGTTGTAGAGGCTGGAAGTGCCGCCGAGCAGGACGCCGCCGCATTCGGAGGCTTCCACGAGCGAGTCCTCGACAAGCGCGGAGGAGCTGTTCACGCAGAGGCTGCCGCCATTGTAGCCCGCGGCGTTGGCGCCGCCGGAAAGACGGCACCTGGAGAGCTTCGATGAGCTGTCCATGAAGACATTGGCGCCCTTCTTGTCGCCTGAAGTCGCCGTGTTCGTTCCGCATGATATGGACGAGTCCTCCAGCACGCAGCCGCCGTTCATGCGCACGTTGCCTCCGTCATTGACGGCGGCGCCGCCGGTTATGACGCAGCGCGAGAGGACGCCGCCGTACTGGTAGACGTTGCCGCCGACGTTGTCGCTGACGCCGCCGTAGATCGTGCAGCCGCGGACCGTGCCGGCGTCAAGGTAGATGTTGCCGCCGCGCTTCGTGGCGTGTCCGCCGTATATCGCCGAGTCCACGACAAGCGACGAGCCGCTGACGTAGAGGTTGCCGCCTTCGGTGTTGCTGGAGCTGCTCTTCGCCGTGCCGCCGCGGACGATGCAGTTGGTCACAGTGCCGCCGGACATCTCGATCGCGCCGCCCTTGTCGGCCTTGAACGTGCCCTCGCCGACGACGGTGACGTTCTCAAGCCACGACCCGGCCGCCATTCTGAGCGTGCGGTATGTGCCTGCGGACTGGATCACGACCTCTTCGCGAGTCGAGCCCGTGCCGATGAGCATCGCCTTGAGATTGGGTCCCCACTGATTCGTAGTCGCATATACTCCAGGCGCAACGTAAATGGTGTCGTTGGCAGTCGCGCGGACTATGGCCTTGTCAAGCGACGCTAACGGCTGCGCCGCGTTCATGCCGTCGTTCGAGTCCGATGCGCCGGCCCCAGAGCCGACATACCAGTCTGTTGCCGCAGCGCTCAACGCGGTCGAAGCCACAACCGCCGATGCCAGCCGCCTAAAGAACACATGACCCATCTGTTACCCTCCTTATTATGCGCAGGCGACTTCATGTCCCCTGCTGACAGTGCGAATTGTAGCAAACTTGCCGCAACATAAACTTTCTTAAACCGACGCTATGTTGCAACCAAAACCGAAGGCCGTTCTTGCGGACGGAACGCTCCTTGTGATAGAATATGCGTGCAAGACGATGGATACGATATTGTTCATAACGGACCTTCATTCCGGCTCACGGGTGCGAGAGCTCGTAGGCACGCGGGACGTATGCTCCCAGCTCGGCTACCATGTGGAGGAGATCGAGACCTCACGCCTTGAAGCGTCCTTCGAAGACGTCGTCAGATACTGGTCGCCCGTCGGCTGCATCCTCGAAGGCTCCGCTAACAACATCACCGAAACCGACGCGTTCGAAGGCATTCCGGCCGTGCATCTCGACCCCTGCGACAAGATACTCGACTCGCCGACCACGTTCACCGTCACAAACGATTCGGAAGGCATAGCGGACCTCGCCGTAGCCGAGCTTGCGAAAACGGAATGCGTGCACTTCGCGTTCATCGGCTGGACGCACAGGGTCGGCTGGAGCCGCCGACGCGAACTGCGCTTCTGCGACCTGCTGAGGCGGATGCGGCGCAAGTTCAGCGTGCTCAACGACCCATGGACGTTCGGAAACAAGGCGGACTTCGCGTCCCGTCTAAGTCCGTTCCTGGCAGAACTGCCGAAGCCGTGCGGCATCTTCGCGCCGAACGACGACTTCGCCGCCGCGATACTCGACATATGCGCAATGGACGGCATACGCGTGCCGGGAGACGCGTTCATAGTCGGAGCGGACGACGACCCCGCGTTCTGCGACAACCTCAGGCCGTCGCTCTCCAGCGTGAGGCCGAGCTTCGCCGAGGGCGGGCGCATGGCAATGCGACTTCTGGCGCGCCTGATCGCGAACCCCTCGCTTCCGGTCGAGAAGTGCGTGTACCATCCTCTCGGTCTGACATCGCGGCTGTCGACGCGGCGCATCGCGGCCCACTCGAAACGGGTTCTCTCGGCGCTGGACCTGATACGCAGAGAGGCATGCAGCGGGCTGAAGGCCTCCGACGTCGTCAAAGACTTCGGAACGTCCGAACGTCAGGCCGAGATCGAGTTCAAGGCCGTCACCGGCAAGAGGATAACGCAGGAGATAACTGACGTCCGCTTCGAGCGCGTCATGGAGCTTCTCTCGCGTCCGTCGCAGGCGATCGCCCCGATTGCGAACCTGTGCGGCTGGGACTCGGACATCTACCTGAAGCGGCTCTTCAAGCAGCGCACCGGCATGACGATGCGCGAGTGGCGCGCAAGCCATCTGGCGAAGCGATCCTAGCGGGCCCCGTCTGACGAAACGCCTGTCGCGGCCTCGGATATGCCGAGCGTGAAGCCCTCGTTGTAGTTCTGCGGCGGCTGCGGCCTGCCGAGGCCCGCGCCCTTCCTCATCATCGCCTTCAGCTCTTCGAGGTGGTTCGCGTACACGTCGCGGGGCGTGCACCTGTGCCGCGCGCAGATCGTAGCCGCCATGCCGACGACCTCGCCCATCATGCCTGTAGTGCGCATTACGCGGACGGTTCCGAGCGCCGCGTGCGTGACGGATATGTCGCGCCCCGCCATGAAGAGATTGGGAACGTTGCGGGAATAGAGCGCGCGATACGGAATCGGGCACGACTTCACCTTCTTGTGGACTGTCGCGGCGCGGAACGGCTCGCCGGCGTACTTCGTCTCCTTCTCCAGCTTCGGGAAGTGGAGGTCGACGCTCCAGCTCGTAAGGCACGTCGCATCGGGATAGCTCGTCTCGCCGTCGACGTCTTTCTCGCTGAACACGACGTCGCCGAGCAGTCTGCGGCTTTCGCGTCTTCCCGCGATGAATGCGACCCACGCAAGCTCGCTCGACGCGAACCTGTCCTTCGTCCTGGGCGAGTTCTTCACATGCGCCCAGTTTGAGTAGACGACGAGCATGCCGTAGTCGCGTATGCGCTCGGCCTCGGCGATCGGGTCGCGTCCCATGCCGGTCTCCCAGTCCCAGTCTCCGCGCATCGCGGCCGTCGCGTTCTCGTCGGAGAGCTCGATCATCCACGGCTCGCGGGGGAAGTGCGAGGGGCCCTTCGCCGCAGCGTACCACTGTATGCTCGAGCCCATGGTCATCATGTCCGCCTTCGCCGGAGCGCTCGCCTCGCCAGTCTCCTCGCGCGATTCGCGTCCGATGCGGTAGTCCGCGCCTGCGAGAAAGCCGATCGTTCCGTCGCCTGTTGCGTCGACAAAGAGATCTGCGGCAATTTCGACGGCCTCGCCAGTCCTGACGTCCACCGCGCCGACGGACGCGATCGCGTCGCCGCGTTTCCCGACGGACATCGCCTTCGTGTTCAGGAGAAGCTCGATGTTCCTCTCGGCCCTGACCACGGCTAGCTTGCGGTCGTCTTCGTAGACCGACGCCGCCTTCGCGTTTCCGCCGGCGGCAGGTCCGATTTCAGAGACGACGTCTCCAAGGCGCGGATACGGGCCGAGATTCTGGCGTCCGCCGAGATGGACGCGCACCTCGCTCGAATTGTTGCCTCCCAGTACGGGCCTGTCCTGCACAAGTACGGTCCTGAGTCCGCCACGCGCCGCAGTGACCGCGGCGCATATTCCCGCGACGCCGCCGCCGATCACGGCGACATCCGCAGCGATCCGCCTCGTCGGACGCGGTGACGCGCACGCGCTGTCGAAGACGCCCTCACGCCATTCGCCGGACTGGACAAGCGCGATCTTGTCGCAGCGTCCGTCGAAGCCCGTCAGATCGTGGAGCGCTACGACATGTCGGCCCTCGGCGAGCGTAACCGTACCGAGCTTCGACCATCGCCAGTCTGCGTCGCCCGACACGCCTCCCTCTGACGCAAGAGGAACGCCGTCGATCAGCACCTGGAAGCGCCCTGCCGGCACGTCGCTCCACCACGCGGTCCAGTTCTTGGTCTTCGCCCACACCTCGTATTCGCACGACCTTGCGACGGAGAATTCGGACGTCGCGTCGGACACGGGCTTGCCGAGTCCGTGCGCCAACAGGTACGGCGAGCCCATTGTCTCCATGAACTGGGAGTCAATCGTCCATCCGCCTAGGCTGTCGAACGCCTCGGTCTCGATGACGACCGGCTTTGCAGCGGCCCTCCTCGTCAGAATGCGCCGCGAGAGAAGCCCGCCTGCGCTGAGCTCGATTACGTTCTCGCCGACGGCAAGCGGCACGTCGCGCCATTCGACCACCTTTACGTCGTCCGGCGACTTCGTTCCGATGCGCTTTCCGTTGACGGACAGCGTCACGTCGCCGCAGTTCGAGAAGCCGACCACGCTGGCGGACTCGTTCGCCGTGTCCGCCATTCTCTGGGAACACACGTGAAGGACGAGGTCCTTCGACCAGTTCGCCTTGTAGAAGAAGAATGCGTCCTTCTTCACCTTGCGGTCGCGAGTGACGAGGCCCTTGTCGTTCACGCCGTTCTTTCCGCCCTCGCGGCGCGCATCTGCGGCGAAATCGAACATCGCCCAGACGAACGCGCCCCATAGCCTGCTCTCCGCTCGTATAGCAGTGTAGTCCGCAGCATGGAGCTGCACCTGCTTCTCCTCGGGATGTATCGGGCCGCCAGGGTCGATCCTCGTCTCCGGCAGCGGGTCAAGATGCTCGAACGGGTTTCCGCCCGCGCCATATTCGGCAATGGCGAGCGTCCTGCGCTCCGTGACCGCGAACCACTTAGAGATGTCTTCGGGCATGGACGTGTCGCCGTACCATCCCGGATACGCGTTGAAGGCGAGCTGGTCGGGGATGTCGTTGAGCCTGCGCATCGCGGGCCTGTCCGACGCCGCGACAACGGGCCGCGTCGGGTCCATCTTCCTTATTGCGTCTCTCGTCTCGCAAAGAATCTCCTCCATCCAGCCGACATTCACCTCGTCCTCGGGAACGTCGTTGTATATCTCGTTGAAAAGGCTCCATGCGAAAACGGATGGATGGTTGCGGTTCTGCGCGATCATCTCGCGCGCCTGCTGAAGGAGGTTGGACCTGAAGCCGGGCGTGTCGCGCAGCCAGTTCGTCGCGGGCAGCTCGCTCCACACAAGGACGCCCTTCTCGTCGCAGATGTCGTAGACGCGGGACGACTGCGGATAGTGCGCGAGGCGCACGGCGTCCGCGCCGAGCTCGGCTATGAGCGCGAAGTCGCGCTCCTCGTCCGCCTCCTTCGCCGCCCATCCGCAGAGCCCGGCGTCCTGATGACGGTTCACGCCCCTGAGTTTGCGCCTGACGCCGTTGAGGTAGAATCCGTCTTCGCGGAACTCTGCCGTGCGGAAGCCGAAGCGCACCTTCACCTCGTCGCCGCTTGCTATGCGGAAGGTCTCCTCGTAGAGCCGCGGATTCTCCGGCGACCAGAGCTCCGGATTCTCCACACGGAAGACGCGCTCCTCGTCCGGTCCGCCAAGCACGCGGATCCTGGCGCGGACGGTCCCGTTCACGTTCACGTCGAGGTCCACGCCGCACGCGCCGTCAGTCACCAGGTCGATGCAGACCGGCGGCGTCTCGATCCACTCCACCTTCCTGTATATGCCTCCGAAGAGCGTGTAGTCGGCGGAAAGCGGCGCGACGTCCTCACTCCACCTGTTGTCCACGACGACCTCAAGCACGTTGTCGGACGGATTGAGGAACGCCGTCGCCTCGACGGTGAAGGCCGTGAACGCCCCGTCGTGCGTTCCCGCGAGGCGTCCGTTCACGTACACCCTGGCCGAGCGCGAGACGCCGTCGAAGCGGACGAACTGGCGCTTGCCGGGAGTCGGCTCGGGCAGACGGCGCGAATAACGCGCGACCTTGCGCACGTATGAGTCGGCCGAGATGGACATGCCGCGCTTCGGCGGCTCGGCGCCGTCCGGCGAACCGTCGGCTCCGTCAAGCGCGTTCCACGTGTGCGGGATGCTCACCTCGTCGCCGTCGCAAAGCCAGCCTGGGCCGGAAAGCGAGACGACTTTGCGCGACGCGCCGGAGGACGAAGACGCAAGCAGCGCGGTCGCTGCGGCGGCAAGCAGCAGGGCTGGCGTTGCAAAGTGCATGTCACCACACTCCTTTCATTCTCTTCTCGTAGAGCTCTGCGCCTATCCTGCGTGCGGCTCGGAAAAGTTCGGGATACGGCCTGTCGCAGACGTCGACGAAGCCAATCTGATACGCCTCTCCGTCGCCGCGTCCGAGAAGAGGCTGGTCGCGGTACTGGAACCAGTGGCAGCCGACGAACAGCGGGTGCTGCAGGCAGCCTTCGACGAAGCGGGTGTAGCTGCGGGCGCGTTCGGTCTGGTCGCAGACTGGGGCGAGTCCGGGCTTGAACATGCCGCGGTCGAAGCAGCCGAAGTGGAACTCGCCAACGAGAATCGGCTTTTCCGCGTCCCTGGCGAACATCTTCTCGGAGAGGTTGTAGACGGAGTTCGCGTAGGCGTTGACCGTCACGACGTCGCAGTACTTCGCGGCCGTGCGCCAGAGGAGACCGGGCTGGCGGAAGCCCACGAATCTGCTGCCCAGGTAGAGCTTGCCGGGCGCGGCCCTGTTCAGCTCCTCGCGGCAGATGCGGAAGTACAGCTCCACGCCCTCCTCTGCGCGCCCTTCGCCGACGTCGGGAATCCAGCGATGGAACTGAAGCTCGTTGTCGATGAAGAACCCGATGCACATCGGATCGCGGGCGGCATGGGCAAGGGACGGATCGGAAGCGAACCTTTCGCGTATCGCGGCCCGCATGCTCTCCTCGAAGCCCGGATCGGAGAAGTCGTAGATATGGAACTTCGGATGGCGCTTCACGCCGCTGGCGCGTTCGAGGACCGAGACGACATACGGCTTCTTCGACTTGAGCCCGAGCTCCGGCGCGCTCCAGTTGCCGATCGTGTTCAGGCCCCACGAATCGAAACGCCTCAGAACAAGGTCGTAGTATTCGTCGTCGAAGTCGCGCCTGCCGAACTTCCTCTCAAGGTTCCATGTGGTGAACGCCATCTTTCCGTCCGCAGGCACGGGCGACTGGTACCAGTCGGGATGCCTGCCGCCGTCCGTAATGTCGGTCATGATGCGAGTCACGTCAAGCCCGACCGAGAAGAAGAGGCGCCCTTCCGGCGTGACAAGCCACCACTTTCCGCCGACCTTCTCTGTCCTGAAGCTGCCGGTCGCCTTGAGCTTCGGGCCGTCCTTCCATCCGCCGAATCGGTCCCACGTCTCCGGCGCGGGCCTGAGCCGTTCGCGCTCGGCCGCAAGGTCCTTGGCGAAGACGTCGTCGCTCTTGACCTTGAAGCGCCAGTCGGCGTGCGCGAACTGGCCGTACTTGTCGATGAACGGCACGTAGCTCTCCGGCTCGACATGCCTCGCAAGGTCAGGCGTCCCTTCGAGGCGGAGGTTCGAAATCCTGAGGTCGGCAAGGTCCTCCACCTCGTCTTCGAATGGCCACTGCATCTGGAAGTGGATGGAGGTTACATGCGCCGTGTCCACGACATACGGGCCTCGCGCGCCCTCCGGCGCTCCGTATATCGACGGATGGGTGAGCAGAAGTCGCATGGTCCCCTTTTCGTGCGGATTCAGCCCGATGCCGGTGTTGACCGACCTGTTCTTCTTCGCTATCGCGACCGCGTGGTCGCCCGAGTCGCCGTCCGCCGCGCCCGCCGACAGATGCATCGTCAGCCTTGCCTGCCGGCGCGGCGAAAGGTTCTCCACGTCAACCGCGAGCCACATGGCCGACGAGAAGTCCTCGCCCGCCCCCGACTCCCACTTTATTCCGGACCCCCATTCCGCGCTCGGGAACCTGACGCGCACGACGTTCCGGCCCTCGCGCTCAAGCCTGGCCTTGTGCACGGCGTGGAAGTCGTCGAGTGTCACGGTCGCCGCGGCGCTCGCTCCGACGAACATCGCCACTGCCGCATGAATGGAGGCCCTTAGCATCATCTTTTCCTTTCTTACCTGAAGACCAAGACAAGACCGGCATTGCGCTGGCATTCGTAGCAGCCGATGTCGATCGCCTTGCCGAACACGCGCGCCCTGCCGGCGAGATCGACGGACACCGCGACGCTCGGCGTATTGCCCTTGTTGAAGAGCGCGCCGCCTGTCAGAGGAGTGAAGTCTCCCCTTCCGAAGTCCCTGAAGATGCCGTCAACCGCCGCCACGTAGCAGTACTGGTTGAACGCGGCGTCGTCCATGACGCATTTGACGACGTTCATGTGGGGATCGAAGCTGACCGAGGTGTACCGGGCCGTTCCCGTCTCGTAGTTGCCCGCGAAAACGGTGTTGCGGACAGTCGTGCTCCAGGAATTGCAGAACGCGCCTGCAGACGCCGAGGAGATCGTCCCGCTGACCGTGTTCGCGGCGACGGTGCAGTTCTCCACCACGGCCTGCTCGTTGCCTCCGCCGAAGCGGATGCCGGCTGCGCCGCGCTTGTCGTCCGCCGAAGGCTCGTATGTGTTGTACACGACGAGCGTGTTGTACATCTTGCCTTTCGAGCCGTAGGGGAAGAAGACCGCACCGCCTGCATAGGCATCGGAACTGGAGGTTCCGGACACGAGGTTGTTGGATACGACGCAGTGCGTGAGGATGCCCGTGCCGGCAAGCTCCACGCCAGCGCCAGCTGCGTTGCCTCCGTCCGCCACCGCAAGACCGCCGCGGATGACGCAGTTGGACACCACACCAGCGACGAGCCGCAGGCAGCCGCCATACTGGTTCCTGACGCATCCGCTCGCGATCGTTATCCTCTCGATTCTGCCGGTGGCGTTGTTCATCTCCATCGTGCGATGGTAGTAGGTGTCGGCCGTGGCGACAGTGTTGCTGACGACGACCGAGTCGGGCGTCGCGCCAACGCCGCGAATAGTGATTGCCTTGTTGAAGGATATCTGGTCGCTGGTCGTGTGGACGCCTTCGCCCAGCAGAAGCGTGTATCCGTCAAGCGCGGCCTGCACTGCGGTCTTGAGGTTGCCGTAGCCAGTCGCAGATGTGTTGTAGGGGAATGTCCCCGCTCCGTTGCCCGGCGTAACGTAGACAGTGGAGGAGGCGACGCGCACATAGCCCTCGTAGACCATCTCGGCGAACTCCTCCTCGCAGTCGTTCGTGGCGCTTATCGTCACAGTGTAGACGCCAGGCTGCGCGTATGCGTGCGCTATCGTCGCCTCGGACGTCGTCGCAGGCTCGGAGCCGTCGCCGAAGTCATAGGTGTAGACGACGTTCTCGGGCGAAGCGGAGTTCTCTGTGACATGCGAGAACGTGACGGAGGCCGGAGCGAAGATCTGGCTGTAGGTGGCGCCCGCAATGCGCACCGTCATGTCCTGCTTCTGGTACTCGTAGCAGCCGATGTCCAGTAGTCCGCTAACGCGCGGCACGCCTGCAAGGTCGGTCGCGGACGCCGATGCGCCGCGCGGATCGGACACGCCAGCATCCACGAGCGCTCCGGTCGGAGACGGGGAGTAGTCGCCATTCGCGTAGTCGGCGAAGGCGCTCGCGTCGATGAGGACAAGGGTCGGGAACGCCGACTGCGAAAGGCGCCCGTTGTCCGACGAGAGCGCGCAGTTCACGAAATCCGCCGAAGCGGAATTCGGCAGGTTGCCTGTCCACTCGGAGACGGCACCGGCCTTGGTGTTGCCGAGGACGACGGTGTTGAAGATGTGCTGCGTATCGCTCCAGGCCCACACACCGTACTGCTCGTTGTTCACGATCGTGCAGTTGTAGAGGTAGGAGGTGCCGCCGAGCAGGACGCCGCCGCATTCGCTGCCCTCGACCAGGCTGTCCTCGACGCTGGCCGAGGAGCTGTACACGCAGAGGCTGCCGCCGTTGTAGCCCGACGAGTTGGCGCCGCCCACGAGGCGGCATCGCGACATCCTAGCCGAGCTGTCCATGTAGACGTTAGCGCCCTTCTTTTCGTTTGCCGTGACGGTGCCGTTGGAAATGACGCAATCGACCATCAGCCCTGCGCCGTTCATACGGACGTTGCCGCCGTCGTTGAGGGCCATTCCGCCGTAGATGACGCAGTTCGAGACCGTACCGCCGTACTGATAGACGTTGCCGCCGATGTTGTCGTCGCAAGTGCCGCCATAGATGGTGCAGTTGCGAACCGTGCCGTTGTCAAGATAGACATTGCCGCCGCGCTTGTGGGTGGTGCCGCCGTAGATTTCACAGTCGTCAATGACCGCAGCGGCATTGTTCACGTAGAGGTTGCCGCCCGCGATATTGCCATTGGCCTTGGCCGTGCCGCCGCGGACGACGCAGTTGGTTATGGTGCCGCCGGACATTTCGATGGCGCCGCCCTTGTCGGCCTGGAACGTGCCCTCGCCGACGACAGTGACGTTCTCAAGCCACGACCCGGCCGCCATTCTGAGCGTGCGGTATGTGCCTGCGGACTGGATCACGACCTCTTCGCGAGTCGAGCCCGTGCCGACAAGCTTGGCCGTGAGATTCGGTCCCCACTGATTCGTAGTCGCATAGGTCCCC
>JAEEGH010016995.1_pt1 | contig 15586 bp, 10 predicted proteins | sample 9134181 | NCBI WGS metagenome assembly JAEEGH01 (sample SAMN16246544, study PRJNA631951) | gut metagenome | biome: gut microbiome; feature: rumen; material: DP-attached | host: Bos | place: Iran: Karaj | collected 2018-10 | reverse complement strand
CTTCAATGTCCACAGGCATTTCTTCACCCTCTAAGCTGGGAGAGATTCCACCTACGAAAATCACCTTGTCGATACCCTTCAGTTGGGTAATAGTCTTTTGATAGTTTATGGGATGCTCCTTGGCGATGTTGATGGCTAAGTTAGCATTATAGGTATGGATATGTGAGAAGCGCACCTCAATTTTATAACTCCTGCCCTTCTCACCCTGAATAGCCACACGGTTAGGCGTGGTACGCCAGATGTGGTGGCGGAACTTCTGAACACCGTCGATATAGAGTTCGAAATGACCGCAGCCATCCACATTCACCACGTATTCGCCAGTCTCCTGAGGAGTGAATACTGTCTCGTACTTGGCTGAGAAGTCTTCAAGCTGAACACCGGGAGCAAAGTTGTGCATACCAAAGGTGGTGACAGCCAATGGCGTGGTGTAATACTGTGTCGTAACTGGCTTCCCCTCCATTCTGCGATTATTCCAGAATGTGCCTTTCATACCCTTCTTGCCCTCGAAGCTGCACTGCGAGGCCATCAGGCATTCCATTACCTTGTCGTAGGTCAGATCACAGCCCTGCGCATAGAACACTTTCTTCGTCTTGGCCTTAATGCCGTCAAGGATAGTGATAGTATGGTTGGGCTGTCCGTTATAATTTCCCCACATCATCGGTGTATTGTCGGCATTGGGACCAATGACGGCAATCTTCTCCTTGCCATTTTGCAAAGGAAGTATGTTATCCTTATTCTGAAGCAGGACTATCGTCTGGCGAGCCATATCTAACGAGAGATTGGCTGACTCCTTAGTCGACATGGCTGAATACGGAATCTTCGACCACTCAACAAGAGAGGGGTCATCCATCTCGCCTAAGTCAAAACGGCCTTCCAAGAGGCGTATGACGTGCTTATCGACCTCAGCTTCTGTCATAAAGCCCCGTTTCACAGCCTCGGGAATGCTCTTGTAGGCATAACCGTAACCGCACTCCACATCGGTACCGGCAATAGTAGCTTTGGCAGACGCATGAACAGGACCTGATGAAGACTTATGCGACTCATAGAAGTCTGAGACAGCTCCGCAGTCACTCACCACCAAATACTTAAAGCCCCACTCGTCGCGCAGAATAGTCTGCAACAGGCGCTGACTACCGCAACAAGGGTCGTCATCCAAACGCTGGTAGGCACACATCACCTCGCGCACCTCGGCATCCTGCACCAACGTTTTGAAGGCAGGCATATAGGTCTCCCACATATCACGAGGTGACACATTGGTCAGATTAGCCGAGTGGCGCGTATATTCAGGACCGCTATGTACCGCATAGTGCTTGGCACAGGCCCAAAGTTTACGATATTTGGCATCCTCAGGACCCTGCAGTCCCTTCACCACCTGCACACCCATGACACTGGTCAGGTAGGGATCCTCACCATAGGTTTCCTGTCCCCTACCCCATCGCGGGTCGCGGAATATATTGACATTCGGTGTCCATACGGAAAGGCTATGGAATTTCTCATCCTCACCACTGCCCCGTAGCATGCGTTCATTATACTGGGCACGGAACTCCGTAGAGGCCACGTCGAAACACTTGTAAAGCAGGTCAGGGTTAAACGATGCAGCCATCGCTATCGGTTCCGGGAATACAGTAACATTGCCCTGATTGGCGGCACCATGCAAAGCCTCACTCCACCAGAAAAACTTCTTGATACCTAAACGCGGAATAGCCGGACTCTCGTCGAGCATCAGCTGGGCCTTCTCCTCGAGTGTCAGTCGTGAGCACAAGTCTTTGGCACGTTCCAAAGCAGACAGATTTGGATTTTTGTAAGGAAGCTCCTGCGCTGTTACCGAGACCGTCATCAGACACAGAGCAATTGTAGTCTTTAACTTCATATCGTAGCTAATAAATTTTCTATGCGTTATGATTATGGTGCAAAGTTACGAATTATTCCCCACATGGTAATTTGTTAATGTATCAAATACTTTATTTGGTGTAGCACAGCAAAGACTATAGGGCTATAGCGATACATTTTAGGGGAGAAAAAGTTAGATAATAATAAAATAATATGTATATTTGCACAATTAATAACGTCTAACTAAACGGAACTTATGAAAAAAAACATGTTTTATGCATTCGGTATGGCAGCCCTCACCATAGGTTGTACCCCTACCGACAAAGTTACGAAGAACACCATCAATCACGAAGAAGTGATGAGCAAATTGTCGCTCGAAGACAAGGCTCACTTCGTCATCGGTACTGGTATGGCTGGTTTCTCTGGTGACAATGCTGTGATTGGTGCCACCCGTAATCTGGTTCCTGGTGCCGCTGGTACTACCTATCCTCTCGACTCTCTCGGCATCCCTGCCATCGTACTCGCTGACGGTCCTGCCGGACTCCGTATCGATGCGACCCGTGAGGGTGACTCTGCTACCTATTACTGCACACACTTCCCCATCGGCACTCTGCTCGCCTCTACATGGAACACACAGCTCGTGGAGGAGGTTGGTGAGGCTATCGGCGAAGAGGTGAAGGAGTATGGTGCCGACGTGCTGCTGGCTCCTGCCCTGAACATCATGCGTAACCCCCTCTGCGGACGTAACTTCGAGTACTATTCTGAGGATCCCGTGGTGGCCGGTAAGACCGCTGGTGCCTACATCACTGGTGTCCAGAAGAACGATGTCGGCACGAGCATCAAGCACTTCGCCGCCAACAACCAGGAGACGAACCGCATGAACAACGATGCCCGTATCTCCCAGCGTGCCCTCCGCGAGATCTACCTCAAAGGTTTCGAGATCGCCATCAAGGAGAGCAAGCCCTGGACGGTGATGACCTCTTATAATTATATCAACGGTGTCTATAGCTCTGAGAGCAAGGACCTCGTGCAGACCATCCTCCGCGATGAGTGGGGCTATGAGGGAACCGTGATGACCGACTGGTTCGGTGGTAAGGACGGTGCTAAGCAGATGTGGGCTGGTAACGATATGCTGCAGCCTGGTAAGGATGAGCAGTTCGACTCTATCGTCGCAGGTGTGAAGAGCGGCAAACTCGCTGAGGCCGATCTCGACCGCAACGTGGCCCGCATCCTCAACCTCATCGAGAAGAGCCCCCGCTATCAGGGTTATGAGTTCTCCAACAAGCCCGACCTCAAGGCTCACGCCGAGGTTACTCGTCAGTCTGCTGCCGAGGGTATGGTGCTGATGAAGAATGAGAAGGCCCTGCCTTTTGCTGAGGCCGTGAAGAACGTCGCCCTCTATGGCAACACCTCTTACGACTTCATCGCCGGCGGTACTGGTTCTGGTAATGTGAACCACGCCTATGTCGTCTCTCTGCTCGACGGTCTGAAGAACGGTGGCTACATCGTCTCTGAGGAACTGAAGACCACCTACGAGACCTATATCGCTGATGCCAAGAAGGCTGCAGAACTTGCTGCCGAGGAGGCTGCCAAGAAGGATCCGAAGACCGCTATGCTCGTGAAGTTCCTGCCCCAGCCGCTGCCCGCAGAGAAACTCTTCACCGCTGATGAACTCGCGGCTCAGGCTGCCAAGGCTGATGTCGCTGTGATCACTCTCGGACGTCTCTCCGGTGAGTTCCTCGATCGTAATGTCTCCAACTTCAACCTCAGTGCCTCTGAGCGTTCGCTCATCGAGCAGGTGTGCGACGTCTATCACAAGGCTGGCAAGCAGGTGGTGGTGCTGCTGAACATCGGCGGTGTTATCGAGACAACATCGTGGAGGGATCTGCCCGATGCTATCCTCTGTGCCTGGCAGGCAGGACAGGAGGGTGGTAACTCTGTCGTTGATGTGCTGAGTGGCAAGCAGTCGCCCTCTGGTAAGTTCACAATGACGTGGCCCGTCCGCTTCACCGATGCTTACTCTTCCAAGAACTTCCCCATCGATCAGGATCCCCGCATCGATATGATGAACCAGGGACAGAAGGGTAATGTCCGCACCGTCGACTATACCGAGTACGAGGAAGACATCTATGTCGGCTATCGTTATTTCGACGCCTTCGAGGTGCCCGTGGCTTATCCCTTCGGTTATGGTCTGAGCTACACCACCTTCGAGTATGCCGATGCCAAGGTTGCTGACAAGGGCGAGGGCTACGAGGTCACCGTCACCGTCAAGAACACTGGAGATCGTGAGGGCAAGGAAGTCGTAGAACTCTACGTCGCTGCACCTGACTCCAAGGCTGCCAACAAGCCCGTGAAGGAACTGAAGGCCTTCGCCAAGACGAAGAACCTGAAGCCCGGTGAGAGTGAGACCATCACGCTCAACGTGAAGGCTACCGATCTCGCCTCGTTCGACGAAGCCGCCTCTGCATGGGTGGTCGCCGAGGGTGAGTACCAGTTCCTCGTAGGTGCTTCTTCTGCTGACATCAAGGCTACACTGCCTGCTGCCGTCAAGGCCAGCACCGTCAAGGCCAACGATGTCCTGAAACCCCAAACCCCGTTGAACCTTCTGAAACGTTAATTCGTTTCTGTTTCCTACGGATTATACGGATTTTACGGATTTCTAACCTACTGGTCATCAGTTGATGGTTAATCCGTATAATCCGTAGGTTATCTTTGTAAAAAAAGAATAATTCTTTTGTGGTTTTAAGATTTCTTCGTACTTTTGCAGCGAAATAAGACAAACTTTTTGCTGTTTGCTAAAAAAGACCGTGTATGAAGAAGATCGCTCGTGTGCTGTTTCTGATAATCCTGTTGCTGGCAACAGGAGCCTCTCACCATTGGGCAGGAGAGCAGTTGCCTCCTAAACTCCAGTCTATTACCGATGAAGCCTACCGTGCGTACAGTACGCGAGATACGGAAAACTTTTTCGAGACTATACAGCGGATCAAGACAGCCACCGAGTTCTCTGAATATCAGGAGACATACTATCGTGCCTGCAGCTACGAGGCCATTTATATGTTCGAGTACGTCGATCGTCAGAAAGGCGTCGAGTTGTCACATGCCATCTATCATCACGCCAAGGAGAACAAGAGCAACATCGGCATGTACTTCGCCACCTTTACCTTAGGCACCATCCGTGAACAGTCTGGCAACATGGGACTGGCAGAGAAGAGTTTCCACCAGGCACTGAAACTGAAGGAGCAATACTTGACTGATGAGAGTGCGGCCCCCTGTTACTTAGGTCTTTGTGAGACGGCCCTCCACAGGAAGGACTACGAGGAGGTGAAGGAGTATGCCCGTAAGGCGCTTGAAGAGCCCGGCATCATCCCAATGAACCAGATCACGGCTTGGTCGTATAAATGTCTGGCCCGCTATAACGAGGGTGATAGCCTTGGTTTCGAGGAGGCCTATAAGGAGCGTGCTCAGCTGATTGCCGAGTTCGGAGGACAGGGTGGACTCTTCGGCGAGCTCATCAATGTCTATCAGGCGAAGAACCGCAAACAGTGGCAGCTGGCCCTGCAGCGTGCTGACAAGCTGATCCATCAACAGAACAAATGTGCCCAGAAAGCCTCTATCTACGAACACATGGGCGACTTGAAGCAGGCCCTCTATTGGCAGAAGCAGACCCGTGCGGTCATCGACTCCATCCAGTCGTCGGAGGCCCGTGCGCAGACGAACGAGTTCGATGCCGAGCTTACCCTCACCTACGCCGAGAACGATGCGAAGGAGATGAAGTTGGCAAAGAATCATGTGATGCTCACGGCAGGTGCTGTCATCGCCGCTCTCGTCATTGCCTTCCTAGCTTTCTACGGCTATCGCAGCAACAAGCATACGAAGCACATGAAGGCTGCCAACAGCAAGTTGCAGGCGGCCTACGACCAGCTGGAAGAGACCACGAAGGCGAAGGAGCGCATCGAGAGTGAACTCCGCATCGCCCGTGAGATCCAGAAGCGTATGCTTCCGCACGTCTTCCCCCGTCGCAGAGATGTGGATCTCTATGCGATGATGACGCCTGCGAAGGAAGTGGGTGGCGACCTCTACGGCTATGCCCTCATCGACGATCTGCTTTACTTCTGCGTGGGCGACGTCAGCGGCAAGGGTGTGCCGGCTGCCCTCTTTATGGCTGAGGTGACACGTATGTTCCGCACACTAGTGGACGGCCGTCTACAGCCGGAAGCCATCGCCAGCCGTCTGAACCACGCTTTGGCTGAGGACAACGATCAGGGTATGTTCGTCACGATGTTCATCGGACTCATCAACCTCAAGTCTGGTCACATGGAGTACTGCAACGCAGGCCATAATCCCCCGCTTCTCGACGGCGAATATATGAAGATGGAGGCTAATGCGCCTATCGGCCTGTGGCCGGAAGTGAACTTCGCGGGTGAGGAAGTGGCCGATATGCACGGCAGGACGCTCTTCGTCTATACCGATGGTATCAACGAGGCCGAGAATATCCATAAGGAACAGTTTGGCGAAGACCGTCTGCGCGAGTTGTTGCAGAAGGACTGGGGCGATGCCCGCCAGACCTCAGAGTCCATCCACCGTGCCGTTGAGGAGTTTGTCGGCGATGCCGAACCCTCCGACGATCTCACGAAGATGTGTATCAAGATGAGGTAACTTTTTCCCCTCCTAAGTTAGGAGGGGTTAGGGGTGGTCTGAACAGCTTCATTACTCCCTTGCTCAGACCCCCTCTGACTCCCCCTACTCAGGGGGAGAAATAAATACTACTGCTTTTCCGTCATATACTTCCAATACCGTCTGGGCATATCTTTCAATTGCTTGCGCGGGTTCATGCGTTCCTTGATGCAGATGGCCTTGAAATAGGTGCGCCACAGATCCTGTAACAGCTGGTCGTCGCTACTCAATACATCCTCATTGAGTTTGCCGTTCTCTAAGCTGAAGGGAACGGCTGCTTCATTCTCAAACGTGATGCGTATCGGCTTCGTACCTCCGCACCCCTGTGCCCCCGTACCTCCGTCATAATAATAGCCATAATGTCGCTTGGCATCATAGATAAGCCACGCCTGATCATTAAATCGGTCGCTGAAATGATCAGTAATCAGTGGCAGCACATTATGATCGGGAGCCACAACAGCGAGATACGTACCGTCCTTCGCCTTCTGGAAGCGTATGAACTGTTTCATCCTCAACTGCTCATGCAGCACCCTCCTTGCAATATTCGTCACGTTGAGCACATCGGGGTCTGCAAAGTTCCTGGCAATATCCCCCAACTTGAACACCTTATATATATAATGGAACAATGGCGTATTCAGTTCCCTCACTTCCGACAGCCAACTGACCGATATCAGTTTCAGCGCCTCGCGCTCCAGCCGTTTCTCCAGTCCTGCCCACACCCTCTGTGCCTTCTCCTCATCCGTCGCCACCTGATAGGTCCGCTCACAGAACAACGGCAACGCGTCGCCGCTCTTCAGCAACTCCTCCGGCTGCTCCTTCAGGGCATACGCGTCGAACACCGCCGTCAGCAGCCCGTCCATCGTCCCGTCAAACACATATACCGTCATCGCATAATCCGTGTAATCCGTGTAATCCGTTGTCTTAGTCCTCGAAATCCAGCTTTAGCTGTAATTCCTCCGCTGCTCTTTTTTGTTGCGCCTTACTGATGAGCAGTGGGCGGAGGCGCTCTGGACGCAACTCGTTGATGCCGATGATGGGCTGGGAGAATTGCGAGGTCAGTTCGTTGCAGGTGATAAAGTACTTCGCCTTTTTCATCACCACACCCATCTTCTTCAGGTCATAGCTCGTCAGGCGGTTGAATCTCCGTGAGTTCACGATGAGCCACGCCGACTTCGTACCCAGTCCAGGCACACGCAATAACTGCTCATAGTCCGCCGTATTGATATCCACAGGAAACGCCTCCGGATGTCTCAGCGCCCATGCGAGTTTGGGATCAACCTCGAGGTCGAGGTTCGTATGCTGGTCATCCACGATCTCCTCCACCTTGAAATGATAGAACCGCAACAGCCAGTCTGCCTGATACAGCCTGTTCTCGCGCACCAACGGCGGCTGCTTCAGAATCGGCAGACGGGGATCGTAGGTATTCACGCTGACGTAGCCCGAGTAATACACCCGTCGCATCGTGGGCTGTCCGTAGAGCATCGACGACATCGTGAGGATGTCCTTGTCGCTCTCCTTCGTGGCACCCACGATCATCTGTGTCGACTGTCCTGCAGGCACGAATCGTGGTGCGTGGCGGTACTTCTTCCGGTCCTCCTTGTTCTCGAGCACCCCCTGCTGAATCAGTTTCATCGGCTGAAACACGCTCTTGTGGTCCTTCTCCGGCGCCAGCAGCTTCAGCGACTCCTCCTTGGGAATCTCAATGTTCACGCTCATACGGTCGGCATAGCGTCCCGCTTCGTTCAGCAGTTCCTGCGAGCAGCCCGGGATGCTTTTCAGGTGGATATAGCCGTTGAAGCGATGCACGGTTCTTAAGTCCCTTGCGATGGCCGTCAGCCGCTCCATCGTGTAGTCGGGGTTGCGCACCACGCCGCTACTCAGGAAGAGCCCCTCGATATAGTTCCTGCGGTAGAACTCCATCGTGATGTCCTCTAACTCGCTGACACTCAGCGTCGCCCGCTTGATGTCGTTCGAGCGGCGATTGATGCAGTAGGCGCAGTCGTACATGCAGTAGTTCGTCAGCATCACCTTCAGCAGTGAGATACATCTTCCGTCGTCTGCAAACGAGTGGCAGATGCCCACGCCTCCCACCGTCGAGCCCACCATCCCCTGCTTGCCCTTGCGCACGGTACCGCTCGACGAGCACGACACGTCGTACTTCGCCGACTCCGCGAGTATCCGCAGCTTCTCCATGGTCTTTTCCGTCAGCATAGGGCAGATTGAACGTTATTTCTTGGCATTGGGACAGTGCTGGCAGAGGAAATCGTAGACGAAATCGAAGTCCTCATCGGGCACGAAGACGCGGTTCTTGTTCAGCAGTTGGTTCACCTTGATGAGGTTCAGACGGCGACGGGCCTTGATGCGCTTCACGTTAGCAAGCACGGAGGTCGATGTCGAGCGCGAGGAGGCGAGAATGCCCGATCCTACTACGCCGGGCTTGCCTGCAGCAGCACCCACAAGGGCCGTCAGTGCTCCCAGCACCTTCGCCTTCTTCATCTGACGGGGCATCTGCTGGTGTACCACCTCCTTTTCGTCGAGCGTGAAGAGCACCACGTATTTCCAGCCGTAGGTCCACGCCACGATGACATACGCCACGTAGCCGATCACGGCAAACACCAGCATCAGAATCAGGAGTCCAGACGAGAAGCCCCACAGGCTTTCCAAACTGAAGCCGTCCTCGCAACTGATGAAGATCACATTCAGCAGCCACACCAGTCCGAAGCTGATGCCCAGCACCCAGTATACATCAAACAGGATGCTCGGGTTCTTCAGCATCGGCACCTCGTACACCCAGCGGTATTTCCCGTCCGGGTACAGCGTCACGCGACTGTCGGTAATATCTTTTTTTGCCATGAGTTTTGTGCTATTTGGCGACAAAGATAGTGCTTTTTTCTGATTCCACCAAAGGATTTCAGACAAAAAGACGGCATCGCCCAAACCAAGTGCAACCGTCAAACCCGCCAACTATGAGTCATTAAGATGCCAAGTCACGCTGTTGGAGATGCCTTCTATGGGGGTATAGTAGGCATTACTTACTGTCGTACTAAGCATCCCTTACTGTCATAGAAGGCATCAGAACAAGCGTTAGTAGGCACCATTATAAGCGTACCCCCGATTCTGCTATGTCTGGGTTGCAGAATGAAGTCTTTTGGATGCGTCATAATTCACGTTGTGATGATTTTGTGCCGAGACCTCCCGTCGCCTTTGGAAACGCCTGTGTTTATCGGGGTTTCAGGACGGGAGGTCTCCAAATAGGACCTCCCCTACATCTCCCGTAGACCTCCCGTCATCTCTCCCATGGTTTCTCCTTTAGGATCCGATAATCATCATACCTATTGTAAATTGTGTGCAATAGCACGTGGCCTACTACAAAGTAGTTCCGCTTCATACTGCCTGAGGCTGGGGAGGTCAGACGGGAGGTCTATGGGAGGTCTAAGGGAGGTCTCAAAACAAGACCTCCCGTGCCGAAACCCCGATAAACACAGGCATTTTCAAAGGTGACGGGAGGTCTGATGGTTTTTCTGCTTGCACCTCATTTATCAGGACACAGTAGGTCTTGATCATTTCGTTTCTTGTAATAGATTTTGTCAACAAAATTCACAACAATGCATTTCTGCCCAAAGTTTCAGCATCTACTTGATATACAAGCAGTTACAAAAGCTTCGGTTCTGAGCTAAGGAAAACGGGACTTTACAGTAAGTAAACTCCGAGTTTAGTTACTGCAAACTCCCAGTTTGGACTATCTAAAGTCCGTCCTTTCTCCTTGCTTTTCCGACTTGTAAAATAATTTCGAACCGATCTTCAAAAAAAGGTCACATGGTCACACGTGTGACCGTGACCAATTAAATAATAGGGATTTCCCTATCCTCTTTTAGGGGAAACCTTATTGTGGGTTTTGGAAATGGTTGTACTTTTGCAGAAACAATTAAATTGTACGAAGATGAAGAAGATCATTTCATTGTGTTTGCTGATGGCATACGGTTGTATTAGTGTGATGGCGGGACAAGATGCCAAGGAATACAAAACTTATGTCAAGGATAACCATCGTGTGTATTACTGTACCAATCAGGGCATCAGTATCGTAGTTGCCCCATCGCCAAGAGGTCTATTCGAACCTCACATTACTATCATCAATGACAGCGGCCACGACTTTGTGTTCGAGCCAAAGGAAATCAGGGCCTACGCCTATGCTGCACCAGGAAACACTTACAAGGAGACCCGCTATCGGGTTGAGCGTTTTTTGGAGAAAGGTGGTGATGCTTCGTTGTTAGAGCAGGATTCCTTGGATATCTATACGCCAGAGAAATACATGAGAAAGACTAGTAATGCCTTTTGGTGGAGTAACATCCTGACTGAAACAATTGTTGCAGGAGTCGAGGCCATCGGACCTCAAGATGCTGATACCCGCTATCTTAATGAGATAAGCAGGGAAAAACGAATAGATGAGGCTTCCTATGACAACAAACAGGAACTGAAACGAATTGAGGAAGGCTACTGGCGGGCAAACACGATTTTCGACCACTCCGAGCACAATGGCTTTATCGCCGTTAAGCCTGTGAAATCGTCATACCTGATTCTTGATATACCTGTTGATGGCGAAACATACCGTTTTGTCATCAACGATTGGCAATACACAATGGGGAACGCTATGTAAAATCAATTCTCATTTTTCTCGCATTAATATTTGGCGGAATGAAGAATTGTGTGTATCTTTGTCGGCGATTATTTAAAGAACTTATACAACCATTTATATCAGATGAAATTAAAGAGACTCTTTTTATATATACTTTTGACTACGGCCTGTATATCAGCAATAGCGCAGCAGAGCGTCAAGATATCAGGCCGTGTCACTGATTTTGATGGCAAGCCTATCAGCCACTGCGCTGTGATGCTGATGGACAAGCGATTTCATGCCGTGGATAGCGTGTCGACCGATAGTGCAGGGTACTACCTTATTAATAATGTAAAACCAGGACGATATATGGCTCTTACTGCTGTAAGGTGGGACGAGTATGTACGATTCAGCAAACTGCCAGAACAAGACCGAAGGCTGGAGTTTTGGGCATGGAATATCATTGCCGACAAGGATCTGACTATCAACCCTCGCTATCACCGACTTGAACTTTATGGCACCACGGCATTCTGTCCCACAGGCACCAATGCGCTGATGGTTTACACGCGCCCGATGAGTGCTACCGAGGCAATGAAATACGATGAAAAGCTATATCGCGACAATAACAATGGCGTAATCGACTATTCCGTAAAGCTCGAGGATTTCAAGGTTCAGGCATTCGTAGATGACAAGGAGGTAAAGATACTAAGTATTCAGAATATGACCGAGCAATACGGCAATCAGAAGATGGGTGCATTCCTGATGATGCTAGACTATACCGTTCGTCACGACGACACCACCATCCATCAGATACGCATCACCGCTGAGAACGCAAAACACCACGAGAAAGGCGAAAACATCTGTTTCTACCTATCCCCCGATTTCGAGTAGCATATTACATTCTCATTTTTCTCGCATAAATATTTACACAGCGGGGACATGAACGGTGTGTACATTTATGCCAACGGCTTTGAACAAATAGCGAAGAGCTTCTTGCCAGCAGAAAGTATAAAGATTATACTAACTCGGGTTCCAAATCTTTCCGTGGTACGGTTACGACTTCCTCGTCGAGGGCGGCAGAGATCTTGCAGATGGTGGAGAGCGTCAGGTTATGGGTTCCTGACAGCCATCTGCTTACCTCGGTCTCCGTCTTGCCCAGAAGCCTTGCCAGTTCTTTCTGCGTCATCCCCTTGTCCTCGAGGATTTCATAGATTCGGTTGGCGATGGCCACAGACATCTCCATCTGTAACTTCATCTCCGGAGAGATGGTGCTGCGGATTTCATCCATAATTCTGTTCGTTTCTTATCAGGCGACAAATTTTGAGGCGGTTTGGGTAGTTTGTCGCCTGATGGGAGAGTTGTCGCTATAAGTTGGAGAAAAATAAGCGGGAATGTTTGGAATGAGATGAAAATCGCCGTAACTTTGCATCAGATTTAAGATTCATACATGAGTTAGTTAGAGTTAGTTTTTCATAATGCTTTTGGTTTTTGGTTATTGATTAGTTAGCATATAGGACTCGCAGGGATGCGAGTCCTATATGCTTATAGCAGGTAACGTTACTCGTAGTCGTCGATCACGTTGTTCATAAATAATGTTATAAAAGACTACCTTTAGGACTCTGTTTCAATTATTTATTGTACCTTTGTAGCGTAAAAAGTACAAAGGTTATGAAGAAAGTCATTTGCTTTGCTCGTGTTAGCACAACAGCGCAGGATTTGAAGCCGCAGTTGGATGCCGTAAAACGACAGATTATAGCAGACGGTTATAAAGAAAGTGAAATAGCCGAAGTAAAGGGTAAGGAATCAGCAATCAAGTTGAAAGAAGAAGAAAGACAAACTTTAAACGAAATGAAACAACTGATTTCTGACTACCCAACAATTGAAGCTGTCTATTTTTTTGCTGTTGATAGATTGGCACGTCGAATGTCTGTAGTTATGAGTGTAAAAGAGTGGGCGGATGAAAACAATATTATTTTGGTTTTCCTCAATCCACAACCGATGTATACATTTATACGTAATGAAAAAGGAGAACTCATTAAGAATGACCTAACAGATTTGTTACTTGCGATGCTTTCCTATGGCGCAATGATGGAAATGCGGATTAAGCAAGAACGTTTCAAAACGTCTAAAGAAAGTCTTAGGGCAGCAGGTAAAGTGTCAGTTGGAAAACCAATGTACGGTTACTATAAGGCGGCAGATAAATCAATTCAAATTAATGATGATGAAGCAGACGTAATTAGTAATTTGTTTGAAGATTACTTAAATACATCTACTTCACTTAAACTTTTATATGAAAATTATGTTGCTAAAGGTAAGTTGAGTAATATAAAAGGTGGAGCAGCACGTTTACAGCACTTATTTGAAGAATTAGGCTATAGTGGTAGAAATGAGAGAATCAAATACCCTGCAATTGTTACCCCTGAAATCCAAGATGCAGTAATAAAAAAAATGAAATCAAACAAGTCACAACCAAAGAATAGTCAACACAACGTTTTTCTTGCTAAAGGGCTATTATATGACAGTGCAACAGACTGTACTATGACCGGCAGTGGGAATCGTGGCGTATATCGTACACACGTAGGTAAATTAGAAGTGGTTAACATTAACGCTGTAGATAGTATTTTATGGTTTTGTGCTGTCAAATTTAAATCTTTCCAATTGGCTAATATGCAAATCAGCCTCTCAGATAGTTATAAAAAGGAAATATCAGATAATGAAGCGACTATAGATAATCTTTCAAAAATGTTGGAAGACAACAGTAGGAAACAAAAGATAGCATTAGATAGATTGTTAGCAGGCAAGGTAAGCGAAGCCATCTATAATAGAACTGCTGATGATTTAATTGAAGAAGCAAAGAAGTTCGAAGCGTCGATAGTGAAGGCTAAGAACAATATCAATAGGCTAAAAAGGTTGCTTAAAGTAGAATCCAAACAGTCTTTTGATGCTAAACAGCAGAACTTAGAAGAAATAACAGACGATTTGCAGAGACAGCAGATAATACAAGATACAGTTAAAAAAGCCATAATGGAACGTGTAAGCGGAACCGAAAAGATAATAACGGTTATTCCTAAGCACAGATATAGAATTGAAACTTTTTTGCCAAGAAAGTACGTTATTAGGCGTGGTCAAGCCTGTGTTAAGATTTTCGAGATATGGGTAAGCGCTAGTGGTAGAGAAATTGAAATACCATTTACAGGTGAGTTTTACGAACGTTATACAAAAGATAAACAAGGTAATTACAAGTATAATAAAGTGGTGACAGCCCCCCCTACCATCCTTGATGATTAGAGTGACTTTGTATAACCCCAATGGCAATAAAAACAAGTGTACCCCTTAATCGTGGGAAGAGTTGCTTATAAAAAATTCTCCAAAAAATTTTTGATAAAATTCCATAAAGGTTGAGATCGTCAGATATGCAAGGATGCCCAATCACCTGCCAAAAGTGATTGGGCTTATTCTAATTGTATATAGAATCAATATCGATAGAGAGCTCTTTGCATCTATGACTGAGTACGTTTTGAGCCTCTTCTGCTAATTTTTCATAGCGACCTTTTCTTAAACGTCTCACAATTTCTTCCAATTTTGCTTTTATTGAATCTACATCATTAAGTTGAGATAGTTCATATATTCCCACTCTTATACAATATTCGTCACCATCCATTGAATCAAATTTTGGTAAAGACTTTTTCCATGTATCCCTATTCTTATATATACTATAATCAAAACTATTATTAATACTATTATCTATATTGTCCTCACTTTTTACCTCTCTATCTTCTTCAATATTATTTATATTATTATTAATAATACTTTTATTATCTATATTTTCTATATTATATATATTATCTATATTGTCCTCACTTTTTACCACATTCTCTACCATATCATCTACCATTTCATTTACCTGAGTGCTTACCTGACCATCTGCCATGACAACCTCAGTAGTGACTTCATCACCATTCTCATCAAGATAACTTGGGCGATAGTGACTACCTTTATAATTGAGGGTGCGTATTTTAAAACGTGGGTCTTTGATACACTTCTCTATATCAACTTCCTCATAGTCCTTAAAGCGATCCAAATGGACTTTATACCTATTGGACTGACTATTAGACCCCTTCCCCTTTCCAACGCTCTCAACGTCAATTAAACCTTCCTTATAGAGCGTGTCGATGGTTACTCTTACAAGGTTTTCTGAAAGATTGGATTGGGCTTTCAAGTCTTCATTGCTCCTGAAGAACCACCCATCACTTTCTGCATAGTATATCTGCAACTGAATGAGGGTAAACAACATACTCCTGAGATTGTTGTCTAATCGACAGAACAGATTAAGGGGTACAGCCACAAATTGATAATCTTTATTATTCTTTTCCATAGCAACAAATTAAAAAGGATAATTTTTCCATTGTTTTGAAAGTTGTTCATCTATTGTCTTTTCCTCTTCACGAATGGCAACAAGTGTTGCTTTCA